>ERZ773131.492-NODE-492-length-33310-cov-5.597745_pt1 | contig 33310 bp, 20 predicted proteins | sample MGYA00511082_ERZ773131 | MGnify/ENA primary metagenome ERZ773131 (study PRJEB29015, sample SAMEA2737813) | human gut metagenome | biome: human gut; feature: human-associated habitat; material: faeces | place: China | collected 2012 ... | reverse complement strand
AATAGCATTTAATTCAAGAGTGACATTTTCACAGGTGTATACAGAGGGAATCACAAAAATTTCCGCTGATGATATAAGATATGCAAAAGAATTCGGATATGTAATCAAACTTCTGGGTGTTGCAAGAAATGTAGACGGTCAGATAGAGGTGAAAGTTCATCCTATGCTTATAGATGAAAATCATCCTCTTGCAACAGTTAAAGATGCATTTAATGCCGTATTTGTACATGGTGATGCGATGGACGATGCTATGTTTATGGGACGCGGAGCCGGCGAGATGCCAACAGCAAGTGCTGTTATGGGTGACATAATCGATGTTATGAGAGATATTGTATGTGATTGCTGCGGAAGAATTGGATGCAGCTGTTATAAAAAGTTATACGTTAAGAAAATTGAGGAGACAAAGAGTAAGTTCTTTTTAAGAATTAAAGCTAAGGATAAAACGGGTGTTCTTGCCAACATTGCTAGCGTACTTGGCAACAATGATGTAAGTATTGCACAGGTAGTACAGAAGAGCCGTAAGGACGGTGTTGCTGAACTGGTTATTATTACAGATGATGTTGCAGAGAAGAATTTTAATGATGCAATGACAGTATTTAACGGACTTTCAGTAGTAAAAGAGATTGCCGGTGTAATCCGGGTTTATTAATCTGTAATTGTTCAGAGGCAGGCTTTGAACGCTTATATTAATTTTAGAAAAGGTAGATTATTATATGGCTAAGAAGTATTATGCTGTACGAGTAGGTAAAGTTCCCGGAATATATCAGACATGGGATGATTGTAAGAAGAATGTACACGGTTTTCCAGCGGCTGAATATAAGAGCTTCACATCTATGGAAGAGGCGAATGCTTATATGGGAAGGGAAGCCGTACAGGAGATTAATGGAAAGACCGGAAATGGCAATATGGAAGATGTAATGCCTGATGACGATTACGCATTTGTTGATGGCTCATTTAATATTGCAACCGGAGTGTATGGATACGGCGGTTTTCTTATGCATGATGGCGTAAGATATGAATTGTCCGGCAATGGCAGTGACGAAGAGATGGCTTCTATGCGTAATGTTGCAGGGGAAATTCTTGGAAGTATGGCTGCTATAAAAAAAGCAATAGAGCTTGGACTTAAAGAGATTTCTGTATTCTACGATTATGCAGGTATAAAGGCATGGGCTGTGGGAGAATGGAAACGAAACAAAAAAGGAACAGTAGAATATTATAATTATATTGCGTCTGTCAGGGATTCAATTAATATCAGATTCGTGAAGGTCAGGGGACATTCAGGGGTTGAAGGCAATGAAGAGGCTGACAGGCTTGCAAAGAGAGCAGTAGGGTTGTGTCAGGTATGAAGATTTCCAAGTGACATTTTACAGTACAACATGCTTTCATGGATTTATTCGCCTAGTGGGAGTAAAAGCTGCCATATACAGAATATATTACAGTGCTAAAAAACAACGCGCTTCGCTTGAACGCGTTTTTTAGCACTGATTTTTTGTATATAGCAGCTTTAACTCCCACATAGCTCATAAAAAATCAAGCATGCTATACTGTAAAATGTCACTTGGAAATATAGACTGACATAACATGCTGGTGGGCTGAGCTTTTTTTATAGTGATTCCTTGTTGACAAAGCCCCGAAGAAGTTATAACATATAAACATATAAAGTAAGTATGATATAAAATGATAGTATGTTTAACAGTTGTTTTGCAGGGGGATGTGGCGATGAAGAATATTTTGTTTTTTGGGGATTCTAATACTTATGGATATAAGCCTGATAAATCAGGAAGATATGATTTTGATGTGAGGTGGACAGGGAGAATATCTAAAATTCTTGGAAGTGAATATAATATTATTGAAGAAGGATTGTGCGGAAGAACAACAATATTTCCAGATGCTGTAAGAGATGCAAGGAAAGGCATTGATCTTATCGGAGTGGCTGTTGAATCACATAAGCCGGTAGATGTAGTATCTATCATGCTTGGAACTAATGACTGCAAGACTGAATTTCATGCTGATGCAAAGACAATAGCAAAAGGAATGGAAGCAGTTGCAAGAAAGGCTAAGGAGACAGCAGGAGAGCAGGCAAAGATTGTTATAGTTTCTCCGATTCATCTTGGAAAAGGTGTTGGTGATGAAGGCTTTGATCCTGAATTTAATGAGAGTTCTGAGGAGGTTTCAAAGCAGCTTGCAAGAGAATATGAAAAGGCAGCAAAGGAGAACGGATTTTATTATTTTGATGCAGCCAGTGTTGCTAAACCAAGTAAAATTGATAGACAGCATCTTGATGAAAAGGAACATAAAATATTTGCAGAAAAATATAGTGAATTTTTATTGACAGAAGTTTTATAGGTGCTATAATGAAAATGAACATATGAATGAATGTTCATATGAAAGAATTTTGATTATTTAATGATTTTAAAGGAGAGAATATTATGAAGAAGACTTATAAAATCGATGTTGATTGTGCAAACTGTGCTAATAAGATGGAAGATGCAACTAAGAATACAGCAGGCGTTAAGGATGCTACTGTTAATTTTATGGCACTTAAGATGATTGTTGAATTTGAAGAAGGACAGGATCCTAAGGCTGTTATGCAGGATGTTCTTAAGAACTGCAAGAAAGTTGAAGATGATTGTGAGATATATCTGTAATAGGAAGCCGTGAGAGTTGTTCTGGCAGATTGGAGTAGAATATGAATAAAAAGCAGAAAAAGATGCTTACAAGAATCATTATTGCTGCAGTCCTTATGATTGCTTTTAAGGTGATAGGTACATTTGTTGATATTCCTACGGTTATTCTTTTTATAATGTACATGGTTCCTTATTTTGTTATTGGATATGATATTTTAAGGAAAGCAATTAAGGGAATTCTTAACAGACAGGTATTTGATGAGAATTTCCTTATGGCAGTTGCAACTGTAGGTGCAATTATAATTGCACTTGTAGATGATGGTGATTTTACAGAAGCAATTGCGGTTATGCTCTTTTATCAGATTGGTGAGCTGTTCCAGAATATTGCAGTTGGAAAGAGCCGTAAGAACATAAGTGAGCTTATGGACATCAGACCTGATTATGCCAATATTGAAGTTGATGGAAAGCTTGAACAGGTAGATCCTGATGAAGTAGAGGTTGGTACAGTTATTGTTGTCCAGCCGGGAGAGAAAGTTCCTATTGATGGTATTATTGAAGAAGGTAATACAACTCTTAATACAAGTGCACTTACAGGTGAAAGCCTTCCAAGACAGGCAAAGGCTGGTGATGAAGTAATAAGCGGCTGCATTAATATGTCAGGTGTGCTTAAGATCCGCACAACTAAGGAATTTGGTGAATCCACAGTATCTAAGATACTTGATCTTGTAGAGAATGCAAGTTCCAAGAAATCGCGGTCAGAGAACTTTATCAGTAAATTTGCAAAGATATATACACCTGCAGTCTGTTACGGTGCGCTGGCACTTGCTATAATTCCACCACTTGTAAGCATGATATTCTTAGGAGTATCTCCTCAGTGGGGAATGTGGATATACAGAGCGCTTACATTTTTAGTAATAAGCTGTCCTTGTGCACTTGTCATAAGTATTCCGCTCAGCTTCTTTGCAGGAATCGGTGGAGCAAGTAATCAGGGTGTTCTTGTAAAAGGTTCAAGTTATCTTGAAGCACTTGCAGAGACAGACATTGTTGTCTTTGATAAGACAGGAACTATGACACAGGGAGTATTTGAGGTCAGTGGTGTATATAATAACACTATTGACAAAGATGAACTTATAAAATATGCTGCATTTGCAGAAAGCTATTCAACACACCCTATAAGCAAGAGTTTACAGAAAGCTTATGGAAAAGAGATTGACAAGACATTAGTTACAGATGTTGAGGAAATCAGTGGTGAAGGTGTTAAGGCTAATGTATCAGGAAGAGAAGTGGCTGCAGGTAACAGAAAGCTTATGAGAAGACTCGGTCTTGAATATGCAGAGTGCAACGAGGCCGGAACTCAGGTTCATGTGGCAGTTGACGGGGCATATGCAGGACTTATACTAATATCAGATTTGTTAAAGCCTCATGCAAAGCAGGCTATAGAAGAACTTAAGAAAGCTGGAGTACGTAAGACAGTAATGCTTACCGGTGATGCAAAGAATGTAGCAGATGATGTAGCTAAAGAATTAAATATAGATGCTGTGTACAGTGAATTGCTTCCGGCAGATAAGGTTTCTAAGGTTGAGGAGCTGTTAGAACATAAGAAATCAAAGAAAAAGCTTGCATTTGTAGGTGATGGTATCAATGATGCACCGGTACTTTCAAGAGCAGATATCGGAATAGCAATGGGGGCATTAGGAAGTGATGCCGCTATAGAAGCAGCTGATATAGTATTGATGGATGATGACCCGTTAAAGATATCCAAGGCAATAAAGATATCAAGAAAATGCTTGCGTATTGTTTATGAAAATATTTATTTTGCAATAGGCATAAAGCTTATATGTCTGGTGCTTGGTGCAATAGGTATAGCAAACATGTGGGTAGCAATATTTGCAGATGTAGGTGTAATGGTTATTGCTGTAATCAATGCAATAAGAGCATTATTCGTAAAGAACTTATAAAGAAAGAGGTAATATAATGGCAGATTGTGAATGCTGTGAGTCAATAGAAATACATGAGGACTTATTAAAGATAGTTAATGAAACAATGCCAGATGAGAATGAATTATATGACCTTGCAGAATTGTTCAAGGTATTCGGTGATTCAACGAGAATTAGAATACTGTATGTATTATTCGAGGCAGAAGTGTGCGTATGTGATTTGGCACAGGCTCTCAATATGACACAGTCGGCAATATCTCATCAGCTAAGAATATTAAAGCAGAATAAGTTAGTAAAGAACAGAAGAGAAGGTAAATCAATATTCTATTCACTGGCAGACGATCATGTAAGAAGCATAATCGCGCAGGGAAGAGAACATATTGAGGAAGATTTATAAGTCTTGATAGATTAAGCCCTCAGGGAATTGACAAATGTTAGTTTCCTGAGGGCTTTTTTGCGTCTCATCGGTAAATTGTGTCAGACGAGGCTTTTATATAAACAATACAGAAAATTTTACAACTGTCTTGTCACCTGTAAACTTTCGTGGTATACTCTAGCACAATGTATGTAAAACGCAAGTCAAGCATATGTAAACCATAACGATTGGAGAAGTAATATGTCAGTTACAAGTGATATTTTGAAGTTGAAGAAGGAGAAGAATGCAGTTATTCTTGCACATTATTATGTTGATGAAGATGTACAGGAAGTCGCTGATTATGTTGGGGATTCATTCTATCTTAGCAAGGTAGCTACTAAGGTGGATCAGGATATTATAGTATTTGCGGGTGTTGAGTTCATGGGCGAGAGCGCCAAGATTCTTAATCCGGAAAAGAAGGTGCTTATGCCAGAGCCGGGGGCTGATTGTCCGATGGCACATATGGCAACTAAGGAAGAAATTCTTAAGATGCGTGAACAGTATGATGACCTTGCAGTTGTCTGTTACATCAATTCAACAGCAGAGTTAAAGACTTATTCAGACGTCTGTGTGACATCATCAAATGCAGTAAAGATTGTAAAGAACCTTCCTAATAAAAACATTTTCTTTATTCCTGACCAGAATCTTGGAAGATTCGTTGCGAAGCAGGTTCCAGAGAAAAATGTGATTCTTAATAAAGGCTTCTGTCCAAGACATGTTGCAATAACAGAGGATATGGTCGTTGAAACTAAGAAGAAATATCCGCAGGCAAAGCTTGCAGCACACCCTGAATGTACAGAGGAAGTGCTAAAATATGCTGATTACATAGGCAGTACATCAGGAATTATTGATTATGTTGTAGATACAGATTGTGAGGAATTCATAATTGCAACAGTTGATGGTGTATTTGGTGAGATAAGAAAAAAGGCACCTGGCAAGAAGCTGTATACATTAAAGCCTGACCAGGTATGTGTCAACATGAAGATGGTAACATTAGATAAGGTGCTTGATGTTCTTGAGCAGGAAAATAATGAAGTGCTTGTAGATGAAGAAGTTGCAAAGAAAGCAATGAAGCCACTTACAAGAATGCTTGAGCTTGCAAAGTAAGATTGTAGTATGCGCAGAAAGAATGGAGGTATCCTATGAATAATACAATTAAAACAGATGTGCTGATAGCCGGATGTGGCTGTTCTGGTCTGTATATGGCAATGAATCTGCCTTCCGATAAGAATATTCTTATGATAACAAAGTCTGATTGTGAGAGCAGTGATTCATTTCTGGCACAGGGCGGTATGTGTATGCTAAAATGTGAAGAAGATTACGACAGTTATTTTGAAGATACAATGAAAGCCGGCCATTATGAAAATGATAAGAAATCTGTTGAAATAATGATCCGTTCATCGGCAGATGTAGTAAAAGATCTTGTCGATTGTGGAGCAAGATTTGCAAGAGAGGCTGACGGAAGTCTTGCATACACAAGAGAAGGAGCTCATTCATCTAACAGGATAATATTCCATGAAGATATTACAGGTAAAGAGATAACAAGCCATCTGTTAGAGAAGGTGAGAACTTTTCCTAATGTGACAATTATGGAATACACAAGACTGCTTGATATAATAAGCAGAGATAACAGATGTCTTGGTGCGGTTATAAGGACTGGCAATGGAGAACTTATTAAGGTAGAAGCTTCTGATGTTGTACTTGCTACAGGTGGAATTGGTGGTTTATACAGACATTCAACGAATTTCAGACATCTTACAGGAGATGCAATTGCAATTGCTATAAAGCATGGAGTAGAATTAAAGGATATTAATTATGTCCAGATTCATCCGACAACATTTTATTCTGACAAAGAGGAAGACAGGAGCTTTCTTATATCTGAATCGGTAAGAGGTGAAGGCGCGAAGCTTTATGATAAGAATGGAAAGAGATTTGTTAATGAGCTGCTTCCAAGAGACCTGCTTACAGAAGAGATTAGAAAACAGATGGCAAAGGACAATACAGACTTTGTATGGGAAGATTTAAGGACAATACCTGAAGAAGAATTAAAAACACATTTTCCTAATATAGTGAGGCATTGTATTGATAAGGGATATGACCCGTCAAAAGAGTGTATTCCGGTTGTTCCTGCACAGCACTATTTCATGGGAGGAATTAAGGTAGACCATGAGAGCAGAACAACAATGGACAACCTGTATGCAATAGGCGAGACAGCCTGCAACGGAGTTCATGGAAGAAACAGGCTTGCAAGCAACTCACTTCTTGAAAGTCTTGTGTTTGCAAAGAGGGCAGCGCTTGATATTACTGAAAATGCAGTTGTAAAACCGACACAGGATCTGATTACATATTTTGATACATTTGATGCAGAAAAATATGCAGATGAGTCGAAAATTGACGGAGAATATGCAGAATTAGTCAATAAAAAGATTGAAGAGGCAGATAAAGCCTATGAAGAAAGCCAGAAAAAGAATTACGCATAATAATATAGAAATGGAGAAATGATATGTTTGATAAAGTTACTTTAAAGTTAAATGTTGATCCGCTTATTCTTGGAGCACTTAAAGAAGATATTACAAGTGAGGATGTGTCAACTAACAGCGTTATGCCAGAGTCAAAACTTGGAGAGGTTGAGCTTATATGCAAGCAGGACGGAATAATATGTGGTCTGCAGGTATTTGCAAGAACATTTGAACTGCTTGATGAAGATGTAGAGATTACATTTTTTGCAAAAGACGGGGATGAGGTTAAGAAAGGTCAGAAGATGGCAGTTGTAAGAGGAGATATAAGAGTCCTTCTGTGTGGAGAAAGAACGGCACTTAATTATCTCCAGAGAATGAGTGGAATTGCGACATATACTAATGGTGTTGCGAAGCTGCTTGCAGGAACTAAGACAAAGCTTCTTGATACAAGAAAGACATCACCTAATAACCGTATATTTGAGAAGTATGCTGTCAGAATCGGAGGTGGTAATAACCACAGATATAATCTTACAGACGGAGTACTCCTTAAGGATAACCATATAGGTGCTGCGGGCGGAGTTAAGCAGGCAGTTACAATGGCTAAGGAATATGCACCATTTGTAAGAAAGATAGAAGTTGAAGTTGAGAACCTTTCAATGGTGCGTGAAGCTGTTGAGGCAGGCGCAGATATTATTATGCTTGATAATATGAGCCATGAGGATATGTGTGCGGCTATGAATATAATTAGTGGAAAAGCTTTAGTTGAAGTTTCTGGAAATGTAACTAAAGAAAACATTGCAAAAATCACTGACCTTGGTGTAGACTTTGTATCAAGTGGTGCACTTACACATTCTGCACCAATTATGGACATTTCATTAAAAAATCTTCATCCTGTACAGGAGTAATCATTGTTGGGGTGAACTGGGGAGTTGTAGCAATGAACGGAGAAGAGAGAAGAAATCAGATAGTAGATATATTAAAACATTCGTCGAGTCCTGTGCCGGGTACACAGCTTGCACAGATATTAGATGTAAGCAGGCAGGTTATAGTGCAGGATGTAGCGCTTATCCGTGCGAAGAATATAGATGTTTTCTCAACTAACAGAGGTTATGTGCTTAATGATAAGCAGGAGTACAGCCGCATACTTAAGGTTAAACATGAAGATGATGAGGTGGAAGCAGAGCTTGGAGCAATAGTTGACATGGGTGGCTGGGTAAGAGATGTTTTCGTATATCACAAGGTATATGGTGTTATAAGAGCGGAGATGAATATACATTCCCGCAGAGATATAAAGAATTATCTTGAAGAGATAGCAAGCGGAAAGAGCAGCCTTTTGAAAAATGTGACATCAGGATATCATTATCATACAATTGTTGCGGATGACGAACAGACGCTGGATTTAATTCAGGAGGAGCTTGGAAAACTTGGATTTCTTGCAAAACTGCAGGAGTATGAGCCTGTGGATTTCTGGCATAAAGGGTGAATATGGACTTAACAATTTACACACTTACACATAAACATTTTACAAAGCCTGATGATAATATGTATGTGCCGCTTCAGGTAGGTACAGCCATTAATTCACCACTGGGGTATCTAAGGGACGATACAGGAGATAATATATCGGCTCTTAACGGTTATTACAGTGAACTTACAGGATTATACTGGATATGGAAAAATGTGCATGATATTAATTATGTTGGAACATGCCATTACAGAAGATATCTTATTGATGAGAACGAGCATATTATGAATGAAAAGCATTATGAGCAGATTTTTAAGGAGTACGAACTTGTTACAACCAAGAGAGTAGTTCTTAATAATTCATATCATTACGGATTTTCTGCTAATCATAATGTAACTGCGCTTGACATGACAGGTGAAGTTATTAAGGAATTATATCCCAAGTATTATGATACATTTATACAGCTTGTTAATGGCAATGAGACATATTTTGGAAATATGATAGTCACTTCTAAAGAGCTTTTTGATAAATATGCTGAGTGGCTGTTTACGATATTCTTTGAGGTTCAGAAACGCATTGATATGGAGACTGATAAGGATTCATACCACAGGCGTGTGTTTGGCTTTATATCTGAATTCTTATTGCTTGTGTGGGTGAGAGTAAACAATATCAAGGTAAAGGAATGCAAGGTTGGAATGGTTGGCGAAAAAGCCGAAACAAGGGAGCTGAAAGCAGTTTTGTCGTCTTTTCTTGCAAAAGAGGATACAAAGGGTGCTATGCAGTACTTTATGGATTTTTACAACAAAAGACCTGATGTTCTCATGGAGGCATCTGATGTAACTGGGGAACTGCATCTTATGCTGCAGATAACAGCAGTTATGGACATGCAGATAAAGCGCGAGGGCAGCAGCTTTTATAAAAGCAATCCGGATGTCCGTAAATGGTTTGGAGTATTTTCGGATATCAACAGGAAAACACAGCTTGAATTAAAAGGACAACTTACAGAAGACTGGAAGGAAATGTATAGAGAAATGGGGATTCCTGAGGAAGCATTTGCGGTAGCGCGGAAGTTGTATGGTAAAAAGAGCTGGTGTTTAGAATAAATATTTGCACAATGAGAGATTGCATGTATAATATTTATAGATAATTTGTTTTGTGAGAAGGGGGCTGGCTCTATGGGAATGTTTGTGAATCCGGATAATTCTGCGTTTCAGGCAGCGTTAAATGCAAGAATTTATATTGATAAAAGTGGATTGATTAAATATACAAACAGCGTACTGGCGTCATCAGATGCATTTATATGCAATAGCAGACCACGTCGTTTTGGAAAGTCAATTACTGCAAATATGCTCACAGCATACTATAGTAAGGGCTGCAATTCAGAGAAAATGTTTTCGGGGCTGGAAGTTAGTAAATCAGCAGATTTTAAGAAACATTTGAATAAGTATGATGTGATACATCTGGATATTCAGTGGTGTCTGGAACCAGCAGGTAAAGCAGAGAATCTTATATCATACATTTCAGAAAAGACAATTTCAGAATTAAAAGAATGTTATCCTGGTGTATTGGAGAGTGATATTGTTTCATTGCCAGAAGCATTGGCGATAATTAATGCGGAGACAGGAAATAAGTTTATTGTAATTATTGATGAATGGGATGTTTTGATAAGAGATGAAGCTGCTAATAAAAAAGTGCAGGAAGATTATATTAACTTTTTAAGGGGAATGTTTAAGGGAACAGAACCTACTAAATATATACAACTGGCATATCTGACAGGTATTCTTCCGATGAAAAAGGAAAAGACGCAATCAGCACTTAATAATTTTGATGAATTTACTATGTTAAGCCCAAGTAATCTTGCACAGTATATTGGGTTTACTGAAGATGAGGTCAGAGGGCTTGCAAGAGAATATAATCAGGATTTTGACAAAGTAAAAATGTGGTATGATGGGTATCTGCTAAGAGATTATCAGGTATATAATCCAAGAGCCGTTGTAAGTGTTATGCTAAAAGGAGAATTTAAAAGCTACTGGTCCGAGACAGCTTCTTATGAAGCAATTGTGCCGCTTATTAATATGAATTATGATGGCTTGAAAACAGCCATTATTGCAATGATATCCGGGGCTGAAGTCAAAGTTAACACAGGTACATTTAAGAATGATACTCTGAATATTAAGAGTAAAGATGACGTATTGACTTATATGATTCATCTTGGATATCTGGCGTATGACCAGACTAATAGCATGGCATTTGTTCCAAATGAAGAAATAAGACAGGAGCTTACAGCAGCAGTAGAGAGCAGAAAGTGGAATGAAATGCTTGGATTCTGGCAGAATTCAGAGAAATTGCTCAATGCTACACTGGATAAGAATGAAAATGCAGTTGCAGAACAGATAGAAAAGATTCATAACGAATATGTATCAGTTATACAATATAACAATGAGAATTCTTTGAGCAGTGTATTAGCAATTGCATATCTTAGTGCAATGCAATATTATTTTAAACCGATTCGGGAATTGCCAACCGGACGAGGATTTGCAGATTTTGTGTTTCTGCCAAAACCGGAATATAAAATGGATTATCCAGCGATTGTGGTAGAATTGAAGTGGAATCAGAATGCTGATACTGCAATGAAACAGATAATAGATAAAAAATATCCTGCAACAATTGAAGGTTATACTGGAGATATATTACTGGTTGCAATCAATTATGATAAGGACAATAAGGAACACCAGTGTTTAATACAGGAATATGAGATAAGATAATATCTTTAGGTTTCAGAGTTAATAATGTAATATATTTGAAAAGTTCAGGTAAAATATGGAGTAAATATAAAAAATGTTATTGACACCAGCAGATAGTTATATTATATTTTAGAAAGTATTTTGGATATAAAAAGATATCGCAAATACAGACCACATGATTATATGTTAAGCCTTGCGGACGGGCGGGTCGGTTGCCGAGTGTGACTAGGGCACACATTATTGATTGAGTTAGAAGCTCAAATTTTATAAGTTGATTTTTAAATTATCATGCGAGAGAGCATATCATCTTGTGAAACGGTCAATAAGAGCGGTAACAGTGACTTACTTGGATAAACTCTGAAAGGTCAGATTTTCTGTATTTGGCAATACAGTAATCAAAAAGAAGATAGAATATGATTATACAGGCGTGATTGATTTTAAATCAATCACGCCTTTTTGCGCGAGCAGCGATGAGAATAGAAGTGAAAAATCACAATCATGCTTGCATGAATTGGGATTTCTTCACGGATATTCGAGGAGCGCCGCGACAATGACAGAGCGCAGCTCTGGAATAAAGCTGCGAGCGCGAGCAGCGATGAGAATAGAAGTGTAGGCAGCAATGAGAACAGGGGGAAATATGGACTTAAAAAGACAGGCGAGTGCGCCGCTTTATGAAGCAATTGAGAAATTCAGAAAGAAAAGAATTGTTCCGTTTGATGTTCCGGGACATAAGAGAGGAAGGGGCAACCCAGAACTGGTAGATTTACTTGGAGAAAGATGTGTTGGAATAGATGTTAATTCAATGAAGCCACTTGATAACCTGTGCCACCCTGTTTCTGTTATTAAGGAGGCAGAGGAGCTTACAGCAGAAGCATTTGGGGCAGAACACGCATTTTTCATGGTAGGAGGAACTACGCAGGCAGTACAGAACATGGTGTTATCTGTATGTAAGGCTGGAGATGAGATTATCGTTCCAAGAAATGTGCATAAAAGCGTAATTAATGCATTGATTCTGTGTGGTGCGATTCCTGTTTATCTTAATACAGAAATTAATGCAAAGCTTGGAATAGTGCTTGGAGTAACTGTGCAGCAGGTTGAAAAGACAATACAGGAGCATCCGAATGCGGTGGCGGTTTTGGTGAACAATCCTACATATTATGGAATCTGTTCAGACATTAAAGGAATATGTGATATAGCACATTCATATGGACTTAAGGTGCTTGCCGATGAGGCACATGGAACGCATCTGTATTTTGGTGACAACCTTCCTATGAATTCAATGAAAGCAGGAGCAGACCTTGCAGCAATATCAATGCATAAGTCAGGCGGTTCGCTTACGCAGAGTTCAATCCTTCTTACCAATAATGGTATGAATGCTGATTATGTACAGACAATTATTAATATTACGCAGACAACGAGCGCGTCATATCTTCTTATGACAAGCCTTGATATATCAAGAAGAAATCTTGCCCTGCGCGGCAGACAGTCATTTGCAAAGGTGAGTGAGTGGGCACAGTATGCAAGAGATGAGATTAATATGGTAGGCGGTTATTATGCATACGGAAAAGAACTGATTAATGGTGGAACAGTCTATGATTATGATGTTACCAAGCTTTGTGTTTATACAAGGGATATTGGACTTGATGGAATTGAGGTGTATGATATCTTAAGAGATGAGTATGATATCCAGATAGAATTCGGCGACATTGGAAATATAATGGCGTACATATCAATTGGTGACAGAATACAGGATATAGAAAGACTTGTCGGAGCATTGGCTGAAATCAGCCGTCTGTATTCAAAAGAAGAAAAACGCTTTGAAGTAGACAGACAAATGCTGCTTCCAAGGGTACTTGCTTCACCGCAGGAAGCCTTCTATGCCGATAAGATTAAAGTTCCAATCCGTGAGGCAGCAGGACATATATCAGGGGAGTTCGTAATGGCATATCCGCCAGGAATTCCTATACTTGCGCCGGGTGAAGAAATTACAGACGAGATAATAGACTATATTCAGTATTCAGTAGAGAAGGGCTGTTCAATGCAGGGAATGGAAGATTCAACATTGCAGACACTGAATGTATTAAGAATGTAAATGTCCGATTTGTTCAATCGGTCAAATATAGAAGGGAGAAAGTTTCTATGGAATTTTGGTTTTCAGAACTTCATTCACCACATGTGAAGTTTGATATCAGGGTTGAAAAACAACTGTTTTCTGGCGAGAGCGACTATCAGAGAATAGATGTATTTCAGTCGCCAGAGTTCGGAAAATTCCTGACACTTAATGGAAGTGTTATATTTTCAGAACAGGATTGTTTCATCTATAACGAGATGGTGGTGCATGTGCCAATGTCAGTCCATCCAGATGTTAAAAATGTATTGATAATCGGTGGCGGTGACGGAGGTGTATCAAAGGAACTGTTGCAGTATGACAATATCGAAAATATTGACATAGTTGAACAGGACAACATGTTTGTTGATGTGTGCAGGGAGTATTTTCCAGAGACGGCATCAGGATTAGAAGATGAGAGAGTACATATTTATAATTCAGATGCATTAAGGTTCTTACGCTCCAAGCAGGATATGTATGACCTTATAATTAATGACGCAACAGACCCGTTTGGTGCGAGTGAGGGACTGTTTACAAGAGAATTTTATGGAAACTGTTATAAGGCGCTTAAGGAGGACGGAATACTTGTGTACCAGCATGGAAGTCCGTTCTATGATGAGGATGAGGATGCATGCAGAAGCATGCACAGAAAGGTATTCCATACATTTCCAATAAGCCGTGTGTATCAGGCGCATATACCTACGAGTCCGTCAGGATACTGGCTGTTTGGATTTGCGTCAAAGAAATATCATCCGCTTAAGGATTTTAAGCCGGCAGAGTGGAAGAGAAGAAATATACATACAGAATATTACACAACTAATCTTCATACAGGTGCATTCATGCTGCCAAAGTATGTTGAAGAATTATTAGAACAGGAGGAAGAAAGATGAGCAGAGTATTAGTAATTGGTTGCGGAGGAGTTGCTTCAGTAGCAATCCACAAGATATGTCAGGTGAGCGAGGTATTTTCAGACCTGTGCATAGCGAGCAGAACAGTGAGCAAATGTGACAAATTAGCAGACGAATTGAAGGACAAGACAAGCACTAACATTACAACAGCAAAGGTTGATGCTGACAATACAGATGAGGTTATTGCGCTTATCAATGAATTCAAGCCGGATGTAGTTCTTAATGTGGCACTTCCATATCAGGATCTTACGATTATGGATGCCTGCCTTGCGTGTAAAGTTCCTTATGTTGATACTGCTAATTATGAGTGTGAGGATACAGATAATCCTGAGTGGAGAAAGGTATATGAGGAGAGATGCAAGCGTCTTGGATTTACAGCATATTTTGACTACTCATGGCAGTGGGCTTACAGAGAAAAATATAAAGAAGCCGGAATTACAGCACTTTTAGGAACTGGTTTTGATCCGGGTGTAACAAGCGTATTCACAGCTTATGCACAGAAACACTATTTTGATGAGATACATACAATTGATATATTAGACTGCAACGGCGGCGACCATGGATATCCGTTTGCAACTAACTTTAACCCGGAGATTAATCTTCGTGAGGTATCAGCACCCGGCTCATATTGGGAGGATGGTCACTGGGTTGAGATTCCTGCTATGTCAATAAAGAGAGAGTACAATTTTGAGGGAGTAGGAATGAAGGATATGTACCTGCTTCACCATGAGGAAATAGAGGCACTTGCTGCTAATATTCCGCATGTTAAGAGAATACGTTTCTTCATGACATTTGGACAGAGCTATCTTACACATATGAAATGCCTTGAGAATGTCGGAATGTTAAGAACTGACCCGGTTGAATTCAACGGACAGGAGATTGTTCCAATCCAGTTCTTAAAGGCACTTCTTCCAGACCCTGCTTCACTTGGACCAAGAACAGTAGGTAAGACTAATATCGGCTGTATCTTCACAGGTATCAAAGACGGCAAGGAGAAGAAGGTATATATTTACAATGTGTGCGACCATCAGGAATGTTACCGTGAGGTGGGTTCACAGGCTATTTCATACACAACAGGCGTACCTGCTATGATTGGTACAATGCTTGTTGCAAAGGGACTCTGGAATAAGCCAGGAGTATTCACAACAGATGAATTTGATCCGGATCCATACATGGATGCGCTTAATAAGTACGGTCTCCCATGGGTTGTCGATGAAAATCCTGTTTTAGTAGACTAAAAAGAGAGGTTAATTATGAGATTTGATGAGTTAAAGACACCGGCATATGTAATAGATGAAAAAATGCTTATTCATAATCTTGAGATACTTCATAAAGTAGAAGAAGATACCGGTTGCCACATACTGCTGGCGCAGAAAGCATTTTCAGCATATGCAGAATATCCGCTGATTGGAAAATATATAAGCGGAACTACGGCAAGTGGAATATATGAAGCCAGACTTGGTGCTGAGTGTATGGGAAAAGAAAATCATGTATTTGCACCGGCATTTACTGATGAGGATATGGATGAGCTTGTAAATATATGTGACCATGTTGTCTTTAACTCAGTTTCACAGTTAAAGAAGCATAAAGCAAGATGTATTGAGACTGGAGTAAGCTTTGGACTTCGAGTTAATCCAGAGTTTTCTACACAGGGTGACCATGCAATATATGACCCATGCGCACCGGGCAGCAGACTTGGAGTTACACTTAAGAACCTGAAAGCCGCTCTTAAGGAAGAACCGGATGTGTTATCTGGCATGGAAGGAATACATTTTCATACATTATGTGAGCAGAATTCAGATGACTTAGAGGCAACATTAAACGCTGTTGAAGAGAAATTCGGATTTCTCATGAAAGATATGAAGTGGGTTAATTTTGGCGGCGGACATCATATAACTCGTGAAGATTACGACATTGAAACTCTTGAAAAATGTATCAGTCATGTAAGAAGAAAATATGATGTACAGGTGTATGTTGAACCGGGGGAAGCTGTTGCACTTAATGCAGGATATCTTGTGACTACAGTGCTTGATAAGGTTGAAAATGGAATAACAACTCTTATACTTGATGCATCTGCAGCGTGTCATATGCCAGATGTACTGGAAATGCCATATACACCGCCTCTTCGTGGTGGATTGAAAATATCGGACATGGAAGATGAGTATGGAATTGATAAGGACATAGAGATTGATTTTGATATGGACGTAAAAGAAGGTATATGGAAACCGGCGAAGAATGGAAGATACAGATACAGACTGTCATCTTATACATGTCTTGCGGGAGATATCATAGGTGATTATCAATTCGGCAGGGAAATCAATGTTGGGGACAGACTAGTATTTGAAGATATGGCTATATATTCAATGGTTAAGAACAATACATTTAACGGAATCCCGCTGCCGGATATTGTAATTATGGATAGTGATGGGGAATGTAAGGTGTGGAAGCATTTTGGCTATGAAGATTTCAAGGGGAGATTATAGATATGGATTATATAAACAGTACTCCGGCAGCAGACGGTTTTCGCATGCCTGCTGAATTTGAAAGACATCAGGGCTGCATTATGATATGGCCAGAAAGACCGGGTTCTTGGGCTTATGGAGCAAAGGCGGCTAAGAAAGCATTTGCACAGATAGCGTCTGTAATCAGTGAAAGCGAGCAGGTATACATGATTGTATCAGAAGGTAGAAAAGAGGAAGCAGCAAAGATGCTCCCGGAAACGGTCAGGCTTGTAGTCATGGATACAGACGATGCATGGGCAAGAGATACAGGTCCTACATTCGTTGTGAGCGGAAATGTGGATACACCATATGATGCGCGTGATTTGCGTGGGATTAACTGGGAATTTAATGCGTGGGGCGGAACATATGATGGACTGTATGCGTACTGGGACAATGACAACCTTGTAGCCGGACAGTTTATGTCTTATCTTGGCTGTCAGGGATATAATGCAGCACCATTTGTTCTTGAAGGTGGTTCAATACATACAGATGGCGAAGGAACAATGCTTGTTACTGAAAATTGCCTGTTGAGTAAGGGAAGAAATCCACAGCTTAGCAGGGAACAGATTGAGGATAAATTAAAGCAGTACTGCAATGTAAGCAGGATAATCTGGCTTCCATGTGGAATATACAACGATGAGACTAACGAACATGTGGATAATGTATGCGCATTTACAGCACCCGCAGAGGTTGTACTTGCATGGACGGATGATGAGAATGACCCACAGTATGAGATGAGCAAGGCTTGTCTTTCTGTTCTTGAGAATGTAACTGACGCCAAAGGAAGACACATTAAAGTAAGAAAAATGCTTATTCCTAAGAAACCTGTGTGCATAACTGAGGAAGAACTTAATGGATTTGAATTTGAGGAAGGCGAGGACATGAGAGAAGCAGGCGAGCGTCTTGCTGCGTCTTATGTTAATTTCTATATTGCCAATGACTCAGTCATAGTGCCGCAGTTTGATGACGAGGCGGACAGCCTTGCAATAAATGTGCTTAAAGAAGCATTTCCTGACAGAAAGATAGTCGGGATATATGCAAGAGATATAATAGTCGGTGGAGGCAATATCCACTGTATTACACAACAGATTCCTGTGTAAAATATCTTCAATATTTTACACTCAAGTTTGTGCTTTGCACAAACTTGTGATATGCAGAAAACAGCGCAAGAATGGAGGGATAATATGAGAAATGTAAAGTATGCAGGCATACAGATGCAGTGTTCACGGTCGGTAGAAGAGAACATTGCAAAGGCTGATAAAATGGTTCGTGAAGCGGCAGCTAACGGTGCACAGATAATACTGCTTCCTGAACTTTTTGAAAGACAGTATTTCTGTCAGGAGAGAAATTATGATTATTACGCATTTGCAACACCTGTTGATGAGAATCCGGCTGTGAAGCATTTTCAGAAGGTGGCAGCCGAGCTGCAGGTTGTGCTTCCAATAAGCTTTTATGAAAGAGATATAAATGTGTTCTATAACACTGTTGCAGTTATTGACGCAGATGGAAGTGTTCTTGGAATATACAGAAAAACACATATTCCTGATGACCATTATTATCAGGAAAAGTTCTATTTCACACCGGGAGATACAGGCTTTAAGGTGTGGGATACAAGATATGCGAAAATTGGAGTAGGAATATGCTGGGATCAGTGGTTTCCAGAGACAGCCAGAGGAATGGCGGTACAGGGAGCAGAAATCCTTTTCTATCCGACAGCGATTGGCTCAGAGCCGATTCTTGAGGTTGACAGCATGCCGCACTGGAGAAGATGTATGCAGGGACATTCAGCGTGCAATATAGTTCCTGTAGTAGCTGCCAACCGTATTGGTGAGGAGAAGGTTACACCATCTGAAGCTAATGGTTATCAGGAATCAGCACTTGTATTCTATGGCTCTTCATTTGTAACAGATGCAACTGGGGAGATTGTGACACAGGCATCAAGAGACAAGGAAGAGATTGTCTATGGGGAATCCGACCTTGACGCAGATTCCGACCTTCGCGTGAGCTGGGGCCTGTTCAGGGACAGAAGACCGGAAATCTATAAAAGTATCAGATAAAATAAGCCAGTTAATCTTAATTGCTAGATTAACTGGCTTTAATATTACTATATTAGTTATTATTAGCTATGGCAGCCTCCGCTTTTTCTAAATCTTCTTTGGTGTATTTGGTTAATATCTGTTCTCTGGTTACGCCGAATTCGAGCATGGAGATGATTGAGTTGATTTTTTCAGAATCAATACCAAGTTCAATGCCTTTATTTATGCCTTCATTTCTGCTTTCATTTTGCCATTCTGCTTTTAATTCTTCCATTGCTTTGCACATGTTAACTTTACCTCCTTGCTTGTTAGATTTACACAAATTCATAATCTGTGGAGTAGCAGTAAGAACGCTGATGAGTTTCATAACTTCGTTGTCAACATTGCGAGTCTTGTACTTGTTTAATATTGCGTCAATATCTTTGTTGTATATACTTCGTGCAATATAAAATACATCTTTTACATCTTCATTATAAAATGAGTATTTATCAGAATCAAGTATCTGGACAAGATTTAATTTGTAGTCAGAGAAGTATTCCTTGATATTATCAGACATAGAAATCATCATGTCAGACAGGCAGGTAGGACCATCCCATAACGACTCACCATAGTAAAGAACGATTGTTATTATAGGGTGGAAGCGGTCGGACTTGTTAATCCCAGACAGAAATTCATCAGGAGAACTGAAAGAATCCTTATTCAGCTTATGATGTTTTTTGATATCATTATATTCTTTTATGTAGCCGAGTGCATCATAAGTCATAGTTCTTAGAGGCATGGCATAATGGGTCTTGTCTTGAATCTCAAGACCAAGAATATTGAACTCAACGCCATCAGACATCTTCTTTACTACATCTCTGTTTCTGGTAATAGATTCATTGTAACTTTTGGAATGAATTGTAGCAGAGACATTAGTGTCCATTTCTGTAAGTTTGTCAGGTTTAAGTACCTGTTTACCGTTAAAGACAGTAGCATTGAAAAGGTCTGCAAAATGTTCATTATCACGCCAGAATGTCTTAAGGGTGACATCTTTCTGATGTGTATTAGTGTTGTTATAGTTCATAAATCGCCTTTCGTAGGAATTTTAGTTTTTAAAAATGATGCATCTTAACGAATATATAATAACAATACTAATAAAATATGTCAATGGCATTTTAAATAATATATTATAAAAATATATAAATTATTTGGATTGATAATTATACAACATCTATTATAATTGCATATTCTGCATGATTAATAGACTGTCATCCGTGAATACGATAGTTATCATAACCTAAGTTACAACCGGTCAGCTGGAAACAAAACGGTTGAAAAACGGATATTTATTTACTATATTTTGGTTGACTAATGAATATACAACTATTATAATGAGTATAGAAATTATATTTAATCATGTACGGATACTTATGTTTTGATTGGAGGGGGTTATATGACAATTAATGAGATGAAAGAGAAGAAGAAGGAAAAAGGATATTCATATGCCAAGATAGCTGAATTGTCTGGGGTGCCTCTGGGAACAGTGCAGAAGATTTTTTCTGGGGAAACAGAGAGTCCACGATATGATACTCTTATAGCGCTGGAACAGGTTTTTAATGAACAGTTGGAAGTAAGGGAGTCAGGTGGATTATATAAGGCAAGAAAGAATGGTGAATACACTATTGATGATTACAGGGCACTGCCTGATGAACAGAGAGTGGAGCTGATTGACGGATACTTTTATGATATGGCTTCGCCAACTTTCGGACATCAGTCAATTGGTGGGGAGATTTACAGGCAGATTGCTAATTATATTATGGAACATGGTGGAAACTGCCGCCCATTTATAGCACCTGTAGATGTACAGCTTGATTGTGATGAAAGGACTATGGTTCAGCCGGACGTAGGAATAGTATGCGATACATCTAAGATTAAGAGATTTGGTATATATGGTGCGCCGGACTTTGTTGTGGAGGTTATTTCTCCTTCTACCAAGAAGAAGGATTATGCATTGAAGCTTTCCAAGTATATGGAGGCTGGAGTGCGTGAATACTGGATACTGGATTTTGTGCAGGAGAAGGTTCTTGTGTATTTCTTTGAAAGTGATGTGTATCCGGTGATATATGGCTTTGATAAGCCGGTTCCGGTGAATATATATAATGGAGAACTTAAGATTGATTTTACCAATATTGCAAGATGGCTTAAGGAAGGCATGGAATAAAACTTGGAGAAAGGAAATGATATGGCACATAGTAATCCGATAACTATCGGCATGCTAGCACATGTTGATGCAGGAAAGACGACTCTGTCAGAGGCGATTCTGTATAGTGCGGGAAGTATAAGAAAGCTTGGAAGAGTTGATAATCAGGATACATTTCTTGATACAGGGGATATGGAGAGAGCAAGAGGAATTACTATATTCTCAAAGCAGGCGGCTTATAATTACAAGGGCAGTTCATATACGCTGCTTGATACACCGGGACACGTTGATTTCTCGGCAGAGACTGAGAGAACATTGTGGGTGCTTGATGCGGCAGTTCTTGTGATAAGCGGAATGGATGGAGTACAGGGGCATACAGAGACTTTGTGGAGTCTGCTTAAGAGACTTGGCATACCTGTATTTATATTTGTTAATAAGATGGACCAGCAGGGAACGAATAGGGTAGGAATCATGGAACAGTTAAAGAACAGGCTGTCAGAGTCATGCGTGGATTTTAATAATATAGATTACGAAGAAGTTGCAATGTGTCATGAAGAGGCGCTTGAGCAGTTTCTTGAATCTGCACATGTTGATGATGCCCTTATAAGCGATATGGTTATGAACCGCAGGATATTTCCAGTATATTTCGGCTCGGCATTAAGAATGAATGGCGTTGAAGAATTGATTAAAGGAATAGATACATATGCTGGATGTCCAGAATATAGTGACGAATTCTCTGCAAAGGTGTATAAGATTACAAGAGATGAAAGAGGAGAAAGACTTACACATCTTAAAGTATGCGGTGGTTCTTTAAAATCAAAAATGCTTATTGGCAATGAGAAGGTCAACCAGATAAGAGTCTATGCAGGAGATAAGTTTACAAGCATTAATGAAGCATTTGCCGGAACTGTCTGTGCTGTGACAGGACTTTCAGAGACTAAGGCAGGGCAGTTTATCGGAGCGGATGGAGAGGATAATATACCAGTGCTTGAGCCGGTACTTAATTATAAGCTTAATCTTCCGGCAGGGGCAGACCCGGTGGCACTTCTTTCAAAGCTTCGTACACTTGAGGAGGAAGAACCTGAGCTTCACGTTGAATGGGACGAGAATTTTAAAGAGATACATGTAAGCGTAATGGGTCCGGTTCTTATCGAGATTCTTACTAATATTATTAAGACAAGATTTGGCGTAGATGTAACATTTGGTGAAGGAAGCATTGTATATAAAGAGACAATTAAGAATAAGGCGTATGGAATCGGACATTTCGAGCCTTTAAGACATTATGCGGAGGTTCATCTGCTGCTTGAACCGGGTGAGCCGGGAAGCGGCATGAGATACGAATGTCATTGCAGTGAGGATATACTTGATAAGAACTGGCAGAGGCTTGTGTATACACATTTGTGTGAAAAAATGCATAGAGGAGTGCTTACAGGTTCTGAACTCACGGACATGAAGATTACGCTGGTTGCAGGAAGGGCGCATCCAAAGCATACGGAAGGCGGAGATTTCAGGCAGGCAACCTACAGAGCTGTAAGGCAGGGGCTTATGCAGGCAGAATCAGTATTGTTAGAGCCATTCTACGCATTTTCACTTGAGGTGAAGAGAGATTATGTCGGCAGGGCAATGACAGACTTCGAGAGAATGGGTGCAGCATTCAACATGCAGGAGGCTGATGGTGATAATGTTGTTATCACAGGTGAAGGTCCGGTTTCAGTGATTGGTAACTATCAGGCAGAGGTTAATGCCTATACCAAGGGAACAGGCAGACTTGCTCTTAAGATGGCAGGCTACAGACCATGTCATAATACAGAAGAGGTTATTGAACGATTCGGATATGAGCCTGAGCGTGATACAAGAAATCCGGTAGATTCAGTATTCTGTGCAGGCGGTTCGGGATATGTTGTGCCGTGGAATGAAGTAAGAGAGTATGCACATGTCGAGATAGCCGTGACGGATTCAGGGGTTGCCGGTGGACAGTCTGACAGGGAGGTCAAGCTTACGGCAAAGCAGGCTTCAAGAACAGTGTCTGACGAGTGGATTGGAACAGACGAGGTAGACAGAATCTTGAACGAAACATATTTTTCTAACAGCAGAGGCGATAATGAAAGAAGAAAGTTATCGAAAAGAAAAGCTGACACAGCAGTTGGAAGATATGTTACAGGCGGTAATGCCAATGTTAAAAACCCTCCTAAAGCACCTGAATATAATCCAGATAAGAAGAGTTTTCTTCTTGTTGACGGATATAATATAATACATGCATTTAAGGAGCTATCAGAGCTTGCACAGGTCAATCTTGACAGTGCAAGAGGCAGGCTGCTTGATATACTGTGTAATTATCAGGCAATGAAGGGATGCGAACTGATTGTGGTATTTGACGCATACAGAGTGCCTGGACATGATGAGGAGTTTATAGATTTTCATAATATTCATGTTGTATTTACGAAGACAGCGGAAACTGCTGACCATTATATAGAAAAATTTGCACATGAGAATGGAAAGAAATATAATGTAACGGTGGCAACATCAGATGGTGTAGAACAGGTAATTATAAGAGGACAGGGATGTCTGCTTATATCTGCCAGAGAGTTCGAGAAAGAGATAGCTGCGATGGAGGAACACCTCCGCGAAAACTACCTTAATAGGACATATTGATGATAACACATATATTTAAAACGAGGTGACATACGATGAGTACATTATGGGTTGTTGGTGATTCAACATTAAGCTCTTTTGATGACAAATACTATTATCCAAGATATGGATACGGAACCAAGCTTGGTTGTTATCTTAACAGCAAGGTGCAGGTTAATAATCTTGCACTTTCAGGAAGAAGCAGCTTAAGCTTTACTAAGGAAGAGAATTATAAGGAGCTTCTTGCAGGCATGAAAGCAGGAGATTTTCTTATAATCGGATTTGGACATAATGATGAGAAAACAGAGACAGGAAGATATACAAGCCCGATAGGCGGCAGGGATAAGAAAGGCACATTTGCAGCATCATTATATGACAATTATATTAAGCCGGCACTTGATGTTTCATGTACACCAATACTGTGTACACCTATTGTAAGAAGAACTGCAACAGGAGAGTGGACAAAGCAGGAGCTTCACATAACTGATGACGCTGCACAGTTTAAGGGAGGGGATTATTCACAGGCAGTCCGTGACCTTGCAAGAGACCTTGGAATCGTATGTGTTGATATGACTGAAAAGACAAAGGCTTTATATGAAGAGTTAGGACCAGAAGAGACAATTTATCTTCACGCATGGCCATCTAATAAAGAAGTAAGTGTTGACAATACACACACTAATATATGGGGCGGCAGGGTTAATGCTTTTCTTGTTATGCAGGAGCTTGAAAAGGCTGGAATATCAGGACTTTCAGAGAATATAGTTAATATAAGGGCAGATGAACCGCTTCCAGACAAGAACAGATATCTTGAAAAAAATGCTTTATACAAGCCGGTAGTGTTCAGCGATGAGCTTGCTGACAGCAAGAACTTTAAAGATGCATATGGATTCAAAGGCACAGTATTCGGTGATGTTACAACTCTGCCAACGGAATCTGATAATTATATACTTGAAGAAGTTCCAGGGGGAATACACATCGCGGTTAAGAATAATGATGGCAAGATATCTACTGTTACAGACGGAATTGCAATGTACTATAAGAAGATTCCTGTAAATGTGAACTTTACCCTTAAGGCTAAGATGACAATTAATGATTATTTCTATAACAATCAGGTGTCATTTGGGCTTATGGTAAGAGATGACATGTATATTGATAAGAAAATGCCAGATGTACTTGGCGATTATGTAGCGGCAGCACCACTTAACCTTACTTATAAAGACCAGGCATGGAGCTGTTTTGCAAGAAAGAACAGCGAACTTATGCAGGGAAGCGTGACAGGAAGAGAACTTAAGCCGGGTGATACAGTAGAAGTATGTATAAAGTCTAATCCGGACGGATATGCAGTAAAATTAGGCGATGGGGAGTTCTTAACAGGCGGATTTGATTTTAAGCTGACAGCCGTAGACCCTAAGCATGTATACGCAGGATTCTTCGTTTCGAGAAATGCGGATGTTACATTTACGGATATAGAATATACAGAGAATTAATACAATTTTTATATATGATTGTATTTAATTTTACATAGGAAAATGTTACAATTACATCAGAAATATCGTGAAAAAATAGCGTTGACGCGGAAATGAGGCATATTATGAAACTAACATTTTTAGGCGCGGATCATGAGGTAACAGGAAGCTGTCATTTCTTACAGGCGGCAGGTCTTAATATTCTTGTAGACTGCGGTATGGAACAGGGCAATGATGTATATGAAAACCAGGAACTTCCTATTGCAGCATCTGATGTGGATTGCATATTGCTGACGCATGCACACATTGACCATTCAGGTCTGATTCCTCTTATGTATGTGAATGGATTCAGGGGACAGGTGTATTCAACATCAGCTACGGCACAGCTGTGTGAGATAATGTTAAGAGACAGCGCACATATTCAGATGTTTGAAGCTGAATGGAGAAACCGGAAGGCTGCCAGATCAGGAGGAAAACTCAAGGAATTTGTTCCACTGTATGATATGGATGCAGCAGTTAATGTCTGCAAGCAGTTCGTAGGCTGTGAGTATGACAGGGTATATGATATTGCAGAAGGAATTAAGATTAGATTCACAGATGTTGGACATCTTCTTGGTTCAGCGAGTATCGAGGTATGGGCAACAGAGAAGACAGAGAATGGTGATGTAACAGAGAAGATTGTGTTTTCGGGTGATATAGGTAATATTAACAAGCCGATAATTAAAGACCCGAAGCATGTCAGGGATGCCGACTATGTAGTTATGGAGTCAACTTATGGTAACAGAAGCCACGGAGGAACTCCTAATTATGTGGAAGATTTAACTGATATATTTAAGAGAACATTTGAAAGAGGCGGTAATGTTGTTATTCCGTCCTTTGCAGTAGGAAGAACTCAGGAACTGCTTTATATCATAAGAAAGATTAAAGAAGATAATCTCGTTGGCAGAGATTTTGATGTATATATGGATAGTCCACTTGCTATTGAAGCGACGAACATATTTATTAAGAATGTGGAGAGCTGCTTTGATGATGAGGCAGTAGAACTTGTAAGAAAGGGGATTAATCCGCTTACATTTCCAGGGCTTAAGTATGCAACTACGGGAGATGAATCAAAGCAGATTAACTTTGATCCTAATCCTAAGGTTATTATTTCTTCATCAGGTATGTGTGAAGCGGGAAGAATAAGACATCACCTGAAGCATAATTTGTGGAGACCAGAGTGTACAATTGTATTTGTCGGTTATCAGGCTGTTGGAACAACAGGCCGTATTATAGTTGATGGTGCAGAAGAGATTAAGCTTTTCGGTGAGCCAATCCAGATAAAGGCTGAGATTGTACAGCTTCAGGGTTCGAGTGGCCATGCTGATAAGGATGGGCTTCTTTGTTGGATTAATGCATTTGACAGAAAGCCTAAAAAGGTGTTTGTTGTGCATGGCGAAGACAGTGTGTGTGACGAGTTTACGGAGTGTCTTAAAGAAGAATACGGTTATGATGCCATGGCACCATATACAGGCGGAAGTTATGACCTTATTGCAGACAGAGTTATCTCTGAAGGTGTTAAGGAAAGAAAGACTAGAAGAACGACGAGTACACAGCGTGGTAAAACTGTATTTGACAGACTTGTTGCTGCTGGAAAGCGTCTCATGACAGTTATTACACACAATGAGGGTGGTACGAATAAAGATCTGGCTAAGTTTACAGATCAGATTAATGCATTATGTGATAAATGGGACAGGTGATTATGATGAAGATGCTGTTTGTATTTAATCCAAACTCAGGAAAAGCTCAGATTAAGAATCAGCTGATGAAGATAATACAGGTATTTTCTAAGGCTGGATATGAGATTACTGTATATCCGACCAAGGCATCGCTTGACGGCTATCAGCACATTTTAGATAATGAAGGCAGGTATGATGTTATAACATGTAGTGGTGGAGATGGTACTCTGAATGAAACGGTAGCCGCTGTTCTTAAGTATAAAGGAGAGAAACCGCCGATAGGGTATATTCCTAGTGGAACAACGAATGATTTTGCTGCAAGTCTGGGAATTCCAAGAAATATGGTGAAGGCCGCTGTTAATATAGCAAAGGGTAAACGTTTTCCTTGTGATGTAGGAATGGTAAATGGAGAGCGCTCATTTAATTATGTTGCTGCATTTGGGGCGTTTACAAGGGTCTCTTATGGAACTCCACAGAATCTTAAGAATGTACTGGGACATCAGGCTTATGTAATTGAAGCGGTCAGAAGCTTATCAACGATTAAACCACAGTATATGCGTGTATATTCTGAGGAGATGAATGTTGAGGGAAATTTTGTATATGGAATGATAAGTAATACAGATTCGGTTGGAGGAATAAAGAATCTTACAGGTAATGATGTTAATCTGCAGGATGGATTATTTGAAGTTACCCTGATAAGAGAGCTTAATAATCCTATAGCAGTCCAGTCACTTATTAATGCTTTTATAACTAAAGACCTTAGTAAATGTGACTGGGTATGCACATGGAAGACCAGCTCTGTAAGGTTCGAATCACCACAGCCTGTATCATGGACACTTGATGGTGAATATGGTGGAGAACATACAGAAATACAGTTTTCTGTTAAGGAGAAAGCGGTTGATTTCCTGATAGGAGGAGTACCTGCTAATAACTAATAGATAATCATTAATAATATAAAGTGATAAAACCTTGCAAATTAGTATGTTTGGTTTTGTCACTTTATTTTTTTACTAATTTTACGCCGACAGGTAAAAATCAGACACAATTTAGAAACAATTCAACTTTTATGTTTAAAAACAGGCAGGGATTAAGTGTAAAACATATAATGATAAATAAAGATGATATTACATTTTAAGAGATAATATCGTGACAAATTCTATAATTATCTGATAATTACAATTGAAAGTAGCAATAGTCAAATTATCAGACAATTGCGGCAAAAAAATATTTACAAAATCCATAAAACAGGAGTATATTATGTGCAAGCAAAGCTTTAGAATATACGAAAGGATGATTAGACTTATGGAAAATGAAATCAAACAGCCTGGTCTTTACAGATCTGAACTTGAGCATGATGCCTGTGGTATCGGAGCTATTGTAAGTATTAACGGAATTAAGACACATCAGACAGTATCTGATGCTTTAAGCATTGTAGAGAATCTTGAGCACAGAGCCGGTAAGGATGCAGAAGGAAAGACCGGTGATGGTGTTGGTATCCTTCTTCAGATATCACACAAATTCTTTAAGAAAGCTGTAAAGCCATTAGGGATTGAGCTTGGAGATGAGCGCGATTATGGTGTCGGAATGTTTTTCTTCCCACAGGATGAGCTGGCAAGAAACAGAGCCAAGAAGATGTTCGAAATCATTGTTGAGAAGGAAGGGCTTGAATTCTTAGGCTGGAGAGATGTTCCAACATTTCCTAATGTTCTTGGTAAAAAGGCAGTTGACTGCATGCCATACATTATGCAGGGATTTGTAAAGAGACCTGCAAATGCAGCTAAGGGTATTGAATTCGACAGAAGACTTTATGTTGCAAGACGAGTATTTGAGCAGACAGCAGAAGATACAACTTACGTATGTTCATTATCAAGCAGAACGATTGTATACAAAGGTATGTTCCTTGTTGGACAGCTTCGTCAGTTCTTTGGTGACCTTGAGAATCCTGATTATGAGTCAGCTATTGCACTTGTTCATTCAAGATTCTCAACTAACACTAACCCAAGCTGGGAGAGAGCTCATCCTAACAGATTCATGGTACATAACGGTGAGATTAATACTATCAAGGGTAATGCCGACAGAATGTTAGCAAGAGAAGAGACAATGACATCTCCATATCTTGAAGATGAAATGTCAAAGATTACTCCGGTTGTTAATACTAACGGTTCAGATTCAGCAATGTTAGACAACACACTTGAGTTCTTTGTTATGAATGGCATGCCGCTTCCACTTGCTGTTATGATTACAATTCCTGAGCCTTGGATTAACAATGGTGCAATGGCACAGGAGAAGAAAGACTTCTACCAGTATTATGCAACAATGATGGAGCCTTGGGATGGTCCGGCTTCTATCGCATTTACAGATGGAGATTACTTCGGAGCAGTGCTTGACCGTAATGGTCTTCGTCCTTCAAGATATTATATTACTAACGATGGTTATCTTATTCTTTCATCAGAGGTTGGTGCACTTCCAATCCCAGAGAGCAGAATTAAGTTAAAGGACAGATTAAGACCTGGAAAAATGCTTCTTATAGATACAGTTAAGGGTGAACTCATAGAAGATGATAAGCTTAAGGAAGAGTATGCAACTAAGAACCCTTATGGTGAGTGGCTTGACAGTAATCTTATCCAGCTTAAGGATTTAAAGATCCCTAACAAGAAAGTCCCTGTTCATACTAAGGAAGAAAGAGCAAGACTCCAGAAAGCATTTGGTTATACATACGAGGACTTCAAGACTTCAATACTTCCTATGGCTCTTAATGGAACAGAGCAGACAGGCGCCATGGGTATTGATACACCACTTGCAGTACTTTCTAACAAGCATCAGCCACTGTTTAATTATTTCAAACAGTTATTTGCACAGGTTACTAATCCGCCAATTGATTCAATAAGAGAGAAGGTTGTTACATCAACAACTGTTTATCTTGGAACAGAGGGTAATATTCTTGAGGAAAAGGCTGAGAACTGCAAACAGTTAAGAATTAATGATCCAATCCTTACTAACACAGACCTTCTTAAGATTAAGAATATGAATGTTGAAGGATTTAAGGTAGAGACTATTCCTATTATATATTATAAGAATACTTCACTTGAAAGAGCTATCGACCACTTATTTGTTGAGGTTGACAGAGCACACAGAGAAGGTGCTAATATCATTATTCTTTCAGACAGAGGTGTTGATGAGAACCATGTTGCTATTCCTTCATTACTTGCAGTTGCTGCATTACAGCAGTATCTTGTACAGACTAAGAAGAGAACAAGCATGGCTGTAATCTTAGAGAGTGGTGAGCCAAGAGATGTCCATCATTTTGCAACTCTTCTTGGATATGGTGCTTCTGCAATCAACCCATATCTTGCACAGGAGAGTATTCAGGAACTTATCGACCTTAATATGCTTGACAAGGATTATTATGCAGCAGTTGATGATTACAATAAAGCAATTATCACAGGTATTGTTAAGATTGCTGCCAAGATGGGTATTTCAACAATCCAGTCATATCAGGGTGCTAAGATATTTGAAGCAATTGGAATTAACTCAGATGTTATAGATAAATACTTTAAGGGTACAGTTTCAAGAATTGAAGGCGTGTCACTAAAGGATATTCAGGAAGATGTTGAAACACTTCATTCTAAGGCATTTGACCCACTTGGGCTTTCAACAGATACCACTCTGGACAGTTCAGGTGCTCATAAGATGAGAAGCGGCAAGGAAGAACATCTGTATAACCCACAGACAATACATTTGTTACAGCTTGCTACAAGAACAGGAGATTACAAGACATTTAAGGAATATACAGCTCTTGTTAATAAGGAAGAGGGCGTTAAGAACTTAAGAGGTCTTATGAATATTAAGTTCCCTAAGAAGGGAATCAGCATTGATGAGGTTGAAAGCGTTGATTCTATCGTAAGAAGATTCAAGACTGGTGCCATGTCATATGGTTCTATTTCAAGAGAAGCACATGAGACTATGGCTATTGCCATGAATATGCTTCATGGTAAGTCTAACTCAGGTGAAGGTGGAGAGGATATCGACAGATTAAAGGTTGGTCCTGATGGTCTTAACAGATGTTCAGCAATTAAGCAGGTTGCATCTGGTAGATTCGGTGTTACTTCAAGATACCTTGTAAGTGCCAAGGAAATTCAGATTAAGATGGCACAGGGCGCTAAACCGGGTGAAGGAGGACATCTTCCAGGAAAGAAGGTGTATCCTTGGATTGCAAAGACTCGTCTTTCAACTCCGGGTGTTGCGCTTATTTCACCACCACCACATCATGATATATATTCAATCGAGGATCTGGCACAGCTTATATACGACCTTAAGAATGCTAACAAGAATGCAAGAATATCAGTCAAGCTTGTTTCAGAAGCTGGTGTTGGTACAGTTGCTTCCGGTGTTGCCAAGGCGGGCGCACAGGTAATTCTTATCTCTGGTTACGACGGAGGTACTGGTGCAGCTCCAAGAAGTTCTATACATAATGCCGGACTTCCATGGGAATTAGGCCTTGCAGAGGCACATCAGACTCTTACAATGAACGGACTGCGTAATAAGGTTATTATTGAGACTGATGGTAAGCTGATGAGTGGTAGGGATGTTGCTATTGCAGCAATGCTTGGCGCAGAGGAATTCGGATTTGCAACAGCTCCACTTGTAACTATGGGTTGCGTAATGATGAGAGTATGTAACCTTGATACATGTCCTGTTGGTGTTGCAACACAGAATCCTGAGCTTCGTAAGAGATTCGCAGGTAAGCCTGAATACGTTGTTAATTTCATGAGATTCATTGCACAGGAGCTTCGTGAGATAATGGCTGACTTAGGAATTAAGACACTTGATGACCTGGTAGGAAGAACAGATTTGCTTGAGCAGAAGGATGTTGCCAAGAGCGGACGTTCAGCAGAGGTTGATTTATCACAGATTCTTGATAATCCATATGTTAAGCAGACAAAGATACATTATGATAAGAAAAATGTATTTGATTTCGAACTTGAGAAGACAGTTGATGAAAAGATTTTACTTAAGAAGTTCGAATCTGCCATGGAGACAGGAAGCAAGAGAAGTCTTGAAATCGATGTTGCCAATACAGACCGTACATTAGGAACACTTCTTGGCGCTGAGATTACAAGAAGATTTGATGATAAGCTTGATGATGATACATATACAGTAAAATGTAATGGCGCAGGCGGACAGAGCTTTGGTGCATTTATTCCTAAGGGACTTACACTTGAGCTTGTCGGTGATAGTAATGATTACTTTGGTAAGGGACTTTCAGGTGGAAAGCTTATTGTATATCCACCAACAGGAAGTACTTATAAGGAAGACGAGAATATCATCATCGGTAATGTTGCATTATATGGTGCTACAAGTGGTAAGGCGTTCATCAATGGTGTTGCCGGAGAAAGATTCTGTGTAAGAAATTCAGGTGCAACAGCAGTTGTTGAGGGAACTGGTGACCACGGCTGTGAATATATGACAGGTGGTACAGTAGTGGTATTAGGCAAGACTGGCAAGAACTTTGCTGCTGGTATGAGTGGTGGAATTGCTTATGTTCTTGATGAAGACACAAGTCTTTACAAGAGAGTTAATAAGCAGCTCGTTTCAATGGAAGCAGTTTCTAACAAATATGATGTCCTTGAGTTAAAGCAGCTTATAACAGAACATGTTGCTTATACTAATTCTAAGAAGGGCAAGGAAATACTTGATAACTTCGGAGAATATCTTCCAAAGTTCAAGAAAATCATGCCACATGATTATAAGAAGATGCTTAACATGATAGTACAGATGGAAGAAAAAGGACTTAGCAGCGAACAGGCTCAGATAGAAGCATTCTATGCGGCTACCAAGTAGGGTGCGCAAGATGTAGAAAAAGGACAGTGCAGGTTTACCTGCAGCTGTACTTGTTCTGTATCTTGCATAGGCGACGCAGTCGCGACTGACAAAAGCGAAGCTTTTGGAAGTGCACCCGTAGGGACAGTGCAAGTTTATAACATACATGAAAGGAGCTAACCATGGGAAAGCCAACAGGATTTTTAGACTATGAAAGAGTTGAAGCCACAGCGGTTTCACCTAAGGAAAGAATAAAGAATTTTAATGAATTTCATACACCACTTTCAGAAGCTGAGCAGA
>ERZ773131.488-NODE-488-length-33530-cov-24.600149_pt1 | contig 33530 bp, 26 predicted proteins | sample MGYA00511082_ERZ773131 | MGnify/ENA primary metagenome ERZ773131 (study PRJEB29015, sample SAMEA2737813) | human gut metagenome | biome: human gut; feature: human-associated habitat; material: faeces | place: China | collected 2012 ... | reverse complement strand
TCCTGTCATAAAAGGAGCACTGTCCTTTTTCATCAAGAAAGGGCCTCAGTTCTTTCACGTACCGGGCCTTTTCGCAGCAGAGGCCGCAGGCCAGGCAGGGGAAATCCATTATCCCTCTACCTTCGGCAGGAAGGCCTCCACCTTTTTATAGGCCGTAAGGGACTCCTCTGTCACCGCCCCCTCTTTGGTAAGAATCGGCGTATCAAGCACCGCCTTCACGGCACCGGCGGTGGCAAGGGCCATGGCAATGGTTTTCTTTTCTTCTTCGCCATAGTCCCTATAGTCTGTGCCCTTTTCCTTCACCACCGCTTCCATCTTCCCGATGAGAGACTTAAAAATAGGGTCGATTTCAGAAATCAGATGTCTGAACATATCCGCCCTTTTCCCGATGGCCCGGCAGGCATCTCCGGCCAGCTTCATTTCCGCCTCCGCTTTTTCCGCTTTGGCCCGTTTGCTCTTGGCTATGTCCAGATTCTTATCGGCTTTGGCATCCATCATGAAACCCATCACCGCAATGGCAGGGCCTGCCACCAGACCGCCCAGCACAGCGGTGCCTCCTGCAATGCCAAGGCCTCCGGCCGCCAGGGTGCCGCCTCCCAGGAGGGCCAGGGTAGCATTGGTGGCCGCCGCCCCCGAAAGACCTGCAATGGCTGCTCCCGTACCGGCAGTGCCCAGAAGGCCGGCGGCGCTGTAGGCGCCGAAAGCCATGAGGCCTCCGGCAGCCAGTCCTTCCACCGTGCCCGAAACCATTTTCGAAGCAAGACTGCCCAGTTCCCCCATTTCCTTTAAGGCATCTTCGTTCACCGTAAATTCTGCCAGTTCGTCCATGCCGGCAGAACCGGTGAGCTCCACATGATGAATCTTTCCGAAGGTATCCACGAAACGGGTGACACTGCCATGAAGGATATCCACCTTCGCCTGCCCCAGATTTTCCAGGGCCCTGCCTGCCTCGTCCCGGGCAGCCAGGAGCTCCTTCTTTGCATTTTCAAAGGTCTCCTGGGCCCTGCGATTCATCCGCCTGGCCCGGGCATTTTTATCACTGGCGTCCAGCGCCTTCTTCGCCCCTACAAGCCCTGCCGCCACAGCAATACCGCCAAGAATGAATGGAATAGGCATAATAAACCTCCTTATAACTTAATAATGTCATCACTCTTCATTAAATCATCGAACTCATCCATATTTCTGAAGGAAACCTTCCCGCCCAGCCGGCGGGTGATTTGATTCGCCCCATGGATATAGCCGTCGGCATCCCCCAGTTTCAGGCCGGACACCATATTTCCCAGAGCTTCATCAAAGGCCTTCCTGTTTTCTTTGAAATATTTCTCTGTGATTTCATCCAGCTCCCGCCGGTACTCCTGTATCCGGCGAATGGATTCCCCGCATTCCTTTTCGATGCGGATGCGCTCCTTTCGGGCCAGCTTTGCCGAAGACAGGGCGCCGCTCAATGCGGTAAACACCTTTCCCGACAGCATATACCCCACCATGCCGCCGATGAGTGAACCGATGACAGGAAGAGGTATCAACACAGCTCCCGCATACATGCCGGCCGCCGCGGTGGACGTGGCAATCCCCGTTTCCCCCAACTGGGTGATACACTCGGAAGCGGTGATATTTCCATAGATATAATTTTTGATAATCCCCGCCGTGGACAGCACCGCCGCCACCACCTTTCCCGGCACACCCGCCTGTCCCAGCATGCGGGCCAGGGAATTGGAAGATGCCGAAAGGCTATGGGAAATGACACTCACTGCGCCGCCGGCGACATAGGAAAGGGCTGCCGCCGTGCCCGTCGCCTTCACCAGGTCTTTGATGGCTTCACCGGGCTCCTTCTTCCCTTCAATCACTGCCACCATATTATCCACCGCCGCCATGGCACCCGAAAATACCGCTGCTCCGGCAGCGGCCTTTACACCGGCGTCATGAAACTCGGCGGCCAGATTTTCTGCTCCCTTCAAAGCAAGGGACCGGTCCACATGGCTGCGCGCCTGCCGGCCGTCCTCCATGGCCCGCTCCTTCGCCTCTTTGGAAAGGTGGATATCCTTATCCGCTAGATACCTGTCATCGCCGTAGAAATCGGAATTCCTCCGATCCCGTTTCGCATTATTCAGCTTCCGGGAAATAGTCTTCAGATTCTCCGGGCTGTTCACCGCGTCCTTGATGTCGCTATTGGTGACCCAGGCATCGTCCTTATGGGCCTCAAAAATCCGGTGCACCGGTTCCACATGGTCCGCCTCCGCCAGATGCTCCGTCCACTTCTTCCCATAGGCCAGCTTCGCCTCCTGCTTCCGAAGAAACAGCTTCTTTCCCGTATAGGGATCCTTCACCGCCTTCCCCGAAGCAAAGAGATTCTCCTTCGCCAACCGCTTCGCCATGCCGTCGTCAAAGAGCTTCCGGTTCCCCCTATACTCCAAAGGCTTCCGATACACCTCAGCCAGCCGCCGCACCGATTCATCCACCGAACCCCCCGCTGCCAGAGCTCCCAATGCATTCTCCGCCCGCCGCCGGCGCCTTTCCTCCTCGTCCATACCTGACCTCCCCGTGAAATCAAAGACTGTGAGTATTGCGTATTTCGTGTAATGTGTTTTCTTCATTATAACCTATTTTCAAGGAGAAAGGTTCTTAAGATGGACTGGCCTAAAGGCCGGAGGGTTCTTAAGTTTGACAGCGGCTTATGGACACGCCTGCGGCGTGAGGGTTCAGAAGGTTCATAGGGTTCAAAGGGTGGCGGTATCGCCTTCGGCGATGCGTTTTGTAGTCAGCGTTACGGGATTTACTTTATGTCACCAGTGCTGCACGACAAAGAGGAAAAGCCCTCCTTCCCCAGCAAGGGGCACCGAAGGCGACGGAGGATAGGGGAGTCAGCTGCATAAAAAGCAATTCCTCTAAATTTCGGACCTATCCTCAGGGCTTCGCCCAGCTCCTTCCTGGGGAAGGAGCCTAAAGCCGCCTCCGGCGGCGATGGTAGGCGCCCTTTAAATGAGGAAGGGCGCCTCTTATGATAAAATTGAAAAACCGCGCCCTTGGCGCGATAGGAAAACATGCCAACCGGGCTGGCGCCTGATGGAAATGCCCCCCTTACGCCAAAGGCGTGTCCCTTACGATTTCCCTCAGAAACTCTTCCACCTGTTTCGACATTGACAATCCCGTCCGGCACCAGATGGCGAAGTGTTCGCAGTTGTTGGAAAAGAGGCTGTAGTCCGTTTCTCCCAGCCTCGACAGGGCCCGCTCCACCGTTTCCTTATGGCTGTAGAGGTGGTAGCCGGCGATGGGCATGGATTTCGGGAAACGGCAGATGCGGTAGCCGTCACTGTCGGCCACGAATTCGTCCAGCGCCGCCTTTCTCACCCGCACGTCGCCGCCCCAGTCGCCGTCATCGGAGGCGTAGTGTACCACCAGACCCTTGCCGATGTACACTGCAAAATGTTCATACAGATTGCTCCAGCGGGAGACGGAGAGCACGTCGCCGGGGTAGAGGCGTTTGTGGGACTCCGGATAATCATGGGCTCCCAGAACCACCCGCTTCAGGGCATAGCCCAGAAGGGCATCGCAGATATCGTCCATACTTTCACCTTCAATCATCCAGACTGTCAAAGAGCCTGTCGATTTCCTCATCCAGCTCATCCATGAGCTCGTCCGCATCGTCCAGGGCATCGAAGGCTTCGTCCGCCATAGACTCCGTCACCCTGTCCAGCGCCGCCAGCTGCTCCGGCGTGAGGGAGGAGAGAAAATCATCCAGAGCATGGTCCCCCTTCGTTTCCTCCTCCATCTCCTCCTTTGCCTTGGCAAAGTCCACCAGCTTATGCTCAAAGGGCACCTCCTCTTGTGCTTTTCCCTCAGCCGGGGCCTTTCCTTTCCCTTCTCCAAAATTGCCTTTGACTACTTTCATAAGACTCATCCTTTCTCTGTATTATGAAATCAACAGCTTGTATCTTAATTGTAGCAGAGCACATGGACAGTATATGGGATTCTGCTTTTCATAAAAAAGAAAATGAGGAAAATCCGATTCCCGTTACCCCCAGCCAGCGAAAGGAGTAAAAGACCACATAATCATTTGACAGCCGGTGGAGCGCTTCGTATACCAGCCTCTCCCCCTCACTGCCATGAAATCCGTCACAGGGGATGGATAAAAGTAGCCATACCCTCTTTTCCTCCTTATGAAAAATGCGGGAGCCCTGTCCCGCATTTCATAGACGCACCAGCAAATCCTCACAGCACTTTGGAAAGAAGCCACAGCACCACAGCCGCGATGACTACATAGTAGATGAGTGACAAAGAAAACTTAACCAGAAGTACCGCTCCTATCAGCGTAAGGAGCAGGCAGCCACAGCCTTTCATGATGGCCTCCTTTCCGTTTTACAGAGATTTTAGTGATTTCATGACAGCAGTAGACATTGGATAGGGGATGTCAAGAATTTTTTGTTTTTAGATTAACCAATCGTATTTAGCGATTAGTTTGCTCATACGTTCGTCAATCAATAATTGGTTCATAACAGCCTGCCAGTTAAAGACCTTTCCTTTGCCCTTCCATTTGGTGTTCTTGAGCTCAAGGACATGGAGGTAGAGAAGCTTCAGGATGGCCTCGTCATTGGCAAAAGAGCCCTTACGGGTTACCTTTCTGAAACTGGAATTGATGCTTTCTATGGCATTGGTAGTGTACATGACTCTCCGTACATTAGAGCCGTAGTTAAACAGCTGTTCCACGTGCTGGAAGTTGTTTTTCCAGACCGCTATAGCCCCAGGATAGGCTGCCCATTTTCCCTTGAACTTTTCAAACAATCTGCGAGCTTCTGCTACATTGGTAGCCTTGTAGATTTCTTTCAGTTCTTTCAAGAACTCTCTGGATTTGTTCCAGGGAATATACCGCATGGAATTACGGATCAGATGGACAATGCAGCGTTGCACCACTGTGCCAAGGAAGATGGCAGCAGCGCCTTCTTCAAGGCCGCTGACACCATCCATGGAAATGAAACCAATGTCCTGTACTCCCCGGTTCTTGATTTCATCGAAAATCTGCATCCAGGTATGCTTACCTTCCGTTTCGTTGATCCAGATACCAAGGATATCCTTCTCACCATTGATGTCATACCCAAGGATGACGTAGACAGCCTTTTGTTTCAGGGCTCTGTCAGTCTTCATGGGAACATACAGACAGTCGATGAAGAGAAAGGTATAAAAAGGAAACAGTGGGCGATTCTGCCACGCATATACTTCGTCCAGGATCCGGTCCGTAATATGGGCAATCTGTTCATGGGAGATGGAGAAACCGTAGATTTCTTCAATGGCCGAAGAGATGTCTCTCTGGCTCATTCCACGGCCATACATGGCAAGGACTTTCCCTTCGATAGAGGAAACATCACGCTGGTATTTTTGGATTAACTGGGGTTCAAAAGTACCTTCCCGATCACGAGGGACTTGGATGGGTACCGTTCCCATGGAGGTCTTCAGGTTCTTCCTGGAATACCCATTTCTCGTATTCTTGGAATCCTCAGGGGTGCTGCCGTTCTTGGGATAGCCTAAATGGTTATCCAATTCACCCTTAAGAGCTGCTTCAAACAATGGTCCAAAGACACTCTTTAAGGCGGACTGCATCTCTTCGACAGTGGTCGGTTTGTAGGTTTCGTAGATTTCCTGCGCAATTTTTTCGCCAGGGGTAGGGGTACGCTTTGCCATGGTAGTAACTCCTTTTCCTCTTTTTTCCCTTAAGTATGAGGTATGAAAATATTTTGAGCAAGATTCATTTACACAAAATATTTTACACTACCCCGCTAATCGACCAGCGGCTCTGCCGCACTATGTGACACTATCCCTAACTCGTCATCTCGAGCGGTGGTAGCATGCTGAATGACTCTATCCGTAAGAATCGCTACAGCTACGAAGAGTCGAGAGATCTCTCAGAAAAATGTCTACAACGGGCTTACAAAGATTGAATTATGGTTCAGCCTGCGGCGCTTCCATCAGCTAACCTCTGTCGCCTTCGGCGCCACCTCCTTCCCAAGGAAGGAGGCTAACGATTAGCGGCCGCGTTGCCATTGGGATCCTAACGACTCTACACAAATAACGTGAAAGTGACACTGCAGTAGGCTCCCTTTCTCAAAGGGAGCTCCCCAACGGGGTGAGGGATTCTGTCGGAAGCGCCGCAGGCTGACCACCTGGCTACCAGCCACTAGCTACTAGCCACTTATCACACAAGAAAGGAGCAAAAACATATTGAATACAATTGTCGCAAACAATCTTCTTGACCAGATACAGGTCATTCGTGTCCAGCTGGATGAACTGGAAAGAGAAGTTAGAGAGTCTCTTCCCAAAGAGGAAGAAAAGGGGACTGTCGTGTCCATGGCACAGGTCAGGGCTATGATGGCAGAGAAATGGAGCCAGGGGAAACGGGAAGAGCTCCGGGCTGTGCTGGCCAAGTACGGGGCAAAGAGGCTGTCGGAGGTGGGGGCGGAGTTTTACGCGCAACTGGCGGATGACGTGAACAAGTTGTGAGTGAGAGGCTTACCGCTTACAGCTGACAGCTTACCGAGCCAGCGGCGAAGCCGCGGGTGCCATGTGGCTGAGAAGCATGCGAACGTACGGGGGCTTCTAGCTACTAGCTGCTAGCAACTAGGAAGGCTGGTCCGCCTACGGCGCTTCCAACGGCTAACCTCCGTCTGCTTCGCAGATACCGCCTCTACGAGGCGGATCCATCCCCTGGCCCTTGGCCTGCCCCCTTCTCCAAGGGGGCACTTGCTTACCGATATTCTCTACTTGTGAGATATCTCTTAGCATGTAGCCCCTTAGAGAAGGGGCGCGGCAAAGCCGCAGGATGGATTGATAGGTATGAATCGAAGCGCCGCAGGCGAACCCTCTATCTTCTATCTTCTATTATCTATTTTCTATCGTCTAACAGCCATATCGCCAGCCACTCGACATGAGCAAATACCCCAGCGCCGCAGGCGAATCCTCTATCTTCTCTCATCTATCTTCTATCGTCTAACAGCCACACTCCCAGCCATATGCTATGGCCAATCCTCGGTAAGCTGTAAGCGGATAGCTGTCAGCCCATCACCATCCATATATGTCACAACCCATATTCATTCGAAAGGAGAATACACATGACCCACGAAACCAAAGTCGTCACCGGACCGAATGTCCGATTTGCCTATGCCTACGTATGGAAGCCCCGAAAGATGGAGGGGGAACGGGAGAAGTACTCCGTGTCCCTCATCATTTCCAAGGACGACAGGGAGACCCTGGGGAAAGTGGAGGCCGCCATCCAGCTGGCCTACGACCAGGGACAGGAGAAACTCCGGGGAGACGATGGAACGATCCCTCCCATCTCCGCCATTGCCCTTCCCCTGCGGGACGGGGACCTGGAGCGGCGGAACGACCCCGCCTATAGCCACAGCTACTTCCTCAGCGCCAAGAGCCACGTGCAGCCGGGCATCGTAGATGCCAACCTGAACCGGATCACGGAAAAGACCCGGTTCTACTCCGGCTGCTACGGAAGGGCGTCTATCCACTTTTTTGCCTACAACTTCGACGGGAAGCGGGGCATCGCCTGCGGGCTGAATAATCTGCAGAAAGTAGCTGACGGTGAGGTATTGGGAGGAAGGACCTCGCCGGAGCAGGACTTTGGGAGCGAAATCTTTGAGTGAGTATCGTACCTTGATGCATGTTTACGGATAGAGTCAAGGTAGCTAGTGGCTAGTAGCTGGTAGCTGGGTGAACAGGCCCTTCGGGCCGGTCGCTATGTGGCTTAGTGGCGTGCGAACGTGTGGGGGCTTTGAGCCTTCAGCCTTGAGCCTTGAGCGAATCTTCCAGCGGCTCCGCCGCGGTGGTGGCGGCGCACAGATTATATAGCGCCGCCTTATGATACACGATAGCGGCTCCGCCGCAGATGGTATCCTAAAGACTCTGTCCCTGAAACGAGTGACTGACACTGCAGTAGGCTCTCTTCCCAGAAGAGAGCTGCCCACGGGGCTGAGAGATGGGGATGGGTTCTGCGCACTATTCATTTAAATCGATAATGAGAAAACCCATCAAAATCCCTCTGTCTGCTACGCAGACATCCCCCTTTGGAAAAGGGGGACTACCCTTCAGCCTGTGGCGCTTCCATCAGCTAACCTCCGTCGCCTGGCGGCGCCACCGCCGGGCCCCGAAAGGAAGGCGCCTTAGTGTGCAGTAAAGGTGTGCAGGTCCTGCATAGGACCTGCAAGCCAGCCGCAAGTTGGCGCTTTTGCTGCACATCAAAGCGCTTTCCTTTTGGCGGCTGGCCGATCAACTTGGGCCCGGCTCGAAGGTCCTCTGCAGGACCCTCGCCTTCCAAGGAAGGAGGCTAACGATTCGCGGCGAAGCCGCAGTTGGAATCCTAATGACTCTACACAAATAACGTGGAGATGACGATACACGAGGCTCCTTCCTTGGGAAGGAGCTGCCCACGGGGCTGAGGTTAGCTGATGGGAAATGATGAATACGGCCCGAAGGGCCTGTGGGCATCTTCCATCTATCATCTATCTTCTATCGTCTAACAGCTATACAGCCAGCCATCCCATGTTGCCCATACTTTTGCGGCGAAGCCGCTGATCACCTAGCTACCAGCTACCAGCTACTAGCTACCCTATCTAACCGTTAGTACCGCAAAGGAGTATACATGAAAACGCTCACAATCGACATCGAAACCTACAGCTCCATCGACCTCACCCGATCCGGCGTCTACAAATACACCGAATCCCCGGACTTCCGGATCCTTCTCTTCGGCTACGCCATAGACGACGGAGGTGTCCAGGTGGTGGATATTGCTTCTGGAGAGAACATCCCGGAGGCGGTTCTCTCCGCCCTGACGGATCCGCTGGTGACGAAGTGGGCGTTCAATGCGAATTTCGAGCGGATCTGCCTGTCCCGGTATCTTCGTGAGTTTTATCCGGAGTATTTCAGCTCCTACGGCCACGATGAGGCGGTGTCCAGGTATCTGGATCCCCTGGGCTGGAAGTGCACCATGGTCCTCTCCGCTTCCCTGGGGCTGCCGCTTTCCCTCAAGGCAGTGGGAGAAGCGCTGCACCTGGAGGAGCAGAAGATGACAGAGGGCACGAGGCTTATCCGGAAATTCAGCGTCCCCGGGGTCAATGGAAGAATACTTCCAAAGGACTCGCCGGAGGACTGGGCCCTATTCAAAGCTTACAACAAGCGGGACGTGGAGGTGGAAATGGAAATCCGGAAGGCCCTGGAGCCGTTCCCTGTGTCCCCGGACCTCTGGGATGAGTACCTTCGGGACCAGGCCATCAATGACCGGGGCATCCGGGTGGACCGGAATTTCGTGGAGTCCGCCATGGTCATGGGAAAACGGGTGCAGGAAGAAATCACCCGCCGCCTCCAGCAGCTCACGGGTCTCTCCAATCCCCGGTCTCCTGTGCAGATGAAGAAGTGGCTCTTTTCCAAAGACCACATCACCCATACCCTCTGTAAAAAGGAAAGGGCCCACTTTATCGCCCATACCTCCGGCGATATCCATGAGGCCCTTGTCCTTTACAGCCGGGCCCAGAAGTCGTCCCTTGCGAAGTATACCGCCATGGCAGATTCTACCTGCAGCGACGGCAGGGCCAGGGGCATGTTCCAGTTCTACGGCGCCGCCAGAAGCGGCCGCTGGGCGGGGCGGCACATCCAGCTCCAGAACCTTCCCCGAAATAGTCTGGAAGATCTGGACCTGGCCCGGCGCCTTGTGATGGAAGGGGACTATGAGAAAATGGATTTCCTCTATGGCTCCGTCCCCGATACCCTGTCCCAGCTCATCCGGACCGCTTTTATTCCACGGAAAGGCTATAAATTCATTGTCTCCGACTTCTCCGCCATCGAGGCAAGAGTCCTTTCCTACATGGCGGGAGAACGGTGGCGGATGGAAGTTTTCGCCAAAGACGGTGATATCTACGCCGCCTCTGCCAGCGCCATGTTTCATGTGCCTGTCGTAAAGCACGGCATCCACGGCGACCTCCGGCAGAAAGGAAAGATTGCAGAACTCGCCCTGGGCTACGGCGGCGGAGAAGGAGCCCTGAAAGCCATGGGGGCCCTGGATATGGGCCTCACAGAAGAAGAACTGAAGCCCCTGGTCACCTCCTGGCGGACCACGAACCCCCATATCGTGGACTACTGGTGGAAAGTGGATAGGGCTGTGAAAGAGGCCATAGAGAACCACCGGATCATGAGAGTAGGGACTCTGACGATTTTCATGCAGAAGGGAATCCTCTTCATCGAGCTCCCATCAGGCCGTCGCCTAGCTTACGTAGGAGCTGCCATGAAGATGGGAGAGAGGGGACATAAAGCTATCACCTACATGGGCGTGGGGGCCACAAAGAAATGGGAACGTATAGAATCCTACGGCCCCAAATTCGTGGAAAACATTATCCAGGCTGTTTCCCGGGATATTCTGTGCCATGCCATGAAGAACTTGCAGGGCCGGTATATCTGCGGACATGTGCATGATGAACTCATCGTTGAGTGCCCGGAAACTACGCAAGTATATGAGATTACAGAAACCATGTCTGAAACGCCAAACTGGATGCCAGATCTGAATTTGAAAGCAGATGGTTATGAAACGTATTGGTATAAGAAAGAATGAAAAACGATATGGAAAGAACAAAATAAGGGAAAAGAAAAGATAAACTAATAAATATGGCGAAGTGGTATGACTGGAATAGCATCAGGAAAAGGGGAAGGAGACCTCTCTCCAAATAGGACCATATACACTGGTGGCCATAATACAAGAAAACCAGCAGAGACAATGAAGCGGGAAATCACTGCCTCTGCTGGTTTGTTATTATGCCTGTCTATTATATAAGAAGTGGCTTCCAATCTTCAGAACTTTGCGCTTCCAAGATTATTTAATCTTTAAATTTGCATGCGCTTATGTTGCTTATAATTATTGCTTGCTTGCTGTATGTTCTCGAACGACGAAAGAGGAATGTCGTAATCTGTTGATATTAATGACGCGATGTAAGTATAAACTTGTACTGATGTAATCTTTTGCATAATTCATTCGTCTCCTCTATACATGCTTGATTGAGCCTTGCACATGTGGTATAATCCATGCAGAATAATTCTTTGGAAGGAGGCGGAATCATGAATTTTGATTGGAACTACATCGCAGCTGGCGCCCCATATTTAACGATCAGCAGGCTCGGAATTTCTTTGAACACATCGGTGCTTTCGCTTCTGGGAAATCCGGAAAAAATACTACTGGGATTTGATGCCAATACAATGACGATAGGAGTGAAGCCCTATGAAGGGGAGCAGGATGTCAAAACGTACGATATCGGAGGAAGAGTAAAGCATGGATGGGTGAAAATCGGGTGCAAGGACTTCATCTCCTTCCTTACTCAGAAGACTGGTATGAGCTTCAGCCCGGCGAGACGATTTACAGTAAACAGGGAGCAGAACACGCAAATCCTGTATGTTAATTTAGGAAAAAAGGAGGTATGAAATGTTTACACTAAAAAAACAGCCACCCAGTGGCTGAATACACAGGCGGCTGTTCCTGCAGAATCTCAGGCTGCAACTGAAATCTGCTTGATAAATCGGACTAACGATGGGTCAGTCTAATCGTATCATTCTCATTCTAGCATCGTTTCTCCTTTTTGACAATGGCCGCCGGAAAGGAGTATTTATCTGATGAATAAGAAGCCATTGAATAAATCTGTCGGCAATGCCGACAAAAAACAGTCTGTTTCCGGAACTGATGGCACTGAAGTTTGGTGTACTGTGTACAAAAACCGTTGGGGCCAAATTATGGATGCAGCAAAATATGGCTATAAGGCTTGGCACTTCTCAATCGGAAAAAGATAGGCTAAAGTATCTGCCATGGTATACTGACCGCCATAGTAGATGAGAAAACCGTGTGGCATGATGAAGTTTTATACCACACGGTTTTTGAATTGGGACTAGTCTAGCAATAGAGGAGGTTGTTGAAGTTATGGATGGATATAGGGAACAGTTGGAAAAGGAATACGGCTTTTATGGAGAGCTGGAAAAGAATGCGCTAAAAGAAAAGATGGAAATATTTAACAAGTTAAGATATCTGGTGCTCGCTCTAAATGGTACGGGGCTGACTTTGACGATTACAACCGAAAAGGACAAACTAAATGCAATACTGTCCGGTCAGGAAATTCTATGGGATAGTGTTCTACAAGCATTTTTCTTGGGAGTAGTCTTTTCAATCATTGCCGTTTTACTGGCATATTTTCAGTTAGAATGTAGGGAAATATATACAAGAAATGCCTGGGAATATAAAAAGACACAGATAAAGCTGATAGGAATGTTTGAATATTATGTTAAGGGAAATAATTATAGCAGCGAATTCTCACCTTTTTCATTGGGAAAAACTTATGCGGGCAATTTATTTATTCTTCAGAGGCAGCTTGCCAAGTATAATGAGATGTCGCTGGCAAATGATTTTGAATGGAAAATCAGTGCCTGTTACGAAAATATGTCTTTGTGGCTCTGTGGCATTTCTTACGTTATATTTTATAGAGGCGTAAGATTCCTCCTTTCTGGAAATATGCCAACTGATGGGATTGAAACCATAACATCACCGTCAACAGTTGAGTCCTTGATCATGATAGCCACTGGATTTTACTTTATAAAAATTTTTTATCTTATGCAGTGTATGAAAGATAAATATAAGCAGATTAATAGTAAATATGCGGAACAGGGGAGCAAATCCCGGTCATAAGATGGGGGGATTCGTCAATCTTTGAAATGTGGCAATATACTGTTTCAGAATGAATAATATTGTGATTAAGTCTGCATTTTACTGTTTATTTCCGCTATAACCAACACAACCTACTCCAATCAAATCAATCTCTAATTGGCTTCATCAACCCAATCAACTTTGGCGCCACAACTATACAAGCATGATGGCCTTAAAGCTGCCCCAACGTCATCAAGCTTCTCAACCCAACGTCACAGTTATACCGGCGAGATAGCCATAATGCCAAATCACCGTCATCAAGTCTCCCAACCCAGTATCATGATCATGCAGGCAAAATGTCATTGAAGGGAAACCAACATCATCAAGCCTCTCAACCCCAGCATCACAGTTATACAAACAAGATAGCCATAACGCTAAACCGGTGTATTCAAGCCTCCCAACCCCTGCCTTATAGTCTCAATGGCAAAATGGCCATAAAGCAGTACCACTGTCCTCATCCTCTCTCACATAATCTCCTTTTCAAACATGTCCAATTGGAGTAAAATAAAATCGTCTATTACTAAACTTTATTAAAAAAGGATGAAACTTTGAATGTCTAAATTACTGACCATTTCCATTGCTGCTTATAATGTTGAAAAGACCATAGAAGAATGTCTGGACTCCTTTCTGCCCTGCAAGCATCTGGAAGACCTGGAAATCCTGGTGATCAACGATGGCTCCCATGACCGGACAGTGGAAATCGTATCGGAGTACGAGAAAAAGTATCCCAGCGTTATTAAACTGGTGAATAAGGAAAATGGGGGACATGGGTCTACCATCAATAAGTCTTTGTCCCTGGCGACAGGTAAGTTTTATAAGGTTATAGACGGGGATGACTGGGTTATTCCTGGGGAACTTGATAAACTTTGCGATTGGCTAAAGTCAACAGATTCAGATCTAGTTATTAATGCTTTTAAATGGTGCTATCCAAATAATCCGTATGAAGAGCATGATGAAAAGGGATTTGAATTGCATCATAAGTATACTTTTGAAGAGATGTATGCTGTGCATGGTACTAGTACTCCAATTTATCCTATGACCACGATTACCATTTTAACGGATAAGCTTCGTAAGGTTGGAATGCATATTAAGGAAAAATGCTTTTATGCAGATAACGAATTTGTTGTGTATTGTGGAATGGCCGCAGATACAATAAGCTTTGATAATAGCTGTGCATACCAGTATCGAATGGGCCAGCCTACGCAAAGCGTTAGTTCACAAGGATGGTATAACCACCTTGAAGATTATTTTGCTATTTTTGGTGATTTATTGTATATATATGCTCATCGTTTAGAAGCATTTAAAGGAACTTCAAAAGACAAGTATTTAATAAAATTTTTAGAAAGCTACTATAATGGGTTATATCTAAATATGGTTAAGAACATCAATAGAGCAGATAAGGATTATCTGCTTATTGATAATTTGCGGGAATTTAACAATCATTATCCTGAGATTTTGCACAGGCTTGAACTTAATAGCATGACAGCACGGTTCGTTGCAAAAAATCCTAAGTCAAGAATTCCATTTATGCGTTATTTTCACAAGACTATGACATTCAAAATCTTACGTGCCATTAAGCATCTGATAAAGCCTGTACCCCAGGCATAAAGAATAGTGTCATGGTTTTCTCTGCTGAATGAAAGGACGGTATATTATGGGCAAAGATGTGATCACCCTGGACCATTTGGATTCATTCACCAAAGGGCAGTATGAGGAGTCTAAAAGATTGATACGTTCTGCCATGGAGGATCATAATCTTGTCCTTTTTATTGGCGCCGGTACATCTCTTGATTCCGGCATGCCGTCCTGGAGCAAGGCGGTTTCAGAGATAGCAGAGAGGCTGAATCTTTCTTCCCATAATATGGATAGCCTGAAAATTCCCCAGTACTACTTCAACCGAAGAGGACAAAATGACTATAACCAGCTGGTACACGAAATCTTTAAATACAGGGCTCATTTACCCACAAAACCGGTGCATAAGAAAATTCTGGACTTTGATGCCGATATACTGGTGACTACCAATTATGACCATCTGCTGGAGCAGGCGGCTGAGGAAGTCGGGCAAGTACTTTATGTGGTCAGCAAAGATAATGAACTTCCGTATAAACGGGGGAAAACACTGATTAAGATGCATGGAGATTTTGAGAACGGTAATTTTGTCCTTAAAGAAGATGACTATGTGAACTATGGCCAAAATTTTCGGCTTATTAAGAATTACATTACTTCCTTAGTAGGCACGAAGACTCTCTTGTTTATCGGTTACAGTTTCAGCGATCCGGACTTGAAGCAGATTTTTGCCTGGATTAAGAATATCCTGCAAAATGACTTCAAGAAGGCCTATATGATTTCTGTGGGGGACTATGACCGTTATGAGGAAGAATACTATAAAAACTGGGGAATCAGTACAATATATGCAGGCATGTTTCAAAAAGAAGGGGAACATCTTTCAAAGACAGATAAGCTCAACCGGGTTTTAGAGTGGCTCCTGCAGAATGAGAGTCCTCGTAATATACTTGATATACTTTGGAGAGAAATCGGTGTTTATCGGTACATGAAAATGCCTTACTCCAATCATATTACAAATGTCTTGCAGAGGTATTTCGAAGTCCGTTGGATTGATCCCGGCGATTTTTCTTCCGGCTTTATACTTGCCGGCACATTTGTAAACTGGGGCAGAGTACCTTCTCTTACGCTGCATCTTCATGAAGGGTGGGAAGAGCAGAACATTTTATTTCTGAAATTATGTTTTGCCGCTAATGACATAGCTGATACCTATGAAGGCAAAACAATGATTGAAAGCCAGGATTGGTACCAGCTTTTGGAACAGGCCAGACATAGTGACAATGGTCTGGATGTAAACGATGATAAGGGAAATGTACGGCATCTGCATTTTACGCAAACTGAACAAGAGAAAATCGGAGACCTTTTAAAAATCATGACAAGGGGTGGTTTATCCGGGCTTACTATTCTTCTTGATGATGACAATAAGGAAATAAATATTCCGATTTCGGCAGCAGATAGTGAACAGGACGAATTGTTTGACGCCATGAATTCATTTGATATCCCCAAATTGGAAGAGCTTAAAAAGAATAGAATACGTTTACATAACGATAATGATCCCGATGAGAATCTGGTACAGGCGCATCTTTGTTATGCTCTAGGTGATTATGCAAATGCATATAACCTATCTAAGCAGGCAGCATACTTATATTATGGACAGTCTGATTTTGTGGGATATTTTATTGCTAAGTGTGATCAGCAGTATTTGGGACGGTATGTTTATAAAAAAACTGATGATGACAATGAAGCCGAAAAAATTCATGAGGAATGGGAAAGCTTTGATCTGGACAAAATCTTTGACCAGATACCCAATTTGACCGGAAGTTATTTGGGAAGAAATGGCGGTAAGAATGAGTTTTTGAAAGAGCTCTATTCTTTCAGGCTTGCCTTTGATATGCTGCAAAATGTGGTAACGGAGTCTGAAAAAGTGGACGAAGAAGCGAAGGCAAACTATATTGCCTTCGGAAGTATTCCTGCTTACCATAAAATACGTATCCATGTAAAAAATTTTTATAATTACCAGCAGAAAAATCATGTGTTTACTGACCGCTTTGAAGATATCAAAATGATATACAGTCAAGCGGCCATAGCGATGATTTCTTCCGCTTTAGCTGATGATAAGGTGCATGATATAACGGCGAATCCTACAGCAATTCCCACTTACAATGTTCATGAAGAAGAAATTCGGGTATTCGAGCTGTTCTTGGCAATCCGGTATTTATCAGCCAGCGAAATTGAGAAAATATTCCAAGACCATAAGGTGGGAAAACTTTCCGCAGAAGGTAGGGAATATTTGTCAATAGTTGCTGGAAATCTATCGGAAAATTGTAAAGAATCCTGGCGGTTTAGCAGTTGCCTTTCCTCGCTGCTTATGATTTGCAGTCATGTAGTCCTCAATGAGCAACTGACAAGTTCTGTTTTATCTGCCATTATTTCGCTATTGCCGATGCCGGCGTTATTCAGAAGATATTTTCGTGAGATTTATAGCTTTATTGCCCATTTGAGAAGAGAGCGTCTTGCAGAGAATGATAGTGAATCATCAAATGCTTTACTGGAGCTGGTTAATACAATAATAAATGTACTGCCATCATATAGTGAACCGTATGAATTAGGTGAATTGACAGATCTCACAAATCTGTCTCTGTCGATACTGAATCAGTGGGGTATAGTTCATGATAAAAGTGAAAAGGTGCGAGATCTTTTGGAAAGGACTGATATCAGCAAAGCTAGCTTTTTTATTTATATCTATCCCAATTGTTCAGGAAATACACAAGCGCTGATTAAAAAATGGACTGAAAACTGGATTCCCGAAGATTCCCTGGAAGGCTATTTGACATACACAGTTGCTGTGCGCGGGGGAATTTTTCCCATGTCTGAGAAATGGAGAGAAAAGTTTGGTACCTTGTTGCATGAGAAAAAGGCTTTTTATCTGGACTGTCAGGAGAAGGGAAAAATCAACTCAAAGAATCAGGATCTTGTTAGCCTTATTTTAAGCCTTGTGTCTATGACATTAATGGGAAAACTTAAGGAGAAAGACTGGATTATCAGTATCTGTGATGATTACCAATTGAAATCAGCCCAGTGGCTGCTGGACATGGATAAAGAGAAAAACTGGAAGGACTTTTGTCCGGAATGGTTGAATCAGTGCGATCCATCTCTTTTACAGCAAATCGCTGGGAATCAGAAGTGGAAAACCAAGGTGGCTGATAAGGTCAAGGAAGAGTACCTGAAAGGAAAATTGCCGGATGATGTGATGGAAAAGTATTTCAGATATTTTACATAAAATCAAGAATGAACAGTGTGATATTTTTACTTGCAAAAATAATGAGGAGATTGAATGAATCTGGTTATCAAGAATCGGGAAAAGATTAAAGATGCTCTCTTCTTCCTGATTGTCTTTTGCGTAATTTTTGATTATGCGCCGAAAGCATTATGGGTCAGATTTTGGGGACTTGGCGGCCCCTATTCAACCATGGTGGGAGTTTATCCTATTATGGCGGGCTTCCTGCTGACCGCTTACCTGATTTACAAGGGATATATTCATTTTTGGAATCGAAATGTGGCAATTTTCTTTGCTGCTGCTTTCTGCATTTATGAAGCATCTGCGATTCATGGGCTATTTATCTATCCCTACTGGGATTTAGTCCTAAATGCACCGGAACCGCAAATAGAAAAATTACCGTGGGCATTGGAGCTTTTACACAGGCATAATATTAATATTTCCTATGAGCAGTTGTCTTCTGTTTGGATATTTGCCAGGTCAGTAAAGTCTACCTTTTTCGACTTATTTTATCGGTTTGGCTTCTCCTATATGATTTATCTCTGGTATCAGGGAAATTTCAAAAGGGCCTGGAATGTTTTCGTGAAGGGGTTGTTAGCGGGCCTGACTTTATTTGTTGTATACGGATTTATTGATGTATTTTATTTACATGGTTCATCAGTAGCCGCTGCTATATTAACAATGTTTAACCCTATGCTGCATGATATTGGGAAAATTCATGACTGGTGGCCTCCGCTGTTATGGCCTGGGCAGTTCAGATCAGTGTTCGGAGAACCTTCGCGTGTCGGAAATTATATTGCATTTGTATTGCCGATACTGTTCTTGCCAATTATCAGTAAGGAAAAATCTTGGAAATATTATATTCCACTCGTATTTCTGGTAAGTTATATGGTATTTTTAACCCATGCACGTACAGCCGTGTCTATGCTCTTGGGAATCCAGGCCTTGACCTTATTCTCATTGTTACTGCTGCGTTGGGGAAAAAGTTTGAAGCAGTTTATGCTTATTATTTGCATTGTCGCTGCTGCCTTTATTGTATCTATTATTCCTGCTGCGCTTGTTCTGAATGGCGGCTCAGATGATGGAACGAAAGCATCTTTAAACAGGGCTGCAGTGGAATATATGGAGAACAATGTTGGATCTCTGGCTTCATCCAATAAACGCAGTAATCAGGCCCGGTATGCTTTGATTAAGTCAAATGTGAAAATAGGGAAGGAACATCCTCTGATTGGCGTTGGCCCCATGCTGAATGGGGCTTATGTGGTAGATCATTTTGATGATTTTGATAAGCAAAGTGGTGAAGTACAGCAGTGGATTAAAGCCTTTCAGGAAATGGGACCACTTAAACATAATTTTGATGCTATGAATGAGTATATCAGTGTATTCGCTACTACAGGTATTTTGGGATTGCTTTGCTTGCTTTTCCCTTTTGGCTATGGGTGTATAGGGTTGCTTCGGCGTATCCGTCATGCTAATGAATCTGATCCAAAAGTAAAATGGTTCGGTTTATTAATTGCAACGGTAAGTTCATTGGTGGCAGGATCAAATGGCTCTTTAATACTCATCTATGCGATTTGGATACTACTTCCTATGGTGTATATTGCCTTGACTGACAAGGAGCCGGCATGAAAAGCCTTTCCAGAAACTATATCTATAATCTAAGCTATCAGATACTGACACTTTTGACACCACTCATTACTACCCCTTATATCTCGCGTACATTAGGGGTAGATGGTATTGGTGAATATAGTTTCAGCTTTTCTATTGTTGCTTATTTCGTTTTACTTGCTCAGTTTGGTATTACGAATTTCGCACAGAGGGAAATTGCCTATCATCAGGAAGATCGGGCGGCTCAAAGCAGGATCTTTTTTGAAGTCATCAGCTTTCAGGTGCTTACGGTAGTTTTCAGTCTGGCCTGCTATTATCTTCTTGGAATTGTATGGGGGATAGATTCGAAAATTTACTGGGTGCAGGCCCTCAATATTTTGGCGGTCTTATTTGATGTATCCTGGTTTTTTCAGGGATTAGAAGAATTTGGTAAAATTGTCTTTCGTAACTTTATTGTCCGATTGGCAAATATTGCCCTTCTTTTTCTTATGATTAAGACTCCGGATGACCTTGTTCTGTATACTTTCATTATGGGTGGGATGAATGTCGTTTCCGGGATTTTGATCTGTTTATTTCTGAAGGATTATGTACATAAGGTTTCTATAAATACGATTCATCCTTTTAGAAACTGGAAGCCGATCTTGCAGCTCTTTTTGCCACAGGTAGCCATCCAGATATATGTGGTATTGGATAAGACTATGCTTGGGCTTTTTACCGATGCCTATACTGAGAATGGATACTATGAACAGGCCGATAAAATTATCAAGCTTCTTTTAACGATAGCTACATCACTGGGAACTGTCATGTTGCCACGAATGGCATCTACTGTCGCTAAGGGAGAAATGGAAACTGCACGCAAATATATGATGGCTTCCTATCGTTTTTCTTTTTTCCTGACTATTCCCATGTGCTTTGGGCTCATTGCGGTTTCTTCTAATTTCGTTCCCTGGTTCTTTGGACCGGGATATGAACCGGTAGCAGGGGTGCTTGTGATTATCAGCAGCATATTGATCGCTGTGGGACTCAGTAATGTAACAGGAATACAGTTCATGGTACCTATGAATCGGCAGAACCAATTGACTTTGTCTGTTATTGCCGGCGCAATTTTTAACTTTGCCATTAATTTGTACCTGATCCCCCATTTTTATTCGACTGGGGTGGCTATTGCAACTGTATTGACAGAATGGCTTGTTACATTTGTACAGTTCTATCTTGTCAGGGATTTCTTCCATGTCTTTGACATTTTTGCAGAGAGTAAGAATTACCTCATAAGTGGACTTATTATGCTGGTAGTTACTTGTATGATGAGCCGGTACTTAACGCCTTCTATAATTCATAGTCTGTTAATTGTAATGGTAGGAAGCGCGGTTTATGCGACTGGTTTGCTTTTCATACGTGATCAAATGGTTTGGGTTTTTATCAATAAAGTAAGACAAAAGCTGTAATCGGAGGTACTTTATGAAGGAATATGACTTTCTAATCGTTGGCAGTGGTCTGTTTGGGGCTGCTTTTGCCTATATGGCAATGAAAAAGGGTAAAAAATGCCTGGCTCTGGAAAAACGGGATCATATTGGCGGCAACGTTTATACGGAAGAAATTGAAGGCATCACAGTACATAAATATGGAGCTCACATTTTCAGAACATCAGATAAGCAAATCTGGAATTTCATGAACCGGTTCTCGGAATTCAATAATTTTATAAACAGTCCGGTTGCCAATTACAAAGGAGAACTTTATAATCTGCCATTTAATATGAATACCTTCAGCAAGATGTGGGGGATTGTATATCCGGAGGATGCCCGGAGAATAATCGAGGAGCAGCAGGGGGAAATTCTTGACAACCCTAAAAATCTGGAAGAACAGGCTATTCATCTGGTAGGGCGCGATGTATATGAAAAGCTGATCAAAGGGTATACAGAAAAGCAGTGGGGCCGTGATTGTAAGGATTTACCGGCCAGCATTCTTCGCAGGCTTCCGGTGCGATACACATATAATAACAATTACTTCAATGACCGTTACCAGGGAATCCCCGAAGAAGGGTATACTGCCATTATCCAAAAAATGCTGGAGGGAGCAGATATACTGCTGGAAACGGATTATAATGAACGGAAGGCAGAGTTTGATAAGCAGGCGGAAGCTGTCATTTATACGGGAGCCATTGATGCTTACTTTGATTATTGCTATGGTCCTTTGGAATACAGGAGTCTCCGCTTCGATACGAAGGTTCTGGATAGTGCCAATTATCAGGGGGTAGCAGTCATGAACTTTACAGATAGAGAAACTCCCTATACCCGTATCATCGAACATAAGCATTTTGTCTTTGGTACGCAGCCGAAAACTGTCATTACCTATGAATATCCTTCTGAATGGCATATGGGAGAGGAACCTTATTATCCTATCAATGATGAAAAGAACCAAAAGAAATATGACCAGTACAAAAATAGGGCGGCTGCATTATCGAATGTGTACTTTGGTGGCAGACTTGGTGAATATCGCTATTATGATATGCAGGATACGATCAAATCTGCATTGGCCTTGGCACAGAAGATTTTGTAATAGTACTGTATTATAGGTGTAGACTGATTATAGTTGCGTATAGTTTTTCTTAAGAGGTAGTCATGAAAGTATTGGTTACAGGGGGAGCCGGTTTTATTGGGTCCCATCTTGTCAGGCAGCTTATGGATGCTGGAGAAGAGGTCATTTCCCTGGATAACTTATCTACGGGGCGACGTGAAAATCTTCCGGTCCAGGCCAGGCTGGAAATCATGGATGTGCACGATGAGAAGGTGGAGCCACTTTTTAAACAGGAGCATTTCGATGCCGTGGTTCATCTGGCAGGGCAGACGCTGGTCAGTGATTCCATGGTAGATCCACAGAATGATATGTACCAGAATATTGCAGGTACAGTACACATCCTGGAATGCTGCCGGAAGTATGGTGTGAAACGAATTATTTTTTCCTCTTCCGCAGCCACCTATGGAGATGTAGACGAAAAGGCGCTCCCCATACCGGAGACACTGCCCCAGATGCCACTCTCCTTTTACGGGTTTACGAAGACAACCGTAGAAAAATATCTGGCTTTATACCAACAGGTATTCGGCATTCACTATGTGGTCCTCCGTTTCTCCAATGTGTATGGCGAACGGCAGGGCAATGGCGGAGAAGGGGGAGTCATCAGCATCTTTGCCAAGGCCCTGGCCCAGGGAAAGGGCATCACTATATATGGTGATGGCAAGCAGACCCGTGACTTCGTGTATGCCGGAGATATTGCCCGTGGCATTCGGAGAGCCCTGGTAACAGAGAATTGCGATACCTGCTATAACCTTAGCTCGGAAACGGAAATCAGCCTGAATGAGCTGGTACATGTATTTTCAAACATAACTGGGAAGGAAATCGTACCAGCCTATGGCACTGCCCGGGAAGGGGATATCATGCGGTCTTCCCTTTCGAATGAGAAGGCACGAAAAAACCTTCATTGGCAACCAGAGGTGTCTTTGGAAGAAGGACTCCGAAGGACATATGAATATTTTCAAAAGTGATGGGAATTGAGCTATATAATCTCGAAGGAGGCCAGTATAAACCGGCCTCCTTTAATATATGTTTTTACTTGACATATTTTAATTAAATAACTATGCTTAACAAAGCGTATTAGTTAAGTTGTATTTTGAAATATTATTCCGAATTTCTTCCGTCTGCAGGGAAAGCGGCGTTTATACAAGGAATTCAGGGCCTATGACACCACATCTATCTACAGTTACTCGGAGATGCTGAAGCTGGTGAAATATGGAAAAAACAAGGATGATGACAGGCTTCCGCAAATCAACCTGGCCCTGCTGTTTGGACAAGATTCCCGTCTGCCCTTCTGTTACCGTGAGCTGACCGGCAATGTTCCCGATGTAAAGACGCTGCGAGAGACAATCGATGAGATTACCTCTTTAGATGTCGGTAAGATTAAGTATTGCATGAACCGTGGTTTCTGCGGTGCAGATAACATCAATCTCATGTACAATAACCATGTGAAGTTCCTGATGAGCGTATCCAATAGCCTTTCCTATGCCGAGACTTCATCGAAGAGGTCGGGGCTGAGAAGGACAGTTATGAGCGCTATAACGGTAACTTCGGCGTTTATGTCTTTACCCAGGCATTCTGGTTGGATTACGAACAGAAGAGGCCCCTATAAAGGCGATGTGCTGAAGGGCGCGCGCCGCATGTATATCCGCCTGTACTACAACCCGGAGAAGTATGCCGATAATGCAGTCAAGTTCAACCCAAAGCTGGACAGGTTGAAGACAGAAGTCCTTAGCGGATATCGTGTTACCGACCACGAACAGCTTTACAAGAAATACTTCATCATCAGCGAGACTCCGGTTAGAGGTATTTCCTTCTCTTATAAGCAGGATGCCATCAACGCAGCAACGGAACGGTATGGGTTCTTTGCCCTTGTCAGCAATGAGGTCAAGGATCCTGCGGAAGCCCTCTGCCTGTACCGGCTGAGAGACGTTGTAGAGAAGAAGGCATTCGGTGACCTCAAAGAACGCCTGAATTGCAGGAGAATTCTGCTTTCTTACGAAACTGCCCTGTACGGTAAGCTTTTCGTCGAACTTGTTGCTCTTATTTATCTTTCTTACGTTAAGAAGATGATGGAACATAAGGGGCTCTTCAGCAAATACTCTATGAATGAACTTCTGGATGAGCTGGACCTGATTGAATGCCATAAAGAGCCAGAGAATGCCGTCAAGTACGGCGAAATACTAAGCAAGCAGGAACAGATTTACCGGGATCTGGAGGTAGAGCCACTGCTGGCTAAACCGGAAGTGACTGTAAGGTGAACGGCTCTCGTTATGTTATACGGGAATCCAGGCTTTATGATAAAAGGTAGGAGGAATTTCAAAATGCTTTTATCTTTAGAGGAATCATACCGGGTTGTTTCTTGTGCTTTAGAGACTTACTTGAGTAAGCATGGGGACTGTTTTACGGAGAATATTGAGAAAATGCTACTTCCTTACGGAATTAATATAGCGTCAGTCATGCAAACCGGGAAAAATTTAAAAGATGAAATAGAAAGTTATGTAAAGGATTCAGGCGTAATTTATGCTCAATTAGAACAGATAAATAAAAATGCTGATTCATATTTCTGCTCTGACATTTTTGGATTGTTAAGAAGGCATTATTTGATAGCAGAAGGAGTAGGGATGAGATTACCTACTCATATATGGGGTATTTGCCAAACATTATTTTATCTTTTTAATTCAAACTATTATTTTAAGAATGATAAGGATGTTTTTGATAGGATTTTTACCCTTGCGGTAATTTATTGGCGGAAAGGTTTCGTTGCATCCTATGTGGCAGATAAAACTAATGATTCTGATTATAGAGATATGATTAAAGTCCGGCATGCATTAGAAAAACTTGGTGTGAAAGCTAAAAGGGTTGAAATGGGGCTTGTAGATGTTGGATATGAGACATATGTGAAAATACAGAGGAGTATAGAGAATAAAATTGAAAAAATAGGTGGATGTCTATTTTTGAAATATTTAAAGCAGGAGTTCCTTTTACCGAAATATAATGGACTGATTGGTATGTACCTGATTACACGTAATAAACGGAGTACCTATATTACTTTATCGCGGGAGACGATAGTACCTGTTAATTTTTTGATTCAGCTTGGTTTAAAGCATATTGATGCGGTTGGAAGGATAAAAAAAGCCAAAGCAAATTATAAAGAAGTAATTCGGCTTTCACAGGCTTACGTGGATATACTTCAGATCGATTCTAATAATCCTTTTGATGATGTTTTGATATCTCCTGATTACCTTGGGAGATATTTAAAAAGAGAAATGTTCTTTGAAAAGATGGTTATTCCTGAACAGTATAATATAAATTACGCACTAAAGATGTTGGGCGTTTTGCTAAAGCCGTTCCAAAATGAAATATCACAGTTCGGATATACTCTCAGACAATATATTCGACTTGCATCTTATATTTTAAGGAAGCCGGCAGGTGAGCTTTTACTAAAGGAAATGATATATGGCAGTAGATTGCCAGGCCAAATTGTACAAAATATACTTAATGATATAAGCCTGAATAGCGGAGACGTGAATAAGGAATTCAAATGTTTTATCGATTCTACAACGAGTCGGGATTATCCATTAATTAAAATAACTCATGGAAGGTATTATTTTTTTGATAATGTTATTGGTTGCATTGGGTTTTATAGAGCACTGTACAATAAGTTGAGAAAGGTGAAGTCGGTAGCCGAGATCTTGAACACAAAATTAGGTCAGTCAATGGAAGGCTATACGAGATCTCTTCTTGAACGGTATACATCTTGTAATTCGGGCTTTTATCAGACAGGACGCAAAGGTGGGAAAGAAGAATGTGATGCTATCATAGATCGGCCAGATAACATTATTGCGTTTGAAATAAAATATCATAGGATAGGGCTTGCATTTGAAAATGGTAATGATATTGAACTTTGGTATGACTTAGCGGCTGGTATGCTTAAAGCACAAAAACAAAACTTGAGGCATAGGCTGGATATGATGAGTCATAAATCGATTACATTAAAAGATAAAACAGGTAGAACTCTATCTTCACTAAGTCTCTTTAATAAGGGGAAAATGAAAGATTTTATTCCTGTTAGTCTTTGTGCATCTAATTATAGATTCCTTACATCCAGGCCATTTACACAAATGATCATGAAGAACTTTTCCAGTCTTTCTTTTCGCACAAAAGATACATCAAAACAGAGTAGAATTGGAGAGTTACTAAAAATTCAAAAACAGATGGTCCAGATGGAGGGGGAAATTTCATTCAAGCCTTTTAATGACCAGAATGGCAATACCAAGAAAGGTGAAGTTCTAATAGATGGAAAAAGCTGCCCAGCGGGGAAGGTTATTGTAGATGATTTTGCATATTATAAAAGTGAATTCTTCTTTGACAGTATATTTCTTTCACTCCAGCAGTTGTGGGTAGGGCTGAAAGTAACAAGAACTATAGATCTTTTTGTTGAATGGTTAAAGCACTATATTCATGTCATAGATAATTCCCGAGATTATTACTTTGGATTACTTGCCTTTATGAAATTTAGAAGCTCCCACTCTTAACCCGCTTATGCTGGAAAATGAATCTACCCCCTTGCCAGAGAAGTCCTTTAATCCGGTCATGCCTTCTTCCACAGAAAAGGAACAGTTATAAATAGAACAGATTCAGAGCATATAGTTGCGAGACTACGGCTGACAATCCGCCGATAGATTTCCGTATGTCCGTATAGCCACCGGCCAGATAGATTCTCTCAGCAGTTAATTGAATTTCCATGAATCATACCTCCAGTCGTTGAACTTGTAGGTATTATCTCTTGTTCATCTCGCAGATAAAATCCATCTTTTTATTTTGTGCTTACGTTGAGCGGGTGTTTAGTTTTGACAAGCATTACCATGGAGCCGGGCTCATCATGACTAAGCTCTCGGAGACGACGTTATCTTCCATTAGCATGTCTGCTTTCGTTGGGAACCTGTTCAGTGTCCCAGTTGGGTCGTTTTTTTTACTCTATTTCGCAGATTGCGGTCCGGAAGCTGGCTCCCAACACTACATGGAGCTTATTGACTAGGCTGCGAAGGGGCTAAACTGGCAAGGTGACCGGATTTTTGCTCCGGTGGTGGTGCAAATGCTATTTTGAAAAAAGTAGGTTAATAAACAGCCACTAAGTAGTGGCTGTTAAAAAACCACCCTTTGCAAAAACGACCTAAAACACCCTCAAAATGTGAAAATTCACCCCTCAGAAGGCATTTTTGACCTTGAGAATTCCTTGGAACCTCAGTCTACCAACTCCATATAGTGCTGAGACTCTGATTCTGCTCCTGAATCCACAAAATAGAGCAAAAAAAGAGACCCAGTGGGGATTCTGAACAGATTCCCCACAAGAACAGACATGGCGATAGAAGACAACGTCGTCTCCGGCAGTTTAGTCATGGACCGGCACCATAGCAGTGCTTATCCAAGCTGAAGAAGCGCTCAACCTCGATTCTATCGACATTGTCCTGGTATTCTTCCGTTGTTGTCTTCTGTTTCTCTTTTGGTGGACGCCCTAAGCGCGGCCCGGACATGCGAATTCCATGCTGCTTGCAGAACTCTCGGTTTGTGCGAGTGCGATAAATCTGATCGACCAGCACCCTCGTAGGATAATGGCCGGTACGGGTTTTATACCGTTCCACTGCATCAGTCAGAATGCCGCCTTCATTGTAAGGGTCGAATGACAGCTTTTCCATCCGGGCATGTCCCTTTTCATCAATGCTCACATCGTATTTGGCGCCAAATTCTACCGGTGCCTTGACCTTGCCGCGTACAATGGGCCTCAGATGGGGCTGACGCAGGCTGACAATCCTATGCTCGATTCGATGTGTCTTGTGGTCATACATGTACTTCTGCTGCTCATACAGCTTCTGAATGGTCTGGTACAACTGCCGATACTTCTCCGGAAGCTCATAGCCTGCCGCAAGGTACTGTTCGATATAGCGCATATCACGGGCAAGATTGAATAACTCCCGCCGAATCTGCATTCTGACAGCTTTTGCAGACCTTCTCTTGGACTTTGCCAGCTTCAGATAGTCCTTCCTGGCGATTTCCCGGTAAGTCCTTGGCTTAGCCCAGGGATGGTAGGTATCATTGAAATAGTCAATCATCCCCTCCAGATGCTCCCTGGCTTCATTGAGAAGCGAGAAATCCTGAGGATACCGGATATTCGAAGGAGAACAGGTCGCATCCAGAATCAAGGTCCCCATATTGTCGGGGAGAGCAGTGCCATCGGGCACCTCCAACTTATCCTCCCTGTGTTCCGGCGTTACATCAGACGCTGCCAGAATCATTTCATTGACTTCCATAAGGAACTCAGGCGTGAATCTCTTTCTAAAATACACCATAGCAGAGTAGGTGAACGGGCATTCAGACTGAAAAGACGGGAGCCCAAGGAAATACTGATAATATGGGTTTTCTGCAATGAGCTCACATAATTTTCTGTCAGAAGCTCCGGTTGCCTTCTGGATAATATATGCGCCAAAGGCAATACGAAAAGGAATTCCCGGACGTCCTGTTTTAGAAGGGAACTGCTCAGCATAGAGCTCTTCGTACTTGCTCCACTCAAGAGAGTCCGCCAGCTGAACCCATCTGTTGTCGGAGGAAAGCTGGAGCCCACCGGGCTGATTGAAGTCAAAAATAGAAATTTGCTGGTACTGGGGAGTGAGTTTATACATAAATAGAGCTCCTATGTGCAAAGAAAATCTGGGGATGCTAATATTAACTATGCATATATTATACCATATTACATGTTAAAACTCAGTAGCTATCTAATATATTCAATCATAAATAGTTATTCAGCATGCACTAAGTAAGTCTCAAGTAGAGTAATTTTGAAAACAAGAAAGGCTTAATTTTATCAGATAAAACAGAATATCAAGAAGATGTTCAGTAGTTAGATAATCAGAGGTTAAACGGAAAGGAGGGCTATGCATCGGAATCTGACAGAGCTGGCATCAAGCGCGTGTCCGGGTCTGATAGTTTGGAGCCTCCTAATCTGACATCTCATAACTATATCAGTAAAAATAGGGAAGAGTGAAGAGGTCCTACGGTGGAAGAGCCGTCTGGCCGACTCTTCCCTCTTTTTTGTGCAGATTTTCGAGAGATAAATATAAGACTATGAAGACAGTCAGATTTCAGGCACAGTATGGAAATCTGCACTGGATCTTGGCGGATTTCGGCATGTGGCTCTGGACGGAGATGATTTCTAGAAGATGGTGTCTATCAGCAAAATAGATGGTGTCTCTGTCTTGCGTATTCAGATTAAGAACAGGTGGCTTTCACCTGTGTATTGAATAGATTCAACGATTATATTATTCATTCTTTATGATATAATTTATTATAAAGTGTTGAAAAATAATTGTAACAAGGAGGTTCTATGACCGTTAATCAGGCTTTTGACCATTTCATGAAAGACTATGTAAATTTAGATTCCGATGTAGTAGAAAAAGCGAGGTTAAGTAGAGACAATTTATTGGAAAATGTAGCTGAGTTTGACAACAAAGAAGATTTCTTTCATTTATATCCGGATAGACATATCCAATTTGGCTCTTTTGCTCGAAAGACAAAGTGCCGCGAACTTGATGATATAGACATGATGGTTTGTATTAGTGCCGATGGTGCTACATATAGTTCTGAAAGAAATTGGAATGATATTAGGATTATCCCGTCAAATACATCTGATATTCAGCAACAGTGTAAAGATGAGTATGGATACTTGGATAGTCGTAAAGTCCTGAATGTATTTAAGAAAAAGCTAAGTCATGTTCGTGAATATAGCCGTTCGGATATTAAATATAACCAACAGGCGGTGGTGTTAAATTTACTTTCTAAAGATTGGTCATTTGACATCGTGCCTTGTTTTTTTACAGTGAAAGAATTGGATGGTCGTGACTATTATCTCATTCCTAATGGTGATGGGCATTGGGAAAAGACTGATCCTAGAAAAGATAGAGACACAGTGACTGAAACAAATCAGGGAAATGATGGTCGGCTTTTGGAATTAATTCGGCTTGTTAAGATTTGGAATAGAAAGTCGAGTGTTGTAACCATTCCCTCTTATGTATTGGAAACTCTTATTGTTTCTTTTGGGCAGAAGAATATGCCAATAACATTAGATTTGAAGCAGCGGTTTAGTGATGCCTTGGCGTATTTACAAAATGCGATTTATTGTAGGGTAGAGGATATGAAAGATATTCAAGGAGATTTAAATACTTTATCCATTCAACAGATAAACTCTTTTTCAAGTCAGTGCGAAGCAGATAGACAATTAGTTCAGGAAGCTCTTGACTGGGAAAACAGTGGATATATTACTACGGCTTTACAGAAATGGAGAAAAATACTGGGAAATGGGTTTCCACAGGAGTAGCATATGAGCATTTATGAAGATCAGCAGCGACCATATATAAAACGATGCATTTCGGTACAGAGGGAAATTTATAGCGAAGGAAAAAGGCTTAGCACGCTCCAGGTATTTGTATTGATTCTGAGCATCGTTTTTGTTTCTTATGCTGCTTATTTTTATGATGGCTCTATGGGAATTACTAAAGATGGGGTACGTGCAGTTGCTGGGCTATTTAATGTTATTTGTATATTTATTATTCAGAGTCTTTCAGATAAAAGCTGTGAGAAGCAAGGGGAAGCGGCCTCACTACAGCAATATATTGATGCTCATTTGTATAGTGACGTTATAGGCAATAATGTGAAAGAATGGCAATATGTAAAAAATAAAACAGATATAGATGAAATTTTGGGAAGATATCCTCAGTGCGATGGCAGTGCTATTGGTACGTGGTATGAAGATTATTCTGCATATAATCCCTATGTACAGGTTGCCAAATGCCAGATGGAGAATGTTTTCTGGGATGATTACCTAAGAGGTTATTATTTGTGGTTTTTGACTATAGTGTTGGTAGCGATACTTACCGTTATGGCAGGTATTTGTTTAATAAATCACATTGATATAGTGGCAGTTTTCTTAATTATTTCAGGGGTTTTACCGTTAATAAAATTTTACTGGTCAGTGTATCGTAAAATACAAAAAGATAGGAAAAGATTATCCAAGTTAAAAGAGCAGTCCAATCGTTTATTGCAATGCATGTTGGACTCTAAAGTCAAGAATAAAAATTATGTTTCCGCACTCATTGTATTACAAGAAGGAATTTTTGAAAACAGAAAGTCATGCTTTCTTATTCCCGATTGGTTCCATTTTCACTTTTTGGATAAAATCCATGAAAAGATTCAATGTAGAGAAAAAATATCTAAAGAAATATAATCGGTATTCTTGAAGTAACTGATCGTATGTTTTGTTGTATAAATAGACATTCTCCAATATATTTGGCAGACTATGTTAGAAGGTTTGGTGTTAATGTTGGCTAATCATATTTATGGTGAAGGAGCGCTGGTTGATCAAGCCGGCAAGACAATTTTTAGAGGTATAGATTGCAAAATCAATATACCTCAAGAAGAGTTGGGAACCATTTATGCTATTGCATATCATGTACAACATTTGCATTTTTCAGGCAATATATACCAACTTGATGTAAATTGTGGAAGCATAGAATACAAAGCACAGGTTCTGCTTACAAAATCAGAAAGTTCGAACAGGGGGCATTCGCTTTATGACTTGACCTTTATTGTTAATAATATGACAAGGATTGAAAGACTTCCATATCCAAATGATAAGGCTAATGAGCAGATTGAAAAAATAATATATTACATCAGTCCATATCATGGAATACCTATACGTTATTTACATGAAAGTAGTTATAAAGGTCACATTAATTGTACTTTTGTAAATGCAGACTTTCTAAAGTTCATAGTACCGAACTTGGGTACAATTCAATTTTCCGAAAGATTTCGGACTAAGAACATAGATACTGCATTTGATACAACTCAGATGGTTGGAATGCCCGTATGTAATTTAAAATTAAATAGTCCTGTTCGTCTAGAACATAATGATAATCCTATTTCAATAATCCAAGAAAGGATCAGCACAGAAGTCAATTACATATTAAGTATCATTGGATTTATGAATGAAAGAAGAATCCAATGGTATAAGTTTCAAGTCCTAACGGGTCATTATCTCTATACCTACTATGTAAATACTCCATCAATTGATGTCTTTGAAAGAGGTAAAGATAGGGTGTCATGCATTCCTCCGTGGGAATTTTCAGCATTCCTAAAAAATGCAATTAGCCTATTAAATAATTCTCCTTACCGGTATAGAATGAAAGTCGCTTTCGATACAATTGCTCGTGAGAATACGAGTGAAGTTAATATATCAGATGAAATGTATTTGTCGTTGTTTTCTGCGATGGAAGGACTTCTCTTGATTTACAGAAGGATGGCCCATAAAGAAAATATTTTTGATAATAAGAAATGGAAGAAAATACATCATAAATTACACGAAGCCATAAAAACTATATGTAGTGATGATTTTCAAGAAGAGGCAATGGTAGCTAAACTACCTGAACTAAATAGATATTCATTAAATTCAGTTTGGAAACAGTTTGTTTCTGACCACCATCTGGATATAAAATACTTGTGGCCTGTCTTTTGTACTGGCGAGGATAAACCCGGACTTAGTGATATACGTAACCTGCTAATTCATGGTGAGAATGCGGATTTTATTTTTCTCTATATGTATGCACAGTATCATGTTCAATTAATACTGGAGAGAATGATATGTAATTTGTTGCAGTGGCCTTTGGACAAGACAACTATTAATAATAAGAATATAATGGACTATGAGTCTGTGAAGAATTTATCTGAAATCAGGGATAGCGTCAAAGAACGATACAAGCAAATTAAGAGTGAGATTCACAAAAAAGAATAAGGAAAACGAAGAAAGTTATCGGTGGTAGAGCCACCTTTTCTGTCTGCAGTCTGACTGGCTGACGTCTAACGGTGGGAATGGAAAAAGAGGAACAGGCAGGATGCTTGTTCCTCTTTTATCATGGCATATTGTTTTTATTTTTTACCATATCCGTAGGGATGGTTCACATGCCATCTCCAGGCGGATGCGATGATTTCTTCTATGGAAGAGTGACATGGTTTCCAGTCCAGGTCTGAGTGGCTAGTAGCTGGTGGCTAGGTGAACAGGCCCTGCGGGCCGGGTGATTTGTGGATGAGGGTTTTGCGAACGGGTGGGGGCTTTTAGCTGCTAGCTACTAGCGGCTAGGAAAGCTGGTCAGCCTGCGGCGCCTGTTTGGCTGAGGGGCGTGCGAACGGATGGGGCTTTTAGCTGCTAGCTGTTAGCTTCTAGGAAAGCTGTTCCGCCTGCGGCGCTGGTGGTCAGCGGCTTCGCCGCGATGGTGGCCGCGCAAGCGGCTGAGAAATTAGCAGGGATAGTTCAGAGCTACTTCAGCGAGAGCCCCCTCCGTCTCGCTGCGCTCGCCACCTCCCCCATGGATGGGGGAGGTTAAAGTCAGCCTGCGGCGCTTCGATCAGTTTCCTATAGCTAACCCCACCCCGTTGGGGAGTCCCTTCCCGAGGAAGGGGCCTACTGCTGAGTCAATTGCACGTTATTTGTGCAGAGTCTTTAGGATTCCAATAGCGGCGAAGCCGCGGGACCTCAACTCTCAACTCTCAACTCTCAAATCTAAATTCTCAATTCTGTCTTTTCGCCTGGGACATTTTTCTATTATCCCGTACTATATAGCTGGAGGCGGAAAGGCCGGGAGAAATCTCTTTATTCCCTGGAGGCGCAGAATCCATGGAGCCGGGGAGGAGGGAGGTGAATATTCCGCAACAGGTGTACCGCCTATCCGAAAAAGCGGTACCGCCTTTCCG
>ERZ773131.485-NODE-485-length-33596-cov-3.266599_pt1 | contig 33596 bp, 28 predicted proteins | sample MGYA00511082_ERZ773131 | MGnify/ENA primary metagenome ERZ773131 (study PRJEB29015, sample SAMEA2737813) | human gut metagenome | biome: human gut; feature: human-associated habitat; material: faeces | place: China | collected 2012 ... | reverse complement strand
ACCACGGACAACCACCATACTCCGTCCATTCACTGGACTTATCATACTGGCTTAACGAATAGTTGGATAAATTATTAAAATAGTTATTCAAAAACGATTTTGTTTCTATCAATGCATCATCAATTGATAAATCCCCTTTATAAACTGATTTCAATGTTTTCTGCATTTCTACAGTCCTTGCGGGCGACATATCACAATGAACTCTCTGTAATGATTCAACCATGTATATTCCTTTAGGCTCAATCCTATACACATTTCGCTTTAAGGAAATATATCCAACATTTATAGCCTTTTCTATGATACCAGCACGTGTTGCTTCGGTCCCAATCTCACAACCATCAAGCAACGACTTATATTCATCATCAACCGACTCATTGTCCTTCTTAAAAGGGTGTGTAAGATAGTTTCCTAACGTCTCTACAGTATAATGACTTGGAGGAGACGTTTTCTTTTCTACTGGTTTAAAATCAACAGGAATATGTTCCCCTATTCTTAAATTTGGCAAACTAACATCTTTGGCATCATCCATTTCATATTTCATCCACCCAAGTGACTTAAACATTTTTCCTTTTAACTGAATCGACTCAGGTTTATATCTTCCTACTTGTATCTCGATCACCGATTCAGTCACAACGCATTCTTCCTTTGTGAACACTGAGAAAAAGCGATTGTATATCGTCTTATAAACATTAGCTTCTTTCTCTGATAAGGAAGAAATATCTGCAACCTTTTCCGTTGGAGATAATGCGGAGTGAGATTCAATTTTAGAATCATCAAACACACGTTTAGTATCTTTATAAATCAATTCTCCATTCATATCATGAATTTGAATTAGATCCTTCACTTTGTCTTTCTCGTTTTCACTTAAAAACTCTGTATTGGTTCTTGGATATGTAACAAAGCCTTTTTCGTACAAGCTCTGAACAACTGTCAAGGTTTCAGCAGGCTTTAGTTTAAATTTCTTACCACAGAAGCCTTGTAATTTACTCAAACTGAACAGCTTCGGACTTTGTTTTTCGGCATCCCTTGTTTGAATATCTGTTACGATACCTTTATTAGAATTTAGATCGTTACAAATCAAATTGATTTTGTCATTCTCATTCAACGCAAATTTATCCTTTAAAGATAGTTTCAATCCATTAACATTCGATTCAACCGCATAATATTTTTCAGGAATGAAATGTTCGATTGCAACTTGCCTATTATATATTTCAATGACGATTGGACAGATTACTCGCCCAATATTTAACAGACTGTTTGCTTTTGATGAAACATCTCTTGTTAAATTTATACCTAAAAGCCAGTCTACATACATACGTGCAGCACCTTCGTTGTATAAATTATTGTATTCTGAATCAGCCTTACGTTGGTTGAGCTGTGTAACAATCGTTTTATTTGTTTGATCTGGCAGCCAAAGTCGAGTGATGCGTTTTGATCTATCCTTTAACCCGAAATGTAAAATCAAACGTACAATAACCTCACCTTCCCGGTCTGCATCTCCTGCACAAATGATTTCATCTATTTTATTATCGTTAATCAAAGTACGAATTACATTAAACTGGTCTTTGACACCTTTATCCTTTTTCAACTGGAATTTAAAAGGATTAGGATAGAATGGTAAATTCTCATTCCATTTGATTTTTTTACCAAAATAACTATCCATATCCTGTAATGTCAGCAAATGTCCATACGCATAGGTCACGATATAATCCCCAACAGTGATATAGCCTTTATTGTTCAAAGGTTTTGTGTTTAGACTTTTGCTAATTGCAGTAGCTATCGTTCTACCCAAACTTGGTTTTTCTGCAATAATAACCTTCATGAGCTAAACCTCCGCCATGCACATATTCAAAATTTTTTGAGAGAAAGTCATATCCTGTTTAAACTTTGGCTGAAAAATAATTGTGTATCGCCCACCTGCCTGGACTCCAATCACTCCAATATATTTTTTTTCGTTCAAATAATTCATGTAGCGATTTAAAATGGCATCTTTCTTTTCTTCCGGAATCACGATCCAACTTTTATTACAGTAAGGTAAATTTCCTTCTGCCTGTAAAAGTACTTTTTTTATATCTGTCAATTTAAATTCAAACGCATTAATCTGCCAGTTTTCCTGATATTTTTCCAATGTCATTAAATCTGTATTACCTTCTCGAACAGGACATTCAAACTGCCATTTCACAGCTCGTCCTTTATTGTTGTAGCTTTTCCAAAAAGCATCCTTTAATTCTTTTTCTGTTAAAAACATATATTTATCTCCATTCTAAAAAAAAGCCAATACTGGCTTTTATATCAATATTTATAATATAGTGTTCTCTAGCACCATTAACGATGGTGCAAATGCATACTTACTTTCACTACCAATAATTAAGGCAATCTGACTTAAGAGCGTTCTAATTCAATATCCAATTTTTGCAAGGCTTTAGAACGTATTTGTTCAATCTCGATTTGATAGTCATAATAGGCAATCATAGCATTTCTCATATCACGTAAAACCTTGCCTGCTTGTGTTTTATCTCCATCGGCTTTCTGCAAAACATCTAATGCAATCAGGCATCCATTTTGTTTATTACCTCTTTCGAGTTCCACATCCGCAAGAACCTCTCCCTCTAGCTCTTCCAAAGAATATTTATTCAACATTTCTTCAGCTAATGTAAAGTCCATAACTTCAAATTCTCTGTGACTATAATCAGTTGATAATATTTTTTGAGATTTTAGAAATTTTTCTTTTAACTCTCTTGATCTGATCTTATTCCATTCTTTTAATTCATTTGCATCCATTGCAATTTCACTCCTTTCTTTTCAAATTTATATCTATCTATATTTTACCATTTTGAATTGGCAAAAATGCTAGATTTTTGTGCGAAATGGCATGCAATACTGCAACTTCCCACTAATCCAGTAAGTCTAACATTTGTTTTTCTAGTTCTTCCTTTTTACGTTCCAATTCTTCTGATGCTTTAACCATCTTTTTCAGATCATCAATCTGTGAATTGATTTGTAAAATCTCTGGGTCTGTCTTTAAAATCAATTCGATCTGCTCATCTACTTTTCTTTGTCTGTCTTTTTCTAAGTTACTGATTCTTGTTTTTAATTTTTCAATTGTTGATTTTCTAGCCATATTTTATATCTCCTTTTCTTTAATACCTTTGTCTTGCATAGGCTTCTCTTTGTGCATTGCGTGTAGCTTCCTGCACTTTCTGCTTTATATCCAGATTTGCATAATAAGCTGTCTGGATTGCATTGCTCATATCATTTACAGTCGCATGACATATCATGTTCGATCTTCGCTGAAAAACAGATTTTATAATCTTTTTTCGAGAATTTCTTTTCATGCTCTTTTTTGATTTTTCGTCATGGACTTTGTTCACTGCGTATTCATTGGAATACTTTTTAGAATTGATTTCCCGATCCGAATTTGTTTTTCTGTTCTCTAACTCATGTAGTTTCTTTTTATCTTTTTCAATGCTATCAACATCTTTTCTGCCATTAAAAATCGTTTGTAAAATCATATTTCCTAAACGTGTTTCAAGCTCATACATCTTTCTACGATAATACTCGTCCTGCCTTTTTTCATCATTGCCTTGACCATGTACAATACCTCCATCCTCATCTTCGTACTCATCATTACCCGTACCATAAAGTTCCTTCTGCATTTCCTGTGTTTCTTCTAAAATATTACGATATTCGTCCACAAATGGTTTGATTTCGTCCAGTTTATAGATATCCTCAATGATGTCACGAATCTGGTTATGAAATGGACGGATATTTTTTGAATTGTATTTCATGCTTCCCTTTTCTGGAAGTACATTATTTAATGCAATCAGCTTTTTATAAATATGTTCCAGGCCTTTCTGAGAACTATTTGACCTTTGTATCATATCTTCATAGCCATGCAGCATATCTTTACTGAATCCTATTTCAGATAAGGATTCCATTAAATGATTCATAGCTTTATCACGTTTCACATACAGTAGTGTATTGATTTCCATTTCACTTGCAATGGACGATCTAAGGTGATCTATCTGATGTTTAGATAGAGTCTGTTTTCGCTTTGTTTGTTTCTTTTCATAAAAATTAATGTGACAATGTGGATTGTCCGTATTTGTATGATATGAGGATGTCCAAATAACATTATCCGGTTCTAAGTTCATCTTCTTTAAAATTGAATTCATAGATTTTGAAATTAGTTTATCCATGTTTCTTTTATCAATAATTTGATTTTCTACCGCAAAATCATGGTCGAAAGAAATTATCATTCCGTACAATATAGGTGGCTTGTACTGGTCACATATCATCTGCATACGTAATGCATCAATAGGCTTACCGCCATTTGTTATACTGCCCGCACTTCCTAATCGGTAATCTGCATAATTGAATGCTTCGCCTGTTGATACTAAGGTCTTATCGCAGGCTTCATCACGATCACAGTATTCAAATGCATCAGCTGTATTTACTGTGTTATTTTTTTCTACCGCATTGAGATTTTTGTTTGAGTACTGTGTATGCTGGAATCGATACTTGACAATTATACCTGCCATAGATTAACTCCAAGCATCCGAAAAAGCATTATCATTATCAGTGATTTCAATCTCATCTAAATTTCTTTTCACTTCATCCAAATCTTTATCAGAAGCGTTGGTATCAATAGAGTGTAACCATTCAATGAATTCATCTGACTTCATATAATTACGAATCAACGTTTGAACTGAAATCTTGGATTCTAAAAGATCTATCTTTTTTAAATATTCAATAACATGGGAAAAAACTGATTCCTCTAAATCATCACGTGAAGACCAATACCAGTACATATTTTTTGATAATAATGGTTCTTCTTTTCCGACTCCTCTTGGTGAAACACGAGAGGAGTCATTCAATCGCAATTTGATTCCTGCACTTGCCAAAATGGTTGGTGACAATACAATATAACGTGGAATTGCATACTCTAACTCGAATCCATCTTTGCGTACACGTACAATTTCATTTTCCATTTCCTTATACCATGAATATTGAGAACAGTCAGGCAAATAAACCTTGCATGGACCTAGCTTAGAACGATATACAATAATTCCATTTCCATCACTAACATCCATATTCTGAAGTTCGTCCGGTGTAATCAAAGGTTTTTTCTGATGTCCAATATTTACACCACTACCAGTGGAAGTAACATTGTTATTAAAATTATTACTGTACGATTCGACCATAATATCTTCTTCACCAATATTATCACTGATTGATTTACAAACATCATGGTCAGCGCTTGAAATAAAATACCACAAGTTACAGTTTGAACGAATGATGTGTGCAATATGATCACCGTACTTTTCGTTCATCTGTTCATAGTCCTGCAAATATAAATGGAACAGGATATTTCGTGAACGTGCTACAGTCATTTTCCCATCAAAGTTAGGAATCTTTGCCATGTTTCCAAACTCATCTAAAATAAAATGAACACGCTTTTCCAATTTACAGTCATCACGCTGGTTTGCTTCATAAACAAGTGTCTTATATGCACTTTCAATCATCATCGCTGTTATCGGATTATATCTTTTCTTTTCATCTGGATCCACAATAAACAGTGCATGTTTTCCATCCTTGAAACTACGGAAATTAAAATCTGATTTACTCATCACCTTCATCAATTTTCGACTAGTGAATGGTCGAATAGATGCAAGAGATGAAGTTATAAATGACCCTCTTGTTTTGTCTGGTGCAGTGGCGATTGTAGCAAAACTTAATCGAGATACAGATGTTTCATCCAATGACTCCATATATGCGGATAGTACCATCTTTTCTTCTCCATCAATCCTTTTTGTCTTACCAAGTAGAGATATCATTTGTACCAGTGAATAATAATTTTTTTTAGCACGTGCAATGGGAGCCGATGCGACTTCTAATAACGAAGAAATAATCAATGCCTTTTGTCCATCAATCCATATTGGTTCTGAATTTGAATTTCCATCAACAATAGATTCAACCTGATCCTGAGCGTATTCATCTGCTTCATCCGGATCTTTAACGGCCCAGTCTGTAATATCATCCAATGGATTCCAATGATCTGAATACTCAGGATTACGGAAATCAATCACATGTACCTTGTAACCTTTCTTCGAAAGGTATAAATGAAAATCGTTATACATTTCTTTTTTTGGATCATGGAAAATCATACTTTCACTTGCCATGCTTGCAAGCATGACCAACTGACGAACAATCTTTCTAGATTTACCAGATCCGGTAGTACCAACACAGTAATCATGAAATGAATCTGTTTCATATAATAAAGTTTTATCTGAAATCATATGCACGGGAGCACCGCCAACATCTAGATGTTGTGTTGTATCAATTGGTGCTTCACCAAAATATTTTTTTTGTTCTTTCAGGGTTCGCCAGCGTGCAGTAGCAATCACGTTAGATTGCTGAGGGCGATTTATTTTCAAGCCAAAAGCAACATAATAAAAACATATTGCCCACATACAAATACCTGTTATTGCACCATCCCTTTTATGATTAAAAAAAGAATCAACAAAAGAAACATCGAGCTTCAAAAGCATAGTATCAATCATGTAGAAGATCAGATAAGAAATCAAAAACATGGCTGGAAAAAGACATATCAAAGATAAATAAAGACTTGTTGAAGTTGTCGTAACTGTACTTTGACTTTTGTTTTTTGACATGGAATAAGTCTCCTTTCTAAAGAAATTAAAGAAAAAGTGTGAACACAAGGCTATTTATGCCTTAAAGCTCCACTTTTAAGTTAAGAAAAATGAACAAAAGTTCAGAAATAAAGAAAATGCACCCTGAAGGCATGAATAGCCTTCAGGAAGCACTTTTTAAGAAAAACAGGATGAACATTTTTTGAACAAAGTTCAAAAATCAGACAAAGAAGAAAAACTAAGGAAGAAGGTATAAATAGCTTGCAAACACTGTTTGCAAGGCCCTTAAATGTTCATCGAATCCGATGTGCTTATCCTGATGACTTTTAGAAGCGTATTTTGTTCACTAAAATAGCGGATAAAAGTCCAACAAAAAAGTGCTCCGTTTGAACCACTTGAGCACAGATTAAGAAGATTAATTAAGGATGACAAACAAGGAAGATATTTATTTTTCGAGTACATTTAAGTACGAAAAAGAATATCAGGAAATGTTTGGTTTCACAGAAATTAAGGTACTTAATATTTGTGTTCATCCAAATTTTATAGAAAATAAAAAAGGTACAATATTGTACCAATAAGAGAATGAAAAACAGTCTGGACAGTTAACTGTTCATGTACTGTTTTTCAAGTTTTTTTATTTTCGATTGTGATAATTTAGGTAAAGTGTAATCAACCTGCGATACATTAAAACCATTCATTAGAATGGTTTTTAGTTCGTCTGTATCGTAGGCTAAGAAACCTAACTGCTCCTTTACTATACGATCACAGAAATAAAGATGTGAAGCGTAAGGTTCGTCCATAAAGAACACAACATTTGTTTCAGGATGAAGCAGTTTCACATACTTACAGATGTTAATGCACGTAGGATCACTGTACCATGATTTTTGTATTAAGAGTAAATAAATATCTTTTATACCATCCACTGGATTAAAAGCCAAGTTGATAAAATCCTTGTCCAATACATGAAAATTGTCAAACTCATCTTCTGAAAAAAGACTTCCAATAACAGCATCATTCTCGCTGTATTTTGGAAATGTCATGTTTAATTTACGATAAAGATACTTATCACAAAACATAACGATTTTCATTGCTATCACCTCCTCAATCAGTAGTTTTTGGAATGTTTAATCTTCGTAAGATATTGTTCAATATCGGTACGTAATTCATTCGAGTTTGTACCATATTTATCATCAAGATACTGTAGTATAAGTGCGTCCATTTCATGTGCATGAGAAAGCTTATCCATTTCCTGAATGAATGTGTTTACGATAGCTTCACGTACATTATTCATGATCTCGGTTGAAACGTTTGACTTTGAAATCTCGTTTACTGTGAAATCAATACAGTATTTTATAGTTTCTGAAATACTGCTGAACCCTTTTACATTTTTTAAGTTCAATAAATCTAAACGCATATCATTTGTGTAAAGGAAAGTTGATTTATAGATGTTGTTCCTTGTGAGTGATAAATAATCTATTTTTAAAATATCAGCCAATTTATAAAGCAAAGACTCATCTACATAATCCACCTTGCAGGATTCAATTCTATGATATTTTAATCTTGAAACATTTGCCTTAATTGCAACATCTTCTTGAGTCAATCCAAGCCTGATTCTTGCATTTTTTAACTTCTCAGCCAGTACATTATCAACTGCAACACTCTTTGCACTTGCCATTTCTATCACCTCCAAAATGAACTGTTGAAGTTCAAATCAAATTTAAAATCATAATAAAATAATTATTTTTTGCTGACCTTATCCTTTCGCTCATCGTATCTGCCCATTGCTTTTTTTATGCATGAACAGTACAGCTTACTGTAATAAAGATAAGTGACGATGCAGTAATCTTCGTCCCTGAATTTGCAAATGCTTATTTCACTTTTTAAGTCGATATTTGAACCAGAAATATCATTGATATTCTGTATCAGTGTATATATTCTGCGTACCCAGTATTCTTTTTCAAATCTGCCTTGGTATTGATTATGCATCCCCATTCTCCTTTCATTAATTCAGAAACACACACTCATATCCTATTAATTCTCCGTTCTCATCGAGTGCAGGTTTGACTGTGTAATTCTGCGAACTTTCGTACCCATAATTGTCTGCTTCCGCCATTGCACGTATGGCAATTTGGTCATAATCAGAGAACAAAAATACTTTATTTTCCTTTTTAGGTGCGTTACTCAATGCACCGTTTTGTTCTCCTTCCGGTGTGTAATTTACAGTCTTTACTTTTTTTAAAGTCAATTCCTTCTGTACAAAATGTCCCTTATCATCTGTTAAGATGTAAATGACTTTAACACTTTTTTTACCTTTGTTTTTGACTTTATATGCAAGATGTTTTTTATCATTGATGTCCTTACCACGATAATCTTCAGCTTTAATCACATAATAATATGGATTAAAATTATCTTCCGCTACAGTCCTTAGATCCTTGTCCACAAATACAAGTTCTGGTTCATGACTTTTCTGTATACGAGTATAAATATCATAACCCCCAAAGCATACAATTATCAGGACTACAATTCCTATTAAAATCTTTTTTAACATATTTTTATCATCTACTTTCCATAAAAACCATTCAATCTAGTTCCCGCACCAAGGGTACGTTCTGCCCATTCTTTTACGCTCTTCCATTTTTGACAACGGAATCCATATTTTGGTTCATTTCTGTTTGCGTTGCATTCCGAAATCACAACAGAGCCATCTACATCTACTCCTTCGATAAATGCAACGTGCATAGTTCCACCGCTCGATGAAGTAATCGAAACGATGGATTTAGGAATTGGATTGTTGATATCTTTTGAATACTTACCACTGCCAGGTGCTACATGATCTACTGTTAATTTTTGATCCCAGTTTGTCGGCAATGGATAAGGTGAATCATGATAGTTTACATCCCAGTATCGTCCAGAAGCATATGATGAACATATCATTTTGTTAAATTTACCTGTTATTGATTGATTTGTACATGCTACACCATATGGCCACCACTGTGGCTTATTTACCGCACATACGTTAGGATTTCCTTCGTTAATATCGGCACTGTAAGTGTAGTACTTTGAATCAAAATCAATCATTACACCTTCCGCTGTAAGTATTCCACCAGAGCCTTCAGATTCACACGCTGAGTCTGTACTAGAGCCTGTATGAGTATCACGTATCATGTCATAGATGGTCTTGTAGGTTGTACTTGTATAATGCAGTCCATCATCTGTTTGAATGTTACCTAAAAGTGAAGTATATGTATCAACATAAACGATTTTCTTTCTCAGATTCTTTTTGAGATATGTATTAAATTTTTCGATCTGGCTGTTTTTTATAACATAGTTTCCTGCACATTTTGCTTCGTCGACTGGGTTGACTGACATAACCACAATACTTTTTGCTTTCTTCCAGTCTGAGTCAACTAATGCATTCAACTTAGTTACATATTTTTCGTAGTTATTCAGATCATTGACACCTAGATTGACAACAATGGTATCTGTATCTTTCAATTCCTTGTTCACTTTACTGATTGCTGTATTTACAAGCCAACTGTATCCTTTTCCTACAGAACATATCCACTTGTTCTTTCCTTCGGTGATTGCACTTTGCATACCTACAGTCCGTGAATCGCCTACCCATAATATTCGACCACTGATACCTGTTGAAGCAGAGTCCGCATCTGCACTCTGTCCACGAAACTGGTTGTATACCTTCATGCTGTACTGTGATCTTCTCTCTACAGTACAAGATACATAAGAAGTGTTACAGCGTTCAAAACAGTTCATGAATGCTTCTGTAACCTTTGTAACGCTGTTACTTTTTTTAAGTTCTTCTGTATCCTTAAAATAAGTGGTTCCTCTTACAGACCATTTGAAAGTCGGCAGCTGCTGAATACAGAGAAAGTCAAGCTGTAATTTTAAATCACTCGTTTCCTTTCCCTGCTGTGCAGCATAGTTTTTTAAAGCTGTTTTATAGCCTTGTGTGGTCCATTGCACTAAGCCATACCCTGCTCCGCCAATCTCAGAAGCACCCGGCTTGAATCCACTTTCAGCATACATATTTCCCATGATGCCTGCGGTCGCTTCATCCGAATACCCAGAAGCTTTAAAGTAGTTCCAAATTGCCTTTTTATTTTCTTCTACAGTACCATCTGATGATACATCAATACTTCCAGTTGCTTCAGATGAGCATTTATCTTCCTGATCCATCATTATCATTTGTGATAAAACGATAGGTGGTATCATCATCGTTGCAACAGTCACTCCTGTGGCAATACCGATACATGCTTTTTTTATTTTTTTCGCATGTTTTTTTAGACTACCCATTATTTTCTATCATCTTTCATTCGTGTAAATTTATTAAAGGCTTCGTCACCAATTTGGATACGAACTCGCATGGCTGTACTTGTTCCAATCTTGGCATAGCATTCACCAATATTGGCAAACTGCACGAATTCCTGTTCTGATTCTGGAATCAAATGTGTTTTCTTGAAGTATTCGATACCCTCTGCACCTAATCCAAAATAAAACTGGTATACGGAGTTTTCAATGATGGCTTCACCCTGTTCCTTTACCGAATCTTTTAAAACATCACTAATCTGCTGAGTTGCGGGAGTCAAGCCTGCCATGTACTTACGAACACGTTTAATGACTGTCTGGAAATACATCATGATGTCAAGATATCTAGGATCCATGATGACTGAGAATTCATCCGCATAAAGCTGTTTTCTGCGGTTGAATGGGTCAGAGATGATATCAGTCCAGATATAAGACAAAACGTTGTAATACTGCGTTGCAAGCACACGTGAGCCTGTGTTATCCTGCAATGCACTTAAATTAAAGTTGATAACATTTGCTGATAAATCTACGTTCGTATGACCATTGAAAAGGTTGGCATCGGCACCATAGGCAATCGGCTCTAAGAATGCTAGACAAACCTTATGACGTTCGATTTCCGCACGATCAGGATGAGATTGCTTTTCAATCTCTGTCAGCCATTGCTGAATCGTGTCATAAACATCTGAAAAGATAGGATAATCTTCGCTTTTGAAATTATCCAGAATATATTGAGCTGTTGTCTTAAAGTCTATGTTAATAAGCCCGTAAACGTGTGTTAAAGCACGTTCAATCAAGTTGGTATGAAGGATACCAATTTCATCAGAATCGCCTTTATATGCATTTAAAAACGATCTCAGAAAGCGGATATGCTGTTCAAGCGGATAAATCTGATCTAAAGGCACTTTGCCATCCCCTGTATCACTGTCAGGCACGTTAAAACGTATCTGTAATGGATTGATTCGACCTTTCTCACCATTGGAACAGTCGATATTCGCACCACCTAATTCGTATGTCAGCTTATTCAATTCCTTACCTTCTACATCCAGAATATATTGCTTGTAACCTAGACCACAACGATTGTAAATCAGCCACATCAAAAAGAATGTTTTACCCATGCCGGAGTTACCAACAACAAATTCGTTGTAGTTGGAACGATCATCTTTTTTTGTGAAGTTGTCATAGAAAACAACACCATTCGTCTGAATCGTATTACCTATATATACTGGCGGGTAATGAACATCCTGAGAATACTGTGTAGAATCATATAAAGCTTCGAAAACAAACGGATACATCCATCCTAGTGTAGCTGTAGTAGTAGTTTTGTAGAATCTGTCTTTTAATTCGTAATCATATAAAATCGGAGCCGTACAGTTAAACAATTCCAAAGGTTCAAACACACCATCACTAAATTGAATCCCCATCGAAACAAAAGAATCATCTAAATCCTTACAAATTTCATTGACTTGTTGAACACTGTCACCTTTGATACGCAAGAATACTGTGAAATCAAATGGTGTATCTCCTTCAGCCACCATCTTTTCAACCATTGTCTGTGTCTTATCAAACTGTTTCATCAGCTTTGACTGCGTAGATGCATCTTTGGCTTTCTGCATATTGCGTTCGATATTATGAATTTCCTTATCAAGACTCTTTGTTAATGCTCCACTTTCTGCGGGTTTAAAATGCATAGAAAAATCAATATCACCTGCTGTAGCTAAATAACTCATTAATGCAAATGCCGGTTCTTTTCGATAAATATGAATGAATTTTGTTCTACAAAACACCCTGTCAAGTTCAACACATTGTCTAAAGCCTACATCTACCATACCAATACGTGTTGGATATAAATAATCCATGATATCATCAGCTTCTTTTGCCATTTCAGTAAACAATTTCGATGCCTGTGGGTGATAGAAATTATATATCACAAGAAAAGTGTCCATAAAATCTAATATACTTGTCTTTTGATAAGAACCAAGTGTAGCAACAATTTCCTGGCATCTCTGTTCTAATTGAAAAATATCCTGTCCTTTTAGGATAAACACAAAACAGCGATCCACAAGTTCTTTCGTCAATGCTGTATATTTCAATCTTCTTTGTGCTTCATCCAGAATTTCATATCGAATGCGATCCTGTGGGTTTGATAAATTTAAATTATCTTTAAAATACTGAAAATCAGCTACATATCCATCCACATCCGCACCAACCATATACGAATAGATCTGCCCTGCACCAATCGAATTGTTGAAGATCCTTGAAAACGCACGTATAAATGCGTATTGGTCGTTATCCTTGAATCCGAAAATATTTGTTCCTGCTGTACGAACCATCATGATATAGTTTCCATCAAGGTCCTTGAACATATTCTTTTCCTCGTCATATGTAAAAGGAATGGCATCTCTGATGTCAAATCTATCAATCTTCGGCTGTTTTTTCTTTTTCTTTTTTTTCTCCTTTTTGGAGTTTTTGATACTGTCGTTGACAAGTTTCTGTTTTTCTTTAACAGGATCTATATCCTTATTTTTATTTTTTCTTTTAAAAATCCCAAACATTAATGTACTCCTTTATATTAAAAAAAGAATGACTCAATCGGTCATTCTCTGCTTTCTTTAAGTTAAGGCAGATTGCCTTAATTTTCATTTGACAATCTGTTTTCCTGAATCATATTCTGATATTCAATCCATTCCTTTGAATCCTCATCAGAATTTGTTTTGACTGTACCATGTGTTCGTTCCTTTGGAATGTAAAAGTATTCCTTTGGCTGTTTATAACGGTAGTTATACCACATCTGTATATGCTGGATAATAGATAAATGATCTGGCATTTCAACAAGCAGAACACCTACAAGAGCAAACATAGCAACTCCCATAATCAATCCAATAAAATCATTGAAAAAGAATTTGAATGGATAATACACTACAAGGTATCCTGCAACCATGAACACACAATCCAAGCCAGAAAATTTCCAAATCAGAATCGGCTTGACGGATTCTTTATCAACGATGATTGTAGTTTTATTGTATCCCATTATTTTTTACCTCTACTTTCATTATTACTGCTTCTATTTCCTAATGAATTTCGAATTTCACCACTGCTTTTCATTTTATATGTACGTACACCTGAAGCACTTGGTTTTTGAGCTTGACTGCGAGGTTTAGTATTACCATTTGTACCAGACGATCTAACAGCAGGCTTTGTGCTTGATGAAGGTCTTTGACCTTGTGGCTGTGGCTTTGGACCTGAAGATTGTGCTCCGCCTAAACTGTTACGTGTTGATGCACTGCTATGCATCTGGAAAGAATGAGCGCCACCTGTACTGCCACCAACACCAGAAGAACCACCAGAACCTCCGCTTGTTCCGCCTGAACTTCCTCCACCAGAAGCACCGCCACCACCGGAATTAAAAGAAGTGTAATTTGGTGTGGATGTATCACTTCCGCCACCATCACCCGACTGGTCGCTACCTCCACCACCAGAGAAACGATTACCTAAATCACTTAAAAACATAGGTACTGGTCCTCGTTGATGTACTAGATCGCCTATCTGAGTGCCGGTTTCTGGGTTAAACGCTGTAGAATCTGAACCTCTGAAAGCCGATAATCGTCTTTTCTGCATTGAGCCTGTTTTTTGACCTGCGGAGTTGAAAGAATCCGTTCTTTTCTTACCGCCAATGTTTGCCATACCACCTGCTCTTGTACGTTCAATAGTACCACCAACACCAGAAGCCAGCTGATCGTTGCCAAAAATAGCACCACGGATACCACCTTGTCTACCAGTAACACCACCCATATTCATGGAATTACCTAATGTAGCACCTTTGATACCACCATTACGATTACCATTGCTGTCTGGATTGCCAAAAATAGCACCACGTGCTCCACCAACTCGGTTTCCTTGACCGTTGACATCACCTAAAATCTTGCCACGTGCTCCACCTTCCAAGTGTCCTGTGTGTGGATTGTTGCGACCAATCACCGAACCGACAGCACCAGTTACCAAGCTTTTAGCCATGCCAAGACCACCTCTGAACTGATTTAAAGTGTCTAGAATACCAGAAGCATATCCACCAATCATTGCCTGTACAAAGTTTGGTGCAGTCATGATAAGAGAAAATGCACCAAAATAAAGTGCAACGGACGCTACTGGCATGGTTGAGGTTGCTGATGATATAGATTCGAGAAGTCCTACAAACAGTGACAACAGAAATATCTGTGTAAGATTCTGTGCCCATGCACCAAATATTGTTGCTTTCCAGACATTAAAAGCCTGCGGATTCTGAGGGTTTGTCATACTCGTGCAGGCGAGAGGTCCTATGACATAATAAAAGCCTATGGAAATGACTCGCACTGCAATCTGTATACATATGACAAAAAGCATTACTACATATACACACATTCCAATAATTGCCATAAATATACTAAAGTCCCAGACATAGTTATCACCATCTCGTTTTGTAATCTTCAATTCATTTTTGTTGTACTGTTCTACAAACTTTGAAGCCCCATAATCTCCATCTTTAGGCAAACCTCCAAACGAAATCAAAACAGATTCAATCAGTGAGTCACCTAACTGAGATGTTGCTGAATCCGACTTTATTTCGTTTGTCAGATTTACATTTAAAATTGCTTTTGATGCATCCTGCATGACTGGATTGATAATTTTTGTAATTCCTACAGTCAGTGAACAGGCAATCGCAATACCTAAAGCAGTACTGCCCAATTTTTTATGTATATCCATACCTGCATCATCATCACGTATCATAGCTGAAACAATCTCCCATGTGATCTTAGCCGGAATTGCAAGAAACATCAGTGCTAATGAACAGTTAAAAGCAGTCGATAAAAACTCATTGTGGGAAAACAGGTCAAGACCAATAACACCATTTACAATCGAATTCAAAAGTGAATTGACCATACCTAAAAGACCACTTAGAATACTCCAAAAAAATGACTGTAACAAATCCTGTGCACCACGAACAACATTATTTTTTACACCTTCAATCAATCCACCGAAAAGATAGTGGTTATTTGGAAGTGTTGCCACAGCAAACATTACATTATGTATCATATAATCATCCTTTCTTAGAATATCAATTTAATAACCCTTATAATTAAAGCAACTATTAAAATGCCTCCAAGACAACCTCCAATACCAACTAGAAAAGCCTTTGTAATATCTAAAGACGTGTACATTTTTTCTACAGTTTTAGGCAAAGCTCCATCAATTCTTTCAACAACTGTCTGCATAGATTCAGATTTATCTATTAATCCCTTGACATCCTTAGACAAACCTTCAACCTGCTCAAAAGAAGCTTTTTTCATTGTTTTCTGTTTCATCTGATTTCTTAATAATTTTTCCATTGATCCAATAGCTTCATATGTTTTCAGTGTTGTATCATTTTCATTGATTTCATTCACTGTTTTATTCGTTTCATTCACTACCTGTGTCAAATTATCTAAAGATTCTATAACCTGACTGTTATCTGCATAACCATAGGCATTCGATTCATTGTCATTCATAGTGTCATTATACAAATCATTTGTTGTGTCTTGCTCATCCATCATTGTTTCTACATTTTGTGACCTGTCACTATCAACAACCCAGATTCTATATTTCTTTAACAGTGAAGATACGGTTGACACATTAAAATTTGTCACATCCACCCCATTTTTTTCCTTATCAAACCAGTCCATAAAACCACATACCTTTTTTACGGTATCTAGCGAACCAATGATATTTCGGTAGTAAGTAATGATAATGTTATTATCTTTATCCCACCCTAGTTCACTGATTTTCTTTTCAATCGGCTCAAATTCAAATTTCTTTTCCAGAGCCACTTTCGCAGTTTCAAACTTATTTTCTTCCATTACCGGCATATTTCTTATCCTCCTTGTAATATATGCACCTCAAAAATTAAGGCAAATTGCCTTAATTTTAAGATTTATAGAACAACAGAATAATTTGTCCTATAAATCTTAAAAAAGAGAGTAGCGAAAACCCACAACCCTCTTTATTTAAAATTAACCTTTCATAAATAATGTTTTGAAGATGTTAATCAACACTGGAATAATAAACACGAAAATCAATCCTAAGAAAACACCTTTTGTTTTTTGCGAATACATTTGATCTTCCTGTGGACCAGCAAACATCTCACGAATTTTGTAGTATGCAGCAAAGCACCCTGCTCCTAATACTGCAATTGCCTGCAAGAATGTCTGTAAAGATGTCAATGCAGGATTAAAAACTTCAAACAATTGACTCCAAGCTCCCATAAAAACCTCCTATAAGCTCATCATAAAGCTGACAACTAGTCCAGCAACGATACCGACAACAATACGTACCAATAAAGATTGACCACCTTCGATATCTTTTTCTTCTAATGGTTTTTTTAAGAAAACCCAAGAAACAAGTGTCATCATGGCAATGTCAAAAATAGTAATTGCAAGATTCATAAGTATATCCTCCTTTTAATTTAAAACAAGTCGCATTCCAAGATAGATGCCATTGCTATCCTGTAATGGTGTACATGACCCTGAACGTCCAGATGCAATTAATGCGGATTGACAGGCACTTGGGGCTGATGACATGTCATAGCCTTGCGAAAACAAATAATCCCTTGTAACAGGTGTACTGCTACTAGGTTGTTGAGTCTGGGCGGAAGAATTTGAAGTTGCAGGTGAATTTGATACATTGTTATTTGTATTCGTAGAAGGTGCTTGAGATTGCTGAACACTCTGCTGTTGTTGCTGTTGCCTTTCCGCTTCTCTTTGCTTTTCTTCTTCCTCTGCTTTTCTCTTTTCTTCCTCTTTTTTCCTTTCCTCTTCTTTTTGTTTTTCTTCCTGTTCTTTTTTAGTGTCTTTAATAATAACTGTTAATTTTTTGGATGCTGTGTTTCCTGATGTGTCCCAAGCTTTGATTACTAACTTATAAGTCCCTGTCTTATTTTTATTCAATTTATCAATGTTTTTAACTTTTACCTTTACATCCTTGGAAGCATCGTAATTGTCCGACACAGAATAATAGTTGTTGATACCTTTCATTTCGCCTACTTCAAAAGTCAAGCTATCATCCTTGACCTTGATTACAGGTTTGACGCTATCAACAATATTTGCTTCTACTGTGTATTTTTCATCGCCAATCGTATAGATCAGCTCCTGCTTGCCTAATTTTTCCAGATCCCCTTTTTTTAACGATGGACAGACCATTGTAATGTTACTTACATGTATCTTGTTTCCGTCAATAGATGAGCCGGATATTGGGTATGAATCAATACGCTTCACATACTCTGCTGTATTTACATCCTCATCCCCTAAATCAATACGGATTGAATCTTGAAAAATCACATCGTGTGTCTGAGGTGTAGACGAGCTACAGCCAATAAGTGTCAAAAACATCATTAAGACACAACATAATCGTTCTAATTTTTTCATAAACTCCCCCTTACACATCAATTCAAACGTAAAAAAGTCCTCTATAAGGACCCATCATCTAATCTTGATTTTTTAGGTATATCAAACCCCTTTCAGTTATTATGACCACATCACCGCATTAAATCAGTCACTAAAACAAAAAGTCCTGCCAGGGTGTGCAGGACTTGAACTATCTGGACTTACATCATGTGGAAAAAAGTCGGTATAAGACATGAAAGCCAGATTATGAACTAAAATATTAACAATTAGTTTACTTTCTCTTTTAATGATTTTGAAGGTCTGAATTTAACATTTTTAGAAGCTTTGATTCTGATTTTTTCCTTTGTTGCAGGATTGATACCATCACGCTCTCCACGTTCAGTGACTTCAAATTTTCCAAATCCAAAAATATCCACTGTTTCCCCGTTAGATAAGGCTTCTACCATATTATCAAACACACTGTTTACAATTTCATCTACGCTCTTTTTTGTTAATGTCGGGTTGTTCATCATAATATTTTGTACTAGATCTTTTTTGTTCATTTTGTTTTCTCCTTTTGTTATAAATTCCTTTTTTACTTTAATATAAGTTTTAAAAAAATACAAACGTTTCAATCCTTAAGACAATCTGCCTTAATGATTATGTTCCTTTACATATAGAATTTAATATGTTTTGTTTTACCTGTCTGATCTGATCTTTATAGCGATTATAGCTGTCTATAACTTCTTTGGGTACATTAGGTAAAGGTTCATATAAATCATCTAAATATATCCTGTTCTGTGGCTCTCTCCAGAAAGTATCAAACTTGATCTTAGAAAAATCATACATTCATCAATCTCCTTTTGCCTGCAATACGATATCGTTGATTGGCTGACTATCACCATCCAAGCCAGATATAGAATTGGATGAAACTGTAAAATCAGTAGTCTTTAAACTACAATCATTAAACTTCGATTTTGTTATTTTATAATTCCCATCAGGCAATACCACAGGCAATACGCATTTGCCTTTTTTTAGTGTGAATGTACTCATCCAACGCACACCGTCATACATACTGATATATCCCTTTTCATCTGTTTTTAAATAGTCGTTTTTATAATTTTTCAACACCATCCCTTCACTGTTCAGCATTTTAATTTTAAATGTTCCATTATCTTCTACAAGCTTATCATTCTTATTTTTCAAAACGATTCTTGTTGCTGACTGAATAGGCTGGTTGCTTTCAATTATTTTTACTGTCCCTGTTTTATCAGAAGAAAACTCATATCCATTATTTAAACGGATATATGTATATGGAATATCTTTGTTTCTTGTTACAATCAGCTCAAAAGGTTCAGCTTCAGATTCATCATCAATTTTTTTAACAATGTAAGTACCCTTTAAAAAATCGGTCGATTGAAGCACTCCATTATCGTCAGACTCAAGAATTTGATAATCACTTTCCAAACCATTTTCTTGTGCTAATTCAATAGCTTCTTCTATATTCTCATCTGTTTCTTCATAAAGGCTTTTTTTAACACAACCATATTTAACATAACCTGGCATTACTTCACCATTTTCATCGGTAGTAATTGATGTAATTTTAAAACGAGAATGCATCTCAGTCAGATTTACAGTCAAATTGGTATCCATATCCTGTGTCTTATAAGCAAATGTATAATCTTTGGCAGATATCTTTTCGATTTTTTTACCTTTTTGTTTTAAGACGGAACTATCATCCTGTACGGAGTCGATACCATATTTTGAATGGATTGTTATTTTCAACTGTGTCCCCTTATCAAAGGTAAAAGAATCATCTCCGCCATCCACTGGGTATGTTATTTCTTCATCCGTCATAATTTCAGCCGTTCCCAAACCACCTGTCAATTCTATGTGCAATATACTGGTACCTTTCGCCTGTATACCAAATGACGAGGATACCAACATCATAGAGGATAACAGCCCAGTACATAAATATCTTTTTAAATGCATTCTTTGCACCACCTTCCCTTCATCCTGCAAATTTTATGATGGCAGCACATCATCTTTCTGATTTAAATTTCCAACAGACTTAGATTCTTCACTTATCAAATTATCTACCAGTCCTTTTCTAAACCATTTAAAAGAAGAGTCTTTTCCAAATTGCTTTTTCGAACCTCTAGTGATTCAATTTCCTTTAATAGATTTTGTTTTAAAGTATTCAGCTGATCTAAATCATGTTGTATCTCAGTAGATTTTTTTTGTAATGTTTCAAAATGTTGCCTTTCCTGAGCGGTAAGTTCTTCGTATTTTTTATATTCCTTATACTGGCGGACATTCAAGTGTTCCTGCCGTCCGTCACCACGTTCAAACTCAAGGCCATGACGTTCTAAAATTTCAGACATTACCTTTTCTTCAGACCTTCGCCAGTCAATAAAAGCTTTCTTTCCTGTGTAACCCATTTGTTTTAGGGCACCGGTAAAGCTGTTTTTGGTTTCCAAACCACGTGTATTTCCGGAACATACTGGAACAATATCAATGTGCGTATGGTCAATGCCGATTTGATCACGATGAGTTATCTGCTGAATTACACGGAAATTAGGGTTTCTAGATTGAAAGCCACGATTGTAATCGTCCAGACACTGTTGAAGGACTGGATAGATTTCTGTATTTTTATCGTTTATATTGCCAAATGCCACGATATATTCGTAGAATGGCTTCTCCTGTTTGGATCGGCTGATATGTTCGTAGTAGTCTTTGATTTGACGTTCTGGATGATTTTTTTTAATCTGCGATTGATTGTAATTTTCTAAAGCTGTATCGAACAAATCATGATATACGTTTTGAATGGGCTCGTTTACGTATACAATATTTTGACTCGATAACTCAGGCTTCCACGATCTACTATTTACTTGTTTGATTGTTCTGTCGTTGTGGTTCAAGTATCCTCGCCCTTTTACGATTGAAGCAGTAGGCATATTTCATCATCTCCTTTTTTTAATATTCTTTTAAAATCAAATTTCATTCTTTAAGATATTAGGCAGTTTGCTATAATCATCATATTTTCTGATGATTTTATTATTTAAGTCAAATAGATAATACATCCCGTCATCCATACTAAGAAGATATAGATTGCTATCTGCTGATTTCATACCTGACCATTTTTGTATATGTGTATTCTCAATAACGATGTCAATTCCATCCGCAAATTTAATATTCATAATTTTCCTCCCAATTAAATCGGATTCATCACTTCCAAACTTATCTACTTTTTGTATTTTTTCTAATTCAGCGCTCAGACGCTTGTTTTCAAGCACATACGGCTTATTTTTGATTCGGTTAATAGTCTGCTTGCTGATTTCTAAATCGGCACTTAAAGTGTTTTTCTGAGCTTCTAGCGAGGTGATCTGTGTCTGTTGGTATTCTATTACTTGTTTAATTTGCTCAAATTCGGCTTTAGAGAACTTCACAGATTCTGTTTTGGTGATAGGATTGAGTTTGATTTCTGGTTCTGGAATATCTGGTAGTTCCATTTTTTCGAGTTTATCGTTCGCTAGTCGTACAACTTCTTTCTGAACACGTTTGAATTTTTGGACATCAGGCTCATGTTTATCTGTGTTATGCATATATTCTCTATCGTATCCTTTTTCACGAACCAGATTTTCAAGACAGGCCATTTGACTGTCTTTCCAATCATTCCAGGTCTTGTAGCCCATTTGATTTAATGCTTTATCGTTTGACACACGTTTTTTAAGGCCTTTTGAATAGGTTGCTACTGGCACATAGTCTATATGCATATGAGGTGTCGCTTCATCATTATGAATGTAGGCACCAACAACCACCAATTGAGGATTGTTTTCTTGAAATTTTTTAAGGAACTTTTGAAGAATCTCGTTTGATTCCCATCGAGGTATCTGTTTATCTTTATTGCCGATTTGAACGACTGCTTCTCTAAATGGTTCTGTTTTGTCGTGGCAGATGGATGAATAGTAATCCTTTTTTTGACGTTCTGGATGTTTTTTAGCAACTTGATTTGCATTATATTCGGCTAATGCTTCTCCAAACACTTCTTTATAAACTTGACGAATGTCTTTGTCTATTAGAATTTTATTGAATGCAGTTCTAGTTGGATCCACATTTTCAGGAACCTTAGAAAGGGTCCTTCTGTTATGGTTGAAGTTTCCTTTTGCAGCAGTTGAAAAAGAAATACTCACACTACTGAGTTTTGATGAAGATGTTTTTCTATTCCAATTTCTCATAAATTTATTACCTCCTTACTTTATTAAGGCGATCTGCCTTAAATAGACATATCTGTATATACAATAAACTTAAAACAAAAAACTTAAGGCAATTTGCCTTAAGCTATAATTCATATTCCTGCGTGTCATTTATTCTTGATATTACATCTTCAATATCTTTGTTCTGTATATATTCTATATTAACACACGTACCCGCTCTGTCGTATGTTGGTTTGAATGTAAAGCAGTCTAAATACTCATTCTGATTTTGCTCATCTAATTCAACCCCATAAAGATCCCATAAGTCATATTTTATTTCCTGCAAAGCAATTTCTTGAGCGTTACCATCTAGTTCTTTAAATGAAAGCTCCCTTTTATCATTTACAAGATAGTTTAAATTCAATTCTAATGTATTTTCCAAAATTGCTATTGCTCTATCGTGTAAAACTTTATTGAAAGAATTCAATTCAGCTTCAGGAAGATTATATCTATCGTGTTTTTCAATTCTATAGTCTAGGATGTGCCTTAATTCCTTTTTTTGACGATTTCCTAAAAAAGTCTTTGCGTTTTCAGCAAACGATTTACCAAAAACAGGATCTAAAGTTTTAATATATTCATTTAGTTTTTCTGGTGACTCGTAAATATATTGCCTTGGCTCGTCAAACATACAATACCCATGATCGAACAAAGGTGCCATACACTTTATCTTGTTAGTTGCATTATCAACTAATACACCAAAATTATTCAGATGTCTATCTGTATTACAAATCAATGCATCAAAAACCATCATCGAGCAAAAATCCTGATAAAATTCATCTCCCAGATTTTTATAAAAATCTACGATGGCTTTCACTGTTTTTTTTCCTTTTAAGAATCTTGATGCAGGAACAAAAGATGTATCTATGTCAGTAAATAATTTACATGTACTCGATAATTCATCTTGCCATATATCTAAATCATAGGCAATTGCATTTAATCCCATTTGATGTGCAACTTTATAAGCATAATACTCAGCATAAGCTTCTTTTCCATGGTTTGTATACAAATTGCCATGAACATTTCCCTTATAAAGCACGACATCACCATTGATTCTTCTCCAAGCCTTTTTAAGAGAACCGTTTGTTGTCAATTCTGCGACTGTACCAATGCTATTTGAATGTCCATGACCTGTATATGCGATCAACGCAACAGATTTATTAAAATCATTCTCATATAGATTGTAATCTTTAAACAACCCCGTAAAATCCGGATCAACAATCCAATATGTATCATTCAACGAAAGACCTTTTCCAACTGTCAAAATTCCAATCAAATCATTTCCATGAAGTCCCAGACTTGCCAAAATCTCATTTACAAAGGCACGATTTTTAGGGATATTTCTTTCCTGTATCCATTCTAATAGTTCGTTTGAATCGTCGGCTTTTAATCCAACAGGATAAAGAAAATTATTTATGTTATATCTTTCAAGAATTGTTAATTCATAATCACCATAAAGAGAATCTTCAATTCTAAATTTTAGAATATCTATATCTTTGTTTTTTAATATAAAATCTTTGTACATTCTTCATCACCTCATCTTTCACTTTTACATTATCATAATTTTAGCAACAAATCCTATTTAAGGCAATCTGCCTTAAAATGTGTTTTGAACACTCATATCGCATATGAAACTAACATATATATTTAGTTTCATATGCGATAAAAGGAAGGTGTGTACCTTCCTTTTAAAAATTAATCTTCACTTTTGCGAATCTTGCGAACAGTTGCAATTGAAGCACCTAGTGCGATAACAACAATACCTAACATCATATACATCATGTCTTTGTTTTTAGCAGTACCAGTATTTACACTTGGTAGCAAGACATTCTGGTATACGATTGAATAACGATGATTATCATCTACGTGTACTTCCTTGTCATTTACGAACAAACCTTCGTCCGTAAATTTAACTTTTACAACCTCATCCGATAACTTATATCCTTGAGGAGCACTTGACTCTTTGATATAAGTTGTTCCATAACGAATCAAGAATTCAGCAGTACCAGTTTCCTGATCGCCTGCGATAGTTTCAAGCTTTGAACTTTCAGCACAGTTTTCCTGCGAATATGAAGTAAATTCAAACTTGTTTGACTTGATATTCTGTCCAGTCACACTGTCAACCTTGTTCACCAAGATACGTGGTAAAGCAGTATGTTTTGGATATACTGTTACATCATACTGGAACAATTCATCTTCATCATCCCATGTTGGAATTCCAACAATAAATGGAGTAATTGTTTCAAAATCAGACAAATCTTCAACATAAACTAGATATACACCAACTGGAAGGTCTTTGCAAGTTGCTTTTCCTTCCTCATCCGTAGTCATTTCATAGTCTGGAGTTTCAACTTTTTTTGCCATGTCTTTGGCAACTTTGTCGATCTCGTCTGCTGTTTTAATCTCATTCAAGTCCAAATCCTTGTCTGCAAAAGGTTTATATTTAATGATATATTCGCCTTTTACAATATCCGCAATTTGAACTACACCAAATTTTACATTTTCTTTGGAAAGGTATTTATCATAAGGGTCTGTTAATTCCACTGAAATTGACCCTAATCCATTATCAGGTACTTTAGTCAAATCTTCTTCAGGTAGAATTGTAACATCCCCTACTTCTGGATTATCTGTAATATCTTTAGCCTGTAGATTTAAGCATGGTACTAAAACTAGCATCAAGCTCAAGGCTAAACCGATTTTCTTCAGAATCTTCATGACTTTAACTTTCTCTCCTTTCTCTTATTAAAAATAAATCTAACAATCAACATAAATACAATCAAAAATGGAAGTGCTGTAAATAACAATTCTCGCCAGCTCATCATTTCTGGTTCAATGGCTTCTTTTTTCTTTTCACTGTATGGTACACGTTTACCAGTCAAAATCAGTCTGTGCGTGTTGATTCCATACGGTGTACAAGTCAACAAAGTTGCAAGGTCCTTGCCTTCTTCTATTCCAAGAACATCAGGAGCTTCCTCTTTTTTTACAATCTCAATTTTATATATCTGGTAAGCTAATGTTTTATTGCCTACATGGATATAAAACAAATCATCTTTTTTTAATTCATCAAGCCTTGTAAAAAGCTTTGCGTTTGGCAAACCCCTATGTCCCGTCAGTACAGTACGTGTATTTTCCCCGCCGACTGGGAATGATGAGTTCTGTAAATGACCAACACCATTTGACAACACATCATCACTTGTTCCGTGGTAAATTGGAAGGTCAACGCCTATCTTTGGTATCTCTATCGAACCCATGATACCTTTGCCAGTCAGATTTAAAATACTTTCGTAGTTTTCGTCTGAAAGTATTTCAGTATCAATGTTTCCAACCGATGCACCTCTGGTTTGAAATAACATATCATTGTACTTTTGAGCCGATTGTATCTGCTCTTTGACTTTTGATTTGTCAGTTTGTTTTACTTCACTTTCATATGTGGATATCATGTTGTTTTGTTGAATACCACTATGAATACTTGAAACAAGTGGAACTGAACATAATCCTATGCCAATGATAACAAGGATACGTACTGTCCAGCTCGTTTCTTTTATTGCTTTGATAATCGACTTCAAAATTCAGCACCTCCAAAAATGGAAGGTGGCAGTACTGCCATCCTAACCATTTCATTTATTTTTTAATTAGTCTTTTTTTAGTCTTTTTTGTTTTTACGTTTTTTATCTAATGCTAATGCACCAACTACTGTGATTGTACCTGCACCTAAGCAAATCATTGTCAAGTTAGAACCAGTGATTGGTAATTTAGTTCCTACATAGTTTACTACTGTGATATTAGCAGAACCATCTGTTACATCTGTTTTTAAGTTAGTGTTGCTTTCTTTGTAAGCACCATTTAAGAATTCTTTAACATGAGCAGTTGCTTCTAATTTCTGTAATGTTTTTTCAGTTGCACCTTCACCTGCATTGTAACTATTACGTTCAGTAGTGAATGTTGGTTTGATTGTTATTACGATTGGGTCTAGAAGTTCTCTATATCCAGCTGGAGAATCCGTTTCTTTTAAGTAATATGTACCTTGATCTAAACCTAAGATAGTAAATACACCTTTAGCATCGGATACCATTTCACTCGCATTGCTAGGGCGTGTTCCTCCTGTATGGTCAGTTCCACCTAAAGAGTCACGGTTCATAACAACATATCCATCCGCTGTTTCTTTCACATAAACTTCATTTGTACAGTTTTCATCACTGTATAGACGGAATTTAGCATTCTTCAATAATTTGTTGTGATTATTGACCTTCAAACCATTGATCTTATAAGTGAAACAAACAACAGTATCCCAAGGTGTTGTTCCTGTAGAACCATTTCCATCACTATCTGGATTGTTGCTATATTCCAGACGAACTGTATTTTCAAATCCCGCACGACCAGTACGTGTAGCAGCGTTATCATTCAATGTTGCATTATAGGTTAAACGAATTGACTGACCATAAGTGTTTTCGTAATTGTTATTCATACCTTCTGGGAATTGTTTATCAACAATTGCTTTTAAATCTGGAATCTCTGCATAGAATGTATCTTCCCCACTATTTTCAACAACATTAAATTCATTACTCTTCAATGTATATGATTTCGTAGTACTTGAAATTGTAATAGAAACAGAGTCTTTGTTGAATGTCAAAGCTTCGTCCATCTTGTCATGAAAAATCATTTTATATGTTTGATATCCATTCATGTTTGGTACATATGTATCGTGGTAGTAAGGAACTGTCTGTCCGATTTCATAGTCGCCAATATCATTCCATCCGACATTGTTATCATCTTCATTGATTTTTTTGATTAAAGCAGGATAATCTGATTTGATATTAACCTGAGCATCAGGGTTAGCTGTATTTGTCAAAATCAATGAAGCAGCTGAATGTGTATCCTGTACAGCAGAAACTTCATCTGTTAAATAATAGCCGTATCCTAAGCCACCAAATTTAACTGAGCCGTCCACTGGACTAGTTGCTGTTACATTAACAGTCGTTGGTGTAAGACCTTCTTTAACTAATTCATTTCTTAAATCTTCAACGAAGTAACGGTATTTGCTGTAACGACCTTCTAATTTCTGATCTGCCTGAGCACCTTCAACTTTGTTAGTATTCAATGTCTGAATATAGTCGATCACATCATATTCTGTAACTGAAGAAGCAGATTTGTTGATTTTTTTACCAACAACTGTTTGTAAAGCTGTCTTGTAAGCATCATTCCAAGTGTAGTTGATTGATTCCTGATCTACCGCATTTTCTGCGTCAAACAATTTGTATACATTGAATTTTTTGCCTACTAAGCTTTGGCCATTATTTGGCTGAATTGTGATTGAAGCACTACCCTGACCAAAATCAGCAACACCATTTGGAGTTGCCAATGTTGATGGTGCCTGTGTTATAGCGTAAACTGGAGCAACTACTGGAGCTACGCTTGATACGACTGGACTTAATATCACAGCTAACGCAGAAAAGCCTGCGAAAACTACATTTTTAGGTTTCATTTTATATCCCTCTTTCTTCATTATTTAGAATTCAATTTTTCTTTTTTTGACATATATAAAGCAAAAGCAATTACAGCCACTCCTAATCCAATCAATAGGATTGTTCCGTTTGAACCTGTCTCAGGTAATAACTGTGTTGTTTTATTTGTTATATCTACCGCAACTACACGGTCATTTTTAGTTCCCTCAAGACGAATGTTGCCGGACGTTTTAGATGTGTTGTACTGCACATTGTCAATTGTAAAATCAAATGTGTTTGTCTGAGGTGTAGCTGAAACATATACGGAATGTACATAAGCCTTTCCGTTTTCATCTACTGGAATTCTATAGCCTTGAGGTGCCTTAGTTTCCTTGAAATAGTATGTTTTTTCTACATCCAGATTTTTGAAAGTCAATAACCCTTTTTCATCAGAAATCTGCGTATCTACAACCTTTTCACATTTTTCATCACTGTACAAAGTAAATTCAGCACCTTTCAAGACTTTTCCGTGTTCATTTGTTTTTGTAATTTTCAAATTGAAAGGATTTACCTTATCACCAAATGTAGCGTATCCGTCCCCTGAATCCTTTGTACCTTGCGTTACAAGACTGTTCGTTCCACTTGTAAATGTCATCTTGCCTGTACCAGAAGCAACATTAAATACAACTTCGTTCGGATTTAACTGATATCCATCAGGAGATTTGATTTCCTTGATTTTATGCGTACCAGAAGCCAAACCTGTGATTGTGATTTCACCAGTGCCATTTGTTGTTAATTCTTTCGTTGAACCATCTGGCAATGTGTGAAGGAATACAGCACCTGCAACTGGTGTTGAAGTTCCTGCCTGTACCTTCTTGATGTCGAATTTAATGACTTTTTCGTTAACTACTGGTTGGTTATACGTCTGAACAAATTCGACTGATCCAGAAAGAGATATTTTTCTAACAAACACCTCATTATTGATAAAATAGCCAGTTGGAGCTTTTGTTTCCTGAATTGTTACAGTCCCTACAGGGAAGGTTGGATCCCCATTTGATGCGTAATAGAAATCATCTCCAGACACTTTATATTCTTTTGATAATTCACTATATCCATCTTTATCCGTTTTTAACACCCAAGAACGAGCTGGAACCTGACCCGACTTAGCTGGATCTGAATCATACAATCCTTTATAGTACTTTACTGTAAATTCAGCACCTGCAAGACTTGCACTTCCCTGCGGTTTGTTCTTGTTCGTTTCACTATCCACTTTGCCAAGAACAATTGGGACGGGGTCACTTTGAGGATAATCCTTCAGTTCTCCATTAGTACCATACTGTGTAGTTTTTCCAGAAGTAACAGTGATCTTATTAATAGCCGAACTTAATGCATATCCTTTTGGAGGTGTAACCTCTTTTAAATAGTAAGTGTCTGCATTCAATTCAATTGTATTTGACCAACCATTCTCATTTGTTTTCAAAGATGACACTCTATTCTTATCATTCTTTGCATCACTTTCTGACTTATAAACACCATAAACAGCATTTGCTAAAGAATAACAACTGTTATTATCAGTAATAGAAGTATTGGCTGATGTTTTCTTGATTTGTAACTTTCCTAATGGATTCCAAATACTATACACAACATCCTGACGTTTTGTAAATGTACCTTGCCAGTTTGTACCATGTTCATCATTTCTACATTTATATACGTCAACCCCACTTGGAAGTGGCAATGATTGAATATGATTATACATATCTTCAGTACCTGATGGAGTCCACGTTCCACCAGCTTCACCTGCCGTAGCTCCTGAATAAGCTTTTGAAGCCATATCACTAGTCATACACACAGCTGCCGATACACCATATTTACTTGTTAAGATATCACCGTGTCCACCATATCCATAATAGAGAACCTTAGCTAAGTTAGCATTATTTAGTTTCTCAGGAGCACCTAAACTCTGCCCTTTGTATACCCCTGCTTGCATACCTTCGCCACAGAAAGCTGTCACACCATTGCTCAGTCCATAGATTGCTTCGTTATAATGACTACCGTAAGAATCATATACCCATGTGTATTCAGTGAAACTATCTACTGTAACACCTCCAGCACGTGATAAATTAAATAATGAAGTATTATCATCTTCATCTGCATCATCAACTCTATCAATCTCATTTAAAACTTCACTTTTAGTCTCACCTTTATCATTTGAAAGTTCTGGTATACTGTACTTATCTAAAATTGCAAGATTATCATAATTCAACATATATCCATCATATTTTGAATAAAATGATTTTTTTAAAAAATAGTTAGAATCACAGTATTTCAATAAACCAGATTCTTTTGCTTTATCTTTCCTTTGATCACTATATTTTTTATAGATGTTTTTTGAATAGTCTTTGAGAATTAATTTAGTTGTATCCGATTTATCCCAAACATTAAAATCAATATGAATTCCATCTTCTGAAAGCTCATCTTTAGTTTCATCAATTGAATTCTCATCAGATAATTCATCTTCATCATTAGAGGAATTTAAATTCACACTAGCATTTGATTTATCGTTAGAATTAACAATTTTATCTCTAGTAGAAGAATCTGATTTAGAATCATTACATTTGAATATCATACTAAAATTTGCATCCGCAGTTTTTGTTGTGTATACAAAACTGAAAGATTTTTTGCCAGTTGTAAATCCTGAGATCGTACTGTTATTTAATGTAACATCATCAATAACCGCATTCTCGTTGGATTTTGAGACAATTTTAATTTCTGTACCTTCTTCGTAATCTGCATTGAAGGTGTCACCATTCGACAATGATTTAGTAAAATCACCAGATGAAAGTGTGACTGTACCATCCCCTACAACGCTCACTGAAAAGCCTGCTGAATCAACAGTCGGAGTGGTTGTTTCTTCTGCATACGCAGGAAGAACAAGATTCAATGATGTCAGTGCTGTTACGAAAAAAGCCAGAAAAACATTCTTAAACTTTTTCATATTTCAATCCTTTCTAAGGCAGATTGCCTTAATTTATTTTTCCCCTTTTCTTTCTATCCCTTGAAAAAATCTCTAACGTTAGAAATCTTGATTTTTTGAGTGTTTCATAACATCAATATCTTGAAAGGAAAAAATATTGATGATTTTTCAACTCAATTTAAGGTACATCCAATAAACTGTATCTGTTCATAGTTCATCCCACCCTTTCTTATAAATACTTTCTTTTGGTGCAATAGTACGGGTATTCCCCGCTTTATTGCGTGTAAAACAAAAGGAACTCGCATGAGTTCCTTTTTTTAACATTAAAATTTAAAGCCATAAAAAAGGACAGAATTCTACATTCTGTCCTTTGCTTTATATCTTTAGTTAGCTTTAGTCTTGCCACATCCACTGCATTTGTAGCCTGTCACCTCCTTTTTTTGTCGTTGCTGGTGAATCGACAACATATCTTGTTTCATACACTGCATCATGATGTACTGTATTATATCCCACTACTGTTTCACGCCATTCAGAATGGTATCCTCCACCCTCACCAGCTAAAGCGTGAGCTTTAGTGTGCGATGTTGTGTTATTTGTAATATCAGCACCACATACGTTACAAATTGAGTATTCTTTCATTTCAGTAATCGGAACCTGTTCATCATAGGCAGCCTGCACCAAGACCTGTTCATTATGCCCTTTTTCTGGCACGTTTACAGTCTTATACTGTGCAACCCAGTTGTGTGTATGTTCAGCTGGTTTGGAACTGCTAGAGCTTGAATTGTTCTTGTTTGAACTTGAGTTCGAAGTTGAAGCTGTGTTATTTTTCTTTGATTCAGAAGTATTCGATTTGTTTGAAGAATCGGCTTTTGCTGTTTCTTCTTTCTTCTCCTCTTTCTTTTCTTCCTGTTTTACTTCTGATTCATCTTTTTTCTCATCCTCTGTCTTTGCAGAATCTTCAGATGGTGTCAATGTGGCAGAACTGCCATCTTTTTTAGATACATCAAGATTGACTTTATCATTCTTTAAAGAAACATCCACTTTTTTAACATCTGTTGTATCTACATCTTTGAATACGAATGTTTTATCCTGATCCTGTAATCCTACTTTTACGTCCAACTTATCGTTTTCTTTTACCTCATAGTATAAAGTACGTTCTTCTTTGTTTTTCACAGCGTCTCCATCATCCAACAAGTTATCACTGAAGCTTTCTTCTGAACTTGATTTTGTTTCGAATACTGTGATCTTTTTTCCAGTGTTGTTTGTAATCTTCAAAGATTTTGAATCCTTGGTTTTCTTACCAAGTGTTTTTACTTCCTTTTTCTTAGCAACTTCGGATGTCTTTGTATCTTTTGTGTTTGAAGAATTAGAACATCCAGTCAACATGCCACCAGATAACACCATACTTAGAGCCAATGCTCCTGCCATTAAAATTTGTTTTGTTTTCATATATAATATATCCTTTCCTGATCTATTTTATTAAGGCAAATTGCCTTAATTTTTTTATCAATCTCTTTACAACTATATTTTACCATGTATCCTTTCAAAAAATGCTAGATTTTTGTGCGAAATTCAGGGTGAATTTCATGTTTTTTGCTGTACTACACTGTGAATATAAAGAAACTCGACCTTATTTTAATATTAAGGCAATCTGCCTTAAGTTTTATTTATCCCATCCACTGATTTTTACATCATAGAGCACTTGAATCTTCTCAATGCATTCTTTTATGATTGGATGTCTATATCTAATAAGTGCAGACCATATTTTCTCCCATCTTCTTTCATCATCTTCATCATCCATAATCTTCTCACCAGCCAAACCAACCACGTTATCTAAATCTGTTTTCTTTAAATGTTTAAATAATTCTGCAACTGGAATTGTATTTTCTAAATGCTGTAGAACCAAGGACTGATATTTTCGTAAACAATCGTCATACTTTTCAAAGCAAGCTACTTCCTCAAATTCATCCGATCTCACATCATCATCATTTAGTTTACTTGCGAGAACATAAGGCTTTATAGTGCAAGCATAATATAGAATTGCAAAATTTGTTTCTCCATTGAATGCTAACAATTCAGGGGAATAACCTCCCTGATTGTAAAGTATAATAGACTTCATTTTTTCTTCCTCCATTCTTAAGGCAAATTGCCTTAATTCTTGAAATCATAAAAAAAGACAGAATATCAAATTCTGCCTTTTGCTTATATCAAATTATTTTAAATGGGCACATACAATTTTTTAAGGGAAAGATATTAAAAAGGGCTTATTAGTCATTATTGTATGTACCCATTTGAAATAATGAGCAGGCTCATGTTTTCTGCTCTGTCCAGAACACTGGCTTGTGGATCGTTGTCCCATGTCTCAGTTAGATGTTTTAGATTTTGACATTCTCCTTAAAATCTGAAACATCTCTTGCTAAGTAAGCTTGTCACAGCTAACGTTTGTAGCACCACATTAAAGGTTGCGTTGGAAAGTAGGAGATTCACCTCCCACTGAAAGAATGTGTTGCTACATCTTGAAATTAAAAGTTGAAGGTTTCAGGAATTGCACCTGATAATACTAA
>ERZ773131.465-NODE-465-length-34578-cov-4.716508_pt1 | contig 34578 bp, 55 predicted proteins | sample MGYA00511082_ERZ773131 | MGnify/ENA primary metagenome ERZ773131 (study PRJEB29015, sample SAMEA2737813) | human gut metagenome | biome: human gut; feature: human-associated habitat; material: faeces | place: China | collected 2012 ... | reverse complement strand
GCCTGATTGCGAACACTTTACCAGTTCATGCCGATTCGTATCTAGCTGTGATTTCTTTTTCAAGCTGTGAAAGCCCTTCTAGGTTGTAAGGAAACTGAGTAGCTACAATCTTGTCATAGAAAACCTTTGAATTGGATTCAGATTCTGCTGATTTTTCTTCTGATGTTTTCGCATTCAGTTCGCTTTTTCTAGCATTTGTTTCAGATTCACTCGCAGATGCTGCACTTGAGTTTGCACTTTCTGCAGATTTACTTGCTTCTGTCGCTTTCAGCGATGCATCTGCTGCACTTTCTGACGCCGACTGAGCTGATGATAAAGCGTCAGCTGCCGATTTCTCAGCACTGTTCTTGCTTGTTTCTGACTTTGTTTCGCTTGCTTTTGCATTTGTCGCGGATGTGCTTGCCTCTGATGCTTTTGTACTTGCAGCAGCAGCTGATGCGCTTTTGGATGCGCTACTTGCGCTGTTTGCTGATGAATCTGCTGCATTTACTGCACTTTTTGCTGATGACAAAGCACTAGCTGCTGATCTGCTGGCTGATTCTGAACTGCCACCAGCTAAAGATGCAAAGGTGCTTGCTCTATCTGCGTACTCTTTTGCTTTCGATTCAGATTCACCAGCTTTCAAAGTTTCCGCTTTCACTTCATCTTTAAGTGCTTCGATTTCCGCTTTTGTCTGAATAGCTGATTCTGCACTGGCCTTAGCTTCTTCGACTTTATCTTGAACGGATACACAGAAATCGTAGGCCTGTGAGGCTTTTTCAATCAAAGGGATATCGCTCTCTGAAACAACCGCATCTGCAAGTGTGGATGGCTCGATATAGATCATAAAGCTTGCTGATCCAATGATATTGCCATTCTTTGTAAGTCTCAGTTCTGCAAAGTATCTGCCTTTTACAGCTGTCATCTGCTCTTTGACTTCTACACTTACAACGCTTCCTTCATATGTACAAGCATACTCGTAAAAGGTTCTATCCGGTTTTGCTGCACGAATAATTACCTTTGCGCCTGCCGGGACTGTATACAACTCTTTCCCATTGTACAATTCCACTTCAATTACTTTTCCTTCCGAATCTGTGGTTTTGTCAAATTGATGCAAGCTTACAGTGACGGGAGCCGCCAAACTCGGAACCAAGTTGCATTTAACTTTTTGAACTGCCATTATTTTTTCCTTTCCTTTATTGATCAGTCAGGTAGATAAAGTCGATATACAGATATTCACATGTTCTGGCTAGATCACTGAATACCTGGTATCTGATGATATCTCCCTCATTTAAATCTTTTACAAACATCGCTGTACCTGCACACGAGTATGTAGTAAATCTAATTTCATACTGATTGTCCGCCCATTCTCCACTGTTATCTGTTTTGTTGACAGTAAATCCAAATCCATACGAACTGTTTCCTTGAACATTGGAGCCCCTTACTTTTGCAGGCAGCAGATATCTGCCTTTCTTTTTAATTCTTACCGACGGATATCCTCCATCGTCATAGACTTTTTCTATGTAGTCCGGATCATATACATCTACTCCTGTGAATCTGTGGCCAGCTAGTGCTGGACCCATTTGTATAGCAATTCCTTTACTGGCCAGATGCCATGCACTCCCGACATAGTGCATGCAAGGAGATGCCCCTGCAAACTTGAAGTTTTTTGCACGGACTTCATTATTCACGTATGCATTTCTTCCAACTTTAACATCGTACTTTCCGATTGCGACAGCATACTGCCCTACACCAAGTCTAACTGTTGTATTTGCTGTCTCTCCAAAACCATCTGTCAGTCTGATGTCTACGCTCCATGATGCTGTGTAGTACAAATCGTCATATGTTTTGCTTGCAGACATATTCCCATCACTAAGTGTTGCTTCAAGCACTGTGTAGTAACTTGCATCGTTTCGCATGATTTCAACTCTTAGCGTATTGCTTAACGTTGTAGAATACCTGCCCTCAATCTTAAGTTCACCGTTTGCCTCTGTTTCAGCAACACGTTTCAGACTTGCACCTGTAATCTGTGGCCTAGAATAGAAATAGAATTTCTGCTCAACTGCTTTAGATGCTGTCAGCCCTCTGCTGTCTTTTACCTCGACTGTAAATTTGCCTTCATTCAGATTTCCTACAGTTGCTGTATATTCTCCATTATTCAGTGTCATATTTGCACCATTTAAAGTCACACTGCTGATACTTGCATAGTACTTTGGAGTAGCGGTTACTTTTACTGTTTTGTTGGAAATCTGTTGTACTGTAATATCAGTGCCTTTTGATTTTACATTTGCATTATTCTCCGTAATAGTAAGTTCGCCTGCACTTGGACTCGCATCACTTGGAACATGCAAAGTAAATCCACACGAGCCATCGCCTATCTTTGTATTACCGTTGTATGTTTCAACTGTAATCGTTCCTACTCCTGCCTGTGCATTTGGAATTTGGTCTAACAATGATGTTGGTGGAGTCCATGAGCAATTATCCACAACTCCTGTAGCAATTACTCCACTCTTCTTCCCGAAAGAATATGATACTTTATGAGTAAATGCTGTACTTTTTCTATTCGTAGATATTGTTACTGATTGACCGGCTATTAAATTTATATTGCTAAGCGTTGGAGAAGATGCTCTCGGAATAGAAGGCAAATATAGCCATTCCGTGTCAATACTATCTGTACTACCTCCATATGTTTGGGTAATCCACATAGTCACCCAAGTTCTAGCAGAACCATCTGACTCATGGTCTACTTTAAATTGTCCAGAAGCAAGCTTAGTTTCGCCAGAACTAAATGTAGTTCTCCCCCAAGAAATATCAGATGCACCACTTACATGTGCTTTTACAGAATCGGTAGTATAGCTCCAATTCCCATCTATCTTAATTCCAAGCCACGTATCAACATATGAACAGTTATTTTCTGTTGATTGACTTGCTATTTTTGCATAGCAAATAAGATGAACATTAGATCTATATAATGTAGTATCTCGCACTACTTTCCATGATGTAGTTAAAGTTATTGCCATTATTCAACGTCTCCAGTCCAGTAAAGTGCTGTGCACTCTTCTTTTTCTTCGCTACCCATTGTTTCCATAATTGTTTCTGTTCTGTGAGCACCTGACATCAAATATCCACTTACTGCAAGTTTGTCAATATGCGACTCTACACCAAACTTTGCTCTTTCTGCATTTGCTACAAAAACATGCACTCCGTCTGATCTGAACTGCCCATAGTTTTCTGAATTTCTTGCTTCTTTTACCTTTACACCTGTATTATCTGCCACTACAACCTGTGATAAATTGTCTATACCTTGCCACGCGTTATTAGCCAGTTTTGATGCATCGTCTGCATCGTCCTGTGCTTTTTTTGCTTTGCCGATAGCATCGCTTGCATCTTTCTGCGCGTTGTCAGCACTTGACTGAGCACTATTTATCTTGCCTGTAACTTCTTCGCTCAGAGCACCAATGACAACCGAGTTTGCCTTGATTAGATTGCCGTCCATCTCGCCGAAAGTGACCATGCTGGCATTTACGTGGCCGTCTGTAGTGATAGCCACATTGTATCTGCCGTTAACACCTTTGTCGGTCCCGGCCAATCCTTCGTAGTTTATTCTGAAAACCTTGGATGCAGTTTCTAAAGAGCCGCCATCATAGGCATACAGTTCATTTGTTTCTCCGTTTGCATTTGCAGCCAGAATAACATGGCCGTCAGTGCCGCCACGGATCTTATCTACTGCGCTGTCAATGGATCCTTGAACTGCTGATATTGTGTCTTTCTTTACAGTTTCTGCCTGATTATGGGCTTCCTGTTTAATGGTCTCTCCGAGTTTGCTCTTGGCAGATCCAATAGATATCGAATCATATTTTTCAGCCAGAACATCATAAACAGTCTTGTTTACGATAGCTTTAACGTTAACTCCTAACAGATCAAAGCGTACTGTAACTGTATCACACAGGCAGACTCTTTCTAGAGGTGCTATTGCTTTGTACTCCTCGGTCCCCCATAAAGGGACGAGCTCTACATCAACGCTCACAGAAGGCTCACCTATACGGTTATTCACTGCGTAATCTGAGGCCTTTGCATTGAGCTGTTCAACCGTCGGTGTATCTTCGAAGTCAGATGAACAGTCAAGCATGTAGATATACTCGTGAGGATAACTAGCATGGTTTGCGATATATTGGATATCACTACTTAATAGCTCTTCTTTGTCTTCTTCCTTTTTCTGCCAGTATGCAAGAACACCTGTATAGACAGATTCGATAGATGATTCCATTTTGCATCCGGTAAGATTTTTTGCGTATCGAATGGATACACCACTGTCGGTTCCTCTATGTGCATGGAGCTTAACAGCAAATTTATCGAATTCATATTCACATCCGGAAGAACCACTGAATGTATCTAGTATGCTGCCTTTTTTTCCACCTAAAAAGCTGCCTAAAGTTCCAGGCAGTCCTACATTGAATTTGCTTGATCCATTAACAATGTCTGTATAGAAGGTGAATGGATGCTTGATCAGACTGTTCTGCTTCAGCCCTGCAAGTGCATCATTGATTCCTTGCGAGCTGAACGGTGATACGGGTATTCCGTTCATTCGATATCTGACATGCTGTGCATAAACTTTAGCAGTCATCCTGTCCATGGATGGAGTAATTTCCTTGATATCAAACGGCTGAGGATCGCTCGTCTCGTTCGGTTTAGCGTAAATAATTCGATTATTCTCAATCAGATCATAATGCAAGCCGCCGACTGGATATTCCATTTCAAGCTCATAGCAGCCATTTCTTTCTTCTGTTACCTTGCAAGAGATTGCATCAGGCAGCGATCCTAGGCCGTTGCTCTTGAAGTCCATTTCTGTTGGTTCATACAGTTTAGGTATCATAGAATCCACCACCTTGGAGTAATTTCTACTTTAGTAATACCAGTTCCAAAAGTAATTCCATTACTGCCTGGGCCTAAAACCGGAAAATCTGTCAAAGATACATAAGAATTACGGTTTGCAGTACCCTCAAAGCAGTCCTGGATATCACAGTCAATATCGATGTACTCCGTGGGAGCTTTCAGTACCTCAATTGTCTGATTCCCTATCTGTACGCTGCCTTTTCCATAGACTCTAACCAAGGGTTTAGCAGTCTGCACAGTTGGATTGCTGATTGATCCATTCTTCGTAAACACTGTTTTCTGCTCGCCACTTTTCAGCCACTTTTCAGGCTGACAGTCGAATGTAACTCTGAATGCTGCCTCTTTTGAAGTTTTCAAAGACAGTTGCAGTGCTTCTACGTACATTGCTTTCTTGTATGTATCCAGTTCAAGAGTGTCTTCAAGACGCTGATAGCCTTTAAGACTGTGCAAATAGTTTGAAAGCCCTCGTACATTGCTGATCATTGATTTTGGGATGTACATGTCATACCATAATTCTCTATTATCAAATTTTTCTGATCCAACTACTGTAAGAGCTCCGTTTCTTCCAGGGACATCGTATGTATCTACAGATCTGCTTGGCGAATCAAATACATTTGAATCATATATATAAGCATTAAAAGAGGAGGAACTAATTCCTCCGATTGTAAAATAATCCATTAGAAGTCCCTCCTCTCAATTTCCTTATTTAAAATTTTGATTACTTCTTCAGCAATTTTCTTTTCATCCTGGTCCTTAGTGTAAATATTGATAACAATTGGTCTGCTATCTTTATATTCATTCTTTGCTTCCTGCACTGCAGTAGAAATGTCACGCATTAACTGTGCTCTTCCATAAAGAACTTCTTGGCCTGCTTCACCACCACCAAGAAATCTTCCTCCCATCGCACCGAAAATCTGTGCTCCATCCAGGATTCTAGGCTCATTCATTGCCTTTGCATACCAGCTAATGCCAAGTTTTGGAATAGAGCCTTTCAACAGGTCGCCAACACCCCATCCTCTAGGAGTGATTGAAAAGTGAGGCATTGGAATATGTGGCCATGAAATGTTGAAATTGAAAAATCCTTTAATTGTATCGATAACACTTTTGACAATATTCTTCGCCTTGTTCAGTGGCGTTTCAATTGCTGATTTAATTCCATTCCATACAGATGTAGTAGTGTTCTTGATTCCATTCCATACATTTGTAATTACAGATTTAACGGTATTGAATACTGTAGAAATAACAGAAGAAATCTTATTTACTACACCAGAAATTGATGAAGAAATACCATTCCAAGTACTGACTGCAGTCGAAGAAATACTTGCCCAGAGATTTGAGAGAAAAGACATGATTGCATTCCATGTGCTTGTGACGAAATCTCTAAACTGTTCGTTACTGTTCCACAACTGAGTCAATGCAATTATGATTCCAGCTATGGCAGCTATAGCCAAAGAAACAGGATTCAAGCTCAATCCTGTAATAGCTGTTCTGATTGCATCAATCAGTCCTGGCAGTGCAATGACAGCTTCCGTTGCCGCAAATGCTGCAAATGCGCCTGCTATTGATTCAATTGCTACCTTGACTGTTTCTGCATCGATTATTCCACCAAAGGCATCAGATATGCTTTCTGAAATTGAGTTCAGTCCAATCTCAAGTAAGCCAGGTACTGCTTCAAATACAGCAGCTACGAATCTGCCAACAGCAGGTATCAGATTGTTGAACACAAATGTTCCTATAGAATCAACCAATGGCTGGAGATACGTGTTCATGTCAACTCCGTCCTTGCCGTTCATCATAAGTCCAGCTAGGAAGTTATCCCATGAAGCTTTCATGGCTCCTAAGGAACCGCTGAATGTAGTTGAAGCTTCTTTGTTGGTAGTGCCCATGATTCCCATCTGTTCCTGTGTGACATGGATTGCCTGTACAATGTTGTCAAATGACAAGCTTTCCGCATCTACAGAATCGCTGACTGCAGCTGCATCTTTGATTAAGCGCTGCATTTCCTCTTTTGTGCCACCGTAGCCAAGCTTCAAGTTGTCCAGCATCGTGTAGTTCTGCTTTGAAAACCCTTGGTATGCATTCTGAACAGCACCAATATCTGTTCCAAATTTATTTGCATTGTCTGACATGTCTACCATTGCAGTATTTGCATATTCAGCAGCCTTGGCAGTATCACCACCTAATCCCTGCAGCAGTGAAGCACTGAATGACGTTACATTTTTCATGTATTCATTTGCACTTACACCTGCAGTTCTGTATGCATCGTCAGCATATTTTCTGATAATTGCAGAACTTTCAGCAAAGAGAGTTTCAACACCGCCAATCTGCTGTTCTAGATCAGCACCAATATCAAATGCTTTCTTTATTGTTGCACCGATGGCAAGCGTTGAAACAAGCTTTACAGCTGTGCTTTTCAGTGACTGCATCATACTTTTTCCGCTTGCTTCGCCTGCTTCATTGCCTGCCTTTACACCTTCGCCATTTAAAAAGGCAGAGATTTTAGAACCTGTGCCTTCCATAGATGGGATAATTTGTATATACGCTTTGCCTAGTGTTGCGCCATCTGCCATATTATCCACCTCCTAATATTCTCTGCTTGGCTTTTTCATAGCTGTTGACAGAATCAAAAGCCATGTTTTCTTTTTGCTCAGTAATATTCAGCCATTTTTCTGCAATAGATGCTGGTCTATTGATACCGTGCTTTGCATTTGGAGTCATTGAATAGAGATAAAAATTCAAATCATCATAAATGGCAGCAAGCATCAGTTCTGACTTTGAAATATTCTGATTATAAAGTTTCCGCATTATTCGTGAGTCTTCAGGCAACCCTGCGGCTAGAGTTGCAACGAACTCAACAGTCATAGATCTGTAATCAAACACATGGTAATACTGTGCAAGATCACAGATCAGACTGTCTTCATCTGTTGCAATCATGGTTGCCATGACCATCAGTTTTTTACTTTTTTATTGGCTGCTTTGCACTGATTCATGATTTCTGTGAACTCATCCATAACTGCACTGATATCTGCAATGCCGTCATTGTGATCTGCAACATGCTGAAGAAATCTTTCCTTGTCAGCTTTAGTGAAAAGCATTTTCAGCATCTGCACAGTCGCATCCATCTTGTCGAGATCATCTTTGCCTTTAACAGTTTCAACTGTTTGTTCTAAAAAACGGAAGTCGAGGATCTTACTCTCATTGACTTCCGCTTCAAAACCTGTCTTTGTAGTAACCTTGATCATTTATTATTCTCCCTGCTTGATGTAGTAATCGTATGAAGCTGTTCCTGTATCATCTACAGAAGCAGTAATAGTGACGTTGTATCCAACTGGTTCTCCATCCTTATAGGAGATATCTCCAATAGCTGTGATCTTTCCGTTTGGGATGACAGTACGCTTTAGAACATTTCCGTTCATAATCTGCTCAACTACTAGTACTTCCGGTTCCAATTCACCTGAAGCATTCTTTACAGTCATTCCAGTAGTTAAATTACCTGTAACATTGCCGGCACCGTGTGTATACTTCTGAACTTCTTCACTCAATGCTTCAATCAGAGTCAAAGAGAAAGTAGTTGTCTTGCCAGTCTGATTGACCATTACGACATCTCCGCCCCATGCTTTGACAGTATTTGTATCAATGGACGTAGATTCAGTTAAACCGTCTTCTGAAATGTATCCCAGGTTCTCGAATGCAACGTTCAACGCTGTTTTCGCATCTGTAGGTAAATTAGTCCCTAAAGGTGCGTGAAAAAAAGCGCCACCGACTTTAGGAGTTCCTGCTGTAACATTTGCTGAGTTATTTGTTGCCATATGTTATTCCCTTCTACTCATAGTGAGTTAAATAAAATACCGCCTGGTAGCGGTATTCCTTTGTTTCTGTATCTGTAAAATTGTAATCAGAATTCAATCTGCATGATGAAACACCATGTGATCCAGGCAGTGCATACATAGCTGATTTGACACGTTCATTCAGTACTGCTGCCTCATACATGGACTGACCGATAGACTGCACTGCAAGAGTTGCATTGTTTAGCTGATTCACTCTTCCACCGCCTGTTCTCTCAATCATGACATACTGCTCAGGCATATTCTTTTCATGTTCAAGAAATACTGGAAGCTTCAGTTCTTCTTCCAGATAGCTTCTAACAACAGCTTCTACAATCATCCTTTCACACTTCCTAACGCTTTCAACAGCGTATTGTACTTGCAGTTGCTTCGTGCAGCATGCTGATTCCCTGGATAGACCTTAACATTTGCTCTTGTCTGACCGACTGATGTACTGCTTTCATAACTGTCACCAGCGTGTCCTGAACTGTTTGCAGAGTTCTTAATCTGTTCGCCATACTGAGAAAGCACATTCTGCATTTCCTGTGACTTCATCAGTTCAATATATCCACTGGAATCGTGTTCAAATTTCACTTTGCTATTCATACGCTTCAACCGTCACTTTCTTATTCCAGCTGAGTGGAATATTCTCTGAAATTCCTTCCTGTGGAATGCCGATTACGTGCCATCTTTTGCCGAAGAATTCAACGATTGCATCCTTCCATGAATGATTGTCCATCTTAGGGATACCAAGCGTATATGAGGCTTTATGACCGTCTAATGATGTGTTGCTCAGAATGTCTTCACTTGTGATAGGAGACACGAGTACATTTTCAATCTCTTCAGCTTTTTCTTCATAGACTGGGTGATTGAAAGCATCCCTCTTGCCTGTATCCGTTCTTGAATAAAGAGTAACAGTAATACCTTTAATTCGCTGCATTTCCGGCTCCATAGAAATCAATAAAGCTTACCTTCTGCTTACGAAGTCCAAGCTTTTTGAGATCTTTATCAAGGATAGATGTACCACCACCGGTATTCACATATGTTCCACTCCATGTATAGCCTAGAGCCGACTGTGATTCCTGCTGCAGATTGTATGTATTGCTTGATGAATCCTGATCCAGTCTGCGGATGACAATATCGCAAGTAACCATTTCGACTACATTTGCATAATCTTCATCTTCTGCCATCATTGCATCAAGATCTCTGTTGCATTCCTTCGCCTTGACTCTTAAAGCACTGGATACATCTCTTAAAAGCACTTCTGCCTTGGCAGTTTCTTCTGATGTCAGCAGTTTGTACCGATTAATAACATCTGTTACTGTAGCAAATGGTTCACTCATAAATCATCATCCTTTCTTTCCGGTTTTCTTTTGTGGTTTCTTAGTTGCTTTTGCCTGTGGCACTTCAACAGACTTTTCTTCAGTTTCCTGTGGTTCTTCAACAGATGGAGCTTCATTTTCCTGTGGTTCTTCAACTGACTGTGGCTCGGAAGGCTCTAAAGCCTCCCAGTTCACATCAGTCAGGACACAGGAAATATCAATCACAGAACCGTTTTTAATATTTCTGTATTTCATAGCTATTAAGCGTCAGCCTTTACAATCTTCTTGAATGAGTCAGTATCTAAGATTCCCCAGCCGATGTATGCTTCAGCTCTCAATACAATCTGGTTAGTTTTCTTTAAATCACCCTGTCCATCTGGATCACCGTATTCAATGATTTCCATTGGGATATTTTCTGCGAAACCCCATTTAAATGCATTAGCAAAGTCACCGACAATTGCTAAATCCTTGGATGTCTTGAATGATACAGTGTTGTTAATATCAGAAGGAACACTTGCGAATGTGCCAGGGTTGCCACCGAATCTGAATTCAGGATACTGAACTACACCGTTTACTTTGATTTTAGCTAAGTCGCTTCCAAATGATGGTGCCATTGCAATACCAGTAATTGCTCCATCAGACGCAACAATTGTCTGAATTGCTACATCGAGAGTATCATCTTCAGAACCAGCTGTTAATGTTACGGATCCAACTGCTGCCATATCAAAGTTCTTGCTGGCAATAGCTTCACACGCATTACCTGTTGCAGGATTTACACCGTGCATTGCTGCAATATCCAGGGCTCTTGCCATCTTCTTTGCAAAACCGTCTGTGAAAGCCTGTAAATATGGAACCTGCTTTTCTTCAGACATGTTCACAAATTCGTCTGTAAGTCTGTGTTGATACACAAACTTGATTGGTGCGATTGTTACTGGTTTAAATCCTGCATCACCTGCTGGTTTGGCATCGCCTTCGCCGACAATAGATGCTTCACCATCCATTGTAAATACAAACTGTGATGTTTCTGAAAATGGAATAGGTTCCTGCTTTGAAAGCTTTGCCAATGTAGAATGACCAGCTACTTTATTGAAAATCTGTGGAATAAATTCCGCTGGAAATAAATTTGTAGTTTTTGTAATTGTTGCCATTTGTTATTCTCCTCTTAGGTTTTTCGCCATCTGTAAATAAATCTGTTTGGATGTATCACCTTTTTGATCTTCGTGATTTGCCAAAGGTGGCACCTGTCCTCGATTGCCAATGAATTTAGATAATGTTTCTGCATCCTTGCGAATGTCTTCTTCTGTAGTTCCAGACAGTCTAGAAGCCATCTCATAAGGGATTCCATTCTCATGTGCGATTCTCATTTTTACCGAGTTGGTCTCGTAAGCACTGATCTTGGCATCTTTTTCTGCAAGCTGTTTGTCATAGTCTGCATACTTGTTCGCATTTTCTGCGATTGAAGTATTCAAGCCTTCGATCTTAGAGTCATATTCATCCTTAATCTTCTGAAGTGCTTCACGTGATGTATAACCTTCAAACTTCTTAGTCATAGTTGAGCGTTCACGCTCAAGTCTCTCTTTCAATGCTGCTTCGAATGCTTCCTGTGTTTCAATTGGTGTGAATGTCATGTTTAAGTCTCCTTTTCCTACTTTCCGTGTAGTGTACGTAATATCTAAAAAAGCAGCTGAGATAAGCTGCTTTAATAGTGAATAACCTGTTTCCGTCTTTCCTTAGCGGTCTTTGCCTGCCAGAAAGCGAAAACCATACTTTCCATAAGGCATATATCTATGCCTTCCTTGATACTTTGATATCCATAACCGCCCTGACTGCCTATCAGTCTCTTCTGGCAGTTGCTGACTGACTGAGCAAGTGATGGCTGTCCCATATGGACAACCAGGCCTTGATCCAGTGATATTTTAAATACGTCATTGGCCGTAATTACTTCTGATGTCTTCGGAATGATAATGTGCTTCAGCTTCATATCCTTCAGTTCTTCTTCAAGAGTTGCAGATCCATTGCCATCAATGGTAATAGATGCAATATCTGCCTGCTTCAGAAAGCGCAGCATCCATTTATTACCATTCAGTCTAGGCTGACAGTCTATAGACTCTACGAATACTTTTTCGTTTGTGGTCTTACATGCGATAGACATCGCCACATTCTGACCGTCAATTCCAAATTTGATGCCGACATAAAGTTTTCCTTTCAGTTCTGGAAGAGAAGTGAGCTTGCATTCATTCCACTGAACTTCCGAAATGAAAGATTTCAGATTCTTCTTTGACCAGTATCCTAAACGCTGAATGTTGAAATCAAGATCATCATCACCAATTTCATCTTTGATGATACGTTCTGTAAAAATCGTGCCTAATGATGGGTTGGTTTCATACCAAGCTTCTACATCGTGAACATCTGTCATCGAATCAACAGACCATTCCGCCCATCCAGTATTCTCTGTTTCCCCAGAGAGCGCCTTATTTCTCATTTTCATAAATACGGTCCCACTGGACACCATTGTTGGAGGTGTTCCACAAAACAGTGTCTGAGGATTTTTTGAGGATGAAACAACATACTTTAATGTTGTCTCTTGATCATCTTGATATTCTTGTGCTTCATCAATGATCATCAAATCAAAGCCTTCACCAAGTCCACCTTTAGATGTTCTGGTTCTGAAGCTAACTTTTCCATCACTCGATGGAAATTCAATTGTTTCAAGTCCGTATTGTTTATGAGCAATATAATCATGTTTGTCTTTATATCCTGCATCTTCCAACAGTTTTAGCAGTCTATAGAAAGCACTAGATGATGTAGGTGTTCTATGTGCTGTGTGAAGCACTTGCTCGCCTTCAATCAATCCATACATTTCACGAATCGTAATGACTTCATTCTTACCATTACGTCTAGGTACAGAATATCCAAATTTAGTATGAATCCATAATCCTTCATCGTTGTAGGATAGCATGTCATAGATCAGAAGCTTCTGCCAATCCTGTGCCTGTCTGCCAGTCTTTTCATAGATATCAATTGCTTCTTTTCCATATGTGTTCTCATATGGTAAAACAACAGATTTTGTAGGAGTCTGGCGACCTAATCTCTTAGGTTCTGCCATATGTCCTCCTTATCCTGATGTTATTCTGTTGGGTGCTCTAATCTCTTTATTTATCATTTTGTATCTCCTATAATTTGACTATATTGAGGTAATAATTTATGAATTCTGTACCGCTTCCTAAAGATGCAAGAACATTGCTGACAGCTATTAAAAACGTACAAACTTCTTTAAGTTCATACGTTTATATAGACATATACAACCAGAGAGTTTATCCAATATCAGAAATAAATATTGAAGAAACTAGCAGAACTATTGGAAATGATATATTTTCTTCATATAAAGTTAAATCATGTGATTTCAAAGAAACTATGCAATATCTAATTGATAATAATCTTGTTTCTAAAACTAGAGTTCCTTATATTTACCAATTGAAGTATATTGGAAAAGAAAACTCATATTTAAGACTGCGTGATCTACTGTCAGCAATTATCACTCATATAATTTTTCCTTCTTTAGTTGCTTTTATCACTACATTAATCACGTTGTTTTTAACCAAATAATTTCATTGTCACAATTGCAATAGCTGCACCGATTAAAGCATGAATACAAGCTTTAATGATGTTTTGAATTTTCTTTTTTTGAAAATAATCCATTATTCACCTCAAAATAAAAGCAACCTGCACGGTTGCTGATTCTATATAAACGGTGTGATATCTTTGATGTCTTTCAGAAACTGTTTTGCTTTTTCAGCTAATGAATTTTCACAAAGATAGTCAATGCCTTTTGGTGTAATTTGACAGTTAGGGAACTGTTCTTTCAAATAATAGCCATTGCCTACGGAAATATTTGATAATCCAGTAATATATCCATCCTTTGATAGATTTTCAAAGATGTATACCCAATAGGTTCTGTGTATCTGAAATAAGTCACCATCATACATAAGCATTTCTGCCTCAACTGATTCACCTTTTTTCAGTTGGACATAAAGATACGCTAGTATTTTGTAAACAATCACATAGTAATCGTCTTTTGCCATAAGCTACCTCTTTATTTTTCTTATATGTATGCTATTATATTTGTAGAGAAGTGGTATCCTGCTATGGTGATAGGGGGGTCCCACTTTTCTTTTATTTTTTTCTTAAAATAGCAATTAATTTATCACCTTTTTTTATAATTACATCTGATTCAAATTCATTCAATTTTATTCTTTTGGCTGTTTTTTCAAGAATATCATTTATTTCAAAACCTAATTTTGTACAATCTAAAATCATTCCTCCTGGAGAATCTTTTATCTGATCTTCTATTTTCAAAAATTGATTGTCAATTGTTCTTTTGCCATTACCGGTTGGAGATTTTAAATCCCACAGTCTCCCATCCCAGTAATAATCTGCAGATTTAATGCCTTTTTTTTCATCTATTTCTTTTTTTAGAACTACATTTCCACCAAATTTTTTTAGAATCCATCTACTTACTTCAATTTCATCTTTATGATCATTTTTTGATTCATAAAATCCTGACTCAGCTTTGATTGTTCCAACTCCAAAATCATTTTCTTTTAAAAACAGTCTTGTTACATCTTGTACATTCCATCTTTTTTCATATTCCGGAATTTTCGAATGTTTAATAAAATCTTGTCTCTTCTGGAAGCTTTTTCCCCCGCCTTTACTTGTTTGATAGCTCTTTTCACCATTGTTGTTATATTCAATAATGCAGTGGCACCCTTCATGACGCTGGAACATGCCATTTTTGAATGCTTCATCATATGGAACGTTAGATTTTGCTCTTTCAAGGCACCATGTACATGCTCTTTTATCTGACAAGCCTACTCCATCATATGTTCGTGATACTGTTACTTTGTATCCTGCTTTTGCCTGTGTTTTAGCATTGTACTGCTGATATGTATCTACATGCTTGTTTGCAGTTAGTTCTGCTTTGCTTTTGTATTTTTCTATATCAGTTTTATAGTCATCAGACGATGAAACGCTCTGATCAAGCAATTGATTATACTTGATCATCTTGACCGGCTTCATGCCAAATCCACGGTTTTTATTCAGTGAACTTTGAAGATCGTACAGGTACTTGTCTACATGGTTGAAATAGTTCCTGCAGTACTGACTGTTCTTGAGCATTTCGAGTACTTTCTGAGAATCTTTGGGATAAATCTCCGAAGCACTTTCGACAAGCAGTTTGCTGAGCAATGAAGAATACTCAAGTGCTTCTGCATATGTAGCTGTTCCGCTACCAACTGCTTTCATCAGCTTCTGCACTTCAGAGCTTTTCTGAACATGTTCAAGAAATAGATTCCAGGCTTTCTTTACTTCATCATTCATCACTGTCGATTCCTGTCAGATCTCGCAGATTTTCAGCGTTGAAGTAGCCTGGAACAGCACTGTTCACCTTGACTGCAGCATCACCGATCATGCCAATAGCATTTGCATCCGGCTCAAATACAGGTTCCCAGATTGGTTTTGTTTCATAAAGCACTTCACGATTGTAATCAAAGTCATCTCTTAAACATGCAGCTAAATATCCTGCATTCAGGAAGCCAACACCGAACTGTCTCTGTGCCTTTCTAGCAGTCAGTCTTAAATTTTCATGTGATGCTCTGATTGCATCTACACTTGCAGGGTTTGATTTAGAGAAACCTAGATCGTCTAATGTCAGCCCTACTTCACCAGCGAATAGAGAAGCCTGTGTTTCAATTTCATCAATATACGGTGCAAGACTTGCCTGTTGGAACTGTCCCAAGTCTGGCTTGGTTCCATCTTCACTTGCACTGATATTCAGAAAAGAACTCATCCATGCTCTTGATGAATCGAATTCCATATCTGGATCACTTCCAGCAATATATTTCTGTACAAATGCATTTGTTTCAGAACAGATAGCCATGTTTAGAAGAGTATCCGCAACATTATTCTGATACTTCATGCATGCTCTGCTGATTCTTGAATGACCGAATGGTCGCTTTGCATCAGGTCTGTACACAATTGGAACAAGCAGTGGATAAGAGCAGATATTTTCAATTCTGTATGGTTCCTGGCCTTTGATATAGAAATCTGTATAACCTTTTCCAAAATAAGCCTCAGAAATAATCTGATCGTTCTCATCACGGTCAAGAACTGCATATCCTTCTTCAAGCATTCCCGTGATTTCATCCATGATACCTGTTGCATTGTAACCATCAATAACCTGCATGCGAGGATATCCGTTTTTATCCATTGAGATGTAAATAAAATCACAGCTTGTTATCAATGCTCCAAGGATAGCGCTGTCTGCAAGCACATCAAAGTTATTCATCTGATAGATGGAAGTCAGATCAAGATTGTCATTCTTGAATCCTCTGAACTGCAGTCTGTCAGCCAGACTGTCTACTGCCTTTGTGCACCATCCAAGCTTGATTGAGAATTTATTTTTGAGCTGATCAGGAACCATCAGGTTTCTTGGGGTATGACATTCCTTCATTTCGTAGTATCTGTAGCGAGTCTGAACTCTATACTGTTTTGTTGCGAGTTTGCGTTTTAAATATCCAATTCCATGTGCCATTTAGCACCTCCTTGTATAAAAAAAAGCACTCTGATTTCAGAATGCTCAGCGTTTCCGCGAGAAATATTCGCAGTGCGGGCGGGTTATCGGCCTGCCAGGCCCTTGGGGAGGTACTCCCCCTATTTGGATCTGTATTCAGACCAGTTCATTGACTGAGGAAGAATACGATTGCTTATTGCCTTGTCATCAGCCATGAAGACTATCTTTGCTGTCTTGTCAGCCTTTGCTCTGTTGCATGACAGATGTGCAAGCTGAAGATTGTCTATGTCTGAAGGATGTCCGCCTTTAGAAACAGGAACAATATGATCAATCGTTGCAGACATAGGATGAGGAAACTTCAGAGAGAAGTCTACAGGTCTGCCGCATAAAGCACAGACAGTCTGTGTTGCATAGATTCTCTTCTTGTTCTTATCGAATGCTGCACGGTGTGTTCCGTCTTTATCTGGTCTGAATCTAGCACCAGAGGTACCTCTTCTAACCATGTGTTATCTTTCTCGACAAGTAAACCTTGCGCCAGTGCGTGTAAGCCGGGCATTTGCCTGGAACGTTACAGTGACTGCGAATATCGCACTGTCCACACGGCGATTTATTGTCCTTGTTCAGTTGCTTGAGCTTGTTTATATTTCTATCCATAGTCACCTCTTTATTCTGTTAGCCATCCTGTACCACTTCTGATACTTCTTGCATCGTACCCAGTCGGTACAGACAGCTGTGCAATATAGACATGGTGAAGTGTATAGCTGTTGCAGCCGTCTCATATGCTGCTTGTATTCTTCTTCTGACAAGTGTGATACATCAATTACATCTTCATCCATGATCATTCCTCTTTAAAGGCACTGTCAATCAATATTACAGTTGTTCTAAAAAATAGGGAGGTTCGACAGTGCCAACGTAAAAAGAGAGCCCTTATGAACTCTCTTTCGACACTACCATAATAGCACGTAGTATTTGGACAATTTGGACAGATTTATTTTTTTGCCTTTTCAATTGTCTCCTGCATTGCCTGTCTGATAGCTTCTGCCTGTGAAATACCAAGTACTTTACACGCATCTTTGAACTCCTGTGCAAAATCCTTTGGAAATGTTCCACCAATACGTGTACAGTTTTCTTTGATCCAGCTGTTCTGCTGCTTATACTGTTTACTTTTATCGTTTACCATATTACTTAATATAGATCACGGCAATAACAACACTGCACGCAGATGAAATCAGATTTCCGATAGAATGATTTAGAATGCCAGCCATACAAAGCATTCCACTAATAAAGAATAATGCAGAGCTTAAAACTTTTTTTCTTGTTGTCATTTCCTTTAATTGATGAGTATAATTTATTCTGTAAAGTAGTTGGGAGACTTTGTCTCCCTTGCTACTACTTTTTTAAACTTGTTAGAAGAATTCCGATTAAGTCAACAATTATCGACAGGAGCATAAGTTTGTCAGCTCTGCTCCACTTCTTCGAAGCAAGTTTTTTCTTTTTTTTACTCATCATTTCCTCCTTTCTGATATTATTATATCTTATTACACGTAATATGCAAGTATATTATCACTAATATTTAAAGAAATTCAAAAAAAGTGCCGTAGATATGGCACTTTTTCACTCTTTTCCAAAGTATCGGAAAACAGCTTTCCTGGCATTGTAGTAATTACCGTTTTTGTATCCGTATACTCTTTTTGAAGTCTCTTTCCACGTATAGCCTAGCAGATAGTGATATCTGATGCAGGAGCGAACGAATGGATCATCAACTGTATATAGCCAGTCTTCAATTGTTTCAGCCTTTGTTCTAAGATCCTTTATTTTCTTATTGTACAGATTTTCAAGCTTTTGAATTTTCTTCAGTGCAGATTCAACTGGTGAGTGAGGCTCTGAATTAAAGGATCCAGCAGAACTGAACGATGGTGAGTGGTAAGTGTTGTACATTGCATAGATTTGTTCATTAAGTGCATCTATTTCTGCTGAGATCCATCTGTACTGTTCAAGTTCTTCAAGTGTCATTAATCACTCTCTTTAAGCTTTTCAAAGATATAGTCAACAGATTTCTTGATCACATCTTCTGCAGATTGAATGTTATCATCTGTAACCTGTGAAGCAATCATCATTTGATAGCAAGTTTCTTTGGCTGGAATAAATGCAATAGCAATTAGCAATGACAACGAAACAACTAACAATCTCTTTTTTGTTTTTTTATTAGCTTTCAATTTTTCTTCATCCTCAACGATAGAGCCATTAAAAGCGAGAAAAGCCATTGCTACTCCGCATACAATCAGCACAATTGAGCATACATCTTGTAAATTCACTAGAAAATTCACAAGATAGAACAGCCACGGATTGATAATTGGTGTCATAGTCCTAACTCCTCTAGTGTGTACTCTCTTCTTAGTTCCATTCCTTTATACATTGCATTCGTTTTAAAGTTTGGAAAATTCATATAATCATCACCACAAATTTTAATACGTATAAACTGTTTATCAGTATAAACATATCCACATTTTTCAATATACTTTACTTTTTCTCTAAACGGTTTTATAACAGCACTCAAATATTCTTTTTCTGCATCTTCCAATACTGGTCCTTTGTATTCTTCTAGAAGCCATTCCATGGCGTGTTGTTTACAAACTTCACACTCTATTTTATTGCAATCTCTATTGCTTAATTCATTAACACAACAAGTTATATCTGCTTGTTCTGTATTTAGAATGTCGTCTTTATATTTTTCAATGTTCAGCATTTACGTATCTCCAATCTAGTTTTTGACAGCATCTATCTGTCATGCTTCTTTGTACTCCTTCATGATTTGTTCCATAATTTCTCTGCCTTTTTCCATGGCTTCTTCCTTTGTTCTGAAACAGTTGCCTAATTTCCACATACAATAATCAGATGCTTTACTAACCCACATTTCTGTGCACACAAGCTCTGGATTCTCTGCGATTTCTTCCGCTGTCGGTGGATAGTTCTTGTAGCTTTCCTGTAACACCGCACCCGCAAATATTGTGATCATTCCAAGTACCAATACTGCGCATCCCAAAACTTCAAACGCCACTTCAATAAATGTTTTCATGCTGTTTTTTCCTCTTGTTCTATTTCATTTAATAGCTTTCCTAGTTTATCTAAAGAAGCATCAATATTATTTACTTTTTGTAATTCGTTGTGATATGGCAAACCACCATTTACTTTAGCTACTAATTCTTCCATTGCTTCGATTTTCATTTGATATGCCATACTAAGTTCTTGTGCAATCAATTCGCTTTTCTTCACATTATCTTTTAAAGCACCAAATAATATTTTATTAAAACTTTCAATTGTTAATCCCTTACTCATTTTCTTTTATGTCCTTTCTATTATCTTTTCACAAGTCATTCATCCTCTACTTTAAATACGATAAGCCGATTGCCCTTGCTGCGTTTCCTCGATGCTGGATGCGTGCAGAACCTTAAAGTTGATTCTGCATAGCCTGTTTTTTCAGCAAGTTCCTTTATCGTTCCAATTGCGATAAATTCATCACCTTTATAGCATGCAAATTCTTTTGTCGGTCTGCCTCGCATTTATTCCTCCAGCTTGGATTCAGCAATTTTCTTTTCTTCGAATGAACCTCTCTTCACGAGTTTTCCGTCTATATATGCGTAGTGCTTCCAGAACCTGTCCTCAGTCAGAGCATCCTTTACAGATCTGATCATTCTGCCAATTACTTCATTACAGAAATCAATTGCTGCATTGTCTGCTGCATCTTGAGCATTTCTTTTTCTGAACCGTTCAAGATAGCTCTGCAGTCCTTTCTCGGTTGCTATAGTCTGGTTCCAGTAGAGCTGATAAATCTGATCCTCATTATCGACAGGTTCTCCTTTGATTTTGAACTGTTTGTATTTGATTCGATACTGCCTGTCGATAATATCGAGTGCTTTTGCCAGCACTTCAACAACCATCTCGTATCCTTGAATCTCTGATTCTGTTAAATTCATTTCTTTCATAATTCAGAAAGGAATCTTTTTGGTGCTGATCTGACAGCAAGCCTCTCCATCCAGGTCACGCAAGGTAACATAGCCTTTAGGTGTTTCTATTTTCGGAAAGACAAGCTCTCCAAACAGCAGAGCATCAAGTTCCCTTTTCTTCCTTTCCTCATCCGTAGCATCATCTTCCAGGATGATAATATTTTTCTTTTTCTGTCTCTTCATAAAACGTTGTCGGCACCAAGGACATTTGTCGGTTGTAGGAAATGCGAGCTCAAAGAGCATTTCTACAACACAATGTGTCCTCTGTGACATAGTTGTTCATAATACTATATAGGTTTTGAGCAGGTAGGTTGACCACTTGCTCAAATACTAAGGTTTTGAGCACCCCTTTTTCACTTGCTCAGCGTGAGCAGGTCATGATTTTAGGTACTTGCTCAAATACTAAGGTTTTGAGCAAGTGAGCACCCTGGCATTTTGATACTTGCTCAAGGTTGCTCAACTTTTAACTTGTATTTGGTTGTCTTGCCTTTTTCTTTAACTGTTTCCAAGCCAATCCTTTCAAGAAGTCTGCAGGCAGACATTCTCTTGATTTCACTGCCTGTTACTTCTTTGTACTTGTCCATAAACTCATAGACAGTACATTCACCACCTAGTTCTTTCACTATGCGTAATGCTCTGTCCTTTTCATCAGCCAGCTCATACTGTGTCTTCTTGGCTGGCTTCTCTCCCAGGAAATCGACGTCATCCAGAGTTCCATTCACATCTTTCTCAAACACAAGCGTTGAATATTCTCTGCCTTTGTATTCCTTCTTGAATCCCATTGAGAACAGATTGATTGGTTCAATCGATGCAAACTCTCTCAGTGATGATTCGAGTCTGAATGCCTTCTTGCCTGGATCATTGACTGAATACCAGTCCAATTGAGTCAGACTTAGAATCGCATCTGGATCTCTTGCAAACGCTCCAGCTCCTGCGCCTCTGTCAATGACTGACTTGTTGCTTGAGTTGCCTTTTGCGTAATGATGAGCGTAAATGATTGATGCACCTGTCTCCTGGGCAATATCATCGAATTCACGGCACATTCTGCCTACATCTGAATTGGAGTTCTCATCCCCATCCATCACCTTGTAAAGTGGATCCAGGATAATTATCTCAGCACCTACAGCCTTCGCCTTTCTAATGATTGAACGTTTGATCTGTCCGATGCCTGCTGCCTTTCCTCTGAGGTTCCATACAATGATGTTCTCCAGGTGTGCTCCATCACCGACCATTCCCTTGTACAGATACTCTGCAAGTATGTCCTTTGCAAAAGTATCAAATGCTACTTCCAGGTTGATATACAGAACCTTGCACTGCCTGCATCTGTGGCCGAGCCAGTTCATACCTTCTGCAAATGAGAAGGCAAGATCAATCAGCAGATGAGTCTTTCCGGCTTTTGAAGTACTGGACAGGATCATCTTCCTTCCCTGTCTGAGAATTCCATCAATGACACATGGTGCCAATGTTGGAGGATTGTCAAACAGATCCGTAATACTGCTTACATCAGGAAGACTGTCATCCATCTCATCAATGTAGTCTTTCCATTCATTGTAGTCTGCCATTCCCTGGTTCACACCGATAAGGAACTGCTTGTGTTCCCCTCGGAAGCACCCAGGAAGTCTAGACAGTCTGCTTGGGTTCTTGTTCTGCTTGTCCAGGCTGAGTCCGTTCTTCTCACATACCTTGAAGAGATATTCAACTCTTGAACGGTAGTCTGCATAGCTCTGTGCATCGATATGAACAATTGCATGAATTGATTTGGATCCACTGTATACGAGTGCAGCACAAGGCAGTTTAAGCTCTCTTATGACTGCAAGCTGAGTCGGAAGATCCATATTGTCTGATTCAATCAGTGCATATTTGTATTCAGTCACGTTGTCATTGCGTACACCGCTGCCATCCAATGGATTGAATCTGATCCATGCACCGCTTTTCTTTTCATAGGAGCCGAATGCCTTTTCAATTGAATTGGTTCTGTTCAGTTCATCAAGAACCTGACCGCATGTGACTGTATATGTTCCTTTATCTGCAGGAATGTATTTGTTCCTGTCCTGGATGTATCTAGACTGCATCACATAGCCGATGATGTCTCCTGGGTCAAAGAGTGCAGTCAGATAGTCTGCTGCATCCTTGACAGGATTCCATCCATCTCCTGGTTCTGTGAATTCTTCTTTTTCAATCCATCCTTCCTTGACAATATTTTCTGACGGAAGAGCCTCTTCAAATTCGATACGCAGAGAATGATTCTTGTAGTCCAGCTTCGGCTGCTTATGCTTATTCTGAGTCTCCCATCCATTATCTTTAGCCATCTTTACGATGGTTGCTCCTGTTACACCAATCTTTCCAAAAGTATTCCATTTGCGTTCACAGTCGCCCTCACGGTAGCGGTCATCTTTCCTTGACCATTCATCCCACACTTCACAGTCAAATCCTTCAACTTTGAGTGCCATGCCAACCTGACACCATTCCATGTAGTCACATCTGGATGGATCTATGTATTTGAGACATTCTGTTATTATTTCTCTGTTGTCCATATCACACCTCCTTGATGTAGATTATCAGTTTAGGAATTTCTGCATATCGCTTTATGATCGTTTCCTTTACGACTTGAGAATCGTCTTTGAATGCAATTCCATTGAGTGCATCTTTAACTTTTGCAATATTGTCAGTGTCAGGTTTCTTTGTAGGAAATATTTGATTCGATACTGCCTGTCGATAATATCGAGTGCTTTTGCCAGCACTTCAACAACCATCTCGTATCCTTGAATCTCTGATTCTGTTAAATTCATTTCTTTCATAATTCAGAAAGGAATCTTTTTGGTGCTGATCTGACAGCAAGCCTCTCCATCCAGGTCACGCAAGGTAACATAGCCTTTAGGTGTTTCTATTTTCGGAAAGACAAGCTCTCCAAACAGCAGAGCATCAAGTTCCCTTTTCTTCCTTTCCTCATCCGTAGCATCATCTTCCAGGATGATAATATTTTTCTTTTTCTGTCTCTTCATAAAACGTTGTCGGCACCAAGGACATTTGTCGGTTGTAGGAAATGCGAGCTCAAAGAGCATTTCTACAACACAATGTGTCCTCTGTGACATAGTTGTTCATAATACTATATAGGTTTTGAGCAGGTAGGTTGACCACTTGCTCAAATACTAAGGTTTTGAGCACCCCTTTTTCACTTGCTCAGCGTGAGCAGGTCATGATTTTAGGTACTTGCTCAAATACTAAGGTTTTGAGCAAGTGAGCACCCTGGCATTTTGATACTTGCTCAAGGTTGCTCAACTTTTAACTTGTATTTGGTTGTCTTGCCTTTTTCTTTAACTGTTTCCAAGCCAATCCTTTCAAGAAGTCTGCAGGCAGACATTCTCTTGATTTCACTGCCTGTTACTTCTTTGTACTTGTCCATAAACTCATAGACAGTACATTCACCACCTAGTTCTTTCACTATGCGTAATGCTCTGTCCTTTTCATCAGCCAGCTCATACATTGTCTTCTATGCCGGCTTTCTTCTTTGCCTTTACGAACTGTGACTGAATTGTAGAAATAGAAAGTGATCTCTCACCACCGAATACAAAGTCTCCCTCAGTTGCCATCAGTGGTTCGAGTTCCTTTGCAAGTGTGTCATCCAATAGAATGGTCCTGGATGTCCTTGTTTTGGTTGGTTTAAGGCCGTTCTTGAAGTGCTTGATGGAATAATGGATAAATGCCTGATTACCGTGCAGATCGGCTTTCTGCAGTGCCATAGCTTCGCCTCTACGGCATCCTGTCCAGTACAGGAAGTCAAAGAAGATCCTGTAGATTGGAAGATCCACACAGTCGATGAAGCGTTTGTACTGTTCTGGTGTCCATACAGGCCGTTCCTGGCTCATTATCTCATCATCAGTATATTTGGCTGATCTAAGGAACTGTGCAGCATTAGGAATGCCGTATACATCATAGGCAAATTTGAATACAGATTTAACATAGGCCATTGTCTTGTTCTTTGTGCGTGTCGCATAGTGATCATCACTGATCATGTCTGAGCGCCATGTTTCCAATTGCAGTCGAGTAATTTTTCTTATGTCTCTGTCCTTCAGAGGAAAACGTTTTTCGAAGTGCGTGTGTCTCTGCTGAGACTGACCAGGAGAAATCTGATATGACTTTTCGTAAAGCTCGTTCATTTCAGCAAATGTGATCTTTGGAGCATTGTCTGTTTTTTCTATCTTAACGGTTGCTTCATATTGTGCAGCATCGCGCTTCAGCTTAAAGCCACGCTTCTTCCTGGTGTTCCATTTGCCTGTCAAAGGATCCTTGACCTGGTACTGAACAAAATAGGTTTTGCGTTTCTCATCGTAGCCAATCATATGTGTTTCCTTTCACTAATGGGATGTTTGAATTTCTATTTAAATGTGAAACAAAATGTTTCACAACTCTTGCAAATTTTGAGAATCTGGTATATAAATATATACGCAGATAGGCCAATTGATGGCCAGGTAGAAGGGCGTTAGACCGAAAGGTTTAATGCCCTTTCCCGTTATAATAATTTATTTTTGATGTACTGATAATAAATAACTGGTCAATGATTTTTGTGTACTTTTTTTTATCTTTTGCAGACCTTAATGATTTTTTCTTTACATTGTAATATCTAATTAAAATAGTAAGGCTGTTACTGTGCATAATACAGTTTCTGATTTGAATTAGTGTAGTCAGTGAGTTATCAAAATCTCGTTTTTTTACATATCCTAAATTTAGAGATTCTAAAACCATAGCATTAAAAATTTTGTAAGCAATTTTCACATCAATTGATTTGTAAACTGTGGACAATTCAGAAAATGACATTCTATCAAAGAAAATGAATACACTATCATATTTATCTATACTTTTAGGAAAATTATTTATTGTCCGAAGCATGTGCTGCTTTTCAGAAAAAGAAATATTTTCTAGGTTTATGGTATTTTGCATAATTTCTTGAATGAATAATTCAATATTTTTTTTGTTTTCCAAATCATAATAATTTATAACTTCATAAGATAGAATTGAATTGAATGTGCTTTCAAATATTGAAATTGCAGTATATAAACTTGGATATAATGATCTTTCATTATAATATCTATACATATATTGAGAAAAATCTATATCCGATTCATATATATGACAATTCGATTCATTTTTGATTACAGCTCCATTCTTGTCTTTTTTTGCAAAATGATACTTAAACGGGCTGATAACATTGATATAGTTGTGAGTATACAAGAATTCTTTACTTTCTTCTTTTGAAACTTCATTATATACAACTCTTTTTGAATTTTCTAAATATTCTACTTGTTGATTGATTGTTAACGGTTTTTTGTAATTTTCCATATCTCTTCCTTTCTAAAAATGTCTATGCCAGTGTTTTGCCACCAATTTGCAACTGATTTTCCAGTTTTCATATCGTAGCTATTGAGTTTTACTTAACTCGATAAAACTCAATTTTCACTAAATCAAATAAAGAAACGATACATTTTGTATCGAATTTCATGTTGAAAAGGCTATTTTTTCTCAATTAAAGCAAAGAACTCAGATAATGATATATTTAGACAGTCGCAATAATCTTTTAATGATCTACCATACATTCTGACTTCTCCACTTCCACATCTAGAAACTGTCATTTTACTAACATTCAATCTATCAGCAATATCTTGCATTGATAGATTCCTATCTTGTCTTAATTTTTTCAGCTGATTTCCTACATTTAAATCAAAATCATAATCGTCATCTCTTCTCTTACTCATAACGTGTGCCTCCTGGCTTTGTAATTATATAATAGCAAAAAAACGTAACAAGTTACAAAAAAGTGTTGACTATAACATAGTAACTTACTAGAATGTAAGTGAAGTAATACAATACGTTACAGAAAAGGAGGAATAACTATTGATGGATGAAGAATTATTGCCCATTAAAGCTATTGCATCAATCATGGGAATTACAATTGCTGAATTATCAGAAAGAAGTGGTATCCCATATGAAAGATTGCTGAACTTAAACATTGGTAGAGGAGTTATGAATGCAAAAGAGTTGATGCTATTATCTAAAGCTTCTGGAATTCCAGCAGAAAAAATACGTATCTAATTTTTTTTACACGATAAGTAATGTATTGCGGTACAAATGGAGGAGATTAATGGAAAAAGTACAAGTATTTAAAAATGAAGAATTTGAAGTAAGAACTGTCGAGGTAGACGGCGAACCATGTTTCGTTGGTAAAGATGTCACAGACATTCTGGGCTATGCAAATTCAAGTAAAGCATTAGCTGATCACGTAGATCATGAGGACAAACTCTATAACGAATCGTTATTGAGTTTAGGACAGAGAGGTGGATGGCTCATCAACGAAAGTGGTCTCTACAGTCTAATCCTGGGTTCCAAGCTTCCAAGCGCCAAACGCTTCAAGCACTGGGTGACAAGTGAAGTACTTCCTGCCATCCGACAGAACGGTGTCTATATGACCGACGACAAGGCCTATGACATCACACACAATCCTGGCAGTCTTGCTGATCTGCTTCTACAGGCAGGTGAACAGCTCAAGCAGAAGGAAATCATCATCCAGGAAATGAAACCTAAGGCTTTATTCGCTGATGCAGTAACTACATCTCATACATCGATTCTGGTAGGAGACCTTGCAAAGATCATCAAGCAGAACGGATATGAGATTGGGCAAAAGCGCTTGTTCGAATGGCTTAGACAGAATGGATATCTGATCAAGTCAGGATCATCTAAGAATATGCCAATACAGAAGAGTATGGATCTACATCTGTTCGAAGTGAAAGAGTCTACAGTGCAGAATCCTGATGGAAGTGTACGAGTTACAAAGACTCCTAAATGTACTGGAGAAGGGCAGGTGTATTTCATCAACAAGTTTCTGAAAGGAACTGAAGATGCAGAAAGTTAAAACAAGAGAAGAGATTGCCAATCAGATATATCTGAACAAGGCTGATATCAGAAAGCTTCTTGGTGTCTCTTACAACACTGCTGTTCGAATCTATGAATATGCAAACAGGATGGACAATGAGCTGCCATTCAGAATCGAACCAGCAAAAGTGCGTATTACATCAGTTGCAAAGGCAGTGAATATGTCACTTGAAACACTGAAGAAGCAAGCTGGTGTATATGCCAGATAAAAAAAAGGGCATCCAGGACACGATACCCTCCCACACAAAGTGAAGCATTTTCGAATGACTTCACAAATATTCTAACAGAAAGAAGGGCAAATATGGAAGACAAACAATTTATCTGTGACATGCTGCTGAACGCTTTGAGAGCAACAGACAGCTACAGAGATGTTGTAGGCATTACTTACATCAAATCAAAGGATTCAGATGAATCACACGTAGTTATCCATTTTCTAAGTGGTACAAGAATCATATGCACCACGATGGACAGTGGATTCGCAATGATAAAGGACATCATCAATCACATTGGAGGCTGATCATGAAAAAGATTAATGGAACAGATATTCAGGAAGTAGTAAGAAGAAAAACAGTTGCACAGCACTATGTTCACTCAAAGCTCGACAGAAAAGTGCTCATTATGCAGCTTGCTGAGGAAGCATCTGAGCTTTCACAGGCATGCCTCAAGTACATCAGAGCGCTTGAAGGAACAAATCCATGTGCTGAGCAGGATCCAGAAGTATATATGGACAACATCGTTGAGGAATACTCCGATGTAGCAAATGCAGCTGAAGTTGCGTGGATCCATTTAGATTATGAAATCATTGCCAGTAAAGCAGAACGCTGGGCAGACAGACTGAAAGCATTAGAAGAAAGGAAAGGTGCAAACAATGAATGAAAAAACATGCTTAAAGGTGCATCATTTCGAGAAGCCGTTGGATATTCCGTCTTTTGCAAGAAGGAAAGCAGTTAAGGAAGAACCAGTGCAGACTATCAGCAACAGCGACGTTGTTCTGATCTGCGGTATGACAATCGCAATTCTAACGCTTGTTGCAATTCAGCTGGGGATTCTGATGCTATGACAATCATTACTACATTAAGAATGGAGAAAGCTTCGTTGATATATGGCAAAAGTAAATTGGAACTTATGGGAGGAGATGGAAGCAATGCAAAGTAACTTTCACCTGGATGCATATGAAGTGGATGCAGTAACACAGCAGGGAAGACCTGTTCGATTCGATATCACTGATGGGTGCAATGGAAAGTATCTGATCCATACAGAACATGATCAGCTCTATGTAGACAAGTCAGAACTGATTAAAGTCATGCAGCTGATTGAAAATGAGAAAGCACGAGGATGATGAAACATATGTATATGTGCAGCAAGAACAATGGTGCAATGGCAAAGAGTACTGCAATCCCACAGGAAGAAAAAGTGACGGACCAGGATATAAATTATCTGATTTCACAGATACTGTCACTGTTCAGCGACGTTCTGGAACAGGCTGAAGATGCTGACAAGGAAGTCTATGACAGGATGATGGCACACAGCAGTCAGGATCTGATTGATGAAATTACAGAAATGATAGAAGACAGGAGATAGAAATGATTGATCTTAAAGCAATTCATGATGAATTGACAAAGTATTTGTCAGAAGTGGCAGAAAGCTACTTTGACAACAGGGTGGATTACTACAAGCCACGCTATGTGGATCTGCAGATTAAATTCTCTGTGGATCCGGCAACAAATGAAATTATACAGACAGTGTCATGTGGGAGAAAGATTCCACCTAGATACATTGGATATCCACGTCATATGACACGCGATCAGCTTTTAGAGGAATTAAAGGAGGAAAAGAAAAATGTATCTCTACGAAATACCACAGGCTTATAAGAATATTCTGGACAATGCAGATCCAGAAACAGGAGAAATTGACTATGAAGCATTAGACATGCTTGAAGATTCTCTTCACAGCAAGGCAGATGCCTATGCAAAGATCATTCGCTCGCTGAGCGCACAGAGTGCAGCAGTCGAATCAGAAATCGAGCGTCTTGAAGCTCTGAAGACTGCAAATGACAACAAGGTGGCAAGACTGAAGGAGAACCTGCTGAAGGCAATGGAATCAATGGATGATGAGAAATTCAAGACAGATCTGTTCTCATTCAGCATCAGACAGGCAAGCTCTCAGCCTCTTGAAATCGATGAAACACAGGAGATTCCAATCAAATGGTGCAAGACTACATTCACACCTGATAAGGCAAAAATCAAGGAAGCACTAAAGAAAGGAGAGGAATTAGGTTTTGCAAAACTTGGCGAGAGAAAGCAATTCCTGATGATCAGATAGCATGGCGATCAATGTAATGATTCTAGGTGCGAGTGGAACAGGCAAATCTGCTTCCATGCGCAACTTCAATTCAGAAGACGTAGCACTCGTAAATGTATGTGCAAAGCCACTTCCGTTCAGAAAGAAGCAGTTTGAAACACTTGATTCAGACAACTATGCAGAGATCAAAAGATTTCTGAAGAAGACAGCACGAAAGATCATCGTAATTGATGATGCACAGTATCTGATGGCTGATGAATACATGAGAAGAGCATCAGAAAGAGGTTTCGACAAATTCACTGATATCGGTCAGAACTTCTGGAATCTGATTAAATTCTGTGAAGCACTGCCTTCAGACAAGGTAGTCTACTTTCTGCAGCATACAGAAACAAGTGACGACAAAATAGTGAAGGCAAAGACAATCGGCAAGATGCTGGATGAAAAGATCACACTTGAAGGACTGTTCTCAATTGTTTTACGTACATCAGTAGATGACGGACACTACACATTCCACACAAGAAATAATGGATCAGATACAGTCAAGTCACCTATCGGCATGTTTGACAAGCCTGAAATCGACAATGACCTGGCAAAGGTGGATGAGGTCATCAGAGCCTACTATTCAGACATCTATGCAGAACAGGACAGCTACAGGGACTCAGTTGCAGTTCTTGATCATGAACCAGAAGACAAGGATACAAAGCGTATCAGCAAGGCAATTGATGATTCAGAAGCACCTGGAGGAACACCAACAGACACACCTCTGTCCAAATGGGGAGAACTCAAGATCAGACTTGACGATGCAAAGATCACTGTTGATGAGCTGAAGAAATTCGTTGTATCAAGCGGAGTCATTGGAGCAACTGTCGAGCCATCTGACTATGAGGATGACTTCATCGATTATCTGTTAGCTAATTTTGAAAAACTGAAGAAGAGCATTAAAGGAGGAAAGTAATAATGGCTAATTCAAAGTACAATACATCATTCGAAGTTGAAGACAAGGAGTACACACTTCTTGAACCAGGAGAATATCCATATGTAGTCACAGAAGTAAAGTATGGTGACTACAACGGCAGCGCAAAGGTTCCAGCTTGTCCAATGGTAACTGTCGAACTGGAAGTAGACGGTGGAGAACAGGGCAAGATCTCAGTCAGCAACAACTTCTATATCTGCAAGGAATGTGCAGGACTGCTGGCTGCATTCGCAAAGTCAATTGGTGTAATGGACGATGGTGAAAAGGTCGTATCTATTGAATGGGATGAAGTAGAAGGCATGAAAGGCACTGTTTACATCAACCACCGTGAATACAACGGTAACAAGTACAACCAAGTTAAGAAGTTCGTAAAGAAGGTTAAAGCTAAGAAGAATTATGACATGTTCTGAGGGATTGGTATTTCAAGTCCCTGGAGAACCGGTAGGCAAGGGAAGACCTAGATTCACCAGGCAGGGCAGAGCCTATACTCCTGCCAAGACTGCGAAGTATGAGAATCTAGTTTCTCTTGCTTTTCAACAAATGTATCCCAATCATGTGCCATTTGAGAATGCTGTCGAAATGAAAATTGATTAATAGGGTTTTACGCATCCTATAAACCTCATTTTTTCGCATAAATATGCGATTTCACTCTTTTGATTTTTTGAGGTTTTTGAAAATTTCGTTCCAAAATCATTCCACGCTTTTCGCACAAAATTCTATCATAAATTTCAAAAAAAAGAAGCCAGGCATTTCACCTGGCTTTACTCTATTCTTTAGGTTTTGTATATGTCAATGCTTGTTCACTGTCTCCAACTCCACTTGTGGTTGGATCCGTCACTGCATTGAATACACTGACTACAACTAACCCAAGTACATAAGGATTACTCAATGCACCCATTAGCAAATCACAAAGTGCCTGCCATGTAGTCAGATCCTTAACTGTCAAACCTGCATAAGCAAGGATTGGTGTCAGTACTGCAAGGATCATCTGTGCAATAAATAGTGGGTTTTTAAATCTTACTTTCCAGTTCATACTATTTTTCCTTTCAATTCATCAATTTTTTCAAAAGCAGTCTTTAGATCACGCTCAACAACTGTCACTCTTCCGTTTAGAGAGTTTAAGTCTTTATTTAAGCTCTTGATATCTATTCTTGTTTCAGAAGCTGTTGCACATAACTGATCTAATTTTAAATTTGCTTTCAAAAGGCTTTTTTCAATATCCGTAAACTTTGTATCTTCCTGCTTGATATCTTCTTTTTGTTCTTTACTTCCGCTTTTGAAGAAAGTAATGATCAGAATGATTAACGATATTAGACTGATAGACCAAGGAATGATTTTTTCTAACACTTCCATTACTTCACCCTGATCTTCTGCCCTACATAGATTCTGTTAGGATTTGCAATTCCGTTGATCTGTGCAAGTCTTTGATATGTTGTCCCATATTTGGAAGCAATACCAGATAGTGTATCTCCACGCTTTACGACATAGTAAACGTGTGTAGTTTGCTTTTTAGCAGCCATTTTCTGATTAACTACTTTTTGGACTGCATCATAGTTATATCCTGCAGCAGCCAAACGCTTCTTTCTGTCTAATCCATTGCCCCACTGACCTGCAATTACCTCTTCGGCAAGCTGACTAGTTGTCTTAGCTGCAGGCTTTGGCTGAGGCTTTGCCACACTTGTTGACTTGCCGACATACGCATCCCATGTAGCAGCGTCTCCATAGAACACATTGCAGTCAAGGTTACTGCCATATCCATCTAGTCTGCCGGAACTAGTCCATTGCCACATGCAGTAGAACTTCCACCACTTTACATGCGGACGTGATCCAGCATTTGCCATATTGTAGTTATAGTCAGGATTGTTGTCTCTGTACTTTGCTACCCACAGACCATAGTCTGCTGCTGCAACTGCTGACCAGTTATTCACGTTGACTACTGATTCTGACATGTAGATCACAGGTTTTACTCCTGAAAGCTGATACACTCTGTCTAGCCATCTTTTGGCCCATGCGACGTCACCTGTGTTCCCTGATTCCCAGTCGAGGATAGGGATACCCTTTCCAAAGTAGCCTCGACAGTTGTTGTAGAAAAAATCTGCTTCTCTAACTGGATCGTTGGTTGGTCTTGCAAAGTGGTAGAAACCAAGTTTCTTTCCCAAGCTTAACGCCTTTTGAAAAAAGCCATCGCACGATTTATCCACATATCCAATACCTTCGGTTGCCTTTACAATTACAAAGTCAGCATTCACTGCTGAAAGATCAATGCCACTCTGCCATTTACTGATGTCAATTCCTCTCATTACCATATGTTTTTCCTCCACTAAAAAAGATGCATGCTGCATCTTAATTTTCGTTTTTGTCTTGTTTTTGAATCACAATAAAATTGTTATCCGTTCTGATCACATCTTCTCTGTTTACATCAAAGTATTCAGTTAATATTTCTTCGATGTCTTCGGCATTCAGAACTAATCCATACTTCACTTTAAATCTTCTCCATAGAGTTCTTTGTATGCTTTCCTGACACCTTTAAGCATCTTGGATGGAACTTCATCCGCTGTCATAAAACCATCATGAACTCTGATTGCGATAAACTTATACATCCTATTCCCCCATTACTGTGCAGATAAGGTCCTGTAGTGCCTGATCTGCGTTGTCTTGTCTTTGCTCAAGAACCATCACTCTCTTCTCTATTGTTGCTTGTACAACCGGCTCTACAGTTTTTGGAACATATTCGAGATACTTCTGAGGATTTGCTTTAACGTCTGCTTCATCCACAGAGTTATCCTTAAACATGTTGAACTTATAGACATACTGTTTAAACTCTGTTTTTTCTTCCAGCCCAACCGTATGCATCTCTTCCTTTTCATCGAGGCATAGTATGTACTGCTTAACTCCGTCAATGTTGCTCACTGTCACCGGTTCTTGTCTTTCAAAGAAACTCGCTTCTTGCATAATTTGAAACCACCTTCCTAGCCATTTTATAGTATTTATCCGCTTTATACTTTCTTCTGAATTTAATCGAATTCGTGTGCTTTAAAAACAATCCATACATTGCAATGTAGCCTTGTGCATAGTGCAGATTGTTCTGATGCTTCTTGAACCTTTTTAAAGCTCGCTTAGTCTTGATGTAGTCTCGCCTCCGTATTGTTATACGATCGTGATACACTTTGTATCCGAGCATATCTATATGCGTATCATCCCTGTTTGATTTCAAGCAAATTATTTTCCAGTCTGGTTTAATCTCCAGTCCAATTGATTCGTAAAACTTTATCAGTTCATTAGAAGCACTGAACATTTTTCGAGCGTTAGAACCAAACAGAAACACATCATCCAGATAAAAAATCCAATGCTTGAACACACGGATTTTCTTGCCTTTTCTTGCGTAGTAATAGCTGTTTTCTATGTGATGGTATACATCAGACAGATACAGTGCACACAGTTCAATACTCAGCCTGCTGCCGATTGGAAGTCCGTTGCTGGAGGTTTCCAACAGAGAGTTGATAAGCCATAGAAGATCATCATTACGTACATGTTTTTGAAGCCATTCAATCATTCTTTCGTGTGTAATACTTGGATAGCATTTTCTGATGTCCATCTGTACAACATACTTTATCTCTTTATCGTGCATCCATCCCTGGACGTATCTCATTGCCATCAAAGGACTGCCGTGTTTGCGGATACTTATTTGATAATATCCATATCTGCAATACAGTTCCTCTAGTCCATGTACCGCTATATAGTCATACAGCTGCTGCTTAATATGCTCAATTGTAAGCATTCTCTGTTTTCC
>ERZ773131.441-NODE-441-length-35178-cov-7.191954_pt1 | contig 35178 bp, 50 predicted proteins | sample MGYA00511082_ERZ773131 | MGnify/ENA primary metagenome ERZ773131 (study PRJEB29015, sample SAMEA2737813) | human gut metagenome | biome: human gut; feature: human-associated habitat; material: faeces | place: China | collected 2012 ... | reverse complement strand
AGTTCATCGGCGGCCACGGCACCACGCTGGGCGGCATCATCGTGGACAGCGGCAAGTTCGACTGGAAGGCCAGCGGCAAGTACGGCAACATCGCCGCCCCCAACCCCAGCTACCACGGCGTGTCCTTCGCTGACGCAGCCGGCCCCGCCGCTTTCGTCACCTACATCCGCGCCATCCTGCTGCGTGATACCGGCGCTACCATCTCTCCGTTCAACGCCTTCCTGCTGCTGCAGGGTACCGAGACCCTGAGCCTGCGCATTGAGCGCCATGTGGAGAACACCAAGAAGGTCGTGGAGTTCCTGGCCAACCATCCGCAGGTCGAGAAAGTCAACCACCCCTCTCTGCCGGATCACCCGGACCATGCCCTGTATGAGAAGTACTTCCCCAACGGCGGTGCTTCCATCTTTACCTTCAACATCAAGGGCGGCCGTGAGGAAGCCTTTAAGTTCATCGACAACCTGAAGGTCTTCTCCCTGCTGGCAAATGTGGCCGACGTCAAGAGCCTGGTCATCCACCCGGCTTCCACCACCCACAGCCAGCTGAACGATGAGGAGCTGGCCGAGCAGCAGATCTATCAGAATACCATCCGCCTGTCCATCGGCACCGAGCACATCGACGACATCATTGCCGACCTGGAAGCCGGTTTCGCAGCCGTCCGCGGCGAATAAATCTTCCGCCCGTCTCCCGAACTTCGGCGGAACATGTACCTTTTGCCTTGTCTCCTGAAAAATAAACTCTCCTGAATTCCTGATTCCAAAACACGCAGAACGCCCCGCCTGAACAAGGCCGGGGCGTTTTGTGTTGTAGGGAATGTGCGGCGCGCCCTCTCAGGTTTTTGCTGTCTGCCTCTTGACAAATAAAAATATCCTCATATAATTATCGATGGTAATTATCTTTGGTAATCTTTGTCTCAAAAAGGAGTTCCTCATGACCGTTGAACACATCAAGCAGCTGATGGATGCCTGCTACCTGGCCAAGCGCGCGCGGGACATGCTGCCGCCGCTGCCGGACGGGGTGCAGCCCTCCTACATCCGGTATCTGGACACCATCCAGAAGCTGCAGTCTCAGGGCAAGCGAGTGCGCGTGTCGGACCTGAGCGACGCGCTGGGGCTGCCGCGCCCGGGCGTGACCCGCACCGTGAAGGAGATGGAAGCGCAGGGCTACCTGCAAAAGCAGGTCTCGGCCGAGGATGGCCGGGTGACCTACCTGCAGCTCACCGCAGCGGGGGAGCAGCTCTCCCGCGAGTACGACGCCGACTATTTCCGGGCGCTGGCCCCGGCGCTGGACGGCATCTCGGATGCGGACGCCGTGTGCACCATCCGCACCCTCGAAGCCTTTTATCAGGTGATGTATGAAAGGAGAAATACCCTTGAAAAATGATCGTTCGGATTTCACGCAGGGCAGCATCCTGAAAAAGCTGGCCCTGTTCATGCTGCCCATTCTGGGCGCACTGGTGCTGCAGGCGGCCTACGGCGCAGTGGATCTGCTGGTGGTGGGCCGCTTTGGCAGCACCTCGGGCCTGTCGGCGGTGTCCACCGGCAGCCAGGTGCTCAACCTCGTCACCTTCGTGGTCACCCAGTTCGCCATGGGCATCACGGTGCTCATCGCCCGCTATCTGGGCGAAAAGCGGCCCCAGTATATCGGGCAGGTCATCGGCGGCGGCGCGGTGGTGTTTGCCCTGATGGCAGCCGTGCTGTTCGTGGCGCTGGTGGGGTTTGCCCGGGGCATCTCGGTGCTGATGCAGGCCCCGGCGGAAGCGCTGGACCTGACGGCCAGCTATGTGCGCATCTGCGGTGCAGGCATCTTCTTCATTGTGGCCTATAATGTGCTTTCGGCCATCTTCCGCGGCCTTGGTGACAGCAAGTCGCCGCTGCTGTTCGTGCTGGTAGCCTGCATCGTGAATGTCTTCGGCGATCTGCTTCTGGTGGCCGGGCTGCACCTGGATGCCGCCGGTGCGGCCATCGCCACCGTGGCGGCACAGGCCGTCAGTGTGGTGTGCGCGGTGGCCATGCTGCTCAAAAAGAAAAAAGAGCTGCAGTTCAAACTGCAAAAGAGTGATTTCCGGCTGAATGCCCAGTGCCGCAAGTTCCTGGCCATCGGCCTGCCTCTGGCCCTGCAGGAATTTCTGACCCAGATGTCTTTTCTGGCCCTGTGTGCCTTCGTGAATCGGCTGGGTCTGGAGGCCTCCTCCGGCTACGGTGTAGCCAGCAAGATCGTCAACTTCGCCATGCTGATCCCCAGCGCTCTCATGCAGTCCATGGCGTCCTTTGTCTCTCAGAACATCGGCGCGGGCAACAAAAAGCGGGCACGGCAGTCTATGCTCACCGGCATCGGCGTCGGCCTTGCCTTCGGCTGCGCGGTGTTTGCGCTGGTGTGGTGCAAGGGCGACGTGCTGTGCAGCGCCTTCACCACCGAAGCGGGGGTCATCGCCAGCGGCTTTGCCTATCTGAAGGGCTTTGCACCGGAGACCATCGCCACGGCGGTGCTGTTCAGCATGGTGGGCTACTTCAACGGCAACGACAAAACCGTCTGGGTCATGGTGCAGGGCCTTATCCAGACGCTGCTGGTGCGCCTGCCCATGGCCTATTTCATGAGCATCCAGCCGAACGCCAGCCTGACCATGATCGGCCTGGCGGCCCCCACTTCCACGCTGGTGGGCGTCGTGCTGAACATCGGGTTCTATTTGTACCTGCAGCGGCAGGAGCGCAAGGCAGCGTGAGCTAACAGAATAGAAACATGAGAAAAACCGAGGCGTGCCCCGTGTGGGGTGTGCCTCGTTTTTTTGGTTCGAATCCACCCGCGTGCCCTATTGGAAACGAACATATAACAAAAAGCTCAACGCGATCGTCCCCATTGGGAGAGACGAGGCAGTTGTGGGACAACTGTGGATTCGCGAGCCGCGCATCTAAAAAGGCCCCGCAGGGGCCTTTTTGCCCGCCGGACTGTTCGGCGGGCCGATGCTGTTCGAATCCACCCGCGTCTATGGCCGCAGCGGGGTCACATAAGAAAAACGCCTGTGTATTTCTACACAAGCGTTTTCTTGGTGGGCGCGGGTGGATTCGAACCACCGAAGCTGAAAGCAGCAGATTTACAGTCTGTCCCCATTGGCCACTCGGGAACACGCCCATATTCACTTTTTGCTGTCCTGCGGACTGCCTGTATATATTACCACCGGTTCAGTAGTTTGTCAATATTTTTCGTCCAGATTTTCAGATTTTTGCGCTGCCCGGCAGGCAGCACCCCGGCTCCGGTTTTGTTGGCTCGTTTGTTCGCTTATCGTTCGTTTGTTTGGCTGCCCGCGGCCTTCCCCTGCATGGACCGGCGCTGGCGCGTTCCTTCTTTCGGGCCATCCGCAGGCCCGTCATTTCCCGCTTTACAGCAAAAAACGCTCAGGAACCAGCGTTCCTGAGCGTTTTTTCTTGGAGCTGGTGACAGGAGTTGAACCTGCAACCCACTGATTACAAATCAAATATATTTTGCGGTATATCGTTATAATAATTAGATTTGTTTGCTTATTGTTAGCTTATGAAGTTTGAACTTGAGTTTTGGTTAGTCTATCACATTTGCAAAAATATTGCAATGATGCAATCAAATTGTCCTTATTTTTCGCATCACAAGCTCATATTCCTTGGGATACACAAGCTTAATGGCGCTCATATGCTCGTCCAGAATATCCATCAGCGCGCCAAAAGGGGCGGCGCTTGCAGCTTCCACAAACTCGCTTTGAGGCGGCCCGGATGTAGAGTATGCCTGGAGCATCGGCTCTGGCACGGCCTCAATATTGGACGCTGAATCTTGTTTTTCTTTTAGCTCATCTCGCACAGTGCAAAGGGCAGCAAGCTTGTTGACGCTCTGCCAACTGGTTTCTTCGCACTTGAGCTTGCGGATATGCTCGTTGATCTCGTCAATGTCCATGCCTGCCGCCCCCTTCCTTATGCGTTCCGCAGAATGTCAGCTGCCCGCTTGTAGGCGTCACGCTCTGCACCGGTGGCTTCCTGCATCATGTCCTCGATGTCGGAGATCATGCGCTCACGGCCATCCGTGCGGGAGTAGTGCCCGCGCACATAGTGACGGCCTCGATTGGCGTAGCTGTTGCCCCGGTTGTAACCGTTTCCTGCATCGCGGTTGAAGGATCCGCGCATATCGGCTTCCCACTCGCCTGTACGGCTGTACTCGCCGCCCTCGCAGTAATCCTCGATGCGGTGGATGTCCAGAATGATATCCACGATCTCGCCGATCATCTCAACATCACCCGGAGATCGGTTCTTTTTGTCGGTCAGCTCCATGAGCTCGTCGCACATCTCATCCTTCAGGTGATTCAGTTTATCCAGCATGATTTTATCTCCTTTCTTATGCTACCCGCTCAACGATCAGATTGCTGTTTGCAATGCTGACTGCCTGCGTACTGGTGTTTTTAACCGCCACGGTCACGCAGCAGCCGCGCGGCACCTCGATAAAGGCAGCCACGAAAACATTGAAGTAATTTTCGACTGCCGCCGGGGTGACAATCGCGGTCGCGCTGTTGAGTGCTTCGCCACCGACAGCCAGTGCCACGGAAACGGGGCCCACAGTGCCGCCGGTAGGGATGGCGATATTGCCGCCAAAGCTCACCTTGAAACGGGCCCGGCACTGCCCGTTGGTCAGGCCGCGCAAGGTCACAAGGCCGCTGCCCTCACGGTGCACGATGCAAGCAGGGGCTTTCACTGCGGTCTCGGTCAGGGGAAGGCTTTCACCCGCCGCAACGCTGACGGTGTTGGAGTTGCTAAATTCAGCCATTTTATCGGCTCCTTTCATAGAAAAAACGCCGGGACTATTGCCCCGGCGCTCTGGTTTGCAAAATCAGCTCAGGGGCTGAACATCCGAGAAATACTCGGAAGTTGCCGTGATTCGGTTATGCGCAGCTGCCGCAGCCGCAACCAGTGTAAGAGCCAGAGGCCCACGGGTTGCAAGACGGGTAAGCAGGAATCGGCGTAGGACGCAGCTGGTTCAGCAGGTAGTTGTTCTGCGCTGCCTGGCTTGCTGCCAGCTGAGCAGCAAAGAGCTGCTGGCTCTGCTCCGCAATCTTTGCGTCTTTGGCTTCGATGCGCTGCGCGGTGAGAGCATCCAGGATAGCGCGGGCGTTCTGGTTCTGGTTGTCCACGATGTCCCGGGTGGCGTTCTGCACGGTGTTTCGGGTGTCGCAGGCTTGTGTAGCCATGTTGTAGTTCACGCCCTGAATGGCTTCGCGGGTCTCGCAGCAGCAGTTCTGCTGCTGCATCTGCATGGCAAAGAGCTGCTGCATAAATGCCGCCTGCTGGTTTGCCCGGCTGATTTCGGCGGACATGAAACCGTTGCTCATGTTCTGCTGCACGCCGTTGATGAGCTGAGCCTGCTGGTAGAAGCCATCGCACAGGCCGTTGTTCACGCCGTCGATCTTGCGCTCGATGTTGGCAAAGTCGCTGGTCAGGATGTAACCATCGACTGCGCTGGCGCCGGTAGTGCCTGCACCGTTGCGATTGCCGCCCCAGTTGCCGCCCCATCCGCAGAAAACAAACAGAAAGAGGATGATGATCCACCACGCGCCGCCATCGCCGCCAAAGCCCCAGCCGTTACCGCCGTTGGTGTTGGCAGGCTGCACAGGCATGGTCATGACTGCGCCGTCGGAAGAAAGAGACATACTTGTACTCCTTTCAAAAAATTACTTTTATGTGATATTTTTAACCGTGGCCACGGTTACGACTTAATGAGGCAAGAACTGCTGGAACTGCTGGGCCATCGCCTGAAGCTGGTTCAACTGCTCCTGCGACATCTTGCCCGATTGCAGAAGCTTTTGCACCTCCGCTTTGGGGTCTCCCTGAAAATTGGCCTTGAACTGCTGGAACTGCTGCATCATCTGGCCGAACTGCCCCATAGGGCCGCCCATCATGGCAGGCATACTGCCGCCCAGTGCATTAAAAAGAGGATTTGCCATAATTACTTGACCTCCGTTTCAGGCTTTGCGGGCTCTTGTTTTTCCAGCGCTGCGCAGCGGGCCGCCAGCGCGTCAAACTCTGCCCGTGTGACAAACTCCACGCCGGGCTGCTGCGCCGTCTGAGGGGGCATCTTTGCCGCCGTGGTGCGCTCCTTGTAGTCAAAGACGCGGAGAGGCAGCGGCATTCCGCTGGCGTCGGTGCTCTTGATGTAAAAGGCGCTGTTTTCGCTGTCCATCAGCAGCACGCTGTTTCCAGCTGCCACCATGTACGCTTTTGCGCCTTCTTCACCCTGCACCCAGATGATAGAGGGCGTAGCCGGTGCCGTCTGGGCTGTCGGCTGCTGCATCATGGGCGGCTGATAGCTCATCCCCTGCCGCAGTTGTGCAAGCTGGTCCGGCATCGGTTGACTGTACATCGGGTATCCATACGGGTAAGGCATCGTTTACTCCTCCTTGTACCAGTAATAAATCGGGCATTCTGCACCGCTGTTCCAGCTGTCCCACCACTCGCCGTCGATCACGGCCAGAACGTGTCCGGAACAGCCCAGCACATACACGCCACGCGGGTACTCCCGGGCAAAATCTGCCACAGTGTAACAGGTGGTGCAGTCCGCCTCCACAAAACGGCGCTTGAACCCGCGTTTTTGGAGGTATGCGCCCCATGTGCGGTTGGCGCTGGGCATATCCCCGATGGCGTAACCGGTGAGCGCAAGGCTGATATACGCCTGCTCCCAGCTCTGGCCGGTGGCCGCAGCTACCGCCCGCACAGCGCAGTCTCCAACGCTGCTGCCGTGGGGGTTTGGGTTGAACTTGTGCCACATGGCGCTCCCCTCCCTTTGCGTCCAGTGTACTGCGGTGCGCCGCAGGGAGAGACAACGAAGGCGCAACGAAGGACAAAAAAAAACTAACACAAGAATTTTCCGTGTGGGCATGTCGCTTCGTTTTTGAGAAAATAATTTATTTTTTGAAAAATATATTGCATAAACAAATTATTTGTGCTATAATAAAATCACGGTAAGGGACACAGAACAAAACAAAATCGGAGGAAAATAAAATGTATATGGATTATCTGAGCAAGCAGGAAAAAATCGAATCCGTGGCGGATCACCGTTCTTATGCTGCTAAGGCAAAGCACTTTAATATCAGTAGTGCAGAAAAACGCCGCCGTGTGGCAGGAGAAGTTATCCGCAAGAACGCTTATCTGAAGCGTATTTACAAGGAAGCAAAGAAGCCCGGCTATTTTATGGCTGTTCCTTCTGTGTTTTTTGAGAGCATTGGCTAAAGGAGAAAAAAATGACAAACCGTACTGCAAACCGTCTCGGTCAATTGTACCGCTTGCTGTGCAAGGCTTGCGGCGAAGAAAAAAACGGCCGCCCGGCCAATGCCGCAGACCTTGACAACGCAACTCGTTGGCCGCTGCGGGCGGTCAGCCTCAAGATCACCCGTGCACACCAGCTTCACAAAATGTCAAACGATCTTAATAAAATGTGCGCCAACGTGCTTGCAGATTGTACGCCGGAAGAAATGGAAGATAGCTTTGCGCTGAAAGCACTCCCCATTGAACAGCAGGGCGCTTTTATGATCGGCTATCAAACCGCGGATGCTGAAAGCCTGCTAAAGGAGGAATAACCGTGAAGAAAATCATCAACGGGGCAAGATACGACACCGATACCGCAAAAAAGCTGGGGTTCTCGCAAAATGCCCCTGAAAGCGACCTCGACTGGTACGAGGAAGCACTTTACCGGACAAAATCCGGAAAATATTTTATTCACGGGGTCGGAGGACCCCGAACGAAATACGCTTCTCCTCGCGGAGATGGCGGCTGGTGCTCTGGCGAAGCGATTGTGCCGATCAGCGAGGATGCTGCCCGTCAGTGGGCAGAGAAAAAGCTCCCTGCCGATGAATACGAAATGGTATTCGGGGAAGTGAGCGAGGATGTCAACGACATCCAGGCAACCGTTTATATTCCGGCAGCTTTGGCCGCAAAGCTGTATGCGAAGCTGGACGAAGAAAATTGCAGCCGGAACGAGCTGATTCTGAAAGCGCTGCGTGAATATCTCAAATAAACAAAAAGAACCCCCGATGCTCCAAACGGAACACCGGGGGTTTTCATGCTGCCGAAACGGCGAAGTCTAAAATCAAGAGCGGAACCGCCCACAGACAATGCCGCTCTCTACAAAGGCCGTAGCCTTTCAAGTCTGGAGGCGTCTCCCGCATGGTACGCACTGTGAGTAGGCGGGCAGGAGACTGGTCGGCGCCTATATGGCAACCGCTTTTTTCATTCCCAGATAAAGCACTGGGCTAGCTGGCAAATATCCACCCTAATGCGCTTCTTTGAGAGGCCGGGTGGATTTGTTGGACATATTATACCACAATTCATGCAAAAAGAAAAGCGGCAGACCCGAAAGCCTGCCGCTTCAATGCGTTTCGTGAGAAATCGCACCCAATTAAGATTATCGTATCACACATCCAGCATTTTTTCAATGCCTTTCAGCCGGTAGCCTATCGCCGTCCGGCTGTAATGGGTCTGTGCTGCAATGTCCGGCAGCGGAAGCCGCTCAACGTACCGCAGTAAGGCTATCTTACGGTCTACCCTCCCAAGCGGTGCGCTTTTGATAGCGGCGGTCATCTGCTGTCGGTCAAGCCCTTGCAGCGCAGCGGGCAGCACTACGCGAGCCGCCGCCACAGGTAGCACCGAGCCAGAAGGGTTGCGGCAGCTGTCCGGCGTTGCGCACCATTACGGGGACGTTGCCGAAATGGTGACATTTTGTCACCGTTTTGCTGTCAAAGCGGGTATCATTAACGGAAACGGTGCGATTTCGTGAATGAAGCTCGTATGTAGTGCTTGCCATGATGTGCTCCTTTACTGGTTGATGGTAGGCTTCTTTTCTGCCAGTGCCTTCTTCATCAGGCTGACGGCACCCTCAATAACGGCGTCAAGCACCTCGTCTGTAATGGCCCACCGAATGGCTTTCGGGCAGGCCGCACGCAGCGCGGCGAACACCTGGGCCTTTTTCTTTGCGCCCTGACCGCTGCCCATAATGCTGTCCTCTGCCTTGCAAACAAGGTCATAGGCAAGGTCCTTGACGGTCTGCTTATAACCCAGACGGATGCAGCCAACGGCCAGCGCGGCAAAGCCGATGAACATCAGTACCAGTGCGATGGGTGCGGGGATAAAGTTAAGGATTGCTTCCATGATTGGTTACTCCTTTCAGCAGGTAATTGTTAATGTCAGTCTTGCTTTTTTGCATACCTTCGCGGTTATTGCCGGACAGTTGAGAATCCAAAAGGTTCTGCACGCCAACGAGAACAAGGCGCATTTCTTCATCGAGGCCGTCAAATCGCCGGAGGTCTCTTGCAAGGGCTTGTGTATGCTGGAGCTGCCCCTGTTCCAAGGTGCCGACGCGCTTGTCCAGCTCATCTAGCCGCTTGTTCTGCGCGTTGTCCGGCTCCTGTGCCTTCTTGATGTACTTATGGATGATTTCCAGCACCTTGTCGATCGTGATGGCAGCGGCGCACAGGCTGCCAAGGATGCCAAGCACCCACAGGAGAGCTTCTTTTTCGGTCATTTGCCCTCCCGAAGACGGGTCAGACCCTTCTTGCGGATGATACGAGGGTAGTTGATGGTGGTGACGTTGAGGTCTACGTTGCCCGTGATGCCCGGCACATCGCCCTTGCTGGTGTGCTGGTGGGCGTTGTAGTTAAACGTCACGTTAGGCGTTTTGCCGGTGTAGTCCGCGAGCCACACGTCATAAGGATGCAGAGCCGCACCGCCCACAAAGAGATGTGCCTTTGCAAAGCTGGTGTAGGTGTAGAGCTGGGCATAAAAGCCCATCTGCTCTACCTCATGCAAAGCATGGGCTGTCAGGTTGGTCAGACTCTGCTTGTCCAGCTTGCCTAGCCGGTTGTCCTCCACGTCCACCGCCACAGGCAGGGTCAGTTCCTTGCCCCGCAGAGCCTGCCGCACAAGGGCAAGCTCTGCATAGGCCATCGCCTCGCTGGTGGCGTAGGTGTAGTAGTAGACGCCCACGTCCATCCCCGCCGCTTTGGCGTTTTTGTAGTTGTCCTCAAAGGTGGGGTCGATGTACAGGCCGTCTGCCCGCTTGGAGAGCTTGTGGTTGGTGCTCACGGTCTTGAGCATCGCTCCCTTATAGCCAGCCGCTGCCACCTGCGCCCAGTCGATTGCGCCCTGATAGCGGCTCACGTCAATGTACCGGTATGGCGGGTCGCCCTCCCAGCCGGTGATGGTCTCCTCAACGGGAGTCTCTCTAGGCTTTTCCGGCGCAGGACTTTCGCTGTCCCAGCCGAAAAGCGCCTTCACGAGCCAAGCCAGAAATTCCAAAAGTTTTTCCATCGCTTACTCCTCCTGCACGATTTCCTCAAATCCGCTCTTGATAAGAATCGCCTTGACCTTCTCCTTCAGCAGGCGGGGGCAGCGCTTATACAGCGCCTTTGCCTCCTCGACAGTCTCAGCAGACATGATTTCCTGTGCCCATAACATTGCCATCATACGTACCAACCTTTCTAATTTTTTTGTGATTTTATGCATAAACAATCTCGCTCATTTCAAGCAAGCATTGCTTGAGCATCTCGTTTTCTTTTTGCAGCGCTTCCACCGTCTCCGGCAACTTGTCCTTTGCTTCCTGCTTTTTGCGCGCTTCTTCCTGCGCGGCCAGCTCTTTGGCGGTGTAGCGGATGTATCTCTGCACCGGCACCTGTTCGGTCCATGCGGCCTGCGCAGGCACGCCCGGCACATCGATGACCTTGCGCACGTCTTTGCCGCCGTTGGGATACTCTGCCACCGTCTCGTAGTGGCTCAGCTCCTCCACGGCGTCCTGGGCCGGGTGCTCCACCGCTTCGGTGTCGGCGACAAGATAACCCGCCGTCAGGTCGGGGTTCTCAACGACTGAACCGTTTTCGTCAATAATCTTCATAATGTCTCCTTTCTGTATAGTTAAATAGCGATACAACTACCCACCCGGCAGGCACCACCGTGGAAGCTGGCTTGCCGAATATCACGGGCAGTTTGAGCGAAACCTCAAACAAAGGTGACGTATCACCATTTCGTGGTACGAGGAACAGTATATCGTCAACAGGTGCTTTGGCAGTTAAGGAAACTGCCTCTAGTTATGCTGGATATTCTCGTTATGATGGGTCGGCATATAATATTTCATTTAATGCTTCCAAGTCCAACGCCATCTACGGCCGCAGCGACACCGTCCAGCCCGCAGCGTACTATATAAACGTTTGGATTCGATTGTCATGATCAAGTAACACGAATCCAAATATTGAAATAATACGCAGGTGGTTGAACGGTATCAGACGCACCATATATGCCGTTGTAATTTGCGGCATTGAATTTATAGGCCATGCCATTGCCAGCATAGAGCCCTTCAGGCCCTTGCTTAGCTATACCAGTGAATGCACCAGAGGCGGGATTATCTCCAAGATTCCATCTTGCGATACCAGCGAATGTACCGCGGATATTCGGCAAGCCAGCTTCCACGGTGGTGCCTGCCGGGTGGGTAGTGCTGGCGCCCATAATTGCTCGGTCGCTTGCAACTTTCATCCATGTGCCGCCAAAAAGTTGTGCCGGGCTGTCGTCCGAAATGGTGAAAAACGCACTACCAACGGGATGGTCTGCAAGCTTTTGCGCTTTCAGCAGTGCGTCCACTTGCTCTTGCGTGTAAAAATCTGACAGGTCCACCTTTGCCTGGGTGTTGACCCATGCGCCGGTGTCACCGTCCCACGTCCAAATGGTGTCGGTCGTGCCGACCACTGCCCACCAGCCGTTTTCGCCCACAGGGACGGCGGCTTTCAGGGCTTCCGGCGTGGCGTACCAGCCCTGTGCACCAATGGTGATGGTGCGCACCTGCTCGAAATATTCTTTGGTGCCTTGCAGGTTTTTGGCGGACTCCGTCTCGGACGCTTTCGCGTTACTTTCGCTGGTCTTCGCTGCGGACGCACTGGACGCGGCGGCGGTGGCCTGCGTTGCGGCTGCAGCGGCCTGCTCAGTTGCAGTACCGGCGGCAGACTGGGCGGTGGATACAGCTTCGGCCACTGAGTCAAGAGCAGCCTGCTGCTTTTCATTCAGCGCGTTCAGGCCTGTTTCTCTTGCCTTGTCAATCGCGGTCAGCGCGCCGCTTTTTTCAGTGTTGATCTCGTCCGTCGCTTCGGATTTCGCAGTATTGATTGCAGACACAGCCGTCTCTTTGGCTGCTTCGGTGTCCTGCTTTGCCTGGGCTGCTTTTTCGGCGCTGGATGCAGCTTCTTCGGCTTTTTGGGTGGCCGTGGCGGCAAACTGCTCCACATACTCCATGCCCTGCGCAATGTCCTCGCGCACTTCCACGCCGAGGACTGCTTTTCGGATGCCGTCGATGATATCTGCAAAAGTTTTTGTCACAGACGTTTCACCTCCGTTCGCTCTGTATAGATCGTGTCTGTCTCAAAGTTAAACGTATCCCACAGCCAGTCGTTGCCGAGATAAGCTGTCAGGTTGTACTTGTACGGGTTGCAAACTGCAGTGATCGTCACCGCCGCTTTGTTTGCCTTCCGTTCAAAGTTTACCGTTGTGTGCCCGCGCCAAAAAAACGAATCCTCGCGGAATTTGAACCACACCCACTGGCCTTGCAAAAGTTTTTCGAGTCCTTTTTGAATGCCGTCATACTCCGATTGAGGGCGAAAGCACGAAAACTTGACCGTAATTTTGCGGCTTTTGTAGTGCAGCTTACCGTCAATGGACCGGCTGAGGTCCAACGGACGACCGGCTCCTGGTACATTGACCAGCATCGAAAGCGTTTCCGCCTTGCCGATCTGGGGATAGGTCTTGTCAAAGAGTAGCCCGAACTTCTGTAGCAGAGAAATGGTGTTTCCGCCCACAAGGAGAAGGAAATCGTTAAAGCCGCTTTTTGCCGCAGCAGCTTCGGCCGCTTTGTAATCCACTCAATCCCTCCTTTTATGGCGTGCAGGCGGCAGAAATCTCCACCACCGCATAATGCTTGTCAGGCGTCATTTCGACCGTAAATTGGCCCTCATACTGCGTTTCTGGTGCATCAGATCGGTAAAACGCAAGCCACTGTCCCTGCAGATCGGTCTCCATCCGGCTGCGGATGTCCTCCCACTGCGACTTCGGGCGGAAACACTTGAAGCTCATGGACACTTTGCGCTGCTTAAAATGCACTTTGCTATCCAAAGCCTGCGTAAAATCAAGCACAATGTCGTACCCGGGCGGGTACTCCTGCTCACCTTCCACGTCCGGTGCGCCCACGCTGAAGCCGTCCCTCGAAAGGAGAAGGCCGTATTCCTCCAGCAGAGACTTGAATCCATCGCCCATCTGGACATAAAACTTTGGAATTTTGGCGTTTTCTGCAGCAGCTTTTTCAAGCGCCTTATAGTCGATCATTCTGCGCTTTCCTCCGTCTTTTCCGCCGGGCTATAGGTCAGCGTTTTGCCGTCCCAAAGATAGTCTGAGCCGCCGTTGATGTTGGACGGGAACTCGTCAAAAACAACGACGTTCTCCGGCAGCGGGTGCGGGACGCCAGAAGCTACGGACCACACGCCGTTGTAAAGCCGGCCGTCCGAACAAATCTTGCACTGGTATACATACCCTTCTTTTTTCATGTCGGCACCTCACATAAACTCATAAAGCTCGCGGGGGATGCAAACCGCATCGTTTCTCGACCATCCGTCACTGCCGGGGGTCTGCAACTCAAAGCCCCACACGCCCACGACTGTTGCACCGCCATAACTGGATGTGCGCTCGTAACCATTGCCAAAAACAATTTTGTCTTTGTATACGGCGACGTCTCGCCGGTGCATGGTGTTCCACGGGTAAACGATCGAGTAGGTTTTGCCATTTACCGGGATAACCATTGAAGTTGCACCGCCTCCGCCGCCGCTGGCAAGCCAGGTGGAGCCCTTGTTGCTCTCAAACGTCAGTAAGACTGCAGAAACGCTGCTGAAGTCATGCGCGATCGTCTGTGCCGTAAAGCCGGAAAGGCCGTTTCCGGCGTCATCCAGCCAGGACAGCGCCACCGTTTTGTTGCGGATGCCGTGGAACGTGATGTTTCCGCTGTCGATCGTACAGCTGCCAACACCATCTGTGATGGAAATGCCGTCTGCCGTAATGACAACTTTTTTGTCCGCAAGAGTTTCGTGCCCGACCGTAAGTCCGTGCTGCGGGTCAAAGCTGATGAAGTTTGTAGCCGTTTTGGCTGCATCCGCAACGGCTTCGTCGTTCGACTTTTTGTAGTCCGTCAGGTCCTTCATCAGCTTTTCGGACGAGTTTGCGCTCGTGCTGGCCTGCTCCTCAAGCGCATTTGTGCGGCCGAGGTTTGCAACCTGTCGGTCAGTCAGCGTCCGCCGTGTCATGCCGAAGGAGTATTCCTTTTTATTCGGCTGGTCAAAAGGCTCCACCAGCTTTGTGCACAGCATGATCGCATCCACGCTGTGAGGCTCGCTGATAATATGTGCATAGCTGGCAAATGTAAGCCGGTCAAGCGGATCATCTCCAATGTTTGTATACCCTGCATCCACCAGATCAACCGCTTTGACGGTGTAGCTTGTCACCATCGCGTAGTTTTGCTGCAGGTCCTGCACGCCAGAAGCAAAGGTTTCATTTTCGCTGTCCGTGTCTTGTTCGCGGATTTTGGCAACGATGCCAAATTTCTCCGCTGCGGCGTCGTTTTGTATCCACCCTTCCTTCAGGTTGTAAGAATACCCGGATGCCGGAAGATACTTTTTGATGGTCGCCGCGTCCGCGCCCATGATGCCGTAGCGCTCCTCATGCTTGTACTGGGAAGGGTCCTTCCACCAGAGCAGCTTATAATACCACTTTGAGGTGTCCACAGTGTGCTTGTTGCCGATGGGGTAAATGCGGGTAAAAAGGTCGTTGGTATCCGTTTTTTCGGTAATGTCCAGCAGGTTCACGCCATACTGGATTTTTTGGTTTACAAGTCGCTGCGCTTCCACCGCCTGGTCACAGTAGTTGAGCACATTGTTTCCGGTTTTGGCGTTAAATGTGCAGTATGCATAACCGCCAAAGGTTTTGAGCACCATCTTGTCGATGATGTCCCAGATGCTGCCGTAGTCTTCGCCAACGCCGTATTTGTCGGCGTCTCCAAATTCTACGACAAGATCCCCCAGCGCTGCCGTGACAGTGCCAAGCTCAAACTGCTTCATTTTTGCCGAAACCTGGCTGTTATGGGCCTCCACAAGGTGCTGCAGAAATTGCTTCAGTGTGCCGCGGTAGTTAAAAGGAGTAACGCAGCTGTCGTTAAAGTAGCTCAAAGCTCCCTCGCAGTAAACCACACGCCGGTTGTACCAGTCTGCCTCGTGGTTGAGGATGCGCCCGCGCCAAATCTCTTTGCCGTCCTGTTTTGCCACGACGACGGTAGACATTTTTTGCAGGTTATCGTACTGCGGATGGTCCCGGGGCATTGTAAAAGTAAGGCTGCCGCCCTTGCTCACCTCGCGGGTAAGCTTAGGCGACAGCACAAGCGCATGCGTGTTTCCGGGCTGGTAAATGAGCAGCTCATTCGTAGGCTCTCCATTGGGATAGCCGTAAATCTCGTACATCAATTACCCCTTTCTGCCAAGACAGACAGCTGCCCAAGCTGCGCATCCATGCCGGGTGCCATTTTGCCCACAAGCGTACCATCGTCCAAAACGATCTGCTGGTTCGCCACGTCGGGCAAATACTGCTGGACAACTTCGGTCAGCTTTGCAAGCTGGTCCTGCATTTTGGTCTGGTAAGACAGCATTGTGGAGTTGTTCGGGTTAAACATGTACGGGTCGCTCCGGTAGTCGTAACCCGCAAAGGCGCGCTCGTTGCCGTACCAGTAGGCGTCTTGCAGGTCCTTGTAGCCCAGCTTGCTCGAGGACGAGGAAGAACTGCTGCTGTCGCTCTTGTACTTTTTCCAAAGCGCAATGCCCAGGCCCACAGCACCGGCCACCACGGCCGCGATTGCCAGCGCAATGGGGTTTTCTGCCACAAATGCAACGACGTTTCCCAGCACGCCCATGATCTTGCTGCCAAAAGACACCAAACCGGTGCCAACGTTTGCCAGCACGCCGCCCGCGCCGCCGGTAGCGCCCAGCTTTTGCAGTGCTTCGGTAAGGCCGATCACTTTTGTGGTCACGCCGTCAGCGCCTGCTTCCACGCCGCCTCCGGTAAAGATTTTTTCGAAGACGGTAAAGGCGTTCTTCAGGCCGCCGCCGGAGTATGCCTCATTGATGACTTCCAGCGCATTTTTTGCCCATTTGGAGATAGCCTCGCGCTGGTCCTGCGTCACTTCGCCCCAAAGCAGGTTGACAAAGTCCAGCCCGATCGCCGCCGCGTCGCCGTTTTTTGCGTCGGAGATAAAGCTTCGCAGGATGCCAAAAATGCCTTTGTTGGACTCAGAGGACGCACCGCTTAAATACTGGTCAATGCGGGTCTGAGTAGCTTTGACGCTCTTGTCAATGGCGGTTTCCGTCTCGGTGACTTTGTCCTGTACACCGTCGATGTAGGTAATGACCTTTGTGTAGGTCTGCGCCACGCCATCGACAATGTGCTCTCCGGTCTCGGTCTCGGTGCGCTTGACGTGCTCGCTGCCATCGGCGTATTTTTCGGTTGCTTCCTGGATTTTTGTTGTAATACCGTTAAAAGTCGTCTCCGAAATGGACGTCAGCGTGCCCAGCAGCGTTTTTGACATGTCGTCATAGGTCTTTGTGACCTTTGTGACCGTGCCGTTGACGCGGGTCTCCACCTTTTTGTAGGTGGTCTCCACGCCATTTACCATTTCCTTACCGGTCTCGGTCGTGGTCGTGGTTACGCGGTCTTTGATTTTGCCCGCGCTGTCCTTGACCTTCTCGTTCAGAGTCTGGATGCTGGTGGTCACCGTGCCGAGGGCGTTCTGGCTGGTAGTGGTGGCCGTGTGAGAGATGGACTCGATGACTTTTTCGGTTTTGGACTTGGAGCCGGATTTTTTGCCGCCGCCGCCTGTGGTGACGATAGAGCTGCCGGATCTGGACGTTCCGTTGCTGTTGTAGTTGCTGGAAGTGCCTTTTCTCACCCAACCGTCGTTCTCGTCCCATTCCGCGTTGGAGCTATTCGCACGGCGTCCAGCGCCGTTCGATGCACTGCTTGTCTTTCCGCCTTGCTTTGCAACGGCGTCTTGTACGTTCGCTGTAGCAGCCGGGTTCAGGATGCGGACCAGCGCTCCGGCGGCTTCCTCAATGCCGGGCAGGCCTTCAATGATTCCGTCTGCGATGGCAGACACCATGTCTTTTCCGACCTGGACCCAGTCAGTTTCAAAGATTTTTTTGACGGCTGCGCTTGTAAGGTCCTCAACGGAACTGAGCATGTGTCCAAGGCAGTTCATCAGGCCAGCGACGATCTTGCCGAGAATCTCATAGCCCTTGACCATAAACTCATCGTAGTGGTTGATAAGCTCCGTCTCGAACGAGATTGTCACATCCATTGCCGCGTTGACGATCTGCGGCAGCGCATCAACGATGCCATCCGACAGCGAGAAAAGAAGATCCTTTCCCGCCGCAACGATGGTCGATGTATTTTTCTGCAGGTACTGCGCAAGGTTTTGCACAGCCAGAACAGCCTGTTGTTCCAGCTGCGGGATTTTCTGACTGAAGCCGGAAACCACTTCAAGCGCGATCTCTCCGCCTTTGTCTGCAAGCCCCTCTACGCCATCTTCCTCGAAGGCGCTTTTCAGCGCCACGACCCAGTCATTTGCTTTGGATATCAGCACCCCGAAAGCGTCCGACACGTCCTCCGTGAGGACTCCGGCAAGCTGAAGGGCATTGTCCTTCAGGGTTGTAAGGCGTCCGCTCATGGTTTGGCTTTGGGTGTTCATGGCGTCGTAGTACAGACCGCCTTCTTCTGCCGCCGACTGAAGAGCCTGCGTCAGGACATCGTAGGTGATGGTCATGTCCTTGACGTCCTGCACGGACTTGCCCGTGTATTTTGCAAGGACCTGATAGATATTGATGCCAGCATAGGCAAACTGCTTGATGTCCATGCTGGTCGCTTTGCCGACATTGGCAATCTGCTGGATGTTCTGTGCCATTCGGTTCAGCTCATCGTTGCCTCCGCCTGTAGCCTTGACCGCATCGCCCAGGGCAAGGATGGTCTTGCGGCTGTACTCCGCGTTTTCGCCCGCGCCAAGAAGGTACTGGTTTGCTTTTACAAGCGTGTCCGTGTCAAACGGAGTTCTTGACGCATCGCTTTTGAGCTGTTCCAGAAAAGCAGAAGCCTTTTCCGCACTGCCGAGCATGTTTGTAAACGCGGTTTGGTACGTCTCAAGCTGCGTGTTGTAACCAACGCCCATCTCGATAATGCCTTTGCCGACATTGATAACCGCCCCAGCGAGGCTTTGAAGCGCAGATGTCAGAAGGTTTGCCTTGGTGAGCAGACCAAACAGTGAGCCAGTCGCAGTCGATGCGCCGAAGTTGAGTTCTTTTTGGCTTGAAGCCGCCTTTTTCGTTGCACTCTGAAAGCTTTCCATGCCGTTTTTGGCAGCCTTTAGCGCAGAAGCGGTGGTTTTGAGCTGTGCCTCAGCTGCTGCAAGCTGCTTTTTCAGCTCTTTGGTTTCGGCTGAGTTCTTGTCTGTCTTGGCGGCAGATTCGTTGTACTTTTTGGTCAGCTCTGCAACCGCTTTTGCGGCCTTGCTGTACTCGCTGGAAAGCGCCGTAACCGTCTTTTTTGTCTCGGATTGTACATTCTGGATGCCATGCCGGTACGCGCTATCGTCAAGCCCAATGGTGGCTTCTAATTCAAAAAGTTTCAGGTTCCATCACCCCCATTCAAGCCGTTTTTGATGTGTGCTATCACTTCTTCTGAGGACGGCTGCGGGGCCTGCGGACGGTCGTTTACAAGGTCGGACACGCGGTCAACCCAGCGCTCCTCTACGCCAGCCAAGGACGCCAGAGCGTCCGTCATGTAGGCGCGATAGCTGATATCGAGTTGCTCCCGTCTTGACGCAATGATGCAATGCTGCATAATGTACGGCTTACCGATCAAGTGCAGCATATCCAGCCGGATGGTGGAGGTTAAGCGTCGATATCCGTCTGCGCCAACCTCACCAACGAGGACAAAAAATCCAGCACGTCCTTATCCTCCACGGTGGCGGTGATGACGCGCAGGGTCTTGAACGGCGTCATGGTTTCGGGCGTACCGTCCTCGTCCACGTCCGGCTCATACAGCAGGGGCAACAGCTTTGCCGTGGTTTCTGCGTTGTCGAAAAGCAGGCTCTTTGCCATGGCCTTGATGTTCTTCTTGGCCTGTGCGGATTTCTTCTGCTCCAGCTCCGCTTCGGTTTCTTTGCCGGTCAGCACCGGCATGACCTTGCGCAGTTCTGCAACCTTGGATTTTTCCAGCAGGTCAGACACAGCGTCCGCAATCAGCCAGCAGCGACGCAGAAATTCGGTTTCGTCCATCTGGTTCAGGGTTTTCACGGTCTGTCCTCCTTATGCTGCGACCTTGGGGCTGTAGTAAAATTCCATAGGCACGGTATCACTGCCCAGACGGGGGCAGCCGGTCAGGGTGACCGCAATGTTGCCCTTGCCCTTGTCAGTCGTCTTCAGGGTCAAACCGCCGGTGGACAGTGCGTTCATCAGACGTACAGCCACATAGCCACCGTCAATGGTGTCACCGACCCACCAGATTTCCTTAAAGTCACCGGTGCTTTCAGTGGGATCCAGTGTCATGCGAGGAGTGACCTTCTTTTCTTCCACATCGGCTGCACCGAGGGCCAGTTTGATGACGTCAGTGGTTGCATTCAGGGCCGTAAAAGCCAGCGTGCAGTCGTAGTCATCGATCTGCATCAGCTCTGCGGTGTTTTTCTGGGCGTTGTCCACGTCCGCGCCCAAATCGGTGAAGTTCGCCTTGCAGGTTGCGGTGACGCCGCCGGTAGTGGCGGTGATGATGTCTGCGTCCTGCACCTCGGTTTTGCCGGTCACGTCAAACTTGTTGACCACGATTCCGGCGTTGAACTGCATGGACTTGAATGCTTCCTGCGAAATTTTGGAAAATTTTCTTCCCATATTGCTCCTTACTCGCAAAATTGCGTAATTTCAAAATTGAGATATTCGCACAGATACCCTTCGGGCGGGTTGTCGAGGGGCTGTGCCCACGGAGTGCCTTTTTGCAAAAGAATAGCGCCGCCCTCACAGGAAAGCGTTATGCTGTCCTCAAGGGCCGCGCTGATCGTATCCTCGGTTTGCAGGATGGGGGTCCTGCCGCCCTTGCTTGGGTACCACAGCCGGGCGTGGAAGGATGCCGTTTCGTTCCACCCGCCGGGAATGATGGGCTTGTAGGTCAGATAGGGCAGTGAAGCGGCAGGAGAGATGTTATCTTCCAGATAGCCCGGGATGCCGAAGCTGTTAAAAAACGTGTTCAGCGCCCGGTTAATGCTCTCAGACGGTCCCATCAAGGCAGCACCGCCTTTTTGCACTTGACGGCTCGCAGTCCCATGCCTGATTCCGGCGGGGCTTTGCCCTCATCGGCTGCGCTCGTCACCTGAAAGGTCTGCCCGTCGCTCATCCGCTTGATGTAGTCCGGGAAAGCCAGAGGCACACCGGTATTGACCAACAGGGTATAGGTAGATGCCGTGTCAGCCTGCTCTGCTACCTGAGCTTCCACGGTGGTGTCGTGGCGCTCCACGGCCTCGAACTCTGGGCCGTCCGTCCAGCCGGAGACAAAGCCCCCAACGCCGTCCGGCTCATAGCTGCGGGTCTGAAAGCGGTATTTTTGGGTGAAGCTCTGCATCACGGTGGATGCAGTGAACGCGTTGACCATGTCACATTTTCCTCCACTGATTGATATCGGATTTATAGCGGGTCTTGCCGTCTGCGGGTAGGCCGTCCGCGCCTGTAGCCATCGTGCCGGACCACCCAGCAAAGGACTGGGACACATACACGCCGCCAGAGGGCAGCGCCTTGTCGTATGCGTCGATTTTTTCAGCCAGCGCCACAAAGTCAGGCGGAACGCGCATAGGCTGCACCGTCCCGGTGAAGGTCTCGGCAGTCAGATCGCCGTCCCCGGCCTTGTGCACGCCGTCGTTGAAGATGGAGCCGCGCACAAGGAAATACTGCCCCGGCACTACCCCGGCGGGCACGGTGTCCGGCTCAAAGGCAAACTCGCCTGCAATTGGGGTGTCCGCCCGGTCAAAAAAATTGTGCGTATAGACGCACAGCTCAGGGACGGTCATTGGATGCCTCCTATTCAAAAAGGGCGATTACTCGCCCGGAGTGATAGTCTGGACAGAGATGCCGTCCAGGTACTCAGCGAACAGGGTCACGCCGGTGATGGCGAAGCTCTCAGAGACGGCGGTGGTGTAGTTGCCCTGGGTGTGGAAGCCGATCAGGTTGCTGGCCTCACCTGCGGTGGTGTACACCAGTCCAGCCTTGGCATAGTCGCTGTCAGAGGGGTCGACATAGTACATCACGATGTTGTCCACCGGGGTGGCAATGACCTTGCCCTTTGCGATCTCGCCGTCAGACAGCAGGAAGATGGTGTTGTAACCCATAAAATCCTTGATGTACTGGAAGCCGTACTGGTTCTGGATGGTGATCGGGGCGGTGCCCAGGTACTCCGCCACGTCAAGAACGTTTGCAAAGCCCACAACGCCGGTAACGGTGCGGTGCATATTCTTAAACTTGTTCTCCACACTGCCCTTTGCCATGGCCAGAGCCATCTGGAAGGTCTTGGGGGTGCCTTTCAGGCTGCCGGTGTTCAGGTACTTGTAGAACTTGTCCGTGACCTTTGCGGTCAGGTCGAACAGGAACTCGTCATCGGTCTTCTGCACGGCCACATCATAGCCATAATTCTGGATAGCCTCCAGAGATACGGCCTTAGCGTACTTCTCGATGGTGATCTTACCGTAGTCCTTCTCTTTGACGGTGTACTGGCTGTAGGGAATCTCCTCGCCCTCTGCCACGGTGCCGCTCTGCAGCGTACCCTGAGCGTACTTGCTCTTCAGCACGGTGCCGGGCTGCATCCGGATGGGACGCATGATGCCCATGATCTCCCGCAGGTGTTCCCAGTTGCGCTGGAAGCGGGTGACGAAGTCGATTTCCCGGGGGTTGACGGTGATCTCGGTAGTGGTGATCAGATTGGTCTTTGCTGCCATGTGTTAGTCCTTTCCGCCGCCTGTGAACAGGTCGGCATTTGCTGCGATGGCCGCCTGACGTTCGCCAGCGTCCTTGATCGCAAAAATTTGCTCTTTGGTCATTTTGGAGCCGGTATTGATGGGCGGGTTGTCCACCTTTGCGCCGGTGGTCGTGGTTGTAGCCACAAAGTCGCCCCAGTCAGCCTTCAGGTTTTCTGCGTGCTTCTTGGCGTCCTTGACTTCGCCCTTTTCGTCCAGCTCCAGCTTGTCGATGTCCTCGCCGGACAGCCGAACAACGCGGTCTGCGTACTTGTCCAGCACCCCGGCGGACTTGAGCAGCTCCCGGAACTTGGCTTCCTTGGCTGCGTGGGTGTCTTTCTGGGTCTGCTGGGCCTTGTAGTCGGTCAGCGCCTTTTCTGCGGCCTGCTTGCCGCCGTTGGCTGCATCCCGGTCTTTCTCGGCCTGTGTGCGGGCTGTTTTTTCTGCATCCAGCTGGTCTTTGAGCTCGTCCGTCTCCTTGTGCAGGGCGTCCAGAATGGCTTTCGCCTTGTCATCGTTGGAGGTTTCGGGGTTCTCCAGAATCGTGCGGATGTCAGCTCTTTTGAGTGCCATGTGATAGTCCTTTCTGCCCTTGCTCGGGCTGCCATGCTTGGCAATAAGGTTTATTTGCCGGACGTGCTGCCGGTGTGGTGCCGCTTGTGGGGCTTGAACCCACGGCCCCCGGATTAAAAGTCCGGTGCTCTGCCAGACTGAGCTAAAACGGCATAAAAAAGCGGCTGACGCTGTGCGCCAACCGCTGAGTATTCAGTTTTAGAGCGAAAATTCACAGTCTGTGTCTGTCGGATAGTCCTGTGCTTCGGCCGGAACATAGACCAAAACAGAAATTTTGGCTTTACCCTCGCCGTATGCGTTATCACACATCTCCTGAAGCGCTTTGCGTGCCTGAACACCAGCCGCAAACAACTCTTCGACTTTTGCAGCCTTGGACTTGTTCTTTTCCTTCACCTCAAGCATCTGCTTTTTGATTTCTTCAATTCTTTCGGCAGACTTATGATAAAGTCTTTCTGCGTTTTCCTGCATTTTCGTAGCAACTTCAAGCTGTGCGCTCAAGTTTTCAAGCTCTGTCATCCTTATACCTCCTTGTTCCCTTCTTCCACCGCGATCTCTCGCAGCTCGTCAATGTGATCTTCCACCGCCGGGCGCAGGAACGGGCGGGCTTTCATGCCCCGGGTAAAGTGCCACTTGCCGTTAAAGTCCTTCCAGACCCACGGTGTTTTCCGTCCGTTGCCCTTCTCGGCAAAAACACCTGTTCCAAGCTCCACATAGACGCTGTAAAACAGGTTGCTGCCGATGGTCACGGTCTTTTTTGCGAGGTCGAGGACAAAGGTCAGGCTTTGCTTGAGCGCACCGCCTACATAGCCCTCAATGCCAGTGCTGTCTGCCGTGCCGGTAGGTACAAGCAGCTGGGCATAGTCCTGCACCTTCATGCCCCAGATGGTAAGCACCCGCTCCGCCCATGAATCCAGCGCTTCATGGAGCTGTGGGGTGTTGTCGGTGAATTTGATGTCGTAGTTGAACTCCATCTTACACTCCTCGTGCCTTTTTCAGCCGCTTTGCGAGGTCACCGGTTCCATTTTGAAGCGTTCTGGTTATGCCGAGAAGTGCAGTCTGTTTTGCTCGTTCTCCTGTATTGCTTCCTATATACACGCCAATTGTATCAATCAATTCGCTTGCGCTTGTCGTGCTGTTGATTTCGTGTTTTGCCTTTTCTGCCCAGTCGATTGCCGCTTTCACACGGGCTTCTCCCATTTTTGAGGTTTGCGATTTCGCAAAAGCAATGGATTCATTCAGCGCGTCGTTTGTGGTCGTGCGAATCTGCGTTGCCCACTCAACTTGCTTTTCAGATCCTTTCAGTATCGCCATGCCTCTTACTGAGCTGCCCCCGGCTCTGCCGGATGCTCTACCACCGCCGCTCATCGTGACACCTCTCTCTTACTTCCGCATATTGCGGTTTGATTATTGTTGCGTTAAAGTCCATGCCCGGTAACGGTTTGCCATACCAAAGAACTTGCGTTGGATTCAAGCGCCGCATGGCTTCCTTGCACCCCATTGTAAAAAGGGTTGTAGCCAAACGCTCGTTCATCAACCCAACGGACGAAATGGAGATGATAGAGTTTCGCGGCTCGCCGTCAAAGCACCACTCGTAGCTTTCCGGCCATACCCATTCGATGGTGGGAATGACCTTGATACAGTGCATTTGCCAGTACGCTGCCAACCAGTGCCGTTTATAGGCGCTCCAAATCTGCACCGCTTCCGGGTGGTCTCGGAACATGGAAAAATCAGGGGAAAGCACCGCCCCGAACTGCTGCAAAAGCGGCACATACTTGTCGGGATTGCGCCATACGCGCTCAAACTGGTAATCGTCGCAATAAAAATGGACGCCTTTGCTCCCCCTATCTTTGGCAGACAGGGCGTAGTTAAAAGGGATCCATTCCAGCTTGTCAATGCAAATGTCCGTTTCCGGCTTGATGATAGGGATATGGAACTTTCCTTCGCCCGGAAAAATCATTTTCTCGGTGTTTTCCATCGGCAGAATCACGGCTCATCCCTCGGTTCTCGCTTTTTCTTTAAGATACGACCGCACTCAGGGCAGAAATTCAGCTGTCCGGCACGATGCGTTACCGTACCGCACACGCCTGCGCCTTTCCTGTGCGTTTTTGTGATAAGAATGACTTGAAACGTGGTGTAAAGGCCGTTCTCCCCTTTGGGGGAATTTTCCTTCCACCACGCAAGTCTCTCGCAAAATTTGCAAGGCTTCTTCTCATCCATGCTTTGCAGCCTCCTTTTTTCTCTTGCGTTCTTCCGCCCACCACATTTGTTCGGCTTCCGTGCCGCCTTTGGCTTTGTACCACTCGGTGTAATCCATGACGGGGGCGGTCTCTTTGGTCACATTGTCCCGCTGCATGGCGTTCTGCCGGGGATACTTGCCCAGCGCAGAGGACAGCACACAGCGGCAGTGGTAGACCATCTCCGGGGCGGCGTTGGGGTCGCCGGGGCGCTGAATCTCGTAACCCATGACCTTGAACGGCTCGTCAAGCTCTGCCGTCTGCTGGTCAAGCAGGCGGTGCATTTCACGGGTACGGTAGTCGTGGGTTGAGTTCCAGCGCTTTTTGACCTCGATGCCCAAAGCCTGGGCGTTGCGCATCTGCTGCAAAGCCCCGGCGTTCTGGGCGCTGGTAAGAGCTGTGATGGCGTTGTTCATAGCCCAGTGCACTTCCGTGTCTGCCATGCCCTTCACAGCCTGCACCGCAATGTCGTGGACGCTCTTGCCCTGCACGATGCCCTGCATGACGTAGCGGTTGAACACCCGGGCATCATAGGTGCGGTTGCTCTCGCTCTTGATGCGCTTGTTGGGCACCAGCTTGGGGTTTTCCTTCAGCAGCAGCTTGACCGCCTCGGTGTTGTACAGGGTCAGCCCGAACGTCACGCCTGCGGCCTGTTCCAGCTCGTAGAAAGCCCAGTTTGCGCCAAAGGAAAAGATGTTGTATTGCTCATCCCGGGCTATCTTGTAGGCCGTCTGCTGGGCCGTGGTGCAAGTCTGGGTGATGCCGTCCAGCTTTGCCCGCATCAAATCAGACTGAAAGACCTGATTTTGCAGCCATATGCGGTAGTCATCCTCGGTGATCTCGCCTGCGTCCAGCTGCGCCCGCTTGCGCTCGTCCAGTGCTTTGTACTTTGCCAGAAAATCGGTCAGCTGCTTCTGCATCTCCCGGCGGGCAGTGCCGTACACCCGGAGGATACGGCGGCGCAGGCGGTTTAGCTGGCGGGTGGAAATACGGTCACGGTCAGAAATCATGCTTCATCACCGTTGTCATTCTCTGCATCGTCCACGGTCTCCCGCTCTGCGCTCTCAGCCATCAGGGACGCCCGAGCCTTTTCCTTTTGCTCCGGGGTTAAGTTGGGAAGCAGGTCGATTGCCATGTCCTGCCCGATGATGGGTGCCTCGGAAATCACCGTTGCCACCTGCTCTGCGGTGTTCACAATCCGGTTCCGGTTGAACGTCGGCGTTGCGCTGCCAAAGCCAGCCAGCGCACAGATTTGACGAACAAAAGGCTTGACCTGAGCTTCAAAATCATCTGCGTTCTGGTTCAGCGGTTCATAGGCCGCGTCCAGATGGTCGTTGGTGCTGTCCGCGCTCACGCAATGCACATCCAGCCCGCCAAAGTCCTCATACACCCTGGTGTGGAGCAGCTCCAACAGAGCCTGCCGGGCCGTCACGGGGATCTCGTTGGTGTAAGGAGTGATCTTGCCGCCCTCGCTGGTGTCTGCGCCTGCAATGTGGTACAGATTCAGCTTGACAAGGAACTCTTGCAGCTCGTCATCGGTCATGCCGTTGAAGTTTTCGCACAGCCAGTAGATCTGCGAAAAGTCCTGCAAGTCGTTGCAGAAGCCGGACATCACCAGATCGGTGTTGTCAATGTAGGCTTTCAGCCCCACAAGGGTGCTCTGGTGCAGGTCTGAGCCCCACAGCGGCACAATGGGCAGGGCACTGTAGTTTTCGCCCTCTACGCTTTCCAGCCCGCCGCCGGGTGTGGTGACGGTCACGCTCTTGTATGCCTGCTTCGGCACGGTCTCCTGCATCACATTGCCGATTTTGTTTTCCGTGTACTCGGTAAAGCCGTCCAGCTCGTACAGGATATAGTGCATATCCGTGTCAGGATTCAGCCGCCAGAAGCGCACACCCGCCTGCAAAAGGCCTGTCTTTTCATCGTACAGGGGTGCGAACTCGGTCAGCTTGAACACCACCAGATGGTCGTTGTTCCAGAATCCAAAGCTCTCACCGTGGATCAGGGCAAAATATCCGGCCTTCTGGATCTGCTCGTCAAAGTTCTGCCCCAGCTTGTCCTTGTCCACGCCATCGTCCGCAAAGACTACGCCGTTGCCGAGGGAGTAGGTCGCCCGCTGCTTGTTGAGCCGCCGGAAAAGATTGCTCTTGACCATATCGGGGTGTGGGGTGTCCTGCTTGGTGTTTTTGGACAGGCGTTTCAGCATCAAAGCGTAAGCTTGCGCAAAGCGTTCAGCCCCCGGGTTTTTCTGGGCATCGTACAGGTCAGCGTCCAGCGCCATCTTGTACGGTCCGGAAGCGCAGTGCTGTTGCACGAAGCGCCGGATGAAATCAGACTGTTCCCCGGCGGCTTGCGCCTGCTGGAAGGTCTGGAATGTGTATACAGTGCTCAAAATCAATCCCTCAGTTTCACAAGGCGCTTCGTGCGCACAAAATAGCGGATAGCGTCCATGCAGTGGTCGTTGACCTTCAGCACGGTGTCGTCTTTGTCCGGGTCCCAAGCGTACACGCCGAATTCTTCCAGCGTGTGCTTGCAGTCCTTGTAGACCTTCAGCCGCCCGGTCTGCAGCATGGTCTGAACGTCCAGAATGCCGCTCAGAACGTCGTTGTTTGCGGGAGTCTGGGTAAAGCCGTTCTTGCGCAGCTCTGTAATCAGGGGCAGGGCAGAGGGGTCAACGATGATCCTTTCCGGCTTGAGCCCGTTCAGCCACGCCTTGAGGTCTGTTACGTACTCGCCCACGGTCTTTTGCCGCTTCTGTTCGCGGCCGCTGTAGTAGTACTCCCGTGTGACGATCCAGCAGTCTGCATCTGCCTGCTTCCGGAACAGCAAAAAAACCGTTGCGTTCTGGGTGCCGAAGTCGCACGCCACATAGGCGCTCTTTGGAGACAGCTCCGGCAGCACATCAACGACGTGCTTCTTGCGGTCGAACATGTCATAGACAAGGCCCTCTGCCACCGTCCACAGGCCCAGAATGTAACGCTGATAGAAAACTCCGCTGTACTGGCCGCGGTATCTGGCCTTGATGTCCTCTGAAAGCGAAAGGTTGTCGTCCATCGTGAAATGGAGATACATCATCCTGCGGGAACGGCACTTGCGCACCCACTCCAGATAAAACCAGTGCTGCGGGCTGCCCGGGTTGCAGTTGAACCAGAACTTTGACCCGGTGACAGAGCAGCGGGCCGTGGCCTGATTGACGAAGCTCTGCGGCATCAGGGCCACCTCGTCAAAGAATGCCCCGGCAAGGGTGATGCCCTGGATCAGGTCCTGGCTGCTCTCGTCCTTGCCGCCGAAAAAGTAAAATTCGTTGGTTTTTCCGCCCTTGCTGACGGTCATGCAGTTTTCAGCCCGGTGCTCCTTGACGTTGTAACCACGGGCTGCAAGCTGCTGCTTGAGTGTGCCCAGCACGTTGCGCCGGAAACTGGCGATGGTCTTTCCACACATGGCAAACTGCTGGCCGCTGTAGCAGGTCATAGCCCACTGGACGAACGAAAAGCTCATGGCAAAGGTCTTGCCAGAGCGGATAGCGCCATCGGCAATGATGCCGTTGTGACCGCTGTATGCGCTCTGCGGTGCCCACCAGCAAAGAACCATCTTTTGCCGCTGGCTGATGGCTTTCCAGCGAAAACCGTTACTTTTCCGCATGGTCGTCTTCTTCCTCCGGCAGCATCTCCACGTCATCCGGCGGGCTGATATCTGCGGCAGCGCTCAGAGCCTCAAGCAGGCCATCGTCCGGGGCTTCTATGCCGCTCTGGTCTCCCAGCATAGCAAACTTGTCCACGATTGTGCCGAACGCCGTGGACAACTGCGGCAGCGTTGCTTCCGCGATTTTGTCAGGGTCAGCCATCGCTTTCAGATACAGCCCGAGAAGATCCTGCGCTTCCTCGCGCTTGCTGCCTAAGTAAGAAAGCATGTCCTGCGTGTTCTGCTCTTTTTTTAAGGCGCACAAATCCGCGCACTTTGGATTATCTTTCACGATTTTCCGCACGGTGCTTTCTGCTACGTCGTTCAGCTTCGCGGTTCTGGCGTAGCTCTGCAACTGTACATAGTCAGCAACGATCTTCTTTTTTTGCCTGTCTGTCAGCCGCTTCGCGCTCACCGCCACCACCTTTCTAAAATCATACAAAAGAAAAACCGCCCGGAAACCCGAACGGTCAAAATATCGAATGTGCCGCTTGCAGGGCTCGAACCTGCACACGTCCGGTTATGAGCCGGATGCTCTGGCCGACTGAGCTAAAGCGGCATAAGAAAAACCAGCTTTGCTGCATGGAGCTCATCATGCAAAAAGCCGGTTTTTAATCGTATTGTATCAGCAGCGGTTAATCCACACGGATAGCAGGCCGTGCTCCTTGGATACAGCCACGGCCTCCGATCTCTGCCCGAGGCTCGCGTTTTGTGTGGTCTGCACGGAAACCGAAACGCCGCGCATAGCGCACAAAGTGGCTTTCTTTGTTGCTGATCGGTAAGGCCGAGAGGATAAGGCCAGCGCCGAGACGTGTCAAAAACTTTGCCATGTCGCAAATCAGTTCTTTCAAGTGCTCAAACATTTGTATGCCTCCTCTCCAAAAGTGTCCACTGTGGACACTCTAAAATCACGCTAGCCGCCAGCTGGATTTGAACCAGCACCCACGGAATGGATGTGCGCAGTGGTTGGCTGTGCAGTGATGTTCCCGTGGTGTCACCAACGTTGTCCCGCCTTAAATGGGCGGCGCTCTGCCAATTGAGCTATGACGGCATATAAGCAGCACCCGTACATTCAGTTTGATGGACAGGCGTAAAACGATCGGGTGCCGCTGCATCTGGAACTTTCGCGGCCAGATGCCCCGCTATTGCGCGGCCCGCTCTAGGGCACGCAAGCACTCCCGGCAGGGTTCGAACCTGCATCCTCTGGTTTTGGAGACCAGCGCTCTACCAATTTTGAGCTACGGGAATATAAAAAGCCGCCCTTGGAATCGAACCAGCCGTGTCTACGCACACGCGCCGCGTTCCAAACTGCGCTCAGGCGGCCATATAAAAACAGCTCCGGTTCGCCGCCGGGGCTGTTGGTTGGCGCACATCCTGTCAGGAAAGTTACACCTTGGCAAGGATTCTAAGGCCTTTTCTTGGCACGGGAGGTTGCACGTGCGGCCTTGCGGGTTGTCTAGTCCATGCGCCATACGGTGCGAGGTTACGGAGTCGAACCGTTCCACAAAACTGCCAGTCTGTTATGTGGCTTCCCAAACCTCGCATAGAAGCAGCCCGCAAAACGGTGAAGGAGAACAGGAAAGCATGAAAACCTGTCACAAGGAAGGGACCGTTCTGGAGGCTGCGTGGCAAGCGGCTACCGCTTAGCGCTGAACCGCTTATTAGAATTTTACATCTAAGCTTACAGACTTGAAAAGAGCTGGCCCCTTCCAAAATCAAGCTGTGTTTTCTTGTGCATGTTGTACACTTTGCACGTCAGAAAACTCGTCCCATATCTCGGCCAGGGCCATGCATCCGCGTTTGATTCGCCGGTAGACCACATCTGCCCCGCACACGCCGACTTCTTTTGCGATTTCCTTGTGAGACTTGCCCATGACATAGTGCTCGCAAATCGCTTCGGCGCATTCCGGCTCGGCTATCAAGCAGTATGCCCGCCGGGTAGCCTCGACACGCAAATTGCACAGGTCCGTCTCCATCCTCTGAAGTTGTCGGCGCTCGGTGTCCAGCTGCTCTACAGCAAAGCCCACCTTGTCCCCATTGCCACCACCCGCAGGCATCCCGCTCAGGCTCTGGGTGCATTTTTCGGCCACGTCCCGGATACGCTGTATTTTTTGCTTCTGGGCTTCGATAGCAGCCGCAAGGTCGCGGCACTGCTGAAACCACGCTTTGACGGTGCGGTAATCCACGCCGCTGTCAGGCTTTGGTGTGTCAGTATCAGTCGTCCTCGTGTTCACCATGTATCATCCTTCCTTACGTCATGTAGTCCTCAAACCGTTTTACAGACTTGAAAATTATCTTGTTGTTACACCATCTTTGCAAGTGCCGAATCTCTTTCGGCGCAGATGGCTTGTTATAAATCATCACATAGGGGTCGTAGCCCAGATCACGAAGCGTGTAGAGGCGATACAGGTCTTGTTCCAACGTGCTGTTGAAGTTCGTTAGGCAGTAAACCATGCCAATGTTAGACTTGCGCCGAAATCCCTTTGCAAAGTCCTCAAACTTGCCTTTCAAGTCATCGTTAGGGTTATCCCACGCAAAATGAAGCGTGCCAATACGCATCTTGTTGATGTCCTCAATGTCGGCTTGATTCAACAATCGAATGTCCAGACCTTGCGTGAAGTCGATTTTGGCGTGAGTGTCAATGTACTGCTGCATAAGGTCACGCTTATCCCTGCAAGCTGTGATGTTCGGGTCAAGTACCTTTATTTCTTTTTGCCCGCTCCAAAAATCACTCACATCAGCTACTTTTACGGCACATCTCCCCTCTTTGGCTGCAACATGACAGAAAGAACAGAACACCCTCTGGGGCATCCACGACTTGTCATGCTAACTGCGAATTGGAACTGTGGATAAATGCTATAATCTGGAAACGACTTCTCGATTTCAGCCGGAAGGTCTACGTCTTTCGATTTATCGAATATTTCTTTTCCGTCTACTGTGCGGATTGCATATCCAGTGCCGCCTTTAATCACTTTGTCAGCGTTCAAGGGTTCCGGCACATCAGGGCTGTACACGTCAGAGAAAATCTTGCTCATGTAGACAATGTCGTAATGGATGAAGTCACTCCACCACCATTCCACCTCATCACCTTTTGCCTTGTGATAGCTGGAAATTCGCATCAGCGCAAGGTTTGGGAAGTTGTGCCCATCAACATCAATTAGACCTATCTTCATTTGTGATTTCCTCAATCCAAATTTCAGCTCTTGGGTTTTTCTTGTCGTAGTCCACCCGGCTGCCATCGTGGGCGGCAGCGATCTTGCTGTTGTCGTCCTCCAGCACGCGGGCTTTAACCAGAATGTCCGTTGTAGCCTCAATGAGGTTTGCCAGATCGACCCGGCGGGCGGTCTTCATGTAGTACACGCACCTCACGTTCACGCGGGCAGAGATGGGGCTGTTCGGCCTTTTGATTTGCCGCAGGCAGTCCGTCTCATAATCCACATAAACCTTGCTGGGGGCCACGAATGGGGTCCCGGAGCGTGTGCGGAGAATGCGTGCGGAATTTTTCTTGGTGCGGGGTTCGCCGTAGAGGGTCAGTTTCATCTGCCGTCCTCCACATAGAACCAGCTTTGGGGCGGGCGCTCGATTCCGAACGCTTCTCCCCGGCAAATCAGATTTTCTGCGTCCCATCTGCGGCAGGTGCAACAGTCTCCGCGATGCGTACAGGGTTGTATCGCCCAGAAATCTTTAAGTTTTACTGGCTTGTCATAAATTTTCAGGTCAGAAATGTGCCAGCCGTATCCGTCACCGCCCTTGAGATACTTTTTAGCCTGCGCTTCGGTCAAGCAAGCCGCTTGAAGCAGTGCATCTGCCGGTTTATACCACCCGTCCAATGTCAAAATGTTTATGTCCATCATCGTTCCGATGTGGACGAGCTTGTCGATTTTGTCACAGGTGAACTGGCCAATTACTCTGCCATCCATTTTCTGCACGCCCGCCTTGGGCAATTTCATGACCCAGCCATCGTGACCGGTGCAGTAGATGTACGCCTTGAACGGTGTTTCCAGTGTCGGGCGAGTCTTGCGCACCTCCACGGTTTTTATCCCGCTCCAAATCAGCTTGCACCAGTTGGGCCGAATGCTCAAAAGGACTGCTTTCATAGTTTCCCTCCAATCAGGTCGTCACGGTTTTCATTTTTTACCCCCATTGTTCGGACATTGCCTTTGCAATGCCTGGAGACGTTTTGCTTCGCTGTTTCGCTGTTCTGTGGCCACTTTGAGACCATGCGTCTTTTCGTTTCACCGCACGATGATCTGACGACGCGACCCATTTTGACGTAGGTATAACGATATCTGTGGCGAACAGTCCCGGAATGTTTTTCAGCCATAAGCACGTCGTTTTCATGTATTCATCTCCGAACATATACGGCTGAATGATCTGGCTGTATTCTGGCAGTCCAAAGATTCGCATTGGTATCGGATTTTCTATTGCTATTTTATCCACCGGGGCATTCCAGAGCTTCATGAAAAAATCTCGTGCATCACATCCTTTTTTATATCGATCTGCTTGAATTTTGCCGTCAATCACTAACCTATTTCCGCCGGCTTTTGTCAAATAAGTGCAAGGCGGGTGTGCAATGAGCAAGTCCCACTTGCCAATGTCATGCGTTACGCCGTCCATCGTTACGACTTGCCCCCCCGTCAGAGCCTTGAGCGCATCGCCCAAGATGTGCCACTCTGGATGCCCGCCGGACGGCTCAATCAGGTCGCACGAGTAGGCTTCATGCCCACGGGCGCGAAACGCTTTGCACACCTCCTGCGATTCCTCACAGGCAATCAGGACTTTCACCGTTTTCTTCCTCCCATCCATCCTTCTTTGTCGAAATCGTTACGGCTGATCCGCTCCGCCGCGTGGTGCGCGCTGGTGTAGATGCGCTGCGCTTTCAGCTGACGCTTGTACTCGGCGTACTTCGGGCAGCTGTCGTGACAGATCGGGTGCCGGTCGGGGCAGTCTTTGCAGGGTTCAAGTTTTACCATCGGTCTGCACCCCGCTTTCGCCATTGAGCATGTAACCAATGTGGTTCAGTATGGTATTCAGCACCTGAACCGTTTGCTTTGCCCTGATTGCGTACAAGTACCCCCAATTTTCGCTCCCGGTCAGCCCGTCTTTCCAGTCGGTCAGGTACTTTTCCATGGATTTCGCGTCAATCACAGGCACTTCCGGTTCGTCTTCCAGCACATCCATCGCGTCCATAATCTGACACGCGCGGCATATTACGCCGTTGTAATTTTCGCAGCCACAGCAATATGCCGCTTTGATGTTTGCGATGGCTTTTTCGCGGTCGATAAATTCGCTCATTTTTCAATCTCCTTCCTTGTCGGCTCGCTCGCCCGTAGCCTTGCAGCTTCACGGGGGGCAGTGGTGATATCGGCCTGCGCCTGCTTCAAAAACTCGGCACGGCGGTATGTAAGGTCTGGCATTTCAGCCAGCTCTGCAAGCCCTCCAACGCTTCCGGCATAGGATTTTGCCGCCGGGGGGAGTTGGTCATACAGGGCTTGCAGTTCTTTCTGTCCGTCACTACGCAGCAGCCCGCCCTTTTCGTCAATGCCGGTCACCATCGGGAACTTGCGCCAGCTCAAAAATGTCTGTGCCTTGCGTGCCGCTACAGCCAGAGCTTCCCATTCAGCGGACGGGTCTAGGCACTGGGAAAGCTGCTTGAAGATGTCTGCCACCGTGACCGGATAAACGCATACTCGGTTCGCCGCCAGAAAAGCCCGCTTGACAGTATCGCCGTCATAGTCACCAAACTGGTATGCCCACACATCAATGGTGGTCTGCATCTCCTCATCGGTCAGCGGCTTGGAACCCAGCTTGTACAGCACAAAATTCATGCGGATCAGCTTTGCCACGTCTTCCCGCGTCATGTCTCAAACCCTCTTTCTCTGTCCATCTTCGCCAGCACCCGCGCAAGCTGGTCGTCTACGGTCTCGGTTGGCTGCTTGCCTCGCGGTCTGGCTTGTCGGCTTTGTTCGTTGGCTTCCACATCCCCCAGTGTGCGCAGGCCGTCCCGTTTCCAGCCGGACAATATGCCATTGATGTAGTTCCACGAGCGCTTTCCGGCTTCTGTTGCCTTGTCAATCGCCAGCAAGATCATCTCCGTGCTGTACTCCTGCCTCCACTTCTGCAGCTTGTCCAGCGCAGAGCGTGGGAAGTCCCCAACGGCCTGCTGATAATGCTGGACGATCTTGGAAAGTTCTACGTCAACGGCGGCGGGGGCGGCGCTATTATATACACCACCGTTAGGTGATATACCATTACCATTTACATTACCATTTACATTACCATTTACATTACCATTTACATTACCATTTACAGATACAGCCGGATTTGCCGCGTTTTGCTGTTTTTGCTCGTCAAAGTCGGCATTTGCCGGATTTGCCGCGTTTTGCTGACGCTTGCCGTTTGTAACTTCTGCGCCTTTACGCCCTGCGGCAGCTCTCTTTTCTCGTTTTTCGTTCCATTTTTTAGAATTTGATTCCACCGCCTCAGACATAAAATCCCACGCCATTTCGAGCTTCTGGTCGTCCTCAAAATTCGGTGGATCAGGGAAATCAAGCAGCGCATCAAAAATCCTGCCTTTTTGCTCCAGAGACAATTT
>ERZ773131.424-NODE-424-length-36273-cov-55.012066_pt1 | contig 36273 bp, 30 predicted proteins | sample MGYA00511082_ERZ773131 | MGnify/ENA primary metagenome ERZ773131 (study PRJEB29015, sample SAMEA2737813) | human gut metagenome | biome: human gut; feature: human-associated habitat; material: faeces | place: China | collected 2012 ... | reverse complement strand
TCTTGCCTGAGCCTGATACGCCGGTTACACAGGTGAATACGTTGAGCGGTATCTTAACGTCGATGCCGCGCAGATTGTTCATCCGGGCTCCCTTGATTTCGATATACTGGTTCCAGGCACGGTGGCTCGTTGGCGCCTTTATCTCCTCGTTGTGGGTCAGGTACTTGATGGTATAACTCTCCGGATATTCAGCCAGCAGCTTTTCCTGTTCAGCCTTGTCGGTGGTTGAATATTCTGATGACGGACCGGCGTAGACCACTCTTCCGCCCAGTCTGCCGGCATCAGGACCGATATCGATGAGATAGTCGGCTGCCCGCATAATCTCTTCGTCGTGTTCTACCACAACCACCGTATTGCCCAGTTGCTGCAGTTCTTTCAGCACCTTAATCAGTCGGGCGGTATCGCGGCTATGGAGTCCGATACTAGGTTCGTCGAGGATATATACGCTACCCACGAGCGATGAGCCCAGGTTGGTGGTCAGGTTGATGCGCTGACTCTCACCGCCGGAGAGGGTGTTGGAGAGTCGGTTGAGCGTAAGATAACCCAGACCAACATCCAGGAGGAACTGCAGGCGGTGGGTGATTTCGGTGAGCAGACGCTTGCTGATTTCCTTCTCATGCTCAGAGAGTTCCAGTTTCCTGAACCATTCGCTCAGGTTCACAATCGACATCTCAACCAGTTCGGTGATGCTCTTTCCGCCAATCTTCACATAGTTGGCTTCCTTCTTGAGTCGGGTACCATGGCAGTCAGGACAAATTGTCTTTCCACGGAATCGGCTCAGCATCACGCGGTATTGTATCTTGTACTGGTTCTCCTTTACCATTCTGAAGAACTCATCGATGCTCACCCTTTCCTGCTGTTTACGTTTCTTTTCGCCAGGCAGACCGTGCCACAGCCAGTCCTTCTGCTGCTGAGTCAGTTCGAAATAAGGCTTGAAGATAGGGAAGTCGTATTCTGCAGCTCTGCGGATGAATTCCTTGAGCCACATACCCATCTTTTCGCCTCGCCAGCAAACCACACATCCGTCATATACGCTCATCGAAGTGTTCGGGATGACGAGTTTCTCGTCAATGCCTATTATGCTGCCGAAACCTTCGCAGGTAGGGCAGGCTCCGAGAGGAGAGTTGAAGGCAAACATATTGTCGGTAGGCTCTTCAAACTGCATGCCGTCAGCTTCGAACCGGGTAGAGAAGTCGTAGCAGATGTTGCTTGGCAGGAAAACGAGGCGGCAGGCTCCATCTCCCTCATAGAAGGCAGTTTCGGCAGAATCCATCAGTCGGCTGATATCATCCTTCTCATCGCTTACCGAAGCACGGTCGATGACCAGGAAGATTTCTTCATCCTTCTGCTGCATTCTCTTTCTCAGTTTATCGCCGCTTACTTCCAGCAGATCCTTGTCAGCCTGCTCCATGAAGTCTTCTATGCGTACGAATTCACCTTTTATATATATACGCGCGTAACCTTCCTGGTTGTACATCTCCAGCTGTTTGCCCAGACTGCGCCCTTCGATGACGTGGATAGGGGCGAGGATGACAAACCTGGTACCCAGGGAATACTGTCGGGTACAGGCGAGTACATCTTCGGTAGTATGGCGTTTCACCTCCTGTCCGCTGATAGGCGAATAGGTTTTTCCGATGCGTGCGTAGAGCAGTCGCAGGTATTCGTAGATTTCGGTGTTGGTGCCCACGGTAGATCGTGGGTTGCGCGAAATCACTTTCTGTTCGATGGCGATGGCCGGTGGCAATCCCTTGATGAAATCACATTCCGGTTTACTCATACGTCCCAGAAACTGGCGAGCGTACGAAGAGAGCGATTCCACATAGCGGCGCTGGCCCTCAGCATATAAGGTATCAAAAGCCAACGATGATTTTCCCGATCCGGAGACACCCGTAATGGCAACAAACTTGCCCTGAGGTATCTTCACATCGATATTCTTGAGGTTGTTGGCTCTTGCCCCTTTTATTTCAATATATTTATCTTTCCCCATTTTTTTTACCTTTTTACTTTTTTACCTTTATTCATGGTGGTAAGGCTCACCTTTTATAATAGTACATGCGCGATAGAGCGCCTCGGTAAAGATAAGGCGAACCATCTGATGCGAGAAGGTCATCTTGGAGAGGGAAATCTTCTCGTTGGCGCGGTCGTAGACAGACTGTGAGAAGCCGTAAGGACCGCCGATGACAAAGACGAGCCTTCTTGCTGTGGCCTGCTTGCGCTCTATCCATTTGGCAAACTCGATGCTTCGGAATTCCTGTCCATGTTCATCCATCAGCACCACGGTATCCGAAGGCTGGAGGAGTTTCAGAATCAGTTCTCCTTCCCGTTCCTTCTGCTGCTGTTCGCTGAGACTCTTGGTGTTCTTGAGTTCAGGAATGGTTGTTATGTTGAAAGGCATATAATGGGTGATGCGCTCGGCATAATCCTTGATGCCCGCAATGAAATGCTTGTTTACGGTCTTTCCGACCAGAATGAGTTCTGTCTTCATTTCGTTGGCGTTTTCTTGCTATACACTTTCATGTTTACTCTTCGCTTCGTCCCTGTAATATCCTGTTCCTATTCTTTTTGGATTCTTCGGGAACCAGCCTTTCTCGCACCGTTGTCTCTGTTCGAAGAGTTCACCTATGCTCCATAGGGATGAAGCACCTACTACGCCCAGTATGGCAGAGAAGAGTACGTTGGCAACCAGGAAGGCAGCTCCGATGCAGATGATGCCTGCAACGAGGAAAACCCACCAATAGCGGGTGCCCGTATAATATTCCGTCTTCATGACGATAGGGTGAAAGATACCTATTATTAAAAAGGTGGATACGGCGATGATGACGCCCGTGTAATATACTTCCATATTCTATCTTTTTATATTTTGTTCATTCAACTTTTGTTATCTTACCAATACAATATTGCTAAATAATAGCCTTATTCTATTTTCAATTCCATTTCAAAGTGCAAAAATACAAAAAAAACTTCAAACATGTTTGGTTTATCAAATATTTTATATAACTTTGTACGCAAATAGAGAAATTATGCATTGTTTTCGTGCACATCTCGATAAGAATTAATTAATTACATAATATAATCAAACTATGGCTAATAACGCAGAATTGATCAAGCAGTGTGAAGAAAGAGCACAGCAGTGGCTCACACCTGCTTTTGACGAAGAAACTCGTAAAGAAGTAAAAGCAATGCTCGACGCAGAGGACAAGTCAGCCCTCGTTGATGCATTCTATCAGAACTTGGAGTTCGGTACTGGTGGTTTGCGCGGTATCATGGGCGCAGGTACCAACCGCATGAACAAGTATATCGTTGGTATGGCTACACAGGGCTTTGCTAACTACATCCTCAAGGCTTTCCCAGGTGAGGAGAACCTTTCTGTAGTGGTAGGTCACGACTGCCGTAACAACTCCCGTCTCTTCGCTGAGACCGTAGCTGCCATCTTCTCTGCCAATGGCATCAAGGCTTATCTCTTCGAGAGCCTCCGTCCTACACCAGAGATTTCTTTTGCTATCCGCGAACTCGGTGCAAAGGCTGGTGTCAACGTAACTGCTTCTCATAACCCTAAGGAGTACAACGGTTACAAGGCTTACTGGAGCGACGGTGCTCAGGTTCTGGCTCCACACGATACAGGTATCATCGAGGAGGTAAACAAGGTTACTATTGACCAGGTGAAGTTTGAGGCTAACTGGGATAAAATCAAGATTATCGGTGGTGAGATGGATTACGACTACATGACAGCCGTTCACTCTGCCATGATTGACCAGGATGTTATCAACCGTCAGAAGGACCTCAACATCGTTTATTCAGCTATGCACGGTACAGGTCGTGTCATCGTTCCTCTCTGTCTGCGTTCTTGGGGCTTCCAGAACATCAATGTAGTTCCTGAGCAGATGGTTGTAGATGGCAACTTCCCAACAGTGGTTTCTCCAAATCCAGAGAATGCAGAGGCTATGACCCTCGGTATGAAGCTTGGTACCAAGTTGAACGCTGACCTCGTGGTAGCTACCGACCCAGATGCTGACCGCCTGGCTATCGTTTGCCGCGACGACAAGGGCGAGTGGATGATTATCAACGGTAACCAGACAGCCATGATGTTCTGCTACTACATCATCGAAAACAAGAAGAAGTTGGGCAAGTTGAAGCCAACAGACTTCCTCGTAAAGACTATCGTAACAACAGAAGTTATCGCTGAGATTGCCAAGAAGAACAACGTAGAGTTGCGCGACTGCTACACCGGTTTCAAGTGGATTGCACGCGAGATTGCTATCTCTGAGGGCAAGCAGCAGTACATCGGTGGTGGTGAGGAGAGCTTCGGTTTCTTGCCATACGATAAGGTACGCGATAAGGATGCTCCTGCATCTATCTGTCTCATCTGCGAGATTGCAGCATGGGCTAAGGATCAGGGCAAGACTCTCTACGACCTCCTGATGCAGATCTATGCAGAGTATGGCTTCAGCAAGGAGTTCACTGTAAACGTAGTTCGCCCAGGTAAGACTGGTGCTGACGAGATTAAGCAGATGATGGCAGACTTCCGTGCCAACCCTCCACAGGAGTTGGGTGGCAGCAAGGTGGTAACCTGGAAGGACTATCAGAGCCTGGAGGTTAAGCATGCTGACGGCAGCGTAGAGAAGCTCGACATGCCTGCTACAAGCAATGTACTCCAGTGGTTCTGCGACGACAACACCAAGGTAAGTGTCCGTCCATCAGGTACAGAGCCTAAGATTAAGTTCTATATTGAGGTTAAGGATCCTTCATTCAAGTGCGCTGGCTGCTACAACCGCTGCACAGCTGCTGCAATGGATAAGATCGAGGCTATCAAGAAGAGCCTGAAGTTGGATTAATTTCATAGGAAATCATATCATGGCGCTCCGGTAATTATTGCCGGAGCGCTTTTTGTTTCAGTAGCCGTTTATTTTTCTCGAAATAGGGTAGCAAGTTACCTTCATTATCATGTTTTTACAGAAAAAAAGCAAAAAGACTTGCATATTTTCTGATTTTTATTTACCTTTGCACCCATATTACAAAATTATAACATATAATTATACTCTTATGGGAGGCATTTTCGGAACTATTTCCAAGAAAAGCTGTGTCGCTGATCTCTTTTACGGCACAGATTACAACTCACATCTCGGCACACGCCGGGGCGGTTTGGCAACCTACAGTAGTGAGAAGGGCTTCGTGCGCTCTATCCACAATCTGGAAAGTTCATACTTCAGAACGAAGTTTGAACCTACACTCAACAAGTTTGAAGGAGCTACATCGGGCATCGGCGTGATTAGCGATACAGATGCCCAGCCACTCATCATGAACTCTCATCTTGGCCGCTTTGCCATTTGCACTGTAGCTAAGATAGTAAACAAGGAAGAACTTACTCAGCTTCTGCTCGAAAAGAACATGCACTTTGCAGAGATGTCTTCGGGTAGTACCAATCCAACTGAGTTGGTGGCTCTGCTTATTATTCAGGGTAAAACCTTCAGAGAAGGTATCGAAAACGTTTTCCATCACATCAAAGGTTCCTGCACCATGATGATCCTTACCGAGGATGGCATTATCTGTGCGCGTGACAGTTGGGGACGTACTCCAATCATCATCGGCAAGAAGGAAGGTGCCTATGCGGCTTCCAGCGAAACCACCTCGTTCCCTAACCTTGATTATGAAACAGCATATGAGGTAGGACCAGGCGAAATCGTGAAGATTAAAGCTGATGGCATGGAGCAGATTCGTCCTGCTAACAAGAAGATGCAGGTTTGCTCTTTCCTCTGGGTTTACTACGGATTCCCTACATCTACCTACGAGGGCAAGAATGTAGAGGAGGCGCGTTTCACCAACGGCTTTAATCTCGCCAAGACCGATGATGTGGAGGTAGACTGCTGCAGCGGTATTCCTGATTCAGGTACGGGTATGGCGATGGGTTATGCTGCCGGCAAGGGTGTGCCTTACCAGCGCTGTATTGCCAAGTATACTCCTACATGGCCTCGTAGCTTTACTCCTAGCAACCAGAGCATGCGTTCACTGGTAGCCAAGATGAAGCTGATTCCTAACAAGGCGATGCTGAAGGGCAAGCGAGTATTGTTCTGCGATGACAGTATCGTTCGTGGTACCCAGCTTCGTGACAATGTGAAGGTGCTTTTCGACCAGGCAGGCTTGAAGGAGTGCCACATGCGTATTGCGTGTCCTCCATTGGTATATGGTTGTCCGTTCATCAACTTCACTTCTTCCAAGAGTGATATGGAGCTGATTACCCGTCGCATCATCGAGAAGTTTGAGGGCGATGCCAACAAGAATCTTGAGAAATACGCTACCACCGGTTCTCCTGAGTATCAGAAGATGGTAGATGAGATTGCCAGCCAGTTGGGCTTGACTTCCCTGAAGTTCAACACCATCGAGCAACTGGTAGAGGCCATCGGTCTTCCAAAGTGCCAGGTATGTACCCATTGTTTCGATGGCAGCAGCGCATATACTCTTGATGAGTTTGCTGATGAAGACTAAAGTAAGAATATAAGTTCTTGATAGATAAGAAGATAGGTCTAGCGATCCCGCAAAACGCGGTGTAGCTAGACCTATTTTATTTTCCTTTTATATGGTATCGTAATACCCCCTGCGAAATAAAACTGTCACAACTGTCATGTAACGCTTCTGAGTAGGAAGCGTGAGGGCTAAATATATAGCTTTCAATCACTTGTGATATGATACGAATACAGACAGAATCGGAAAATAATGTGGTTTATATTGTTTTCTTCTCGAAAAATTTGGTAGTTACGAAAAAGCAACGTATCTTTGCAGCACATGTTTAGTAAAAAGAAAAAAGTATGAGTGAAGTAAAGCCATATAAATTACCGGAAGAAAAAACAAGTATAGTTTCTGATTCCATGGCAGTCCGTATTACTCCTGATACGGATATTGTTACCTTGCGCCATAATGTGATGGATGCGGTGTATGCTACAACAGATCAGAATGCTTTGTATAGTTGTTTGGTTTTCTTGTCAAGTCAAAAGCAAACTTTACAATCTTCAGTAAAGAAAGAACTTTTGAATCGTTTAGATGAATTGTCAAAGCTTCCAGATGGTTGGGATGGTGAAGGTAGTCTTGCTCTCTCAAGAAATATCGTGGATTTTGTGAAGCGAATTATTCTGCTAGCTACTGATACTAGTCTGCAAAATTGGGTAGCTTTTCCTGATGCACGAGGTTGTATATATTTAGATTACACGGAAGACAATAATATAGCAGGTGTTACTATAACCAATCATCAGGTTGTAGCATTTATCAAACGGGATGGTCATTTGTCAAAATTCAGTTTTGATAAGTTGGATGAAAAGGAAGTATTGTCATTATTGGAAAAAGCTCATGGATAAACTGATTTCTGAAATAGCAGACGATGAAAAGGTTGCAAGAATCCTGTTCTCGCCTTCTCATATTTATAAAGGGCGTGTTTCGCCGAAGGCTTTTAAACTTGAAAAGTTGAAGAGTGGTGCTGAAGACTATATTTCAGTATTAAGATATAATGCAGATCAATTAGATTCTGTATCAGCTGTTTTTCGTCCTAGAACGAAAGGAGACTCTCGATATGGATTTACATTTTTAAATGTTTTGGATGTTCGAAACCTGGATTATGAATTTAACAACAGAAGGGTGGAGCTATTGCCAAAACCAAGCAAGCGATTACCGTTACATGCTGGAATCTTTTTATCAATTGATGGAAGATTGCAGACTGCCGATGATGTTTCTCCTGATATAGATTTTTTCCAAAAAGAACTTGCCATGCTTTGTGATGGGGTGCATAAATTTTAATCTGCCCCGAACGTTGGAAAAGTAGCCTAGTTTTTCATCCGGGTGAAATCTTTACATCTTCGCCTTTTGAGGCTATCGGTCTTCCAAAGTGCCGGGTATGTACCCTTTGTTTCGATGGCAGCAGCGCATATACTCTGAATGAGTTTGCTGATGAAGACTAATTCATCTTTTTGCGAGATAAATAAATATGTAAGTGGCGAAATGAGTAGGCTGACAGTCTGCTGGTTTCGCCATTCTTTGTTTGTCCTCTTCTGTTAAGCAAATACTTTGTGATACATTTTTGTGTTAAAATTTCGAATATTCTTAGAATTATCAGATAATTACCGTATTTTTGCAGAAAGGTTTTAAATAGAGATGATTATGAAACTATCAGATTATAGCAATATAACATCGACTCCTGTTTGGAATGAAGTGAAAAACTGGAGTGACGATGACAAGAATGAGCCTATCACATTGCTTTATACAACAATGGATAAGGTAAATCCTTATGTCGTTCCTGAGTCTGATGAGATAGAAGCTTTTGTGAACGAGATTCCTCGTGAAGCCTTGGCAGCTAGTGTGGAGATGGCATTAAAGGATCATGAAAATGGTAATACCATTTCCCATTCAGAATTAATGAGTCGTATAAAAGCGGAACGAGGATGGAAATAGAATGGTCACTGCTTGCCATTAAATTTGTTGAATCAGAAATCATACAGTTATGAGTGCAAAAATAACACAAGATAATCTTTATATGTTGTTGCCATTGAAGATTGGATGGCTTGCTCCTTGGCTCTCGCAAGACAAGGGTATAAGTCTTACAGATGCCATCAATCGTATATATCATTCACAACTATATAAAAAGCTGTCTACAGAAAGTACCAAATATTGGCATTTAGGTCCTGTGGACTTGTATAATGAACTGAAGAAAGAACTATAAGAAGATAGGTCTAGCGACCCCGCTTAGCGCGGTGTAGCTAGACCTATTTTTATATTATTTCTCGGCAAAATCTTCTTTTGCATAAATCTTGTTACAATCGATGTTGGAGATATCCCACTGGAGAGACAATACCTGATTGTACTTCTTGTATTTATAGGTTTTGCCATTTACTGTAGTAAACTTAACCTCGTAATTATCTGCTATTCTCAATGGTGGAGTTGTAATGCTGGAACCATTCTGCAGGGTAGATTTATAGCTCCAGATAGCTTTCTGTTCTCCCTTCTTGTAAATCTCAATGTTTGAGATGGCAACTTTGTCGTTCAGATTGTTTGTGAACTGAAGCGGTGCATAGCGATCTCGTGTGAAAGGTTGCAGGTCGATGACGTAATTAACATTACCTATGTCTGTATAGGTGAATGTATGAAGATCTTTTTTGGATGAGACAAAACTCATGGCACCATAGGTTGGCCTAGCGATAAACCTGATGGCTATAGGCGATTCATCCGAATTGTCTTTCATTTTTGGCATATACCATGCCCATGCAGCATTCACTTCGGCAGTAGCTCTATATATGTTGGAATTTCCTTCCTCAAATCCACGGTAACTTTGCCATCTGAAATATGGCAGGTTCTTGAATACCAGCTCATAGGCTGCAATGTTCTTCCTCTGCGTATTCTTGATGTCCATGTCGTTAATGGTATAGGTCTTGGAGTGAGTCCATGACCATGCTGCCTTCAGGTTGTATTTTTTTTCAGCATATGGCATGTCTCCCTTTACTCCTGCTGCTACGGATACCCCAGCTTCTACACCACGAGTATGTGAAGAGGTATAGGTAACCTGGTTAATTGTTGTTTGTGGACTAGGTGTTCCGCTCGCTGTAAAAAATATATCGTCTGTACCCAATTCCGTATATACCTTTTTGCCATTCTTTGTCTCACATTTCAACGGGATACATTCCATGGCGAATGCTTTGCCGTAGAAACCGCAAATACGTACATACGAACCTCCGTGTCTGTTCCACCATCTACCCTTGTACATGTCATTATTGCTTACGCTTGACGACATGTTCACTATATAGTAATCGCCCGAACCTGCCTGGCCATCATAGCAATGAACCTGATAGATGTCAAACGAAACATTGATGGCTCCGCTGCCTTCGATATAATCCCGTTTCGACAATGCCAGATGGCGAACTTCCTTTTTGTCATTATAAGTAAAAGTCTTACCATAATGGTACTGGGTAAAATCCTTGCTGAGGTCATCATCACCATTTGAATTTTCTACTTTCTTTTCTTCGTATTTGTTCATATCTGCTACCCATCCGTTCAGATAGGTATAGATGTCGTTGTCCCCAAGTTCCGGATCTACAGCATCCAAGTCGGCCATCTCATCACCGGAGCCGTCATTATTCAGGTCTTCTTCCTGTAGTTCTGGCTGATTCCATTCCACGTCATCAAACAGATTGGTATATGATTGGGTTTCAGCCGCTTCCTGGCTGTTGTCAACGAATACCTCGTCCTGGTTAGGTTCATATACCTTGTAGCTATACCCCTGACCGTCCGTAGCCGATAGCAGAATATCATCAGAAGGCTGGTAGGTCGCTACAATTCCGCCCTGCTCCATAACTTGCTCAGCTTCCTTCTGGTATTTATCCCCGGCAGGGATAATCAGCAGGTCGGTTGATTCCGAAACCGTGGCTTGTCTGTTAGGAAAGAGGAGTTCACAGGCTTTCCTCATTTCAGCCTTTTCGCTCAATCCCAGCATTACAGTATTGCCCTTATATTGAACACCAGTTATAGCGCTGTTGAAATGGGTTTCTTCATCTGATGGTGGAAAGTTTTCCGCCGAAGACGTTTTGTCATCATCCGAACAGCCTGTAAACATAGTCAGCGAAGCTATGAGAAGCATCACCAAGTAAGTAGCCTTGTTTAAAAATAATGTTACTTTTTTCATAATCTTGTCCATTTATCAGTTAATGTGTTATTTTGCATAGAACGTAAACTTGTTCTTGTAATCTCTGTTCACGCAGACGGTTGCCTTGCGCTGGGAGAGATTGTATACCACCGACCACTGGGTATGGCTCGTTGGATTGCCTGGAGTTTCTGCCTGACTCACACCATTGAGCAGATTCATGGCTCCTTCCTCTGACAACTGGTTACTGTTCTGCTTGATGACGAATTCCATCATGTCGTATCGGGTCTTGCCGTGGTTCGAGAGTTTCGGACCTTTATCTGAACATGCCATGGTTTCAGATACATAGAAGTTGCTGGCATAGCGCTTTTCTATCACCTCGCGGGTGTTTGGCAATACGCCAGGATATTTGAAATGAGTCTTTCCGTCTTCACCCGTATATTCATCGTCGATGTAAATCTTGCTTTGGTGATCCTTGTCATATACGAATTCTACGATGGCATAACGGCCCGTGGCATCTGCCATGTAGAAATGATAGTTGCCGTCATTATCCGGTATCCAGAGGTCATATCCGTCCAGAATCTTGAGAGCTTCATCTACCGTTCTTGCATGATCCAGCATCATGCGTAAGGCCAGGGTTGTAGTCAGTTTCTTGCCCGTGCTTGCCTGCTGGGTTGGCTTGCCGTCGAGATGGAGTACGGATACGGCAAAGCCTGCCTCGTTCATGCCGTCCATCAGAAGATATGGGAATGCCATGATATAGGAAAGGTCTTGTGTCTTATGTTTCTCAAACTGTTCCTTGTTATATAGGATGTAATGCCAGAGATCCTGCCGGTAACCTATCCAGTAGGCATCCACCATGCTGATGGATTTCAGTCCACCTTCTGGAGCCGTGCGAACCAGGACTGCTGCAATCGGTTCATTATCGTGAGAGTAGTCAAAGTTGCGCCCCATCAGATAATCACCAGTATCAGGTGTCGTAACAGCAAAGGCACTGCAGCCGGCATCCAGCTTGACTCTTGCCTTGAGCCAGGATGGTGTTTTGTCGCAGAGGGTTTTCAATACGGCACCAATCAGTTGGGTATTGTCGGTAAGATTATAGCCTGATATGGTAGAGAGTTTGTAATCCTCCGTATAGTCAAGATAGAAGAATCTTCCGTCTTTCAAGTCCTGGATGGACCGGACCATCTCCAGTTTCTTGGCATCGGTCAGCAGACTGGCTGGTACGTCCTGATAGTGTGCCTGATTGTTTACTTCTTCATGGTCATCATCGCTGCATGAAGATAGCAGAAACATACAGAATGTGATGCTGAAACTTAAGCATAAAAACAGAAACCATTGTATGTGCTTACTGTTGAAAGTGATATTCTTTTTCATACGTAATTAGTATTAAATGATTGATAAATGATTTGAATTTTCAAATGCAAAAGTAATGGAAAACCACTCTCGGTAGGGAGAAAAGTACACTGAAAAATGCTGATTTTTCTGGAATTATAAAAAAATATCCCTCAAAATACATCAAAAGCAATCTTTTTTATTATTTTTGCAAGAAGAAAAAGCGATTCGTCAGTCTGTGCAAAATGATTCGTCAGTCAGGGCAAACCAGCCTCATCTGTCAATACGAAATAATTTATCTATCCATTATGAATATGAAAGAAAAGAACGCAAAGAAATCTAAGATACATCAGTTAGGGTTCTCTTTCCTGAAGAGAGAATCTAATTACTTGGACTGCCAACGTCAAGCTATCCTTGTGTGTTTCTCCGTGATGCTCTCTTTGGGCATCCTGTCAAATATCCTGGGCTTGTCTGGAGCCTTTGATTCGTTTTTTACCGTGTCTAACATCGTTTTTCTGATTGTCGTGTTATCCTCCTTCATGGCTTATCTCTTCGGGAAAATCCCAATGGTGAGGGCAATCGTTTGTATCGCTATCGCCACCCAGTGCTTTATCGGAGCTGATATCCTCTACAGTGCCTTTATGCCTACGCTGAAAGATAACAGAATGGTGATTCTCATCAATATGCTTATCCTTTCAGGCAACATGTTTTTCTCGCTGGCGGCTTATCAGGCGCGTCTCACACGCTGGCTGGTGGGAATAGCTTTTGGGGTTTATATATTGAGTGTGATTGTAACGGGGGATGAATCGCTCATGGATTATTTCTTCATGATGATGCTCATATTGCTTTTTATCAGCGTGCTGAGTCTGGCTGTTGCCAGAAACGGTGAGTATCTTGTCAATGCGAACAGAACGTTGCAGCGTGATGAGGAAGAACTGCTCCAGGTGCTGAAGATAAACAAAAAGCAGATTAAGGCATACGTGGCTCTGGCGAAGGAAAGGCATGATGTTAAACTTACCGCGCATTTGCTGGATCTTCTGGGTGAGGCTTCGCAGAAGAATGTCATAGACAATGTGATGCAATATCTCCAGACCCGCGAATTGAGCAAACAGAACATAGAACGCGTCTTTCCCGAGTTGAGTGCCTCTGAACAGGAAATCTGTTACCTTATCCTGCAGAACAGAAAGTTGAGTGAGATTTGCACGCTGCTCAACAAGTCGGAATCGAACATCACTACCCAGCGGGCCAACATCAGAAAGAAGTTGGGAATGGGCTCTGCTGATAACCTGAAGAAGGTTCTGGAGAAGCGCATAGCTGAAAGCCAGTAGGCCGATGAGGCTGATACTGAACCATATCCTGTTATTTTCGGAAATTTTGAACATATTGTGATAAGATGTGAATAGTCTTTTATCACCGAAAAGCCGTACCTTTGCACCCAGATAATAAATGAAACGTAAATCAATAGAAATCATTAAGAAGAAATGAAGAAAATAATCATCTTATGTTTCGCGCTCGGAGCTTTCCATACACTTGGCGCACAGGAGACGCTTACGCTCAGCCAGTGCCTGCAGATGGCAGTGGATAATAACCTGTCGCTCCAGAGCAGCCGAAACGAAATAGCTAAGGGAAAGTACGCTATCAGCGAAAATCAGGCTAAACTCTATCCGCAAATCAATGCGGTGGCACAGCTCAACGACAACTTTACGCCACCTGTTTCGGTTACCGATGGCTCGGCTTACGGCAAGCCTTATAATGTAACCAAGACGTTGCAGTATAATGCTTCGGCGGGTGTACAGTTGCAGATGCCGCTGTATAACCAGATGATCCTTACCGCCATCGACATTACCAAGATTGCCGATAAACTCAACCAACTCTCTTATGAGAAGGCGCGTGAAGACCTCATCGTGCAGACTGCCAAGATGTATTACATGGCGCAGAACACATCTGAGCAGATTCGTCTGACGGATGACAATATCAAGCGACTGGTAGAACTCAGAAACATCACCCAGGCTTTCTATGATAACCAGATGAGTCTGGAGGTAGATCTGAAGCGAGTGAATCTCAATATCGAGAACCTCACCGTGCAGCGCGATAACGCCATCGCCATGCTCGAACAGCAGTATACCATGCTCAAGTATGTGATAGATTATCCTGCCGAGAAGGAGATGAAGGTGACAGCCGTAGATCCGGGAAAGATTGAGATGGTGAAGGCTGACGGACTGGATACGGGACTCTACGAGCTCCAGTTGCTGGAACAGAAGAAACTGCTCACTCAGAAGCAGACCAAACTAGCCAAGGATGGTTATCTGCCATCGCTCTCGCTGACCGGAAATCTGATGTATTCTGCCTTTACCGATAGGATTGATCACTGGATCCATTCGGGCGAATCAAACCACTGGTATGGTTCCAACGGTCTGGGCATCCAGCTGCGAGTGCCTGTATTCGATGGTTTTGAAAAGCGTTCTAAAATCAGAAAGGCGAAGATAGAGGAGGAGAATGCACGCATCGGTTACGAGGACGCCCTGAAGGGACTGCAGGCAAACTATATGAATGCGGTGAGCGAGGTGAACAACAGTCAGCGCAACTACAAGAAGCAGTTTGATAATTATACCATGGCTCAGGATGTTTACAACGTAACAGCCGACCAGTATAAGGAGGGTGTGGCTTCGATGACAGCGGTGCTGCAGGACGAGATGCGTATGAGCGAGGCTATGAACAATTATCTCACAGCCTACTATCGCTACAAGGTTGCCAATCTCTCGCTGCTCAAGTTGACTGGACAGCTCAACCAGATTTCGGTTGCTAAATAACGGAGAAGAATAAATCATTAAAAAATAAAATATAAACAGGAAAACGGGATGTAAAAAAGTTTACTTCATATTCCCTGATTCCAAATTACAATAAAACTATGGAACAGAACGAAAATAAAAATGTAGAAACAGCAGAGGCTACACAGGTATCTCACGAAGAAACCAGGAAGAAACTCAAGAAGCAGCGCGTAAGACAGATTATCGCCAGTCTGATAGGTGTTGCTATTCTGGCTTTCGGACTTTGGAAAATCGTATGCCTCTTCCTCGATTATAGCTCTAACGAAACGAGCAATGATGCTCAGATAGAGCAATATATATCACCGGTTAATCTCCGTGCTTCCGGCTATATCGCCAAGGTATGCTTCAGAGAACATCAGGAAGTACACAAGGGAGATACCCTCCTTGTGCTCGACGACCGGGAGTATCGTATCCGTCTGATGGAGGCTGAAGCAGCCCTCAAGGATGCCAAGGCAGGAGCCAATGTCATCAACGCTACAGAGCAGACCACCGAGACATCCGCTTCTATCTATCAGGCATCTATCGATGAAATAAATGTACGACTTGCCAAACTCGCCAAGGACTGCGAACGCTATCGCAACCTGGTAGAAAAGAAGGCGGCTACTCCTATCCAGCTCGAACAGCTGGAGGTAGAATATGCAGCCACCAAGAAGAAACTCGAAGGGGTAAAGAAGCAGCAGGCTGCTGCCTATAAGGGAGTAAACGAGGTAACTACCCGCAAGCAGAATGTGGCTGCCTCCATCGAGCGTGCCGAGGCTGCCGTAGAGATGGCAAAGCTGAATCTCTCTTACTGTGTGGTTGTGGCCCCTTGCGATGGTAAACTGGGTCGCCGCTCTATCGAGGAGGGACAGATGGTAAATGCAGGGACCACCATTACCTACATCATTCCAACCAACAACAAATGGGTGATTGCCAACTATAAGGAAACCCAGATAGAGAATCTCTATGTAGGACAGAAGGTGCGTATGACCGTAGATGCCATCAGCAACAAGGAGTTTGAGGGTACGGTGACCGCCATTTCTGGTGCTACCGGTTCGAAATATTCGCTGGTACCTACAGACAATTCTGCTGGCAACTTTGTCAAGATTCAGCAGCGTGTGCCTGTAAGAATCGATTTCAACAACCTCAGCAAAGAGGATAATGAGCATCTTGCTGCCGGCATGATGGTGGTTGTCAAGGCTGAGAGAAAGTAAAAAACAGCTAGATGGAAATGAAGTAATATATGGAAGAAGAATATAAGAATTATCCGTTTTATGATTGGGTGCCCAAACCGCTCGGCATCATCTTCATGATCATCCTCTTCGTGCCGATGATTACGATGAGTGGTGTCTATTCTGCCAACAGCGGCGAGATGATGAGCGGGCTTGGCATCCAGTCGGAATACATCGCCTTTGCGGGCTTCTGTACCTCGATAGGAATGGCGGCTTTCTCGCCGTTCTTCTATGAACTGGTGTGCATCCGTAGAGAGAAGATGATGTGTATCGTGGGCTTCTCCATTCTCTTTATCCTCAGTTTCGTGTGTGCCCAGACCGACTCGCTGTTCATACTCGGACTGTGCAGTCTGCTGATGGGTTTTGTCCGCCAGACGCTGCTGATGGCGCATCTCTTTGTGCTCATCAGATATGGTTTCGGAATAGAGGCTACGAGGAATATCACGCCGGGATGCGAGCCTACTACCGAGGAAGCATGGGATGCGGTAGATTCGGAGAAGATGGTTTCGCAGCCGGTTATCTATCTCTTCTTCATGATTATCGGACAGTTGGGAACCTGGCTAACGGCATGGCTTGCCTATGCCTATGAGTGGCAGTATGTTTATCATTTCATGATGGCATTCATGCTGGCAGGCATCATCATCGTGTTCTTCACCATGCCTTACCATGAGTATCCGATGCCTAAGTTCCCGATAACGATGTCGAAGTTTGGCAATGTTACGGTGTTCAGTATCATGCTCTGTTCGTTTGCTTATGTCATGGTTTTCGGCAAGACGCTCGACTGGTTTGATGATCCTACCATCCGTTTCTCTTCGGTGGTCTGTCTTATCTTTACCGCTCTGTTCATCTATCTGGAGAAGACGCGGCGTTCACCTTATTTCATTATGGAGGTGTTCCAGCTCAGGGTCATCAACTACGGCATCCTGCTCTTCTTCCTGCTGATGGTCTGCAATTCGAGTGCCATGTTTGTCAATGTGTTCACCAATGTGAGCATGAAGATAGACAACTGGCAGAACGCCACCTTGGGCAACTGGGTGATGGTGGGCTATACCGTGGGACTGATATTCGCAGTCATCGCCCGAGCCAAGAATGTTCACCTGAAGTGGATGTACTGTCTGGGCTTCCTCTTTATCGGAGCCTATGCGCTGTACATGTATTTCGAGGTACAGAACGATGGCATGTATGAGCGTATGAAATGGCCTATCATCATCCGTTCTACGGGAATGATGCTGCTCTATTCGCTCATCTCCACGATAGCCAACCAGCGCATGCCTTACCGCTTCATGTCAACCTGGGTTTGCATCATGCTTACCGTTCGTATGGTCATTGCCCCTTGCATCGGCTCTGCGCTCTATACCAATGTGCTTCAGCACAGACAGCAGTATTATGTAACCCGCTTTGCTCAGGATTACGACCGCACGAACATCGAGACGGCGAAGACTTACGACCAGACGGTGAGAGGCATGCAATATCAGGGCAAGAGTGTAACCGAGGCGCAGAATATGGCTGCCATGAGTACGAAGGGAAAGGTACAGGTACAGGCCACACTGGTGAGTATCAAGGAGATGGCAGGCTGGACCTTCTACGGCTGTCTGCTGTGTGCCGGACTGATGCTCGTTCTCCCTTGGCGCAAGCGCAATATCGGGGAACTGACGCGCGAATATCTGCTGAAGAATGTAGATGTGAAATCCTTGGGAAGAAGGTAGGGGAGTGCTAAAATATCATAAAAGATACAGGCTGCTCATCTGATGAATGGATATTTTTGTTATCTTCGCAGTTAAATCTGAAGATAACAGACCCATATTCATCATGAAAATAACAGATAATATCATCATATATGAGGCTCATGAGTTTCCTCAGCTGTTGATGCAGCCTTTCTACTCCGACTATGTCGGAATCGTAATCTGTCATCAGGGGATGTTCCGTTTCTGCGTAGACGGAACATCCTTTGTTGCATCTGAGGGTGAAACCGTTTTCCTCTCCAAAGGAGTGATGTTTCATGTGCAGGAAACGGGCAAGAACCTTAAATATACCCTTCTTTTTTACCGTGCTGAACAGATTCGTCACATGTTGGGCAATACCGTGGTTACCATGCGTCTTTATGCTACGATTTATCCCAAGCCCTGTCATGTCAGGACGACGGGTTATGAGGATATGCTCACTTCTTATGCCCTGATGCTGAGGAAACTGGAGCTGGAAAAAGAGAAGAGTGGTGAACTGGATGCCTATTGTGTGCATGAGCAGAAACTGTTGCTGATGGCTGTTACGTATCGGTTGTGCAGCATCTTCTCGGCATCGTTCAAGGCTGCCGGCAAGGAGATGGAACGGAAGATTGCCATCTTTGAGTCGCTGGTGCTGCTGATAGAGAAGAATTATATGCGTGAGCGCAGTGTGGCTTTCTATGCAGATGAACTCTGTCTTACACCGAAATATCTGTCGGTACTGGTCAAGTCGGTTTGCGGTCAGACGGTCCAGCAATTGCTTTTCAAGGCGATGATCCGTCGCAGTATCTATCTGATGAAGAATACCACGAAGACGATACAGCAGATAGCCAATGAACTCAGTTTTCCCAATGCTTCAGCCTTCGGAACCTTCTTCAAGAAACATACCGGTCTGTCGCCTAAGCATTACCGCAATTGGGAAGAGGGGAATGAACCGCCTTCTTTCAAATAAAGATTTCATCCTGTACCTAATAAAAGAAAAGGGACAGAGGAATTGTGCTGTCCCCTGTCCCGAAACTGTGATATAACTAAAACAACTGAGCGAAAGCCTCGGCTGTCTTTCCTGTATAGGTTTTCATCTCTGTAACCGGCTTGTAACCGAAATCCTTGAAGGCAAGGAGCTGTGTGGCAACAAACTGGTGGTCGTCAGAGATGCAAGCCTGTAACTTCATATTACCCATACTGATTGCAGAAACAGGGAATTTGCTGATCGCTGTTTCTACATCCTTTGGGGGTGCGCTGAGGATGTTCTCAAGCTTTCTTCCATCCTCTGCAGAATATTCCTTCTCTTTTATCTTAATCACGCTGTTGGTAGGTTGATAGATGAGCTTGACAGTCAAACCCATGAAACCTTTCTTTACCTGTACATCCTGGAGTGCCAAAACATCAGCACCCATCTCTAAATGATTAATCTTTGCCATAATTTTATACTGTTATTTGCTTATTCTTAATTCTTGAAAAATATATATTGAACTGTTTTTTTGTTTTGAATAGGGGTGTAGCCAGTCTTATCGCAAATCTTAGGAAAGATGCGATAAACCTATATGAAATTTTAAAAAGAGAAAAGAATAAGCACTAACAGAGCAGATGTCGCAAGCAAATGACATAATACTTGCTGGCGACATCAAAGTGGATTGGGGCAGTTTCCTGTCGGAAAGGCTCCATGCCACCTTCTATAGCTGATAAAAGGGATGATAAATAACGGATTCTATTTGTAAGCAATCTACTGGCAGTCTGACTGTTGTGCATGTTGCCACTTGGCAATAAGCGCTGCGGACGGCTGCTACAGATGCGGTAAGCAAGCTGTGAGGCGTTTTCAAGCTGTGCCTCAGGCTGGCTCTTGTCATACTCAACCTTCGCCAAACCATCTTTCTTATGGCTTGCATCTTCGGTATAAGAATCCTCGGGTGTAAAAGAAATAGAGGCAGCAGATACCTCTCCATAGCCTGAGAAGACCATGGACACCAGAAATAGGATGTATAGTATCAACTGCCTCATATTTGATATGTAGTTAAAGGAGTTAAAGAAGTTATCGCTCCCTACGGTCGCTGAGGAGTTAAGACAATAGTCTTTTTAGCCTGTTTTTGGGCGAAGTGACATACGTCTTAACTCCTTAACTCCTTAACTTCCCGTTTAATTAATAGCTTCTTGCGATGATGACACGGGCTACGGCTGGCTTGCCGCTTACCATATCTACACCTGGAGTCTGCTCGTAAGCGAAAGGCACGCAGCGGATGGTAGCCTGAGTCTCTTCCTTAATCTTAGCCTCGGTCTCGGCTGTACCGTCCCAATGGCAGAGGAAGAAACCACCGTTCTTCACACGCTCCTTGAACTCCTCGTAGTTGTCGCACTCGTAAACGTGAGCATCACGGTAAACACGAGCCTTCTCGAAGATATTCTTCTGGATGTCTTCCAACATATTCTTTACGCGCTCAACGATGCCGTCGAAGCTTACGTTCTCCTTCTCCAAGGTATCACGGCGCATGATTTCGATGGTGTTGTTCTCCAAGTCACGGCCACCCATAGCCAGACGAACAGGAACACCCTTCAACTCATAGTCAGCGAACTTGAAGCCAGGACGCTTTGCAGGGTTGTCATCATACTTCACGGTGATGCCCAACTCGCGGAGCTGGTCGATGACAGGCTGCAACTTAGCAGTAATCTGAGCCAACTGCTCGTCGCCCTTGTTGATAGGAACGATAACCACCTGGATAGGAGCCAGCTTTGGAGGCAATACGAGACCGTTGTCATCGCTATGAACCATGATGAGGGCACCCATCAGTCGGGTAGAAACACCCCATGAAGTAGCCCATACATACTCAGGCTTGTTCTCCTTGTTCAAGTAGGTTACGTCGAAACTCTTGGCGAAGTTCTGACCCAGGAAGTGAGAAGTACCACTCTGGAGAGCCTTGCCATCCTGCATCATTGCCTCGATGGTATAAGTGTTCAGGGCACCTGCGAAACGCTCAGTCTCACTCTTCACACCCTGCAATACAGGAACACCCATGTAGTTCTCTGCAAAATCAGCGTAAACCTTGAGCATCTCCTGAGCCTTTGCTTCAGCCTCTTCCTTAGTGGCATGAGCGGTATGGCCCTCCTGCCAGAGGAACTCAGAAGTACGGAGGAACGGACGGGTACGCATCTCCCAACGCATTACGTTACACCACTGGTTGCAGAGGATAGGGAGATCACGCCATGAATGGATCCAGTTCTTATAGGTGTTCCAGATGATGGTCTCAGAAGTAGGACGGATGATGAGCTCCTCATCGAGCTTTGCGTTAGGATCAACCTCAACCTCTTTGCCATCCTCTGTAGAACGGAGGCGGTAGTGGGTAACTACGGCACACTCCTTGGCGAAACCTGCCACGTGCTCAGCCTCACGAGAGAAGAAACTCTTCGGGATGAGGAGAGGGAAGTATGCGTTCTGTACACCTGTCTGCTTAAACATCTTGTCGAGCTGCTGCTGCATCTTCTCCCAGATAGCGTAACCGTATGGTTTGATAATCATACAACCACGAACTGGTGACAACTCAGCGAGATCAGCCTTTACTACCAAATCATTGTACCACTGACTGTAGTTGTCAGCGCGCTTGGTTAAATTCTTGAGTTCTTTAGCCATATTGCTTTATTCTATTTATTTTGTTTTTTATTTCTTCTGTTACTTATATATTAAGGTATAAGCATGAGCCTTCATCATTTGCAGACGGCAGTTCATCTGTCTGCAGGTGTCTGAAATCCTACTTTTAGGGATTTTCCACCCCCAAATAGGTGATTTCCTAGCTCTATTTCGACAAATACCCTTAAATTTGCATGCAAAAATACAAAAAAATATTAGAAAACTCTCCATTATGGAGAAAAAAGAGTTATCTTTGCAATTAAATAACATAAATATAGGAGATTTTAAAATGAAAAAGACTAATTTTGCAGTTGCAGGCCTCTCTTTGTGCTTGCTTTTCTCTAGTTGTGGAACCAATCAGAAGACTGGTACAGCAGTAGGTGCCGGTTCTGGTGCAGCTCTGGGTGCTCTCGTTGGTGGATTGCTCAATAATAGCCATCGTGGTACAGGTGCTCTCGTAGGTGCTGCTATCGGTGCAGCTGTTGGTGGAGGTGCTGGTAACCTCATCGGAAAGCACATGGATAAGGTAAAGGCTGAGGCTGAACGGGTGAAGAATGCACAGGTAGAGACTGTAACAGATGCCAATGGCTTGTCTGCCGTTAAGGTAACATTTGCTTCTGGTATCCTCTTCCCAACTAACGGTTCTACTCTCAGCAGCAGCGCAAAGACTGATTTGGCTCAGTTTGCCGGTGTATTGAAGAACAATACCGACTGCGAGGTTTCTATCCAGGGTTATACTGATGCTACAGGTAATGATGGTATCAACTTGCCATTGAGCCAGAAGCGTGCTGAGGCAGTTTACAACTATCTCGCTTCTTGCGGTGTTACCAGCCGTCAGGTAAAGAATGTTCAGGGTTTTGGTTCTGCTAACCCTGTAGTGAATACTACTGCTGCTTGTGCCCAGAACCGTCGTGTAGAGGTTTACATGTATGCTAGCCAGGCTATGATTAACGCAGCCAACAATGGTACATTGAAGTAATAACTTTCATGCTCCCGGAAGGGAAAAACTAAATAGATGATTTTGAAGAAAATCAAGAATATAGTAAAATGGGTGGTGGTGCTGTTTTTCAGTACCACCATTCTTGCTGTAGTGGCATATAGGTTCATTCCTGTGTATGTCACTCCCCTGATGTTTATCCGATGCTTCCAGCAAGTTGCTGATGGCAAGAGTATTACCCTGCATCATCATTGGGTTTCGATGGATAAGATTTCGCCTCACATGCCTGTGGCGGTAATGGCGAGCGAAGATGCGAGATTCCTGAAGCATCACGGTTTCGACTTCAATGCCATCGAGAGTGCGGCGAAGAATAATGCACGTGGTGGAAAGGTGCATGGAGCCAGTACCATCAGTCAGCAGACTGCTAAGAATGTCTTCCTGTGGCCTGGCCGTTCATGGACCCGCAAGGGATTTGAGGTCTACTTTACCTTCCTCATCGAAATGATGTGGAGCAAGCAGCGCATCATGGAGGTTTATCTCAACAGCATTGAGATGGGACCGGGTATCTATGGTGTGGATGCGGTTGCAGAATATCATTTCGACAAGAAAGCGAAAGATCTGTTTCGTGGCGAGTGTGCGCTGATAGCAGCTACACTTCCTAATCCGCGCAAATTCAGTTCGCTGCATCCTAGCGCTTATATGAAGAAGCGCCAGCGACAGATAGAACATCAGATGAGATTTATCCCTACCTTCCCTCGTGAGGGCGAAGATTTCGACCCGGGCACGGCTGTGGGAGGATATAGGGGGAAGTAATACTTAGTTGATAGTTTATAGTTGATAGGGGTGACCTTAAAATAATTTTTTGCCTCAAATATTGATTCATGGATTTACTGAAAGACTTGAACGAAGCGCAGCGTGCTGCGGTAGAATATATTGACGGACCTTCGCTGGTGATAGCCGGTGCAGGTTCGGGTAAGACGCGTGTGCTTACTTATAAGATAGCTTATCTCCTGAGCCAGGGCATGAAACCCTGGAGCATCATGGCGCTCACCTTTACCAACAAGGCGGCAAGGGAGATGAAGGAACGTATCGGAAAACTGGTGGGAAATGATCTCGCCCAGCATCTCTATATGGGTACCTTCCACAGCATCTTCTCCCGAATCCTGAGAGCGGAGGCTGAGCATATCGGCTTCAACAACAACTTTACCATTTATGACGAAAGTGACTCGCGCTCGCTGATCAAGGCGATAGTGAAGGAGATGGGGCTGGATGATAAGAAGTATAAGCCTGCTGCCGTTCATGCCAAGATTTCGATGGCGAAGAACAACCTGATGAGTGCTGCGGCTTATGAGAGCGATGCGGCTATCTTCGAGCAGAACAAGCGTGCGCAGATGCCTGAGGTTGGTAAGATTTTCGTGGCTTACGTGCAGCGCTGCAAGCAGGCCAATGCCATGGATTTCGATGATTTGCTGACGCTTACCTATCAGCTCTTCAGGGAGCATGAGGATATTCGCCACAAATATGCCGCCCGCTTCGATTATGTCCTGGTGGATGAGTATCAGGATACCAATCACGTTCAGATGTCTATCGTCATGCAACTCTGTCAGGAGAAGCAGCGTGTTTGTGCCGTGGGTGATGACTCGCAGAGTATCTATAGTTTCCGCGGTGCCAATATCGATAATATTCTCAACTATCAGCGCCAGTTTCAGGGAACGCGTCTCTTCAAGCTGGAACAGAACTACCGCTCTACCCAGACCATCGTTGAGGCGGCTAACAGTCTGATCAAGCATAACCGCAACCAGATTCCTAAGGATGTGTTCAGCGAGAATGCGAAGGGTGAGAAGATTCAGTATAAGCCTGCTTACAGCGACAAGGAAGAGGCGGTGATTGTGGCGAAGGACGTGAAGCGTATCAGGCGCGAGGATGGATGCCAGTATAGTGATTTTGCCATTCTCTACCGCACCAATGCCCAGAGCCGCAGCTTCGAGGAGGAGTTCAGAAAGCAGGGTATTCCTTATCGCATTTATGGCGGACTGAGTTTCTACCAGCGCAAGGAAATCAAGGACATCATAGCCTATTTCCGTCTGGTGGCGAATCCGGATGATGAAGAGGCTATCAAGCGTATCATCAACTATCCGGCACGAGGAATAGGGGCTACTACGGTGCTGAAGATTGCTGACTGTGCCCATCAGAACCAGGTGAGTTTCTGGGAGGTAATCGGTGCCCCTGAGCAGTATGGACTGGCGGTTAACAAGGGTGCGATGAACAAGCTGGAAACCTTCAGATTGCTGATTTCTTCGTTTATCGAACGGGCTCAAACTACAGATGTCTATGAATTGGGTGACGCTATCATCAAGGAGAGTGGTATCAGTCTGGATATTATGTCGGGTAAGCAGCCAGATGATCGCGCACGTCAGGAGAATCTGGAGGAATTCTTGAGCGGTATGTCGGCTTTTGTGGAGGAACGCCGTGAAGAGGGTAGGTTTGATGAACTCTTCCTGCAGGATTATCTGCAGGATGTGGCGCTGCTTACCGATGCTGACAGCGATGGTGATAAGGATGAACCTCGTGTTTCTCTGATGACGGTTCATGCAGCCAAGGGTCTGGAGTTTCCTACGGTATTCGTGGTTGGTTTGGAAGAGAATATCTTCCCAAGTCCGCTTTCTGCTGCTTCGCTCAGAGAACTGGAGGAGGAACGGAGATTGCTTTACGTAGCCATTACGCGAGCTGAGAAACATTGTATCCTGACGAACGCCAAGAACCGCTGGCGATATGGCAAGATGGAGTTTGATAATCCGAGTCGGTTTATCGATGAGATTGACGGCAAGTTGATTGATAGCCAGGATGAGGCTGGTGGAAGCTTGTTTGGCTCTATGTCTGAATCAAGACTTGGTTCAAGGTCTGGTTCGATGTTTGGTTCTAGAGCTGATTCGATGTCTGACCAGCCGGAGTGGGCGAGAGCGCAACGTCCTCGCAGACCGTGGGAGGATGCTGAGCTGCCTAGATACAGTAGCAGGTATCAGAATTCCAAACCGGTAGCATCGCAGTTTGTAGCAGATCCTAAGCCTTCTCTCTTTGATGATGAACCAGAGACTTCACGTACTTCCGGACGCTCGTCTCTCTCTGAAGGTAATTTCAAGTCTGTTAGGGCGCTGAATGCAGCTAAGCGTTATATGGAGACGCATTCTTCTCATCCTGCTTCTCGTGGTACTGGATCTTCTACAGCATCAGCTTCTTCTTCTTCAGCTTCATCCGCTGGCAGTTCTTCTTGTGGTTTGCAGGAGGGAATGAAGATTGAACATCAGCGTTTTGGACGGGGAACAGTATTGAAGATTGAAGGTACTGGTGAGAATACGAAGGCTACGGTTGAGTTCGTTCATTCTGGCACCAAACAGCTTCTGCTGAAATATGCCAAGTTTACGGTAGTAGATTAAGTTCAGTAGTCTGATGTTTATATTTATAGGTTTATCCTGTTTTGAAGTTCTCTCTTACAGGTAGAATCTTATAATATAGATAAAGAGTTATAAAAATAGATTGGGCAAGACCATCTCTGGTCTTGCCCTTTTTGTTTCTATATACTATAAATTGAAAAAGCGTCCCCGCAGTAGCCTCACGGTCACTACGGGGACTTATATTACTAACATCTAACTTTAGCATTTTTGTTTAAACTTAAAAACAAATACTTTAAGAGATTAAATTCTCCGTTATCTATAAACATAAACCAAGTATCTCATATATTGCAAGTAACTTGTATCCTGCAAATATCTTGTATCCTTAAATGCAAGTTCTTAGAAAAGTTAAACCCATAGACCAGTATCTCTACTAATATCTTGATTATTTTTATTTTATTGCTTTTTGTCTATTTAATATTTAATACTTTTAAGTTCACAATGCAAAGATATAAAAAAAATGGGTAAACTCCAAATTAATTTTGCTTTATTTTGTATTAAATGGCTTTTATTGTACTTATGCGGCGGTTTTTAAGGATTAACCGGCAAAGTTAAGAGGGTGTATCATAAACATTCAAATGCTTTATGATACACCCTCTTTCTCAGGATTCTGAATATTTTCGTGTTTATAACGCTTCGTCTTCAGGACGTGGCATCTGTGTCTGGGGCTTCTGTTTCTTGCCTGACTTCATGAATAGTTTCTTCTTCTTGAGCCATGCAGCCTTGCGTATCTCGTATTCTTCGCGATGACGCTCCAAAAAATTATCTGCCATGTTTCGTTTCCTTTTTTACTTTGCGTTATGAATGCTTATTCTTCTTTAAACTTACTGTAAATCACCTTTATCTGTATAGGACTTGTCTCCTTGCCGTTGCTGTCGGTGGTTATTACACCTCTTTTCAGTCGGGTAGAAGCGAGTGACATATCGTGATTAATCTTGGAGATGACGGTAGTATAGCCCTGTGTGGTTGTGATGACGTTTACAGGAACCAGTACTACTTTATTCCAGTTTTCCCCCTTGCCCTTGTTCTTATACATGGCAGAAACCAGGTTGGCGATATTCTGGAATGTATAGGCATTCTTGTAGGAGCCGGTACTGCTGTAGCTTGCCGTATAAGAAGTACGGCTATCTGCTAACTTGCTCTTTTCGAAGAACGACTGCAAACTGTCTTTCTGAACCATCAGGATGGTGCTTGGTGTAGCAAAGTTGTATGGGTTGTCTTCGTTTTCATTGTTGAGTCGTGGGAAAGAGATGGTAGCAGTGTTGAGCGTATCCTTCTCATGACCTTTCATGATATCTTCGATAGGGAGGGTAACCTCGGTGAAGATACCTGCCGGCGACTTGAGATAAGTACATTTCTCCTGATCCTGACTTGCCAACTTCTCCAAGTTCTCGGTATCGTTCTCAATCTTGTTGAGCTGCAATACCTCTTCTGTACCATCGAAACGGTTGTATCCGATGCTTACAGCTGTACTGTCTGTAACGCCGTCCTTTGCCTTGATGGTCTTGTGGCGGGTCCAGTAGAAGATAAGCTCTGTATTCCAGATCTTAGCCATGTTACCCGTACCGCCTACGTTCTTGATATAGAAGCCAGGGCAGACGTTGTGCAGAAACTTGTAGTTGGTCTTGAAGTACTCAGGATGTTCTGCGTATGTTTGCATGATGTAAGAACCATAGTTCTTATATGTCTTACCATCTTTTGTGTACTTCTTATTCAAGTAAATCTTGAAGTTCTTGACATCTGATGTATTGCTCAAGTTGTAATTACTGCTCCAATGCTCGTTGTTTTCGCTAACCCAGCCTTCCTTGAAGGCATCATAATCAGAGTAATACTCCTGATCTTCTGCCATCGGCTTTGTCATCTCATAGGCTGTCACCTTCATTGGGGCGATGGTATCGCCGTAGCTGGCATTGTATGAAACCAGAAGGTAGCATGAGTCTGCTTCGATAGAACCTTTATTTGCCTGCTTGATGTAATCGAGTGTATCTACATCGAAAGTAGGCAATACGCTCAACTGGGTCATGTAGTCGCCCTTTACATAGTTGCCGGTTTCCGGGTCTTTCATCTTTCCGATGAGTCCCGTGTTGTTGCGGCTCAATACGGCACCTGCTACTATAGACTTTGTGGTAACATTGAACGCTGAGTCAGAAATGTTAATGTTGTCTATCTTATTAGTGATGCTACCACCAATTCCCTCGGTGGTATCATCACATGCAGCGAAAGTAAGCGCTGCTATAACTAATACTGTTAAGAGTCTTAAAATTTTCATTATCCTTGTATGTATGTGTCTCTGTTGTCGGAATTTTATTCAGCGTCAGGACAAACCTTGTTGATGAAGTCTGCGTATGGCTCCTGGATATCTTCTCCTGGATAAGCCAGTACAGGCTTGTTCTTCTCCTTCGCATAATCAAAGAGAATCTGGTTGGCTTCTTCTTCACCTTCTACCACACCGTCGCTATAGTCGATGGCGAGTTTGCCGAGCTCAATGAAGTCGAAGTCGTCCTGATAGCTGTCGAGCAGTTCAGACTTGGCATCGCGGAAGGCAACGCAACGTTTGAAGTTGGTACCCAGTTCACCCTTGAGTTCATTGGTATAGAGAGCGGTAATTACCTTTGATTCTGCAAATGAAGGCTCTTCGCTGTAGGCAGTCTTTACATAGAATGGCACTACTGCGCTAGCCCAACCCTGGCAGACGATCACATCAGGCTGCCAGCGGAGCTTCTTTACGGTTTCCAATACACCACGTGCAAAGAAGATAGCTCTTTCTCCGTTGTCGGCATATTCCTTTCCGTTTTCATCGGTGCCCATCTGGCGGCTCTTGAAATAGTCGTCATTATCGATGAAATAAATCTGCTGTCGTGTTGTTGGTATAGATGCAACCTTGATGATCAGCGGATGATCTGTATCATCTATGATAAGGTTCATACCAGACAGGCGAATGACCTCGTGCAATTGTCCGCGACGCTCGTTGATGGTGCCCCACTTAGGCATGAAGGTGCGGATCTCAAAACCTGCTTCCTGCATCTTCTGAGGCAGTTCGCGTCCCATGATTGACATGTGAGACTCGGCTACGTATGGGTCGATCTCCTGATTGATAAATAATACTTTTTTTGCCATAAAATTTAAATTTTATTCTTACGAATTACGTGCAAAGGTACAAAAAAAACTTCAAATAGGGGCATTTTTTCTCCGAAATTCATTATTTTCGGCAATAATTCGCATATTTTTAGGTTTTTTCTTTCTCATTTGAGAAAAAAGTTGTTATTTTGCACCCGAAAACAGATTATGACGATGAAAGTATTCAATAAGATTGTTGACCTCCAGAACGAACTCTTCATGTGTCGTAAGGAGGGAAAGGAAATCGGCCTTGTGCCAACTATGGGTGCGCTGCATGAGGGTCACGCCTCTCTTGTTAAGCGCAGTGTAAAGGAAAATGGCGTGACTGTAGTTTCTGTGTTCCTGAATCCTACACAGTTTAATGATCAGGGTGACTTGGATCGCTATCCTCGTACCCTCGATGCTGACTGCAAGCTCTTGGAGGCTTGTGGTGCTGACTATGTGTTTGCACCATCGGTGAAGGAGATGTATCCTACACCAGATACACGCCACTTTGAGTTTCCACCTGTTTCTACCGTGATGGAGGGTGCCAAGCGCCCGGGTCATTTCAATGGTGTATGTCAGGTAGTGAGCCGGCTTTTCTATATCGTTCGACCAACCCGTGCTTATTTCGGTGAGAAGGATTGGCAGCAGATTGCTGTCATCAAGCAGCTCGTGAAGTACATCAACAGCGATGTTCTGATTGTAGAGTGCCCTATTGTACGTGATGAGGATGGTTTGGCTAAGAGCAGCCGTAATACTTTGCTGGCTCCTGATGAGCGTGCCATTGCGCCAAACATCTATAAGGCCCTGAAGGAGAGTGTGGAGTATGCCAAGACTCATACCGTACAGGAAACTCACGATAAGGTGGTTGCCGACATCAATGCTGTAGAGGGTCTGGAGGTAGAGTATTTCCAGATTGTGGATGGCGACAGCCTGCAGGATGTTTCTTCATGGGAGGATAGTGCATACGTGGTAGGTTGCATCACCGTTTATTGCGGTAAGACTCCTATCCGTCTCATCGACCATATCAAGTATAAGGGATAATTCCTCGATAGATATTCTTTATTAAGTTTAATCCGTAACAGATCAAGTAATAACAGAACAATGCAGATAGAAGTATTGAAGAGTAAGCTCCATTGTGTGACCGTAACTGAGGCTAACCTGAATTATATGGGTAGCATCACCATCGATGAGGACTTGATGGACGCTGCTAATCTGATTGCAGGCGAGAAGGTTCAGATTGTAGACAACAACAATGGTGAGCGCTTGGAGACCTATATTATCAAGGGTGAGCGTGGCAGCGGTTGTATCTGCCTGAACGGTGCTGCAGCCCGCAAGGTGCAGGTGGGCGATACCGTCATCATCATCGCTTATGCCCTGATGGACTTTGAGGAGGCTAAGACCTTCCAGCCAACCGTGGTTTTCCCAAAAGAGGGAAATAAGGTTTAAATATCGTATGATGATATAGAATTGTATAAAGAATGATAATCTCGTATGATAATCATAAAGAATATGCGTTCCTGTGGATAGATGAATCCGTAGGAACGCATATTTGTTTTGTGACGATAAACTTGCGTTTCGGTGTGGCGAAATAGCGGTAAGCCACATAGATGGTGATGCCCTGTTCACGGATGGATAATGTATGTGTACCCTATATATAATGGTGTAATTACTATTTTATGAAGGTATAATTACGATGGGTTAAGGATAGATCTCGATATGGCTGCTGCCGGAGTTGCCATTCTTGATAATCCTTATCTGGGTGGTGATGCGCTCGCTCATCGTGTCGGTATGACTGATGACGCCCACCTTCTTGCCTTGCGAACTTTGCAGCATGGCGAGGGAATCGATGACGGTGGCTAAGGTATCGGGGTCGAGGGTTCCGAAGCCTTCGTCGATGAACAGATTCTCGAAGGAGATGTTGCGGGAGGATAATGCCGACAGGCCCAGGGCAAGACCGAGACTCACGATGAAGGTTTCGCCACCTGATAGGGAGGTGGTGTCTCGGATATCGTCGGCACGGTCGTGGTCGATGACTCTGATGCCCAGCGAATGCTTTACCTGCTGCAGTTCGTAACGGCTGTTGAACTTTCTGATTTCCTGGTTGGCGTGCGCTATCAGGAAACTGAGCGTATAGCATTGGGCTATCTTGCGCAGCGTCTTTCCGTCTGCTCCGATGGCATCCGTAATGGCTGTCCAGTCGTCCTTTTCCTGCGTTACGAGCTTCAGAGCCTCAGCCTTGTCACCCAACTGCTTCACGGCTTCCTGATGGTTCTGCATCCTGACGTTGGCAGCAATCAGTTCGTTGCGCTGGCTTCTCTCCTGATACTCCTGCTGAATGGCTAGGAGAGCATCACGGCTTTGGGCAGGCTGATGTTCCAAGTGCTGCTGATGCGCCTTTTCTGCGCTCTGGTAAAGGGCGGTAGTTGAAGCCACGGCTTTCTCCTTTTCGTCCTTTTCCCGTCGGATAGCATTCCAGTCTTCGGCAGAGTGAAGCATCTCCCGGATGGTATTTCGGTCGATAAGGCTTGGTTCGATACTCTTTTCTTCAAGCTGCTTGTTGTATTCCTCAATCCAAAAGTCGAGTTCCTTTACCTTCGCTTGCAGATTCTCTTTCATCGTTTTGTTCTGAGACAGCATGGTTTGATGCGAACCTCTACTGTTGGCGAGTTCAGCCTTCAGTTTGTTGATATTCTCGTTCTGGTTATCTGCTGTTTTCGTAGCCTCATCCTTTGCTGCTGTCAGTCTTTGTTCTGCCGCATCAGGTTCTTCTCCATTCAGAATCTGCTTGTATTTCTCCTGCCATTCCTCCATTTCCTTCTTGGCGCTATTCCATGTCTGAAGGGCTTTCCCGTAAGCCTCCTCCTTACTCTTTTGCTGCGAGACGAGGTTGCTGGTAAGTGCTTTCTGCTCAGTTAGTTTTGTGGTGCAGGTTAAAGTGCTTTCTTGGGCTTTGTTCTGTATAGTAGAAGCCTTGCTTTCATACGCAGCTTCATCCTTTACAGCCTTATCCTTGAGTTGGGTCAGCCGTTCTATCTCTTTCTGAATCTTGTTAAACAGGCTCAGTTTGCTGCTCGCATCTTTCGCCTTGTTTTCATAGATAGGCAAGAGCGATTTCAGTTCTGCCTCAGCCTTCGGAATCTTTGGATACTGGGCGATGAGCGCCTTCCATTCCTCTTCGTAACTGGCGATTTCTCCCGACAGCTTTTCCTGTTGTTTCTGGAGCGTCTGTACTTCGCCGTCGTTCTGTTTTCTCTCGCCGGAAAGATCCTTCTCCTCTTTCTGCTGCAGTTTCAGCAGATTCTCCTTGGCTTTCAGAAGTTGAGAGAGTTCCGTGGTGGCTTCCTCAAACTGTCTGTTGTCGGTATGATAAGGATGGGTCGTGCTGCCACAGAGCGGACAAGGCTTGCCTTCGGTCAGGTTGGCACGATGAATCTCCCATTTCTCGCTCACCATGAGGGTATAGGCATTTCTCAGCGTCAGGGTCTCTTGGGTCAGCGCCTCGATGGTCAACTTGCCCAGCGCCTCATCTATCTCTGCGTTTCTCTTGCCCAAGACCAGGATGCGCTCCTCATTCTTCTGCTTTTCTGTTGTGGCAGTATCGAGATGAGCCACAACCTTGATGGCTTGCTGGACATCCTGCAGTTTCTTTTCGGCTGCCGATTTATGGCTCTGCAGTTCCTCTATATTCTGTCCGGCAGTCTTATTTCTTTCCGTCTCCCAAGCCTGTTCAGCGGCTTGCGTCGCTTCGTGCAGAACCTGTTTCTGCTTGGCAATCTCTTCATTTGTCGTTTTGAAGGCAAGGTTCGCTTTCTCCGTTTCGGCTTCCCATTTCTGGATGTTTCGGGCGTTTTCCTCCACGTCTTTCAGGGCAGTTAGATTCTCTTTCTGAGCCAACTCCAATGCCTCTTTCTTTTCTTTCAGATTCGGCATAGCCGCTTCCATTTTGGTTTTCAGAGCCCTTGCTTCAGCGATGACCGGCTGCGCCTTTTCGAGTTGTTCCTGTGCCTTGCTTACTGCTTCCTTCAGACTGGCGAGAGTTTTCTCGCTTTCGCTGATGGCAGACTCTTGACTTTTGATGTTTCCTTCCGCTTTCAGGATGTTTTCTTCCTGCTCGTGGATGCTTTGCGTCTGTCGCTCTACTTCCTGCAGCAGGTTGACGGCAGGCTGTACTTCATCGTGCAACTGCAGACGGAGAATCTGGGCTTGCATCTCTTTGATGGCATCAGATGCTTGCTCCATATCTGTCTGGCAGGTAGCGATTTGATTTATTTGCTTATCGTTTTCCTCAAACCATTGCAGGTCTTTCGAGATGGCTTGCAACTGGCTGTCGAGTTCCTTCTCTGCCTTTTCCAACCGGTCGATTTCCTCCTTCAGTTGGGCAAGTTCTTCATCGTTCACCAGGTTCTGTTTTACGGCTTCCACCGATGCAGCCATCTGGTTGTAGGCATCCTTCGCCTGGTCTTTCGCCTTCTTGATTTCTGTAGCGATGTTCGTATAAGTTTCCTCGCATCCGATGAGTTTTTCCAGGAGTTCGTACCGTTCGTTTTCCTTTGCCGTCAGGAAGTTGGCAAACGAGCCTTGGGCGATGAGTACGGTACGGAGAAACTGGTCGTAGTCCAGTCCGATGATGTTCGGCAGCTCGTTCCAGTCGGCAGCTTCCTCTGTTATCTCTTCTCCGTTTCTCGTGATTTTATAGAGCGCAGTCTTGGCGTTCTCGTAGCGCACTCTCTGGAATCTGACGTGCCATTCTGCGCGGTAGATGCTGCCGTTGTTGGCAAGGAAGGTGAGTTTGCTGTAACCCTCTTTCTTGCCACGTGTCAGGATGTTTCGGCTGTCGGTAGGCGCCAGACGGTTACTTTCGCTGGCATCGGCAGCTCCGAAAATCTCGATGTTCTGGTTCTTGTCTCCTTTCTTCCTGGGGTAGCGTGGGGCGCGGTTGTAGAGGGCAAGGCAGATAGCATCGAGTAGGGTAGACTTGCCACTTCCCGTCGGACCTACGATGCTGAAGATGGTGCTCTCGCCTAAGGCACCTTCTTCAAAGTTGATGACCTCGCCTCCCTGTTTGTCAAGCGAAGCGAGGTTGAGTATTTCGAGTTGTAGGAATTTCATAATGATGATGTCGTTAATAAATCGGATAACATTTTCTCCTGTCTTTCGTTCATCGGAGCGTTGTGCCTGATGGCGAAGGCTTCCTTCAGCGTATCAAGCGGTGGACGGTTGATGATGTCTTCTATGCTGGTGATGTGCTGGGAACCCTGGATGGTAGAGAGGTCCAGTTGCGGGATGATGCGCTGGATTTTGCAGAGCACGGCATCCTTTTCGTTGACGAGTTTCTCCAGTTCCTTGATGTCATCGCTGGTCAGTTTCTCCTGTTTCACCTTCAGCATCACGTAGTCGAAATGGTCGCTCAGTTCGCCGTCAGTTCTCTCTGAAAGTTCAGAATTGATGAGCTTCTGCCATTTCTTGAAGGTCAGTTCTTCCTCATCTTCGGGCAGGATGCGGAGGGCGTGCTGAGGCTTGTATTCCAGGAATTCTACTTTCCATTCCTTACTCTTGCCGGTTTCCTTTCCTTCATCCTCTTCTCCGTGTTCTATCGTGATGAGGTCGATTCCGTGGGTGTAGTCTTTCTCGGCAAACGACATCGGGAGGATACTTCCCGTATATCTTGCCCAGTCGGTATTCCAGATATGTTGCCGCTTGTGGATGTGTCCGCAAGTCATATAGTCGGGATGATCGTTCCATCCTTCCAGATTCACTTCCTCCTGTCCACCGATGATGATTTTCTCGCTCGCATCCTTCTTGGCGATATCTGAACCCTTGGCGTACATGTGTGCCATCATGATGCACTTCCTGCCGGGATATTTCTTTCGAGCCTCAGCCGTCAGTTCTCTCAGAAAGTCGTTGACTCCCTGCGAGTAGCTGGCGTTCTGCACCACATCGCTTCTTAGGAAAGGTACGGCGAGGATGATGACTTCTTCTCCTGCCTCGTTGGTTACGGGGATGATGAGGTCATCGAAGGAATAGATCCAATGTCCGCCGGTTTTATCATCGTCCTCGCTTTCTCCCTGCTGCCATATCTTCCTTACGTTTCCTCTTATTTCCACGTGGTATCGGGTGAGCAGCGGACGGGGTGCCTCCAGTCGGCTGGCGGAATCGTGGTTGCCGGCGGTAATGATGACCTGCATGTTCGGGCACAGTTGGGTAGCATCGGCAAGAAACTCGTAATAAACGGTCTGTGCCGCTGCCGATGGATTTCCGTTATCAAAGATGTCTCCTGCGATGAGGAGAGCATCGGGCTTTTGTTCAGCGATTTGTTCCAGGAGCCATTTCAGGAAATGCTTGTGTTCCGGCAGACGGTCGTTGCCGTGAAACAGGTTGCCCAGGTGCCAGTCGCTGGTTGCTAATATCTTCATACTCATAAGGATGTCTAATCTTAGTCTTTTTCTTTGTCTTTGGCTTGCAATCCTTTGACCTTTGGCTTACAATCCTTTGACCTTTGTCTTGCAATCTGACTACAAAGTTAACACAATTATTTGGGATACGCAAAGAAATAAGCTCAAAAAACGAAGAATTATGGCCGGAAAAGTAAAGATATTCAGGAAAAGTCTTGTTTTATATCTGATAAAGTTGTATCTTTGCAAGGTAGAAATCTTCGTTCACCGACGTTGAACCGCCATTCATCGACGTAGAACCGCCGTTCATCGTCGCTGAACGGACATTCAGCGTCGGTGAACGGAGATTTCTCCTAGGATAAAATACTTTTCTTCCTAGGTTTGTGGTCTTTTCTTCTTAGGTATGATCATAAATACTATAGGATGCAAAGGCTGCTGCAATAAGGAGTGATTACAATCTTAATAAGAAAGGAAACTGATATGGCTAAGTACAAGTTGCAAGAGTTGAATGATATGCGTGATGAAGGCAAGCGCAGAGTTTATCCCAAGATGGTGACCAACCGTACACTATCCCGAAAAGAGTTCGTCAAGATGATGCAGAACTACCATCGCGGTATTTCGGAAAGTACAACGGAGGCTGTATTGACTGATGTGGTTGATATGCTGACAGACATGCTCTCCATGGGTTACAACGTGAATCTGGAAGGTTTCGGCACCTTCTCCCTCTCCCTCGCTTTCGAGGATGAGAAGCCTAGGGAAATTCTGAATCCAGATGATAAGATGACGTATCGCAAGGTAGGCGTGAAAGACATCAACTTCAAGGCGTCTCCTGAGTTTGTCAAGGATGTGAAGCGTGAAACCGACCGTGACCTGGAGCGTGATATGGGTGGTGTAAAGGTTATCCGCAAGCAGCTCTATTCCAAGGAAGAGCGCATCGCCCGTGCCCTGGAGGTGATAGAGAAGAACGGAGTCCTCACCCTAGGCGATTATGCCTCCATCAACAACCTGAGCCGTACTTCCGCCTCTATGGAACTGAAGGAGCTGACAAATGACAAGACTTCGCCGATAGATTC
>ERZ773131.423-NODE-423-length-36282-cov-3.943550_pt1 | contig 36282 bp, 46 predicted proteins | sample MGYA00511082_ERZ773131 | MGnify/ENA primary metagenome ERZ773131 (study PRJEB29015, sample SAMEA2737813) | human gut metagenome | biome: human gut; feature: human-associated habitat; material: faeces | place: China | collected 2012 ... | reverse complement strand
AACTTTGTGAGAGTTGGCGTAGGTAGTTTTTATTTTGTTTATTCATTTTGTGTTTGATTCATTCAACCAAAAGTTGAATCACAAAGCCAATTAGTGTTGTGTAAATGCCTAATACAGATACAATTAGGACTAACAATTCGTAATTGTTCATGACTACCACCAGAGGTTTTTATACGTACTCTGGGATTGTCATTAAAATGCAATGATAAATCCATCCCCAGAAGTAGACACACGCTTGCTGCTTGTATGTTCCAATTAATATTTTAAGTGGACAATGTGAAAAAAACATTAAAACACAAAAAAAGGAACGATTATTTCGCTCCTATGATTTCTTTGGCAATCTTTTTACCTTCCATTACAGCACTACCAATTGTTTTTGGCCCTGTAAAGGCATCTCCAATAATGTATACATTCTCTAATGAAGATGCGTGTGTATCGGTTGTTTTTAAATCGTTATTTAATGGTGTGAAATCTACTTTTTGACCAATGGCCATCGCAACTAAATCGCAATCCATTGTGAATAGTGAGCCTTTTACTTCATGACAGCTTGCTCTTCCAGATTCATCCATTTCTCCAAGTTCCATTTTCGCAACTTGAACACCACAAACATTTCCGTTTTCATCCTTTAAAATGTCTTTGATGTTGTTTAAGAAGGCAATCTTAACACCTTCTTTTTCACAGGCTTTGATTTCTGCAGGACTTGCAGGCATTTCCTGTAAAGATCTACGATATACGATTGTGACATCGTCAATGATACGAACTAATGATCTTGCACAATCCATCGCAACATTTCCACCACCCCAAACAATGGCCTTTTTATATTTTTTGAAGTCTTCTTGTTTGTGATTGATATTTAAATCGTAAAGTAATGTTAAGCCGGCAACGACGCCATTACCTGTTTCAAAACCAAAAGTATTTTCAATTTGAGCACCAATGGCTACAACTACATAATCATAGTTGGCTTGTAGTTCTTTAAACATAGCTTGGTCTACAAAAGTATTAAAATGGAATTTAACACCAGCTTCAATTAGTCCATTGTAGGCTTTTTCTAAGAATGTTTTGGGCATACGATATTCAGGAATACCAGTATAAATGGCTCCACCAATTTCAGTTTCCTTATCGAAAATGTCGATTTGATACTCATTTTCTGCTTTAACAAGCTCTTGAGCTAATGTATAGCCAGCAGGGCCGGCTCCGATAATGGCAATCTTTCTTGTCATAAATTAAATTCCTCCATCTTTTTCGCTATTATATCATAAACTATTTCTTTAAGTACAAAAGAGCTCGTTTGTTTACGTTTTTTACGACAATCTCAAGTTCACGAGCTGAGATTCTTTTTGCGCCATTGGCTAAGATCGCATTTTGAATCAAGCCATCACTTGTCGCAACTGATAATTCATATTTCTTTTTTAAGTCGTGTACAGCCTTTTCAATATAGCTGTCTGCTGTTTGATTATATCTCGTATAAATAATGTCTAGATTTCCTTGATTAAAATGTGAACCTGTATTGTTTTTTACGCGATATCCATCAAATACTAAGATGACTTTGATACGCTTATATCCTTGATAATTCGAGATTCGATTGATCAATTCATCACGTGCAGATTCAATGTTTACTTTGGCAATATCTTTTAAATCTTGCCAGTCATAAATCATATTGTAGCCGTCAATCATTAAACATTCTGGCTTTTTATTTTCGACATGAATCTGATTTAAATTCATATCAACCTTCGCTTTTTTCTTGATTGGCTTTTCAGCTTTCTTGTTGTTTCCACCAAGTGAATTAAATACTTTCTTTAATTCTTCTTCACGAACTGTATGTTTTACATAAGAAGTATAGGAAGTTGCGTTGGCTTCTTTAATTTGGATGTGCATATGCTCCTTGACTTCATCCCAAGGCACAAAATAACCTGCTCCATGTTCGCAGAATACAGATCCGGTTGGATTGTTTAAATCGGCTTCACTATCATAATTTGTTTCTTCAATGATCTTTTCTTGATCAAAACACTCATGATAGTCTTCTAATTCACAAATAAATTGGCCTTTTCCTTTTGTGTATGCGATGACATCTTTTTGATAGTCCATCAACTCACGAACGGGTCCCGTTCCTTTTATGTGAACAAGATTGTTCATGTCTTCTTCGATTTTAAATGAGCAATGCTTGTTTTCTAAATCAAACAAGGCTTTTGAAACATGTTGATTTTCAACGACTAATTCAAAACTATAATAAGGTTCTAATAATACAGATTCTGCTTCTTTTAGACCTTGTCTTATAGCGCGATAGGTTGCTTGTCGAAAATCCCCACCTTCTGTATGTTTTAAATGGGCTTTACCGGCCACTAAAGTGATTTTTATATCGGTAATTGGCGATCCAGTTAATACACCTTTGTGTTGTTTCTCTTTTAAATGCGTTAAAATCAGATTTTGCCAATTTAAAGCTAAATCGTCATTGGAACAGTTTGATTCAAACACAAGTCCTTTACCTCTAGGTAATGGTTCAAGTTTTAAGTGTACTTCGGCATAGTGCCTTAAAGGCTCAAAGTGACCGACTCCAATAACTGTATTTTGAATGGTTTCTTTAAATAAGACTTTACCTGTTGTAAAACCAACTTTAACTTTAGATCTTTTCTCAATTTCTTTTTGAAGAATTTCCATTTGAATGGATCCCGTTAGCCTTAAAAAGATTTGTTTCGTCTGCTCATCATATTCAATTTGTAGCTGCGGATCTTCTTGAGCAAGTACACTGCAGTAGCGCATCATAGTAAGTGCATCTACACCTTCGGGAAGTAGGAGTTGGTAATTCATATAGGCATTTAAGAGTGGTTTTGTCGTGTCAGATTCAAAGCCTAGCCCTTGACCTACTTCATACTTGTTCAATCCTTTTAGTGCACAAATCATTCCTGGATAAGCGGTTTGTACCATTTCAAATTGTTTTCCGTTATACAAACGAATTTGATCTACCTTTTCATCTGTACCAACTTTATCTTTGGCATTTAAAACACCACCCGTAATCTTTACGTGGGTTAAACGATTGCCTTGGTCATCACTTGAAATCTTGTATACACGAGCCCCAAAATCTTCAGGGTAATCTTGGATAAAAGATAAATCGATAATCGCATCCATTAAATCTTCAATGCCTTGGATTTTTAAGGCAGAACCAAAGAATACGGGGAAGCATTCTCTTTTAAAAATGGCTTGTTGAAGAAGTGATGAATCGATTTCTTCGGTTTCTAGATAGTGATTCATGATATCTTCATTCAACATGGACAGTTCATCTTCAGCATCTTTTGATTTAAAATTGATACAGTTGGATGAGAAATGCACTTTAAGATCATTCATAAGCTCTTCTTGTGTCTTATAGCTGATATCCATTTTATTAATAAAGATCAACGTAGGAATCTTATAGTGTTTTAAGCATTTCCAAATGGTAGAAGTGTGAGATTGAATACCGTCTTGTCCGTTGATTAAAAGAATGGCTAAATCTAATACTTGAAGACTTCTTTCCATTTCGCTTGAAAAATCGACATGGCCTGGTGTGTCAATCAAATAGATTTCACTATCTTTCCAATGAAAGTGAGCTTCTTTTGAATAAATTGTAATGCCTCTTTCTCTTTCTTGATTATCATAATCCAAATAGGCATCTTGATGGTCGACACGTCCTAATTTTCGGATTGTTTTTGATGTATAAAGCATACTTTCGATACAAGTAGTTTTTCCTGCATCGACATGTGCTAATATTCCAGTTACTATTCGTTTCATAAATATCATTTTATCATGTTGACGCAAATGATAAAATAGAGATAGGTTTTTTCGGAGGAAAAATATGAAAGTCTTAATGTTGAATGGTAGTCCACATGACAGTGGAGTGAATGATTTGGCTTTGCGTGAAATGGAAGCTGTATTTAAAGAAAGTGGGGTTGAAACCGAAACTGTACAAGTTGGAAACTTAGCTGTTCGTGGTTGCTCAGCTTGTGGTGCTTGTACGAAACTTGGCAAGTGTGTATATGATGATATTGTCAATGAATTGTTACCCAAATTTGAAGAAGCGGATGGATTGGTTGTTTCAAGTCCTGTATATTATGCCAGCGCGAATGCGACATTGATTGCAGTATTGGATCGTTTGTTCTATATTTCTCGTTTTGATAAGACAATGAAGGTGGGGGCTAGTGTTGTTTCTTGTCGTCGTGGCGGAGCGAGTGCTACTTTTGATGAATTAAATAAGTATTTTACAATCAGTGGTATGCCTGTTGTATCGAGTCAATATTGGAATTCAATTCATGGAAATAATGCACAAGAAGCCAATCAGGATGAAGAGGGTAAACAAACAATGCGTGCTTTAGCTCGTAATATGACGTTCTTGATGAAAAGTATTGCCTTAGGTAAAGAGGCGTATGGTTTGCCTGAAAAAGAAATTAGAAAGGGTACGAATTTTATTCGTTAAAAGGTGATCGCATGGTGAATTTAAGACATCCAGATAATATATTTTATGATCGCGAAGGCGATTTATTCATAATCACAACGGATTTAGATGGTCGTCAGGAAGTGGTTTGTAAGACCAATCTTGAATGTGTGAGTGATGTTTTGGCAAGATTACTAGATATCAATTTTAAAAAGGTTCTAGACAGTGATGATCGTTTACGTATGTTAGGTGATTTAGAACAATTTGCGTGTGTATATGCACTGAAACTAATGACATATAAGACGGTAAAGGGACTTTATTTAGAGTTTCCTACTTTAGCTAAATATCAAGGTACAGCTCTAATTAGTCCACACACAGTCATTGACAATCGTAATGATGGCTACAACAATAAGTATCACTTAATGTTGGTGAATGTTATCTATACATCTATGATTCATGCGACTGTTAAGTATGCAGGTTCAAATCAGGAGGCTGCACACATGAAAGAAGTGTTTGAAACGGTTTTACCAGATGATAAGGGTCTGATTGAAACGTTGAATGATTTCTATGATGGTGCTATCAATGAAGCGGATTTAACGGATATTATTAAGAATATTCAAAACGAAAACACGACAAAAGCTTAAAAAATCGTTTTCATCGACCGATTTTCGATTTTCGGTCGAGTACAAACACATAAAACATCTCTATGTTTAACATAGAGAAAAAGTAGCTAAAACGCCTATATATAAAGCACCTAGCTACTTCGTGATGTATTTTTGATGTATTTTTTATAAAATTTTGTTCAGTTTATCCAGCATTTCACGCCTAGATTCAGAGTATATATGGGCGTAAGTTTTTCTTAATTCACTAACAGAGTGCCCTAATCTTTCTGCGATCAGCTGATCATCTACACCGGCACGAATCAGCAGAGTCGCATGAGAGTGCCTAAAGCCGTGAGGAGAGATAGGTGGAACACCAGCAACCTGGATATATCTCTTCAAAGCAACAGCCAGTCTGGGCGCCAGAAGTGGCTTTATATGGCCAAACACAAACCAGGAGGACGAGAACCCGTCCTTCTTTTGTTGCTCGCTATAGCGACGCCTTAAGCAATCTAGAAGGGTATCCTGTAGATCAATATATCTGTTTGAGTTTTTAGATTTAGGCGGAGTAATCTCCCACGGAGCCGATTCCGTTTTTATCGTTAATGTTTTAGAAATATGCACCCGGCCTCTGCCTAGATCGACATCCGACCATTGGAGGGCAAACATTTCAGATTTACGGACACCAGTGCCAAACATAAACATAAAGACATCACGCCAGTACTGATCATCTACGCACGATATAAAATAAGTAAAGGTTTCCTGCTCCCAGAATAACAGACTCTGATCTTTCAGATTCCGTTTATCTTTCACAACAGGCAAAGATCTGCACGGGTTGACTTCAAGATATCCAAGTCTCACGGAATAGGAAAGAATAACGGATAGAGTATCTAGAATACCGTTTAGAGTGGGGGCAGCATAAAGCTGACCGTTTGGTTTTTTCTTTTGAAGCAGACAGTTTCTCCACTGATCAAGAACGGGAGTCGTAAGCGCCGTAAGCTTCAGGCTTCCCAAATCATCTTGGATGTGATTTTTATAAGTATGTTCGTGCGTATAAAGAGTGGATCCTTTTACGGACATATTCTCTGCGTTTTTGCAGTATAACTGAAACATTTCATTTAAGGTTATAGAAGGCCGAGCGGTAGTCATTTCAAGACGGAAGGCAAACTCGGCCTCTTTTGCTTCCTTTTTTGTTTTGAAACCTCGACGACAATATCGCTGAGTTTTTCCGGTAATATCTTTACAGGAACCATAGAACATCCAGGTCCCTCTTTTTGTGTCCTTTTGCTGAGCCATAACGGATTACCTTCTTTTGTAATTTCTACGAAAAGCGACTAAAACACCTAACACTTGAACCTGATCATGAAAGTCGGCCGTCGAGAAGAGAGTCCCAATCGCATACGGACTGGCAGTACGTAAAGCAATCTGGTTCGTTTCGTTATGCGTAATGATAAAACGCAGCATGGCTTTACCTTGATACTTCACTAGCATAGGCACGCCAGCACGAATAGCACCTGTGGCGCGAATCAGGCAGACGTCGCCCTTGATAATATCCGCCTTATACATAGTTTCATCAGGCATGACATAGATATAATCCGCGGCAACATCTGTAGCCGTAGAAGTGAAGACTGACGAGCTTTTCGACTTAGATACAGACCCGTCCTCGTCGACCAGGGACAGAAAGCGGACAGGCTTTACTGCAGAATCTTCAAAGGCTTCGCTCATCAGATCAAAGGGTTTCAGGTTGAAGCGTTCTGCAATTTTTACAACCATATCTGGCCTTGGCGCTTTAGTTCCAACCTCCCAACACCGCACGGTGTTATAAGAAACACCACAATACTCGGCCAAATCTCTACGACTGACACCAGACTCTTTCATCAGCTCTGGGAGCTTGGAAGATAAGACTTCATTCAATTTATTCATAGTTAATTACACCTCCTAGGTTTATATTAATCTTTTAGGTTCAAAAAGTAAACAAAAAAAAAAACGAAATATTAACTGTAAAAGTTTGACAAAATGCATTCATAGCTGTAAACTGTAGGAAATTGGGAAGAGAGCTTTTAAGAAAGAAGGGAAAGTAGATGGGATAGAGGAACTTCAAAAGAAAATCGAATTCATGCTCCAGACTATGGACCAGGAGGGCCTTGAACAGGCCTATAAAATCCTACAAAGAATCTGGATCAGACACGGAACACAGCAATAGAACACACACGGAAGAATGCAGGACTTGGAAACAGGTTCTGCGTTTTTCTTTTTATAAAAAGACGAGTAACAACCTAAACAGGATTACTCGTCTTTCATATTTTTAATCATCCCTAGAACAATATTAAATTGATCTTCAGGAAGAGAAAAAAGCTTTTTCAACATATCAGTTTCTTCAGGCGTGCAATTTTTTTCAGCAGCCAGAGCTTCAATCAGGGCCTCTGTATCATCTATAAACATTTCACCCTTTCCTTCAGTTAACCAAAAATAGTCTACGCAATATTCTGAGCATATCAGCCTAATAGTACGATCGGACGCACCGTTCACATTTCTTTCAATATTGCTAAGCGCACCCTTAGACAGTCCCAGTTTTTCACCGAAGGCTGAACCGGAAAGACCTAAAGTTTTTCTTACTTCCTTGATTCGTTCACCTATAGTGCTCATATTTACCTCCTTTTTTTACACCTAAAGATTAACACTATCCTTCAAAAAAGTAAAGATACAAAACCATTTTATAAAAAATCATTGACAAAAGTTTTTAATCAGAACTATAATAGTGGCGTAAGGTTTTGTAACGAAACCAAGAAAGGAGAAAAAGTTTTGAAACAATTTCAATATAAGGAGACTGAAAAAAACTTTAACGAAGTTTTAGAGGCTACGAGAAGTCTTAACGAAAAGCAGAAATCATTTATTCAAGGCTACATTGCCGGAGCTAAAGACGCTCAATCAGCACCGGCAGCCAAGGAACCTAAGAAACAGGAGGATGTGAAGTAGATGCCTATCGAAGTTGAAGAATTGGTTAACAAAATCTTAAAAGGGCTAGAGGAATCTGGAAAAAGATACGATTTAATACTTCCCAATTTGTACACACTGGAAGAACAAAAGAAATAAGAGGAGGTGAACAAATGAAAAAGCTTGAATCTTTTGAAATCCTAGATGGCGGTAAAGGAATCAAGATCAACGACTTAGACCTCAGCGATTATCCGATCACAAGACTCAGAACAGAAGCAACGCCTGGATATCTAGAAATGCATATACATCTCAAATTCAGACTAGGTGCAGCCGATCCTTGGATGTTTGACTCGGTTCTAGAAAAAGATCAAAAGGAAATCGAAAAAGAATATGAGAGGGAAAACCCGTACAGGATTGAAGAATCAGAAGAAAAGAAAAAAGGGACTAAGCCCTTCTTCAAGAAAAAGTAATTAAGGAAGCTTACTAGAAAAATACTGAATCAACAGATCACGAACAAAACGCTTTGTGGCGTAAAGAAATTTCTTAAGACCGGAAGTATTCAATTCTTTTAAGTAAGCAGAACCCGCAGGAGTAAGGAAAGAAGCTATGTAATCAGTAGAAGCAAGATATTTATTCACTTCACCACTAATATAGCCACGACGAAACAATTCCTTCAAATGATTTCTGACATCATACGAAGAAAAGCCGTCGAAAGTTAACTCCGACAGATTCACAGGTTCAGGACTTGCTTCCACTGCAGATAGAAGCAACCGAACTAAATCCTGATTTAACTTCAAACGATTAACCTCCTTTCATAGGAGATTGTAACACGAAAGGAAGAAAGAGAAATGGAACACAAATCAACAGGCGCAGAGCTTCCAGACTTTGCGGAAGGTATCAACCTTCACGGAGAAAGACTAAGACTGGAAGCATTCTATGCAGAACAAAAAAGAATCAGAAAACAAAAATTCAGATCTGGACTGGTAACAGCCCTAAACATGGCGCTCATAATCCTGATCATTACGCTAAGCGTAGCAATTTGGATCATGATCTATCAAATGCTTTATTAAAGGAGGTGGTGAGTTTTGCAAGTAGAAAACCTAGCAGCCTACAGATACGAAATGCTAGAAAAGGGTTATATGAACAAATCTGAGCTATCGAAGTTTATAGGTTGCGGAAGGGGTAAAGGAAGCAAGATCTTCCAGAAAATCATGGAAGACATAAAAAAAGAGGGTCTAGAAAATATCGACAGCAACGTAATTCTAACCAAGCGCGCTGTTCAGTATCTAGGCCTCACACAAAAGAATATCGTAGAATCCTACGAGCGTTCTATAAAAAAAGGCTAGAAGACCTCGTTCGAAAACGAATAAGGCTCTAGCAATAGAACACGCTTATATTATACAGCACGTGTTCAAAAATACAAGGAGGAAAAAGAAAGAATGACAATAGATGAATTGATTGCCCGCGCAAAAGAAGCATCTAAAAATCAGTGCATGAGTGATCTTTGTAGAGAAAACTTTAAGCAACTTGCAGAATGGCTAGAGGAATTGAAGCAATATAGAGAACAGTATAAAGAACAGAATCAGGAAACTAATCTAGATCATTTCCAACAAGAAATTCTAGAAAAAGGCCTGTGGAATTTAGCGGTAGTCAAAGGAAGACCTGAACGATGTGATCATATTAAATGCATTGACTGCGAACTTAGCAAAGATCGATCAAGAGGATGCCATGAAAAGGTAATGGATTGGCTAAAGCAGCCCCGTAAAGCCCCCGCAAATAAGTTAACTCGATTTGAATATGATTTATTACAAAGCTTTTTAAAAGGCCACCCATTCAGATACCAGTTCAAAAATATAAATGCTTTAACCGAGATGAAAGAAAAAGGATATTTCAAAGGCGTTGATATGGATGCAACGCTTGAAGATATCCTAGCAGATTGTGAAATAACAGAGGAGGAATAAACATGATCAAAATTGAAAAAGAAAAACCAGCAAAGGAAGAATTAAAGCTTTTCTCAGTAGAAATCGTACTGACACCAGACACTGAAGACCACATGCAAATGGAATCAAGAATTCAGGGACACAAATCAGAAATGAAAGCTTTTCTTGAGACATTGGATGTCAATCCAGAGGAATACAGAAATATCACGACACACGCCGCAATGGCTATGCTTAGAGATTTTATACAGCAGGTTGTGAACCTAAGCGAAAGCCTAGAAGGCGCAGAAATGGAAGAAACGGAGGACTAGAAAATGTATTATCAATTAACATTGCAATTCGCAACAAGCGAAATCGACGACGCTAAAAAAGTGTTGGAACTAGCCAAAGAACTAGACCTAAAGCGCGCAGGATTAGAGGAAAAATTGCCTGAGCCCGAAACATTCCCATGGGAAGAAGATGCACCAACAAAGGAAACGCCAACTCGTAAAGAAAAGGAAAATGAGACTAAGATTCCAATGGCCAAAGATTGGACGACTCAAGACGAGCCTGCTCATGAGACTGTAAAGCCAACGCCAGCACCAGCACCAGCACCAGCACAAGCGCAGGCACCAGAACCAGAAAAAGTAAGAGAGATTACATTGAAAGATTTACAGAGCGCCGGCGTTGCATTTGCCAAAGAAAAAGGCATGGCCGTCCTAAAAGTGTTCCTAACTCAGATGGGCGCTAGCAAGATCAGCGACATCCCTAAAGAGAAATATCAGGAAGCCTGGGAGGCACTACATGCCTAGTCAACACGCTATCCTTTCTGCAAGTGGTTCCGACAGATGGCTCCACTGCCACCCTTCCGCAAGACTGGAGGAACTATTCGAAGAAAAGCCAAGCGTCTACGCAGCAGAGGGAACCGAGGCCCACAGTGTAGCAGAACAGAAACTCCGTAACTGGCTCGAGGGACACCCTCGAAAAAAAGTAAAAGCTGCTAATGGAGAAATGGACGAGGCTACAAACGTTTACAAAAATTACGTCATTGAGGTGTACAACAAAGAGAAAAAGAAAAGCGATATCGCGGATCTTTTTATCGAGGTACAAGTTGATTTGACTCCATGGATTCCGGAAGGATTCGGAACAAGCGATGCTGTAATCGTAAGCAATCATACGCTCCACGTTATCGACCTTAAATATGGAAAGGGTGTCAAGGTAAGCGCTCCGCATAATCCGCAGCTTACCATTTACGCAGCGGGAGTTATGGCCTTATACGACTGCCTATATGATTTTGAAAAAGTTCAGCTTCATATCGTACAGCCTAGACGAGATCACATCAGCACCTGGGAATTTACTACCGAAGAACTGGCGGACTGGATGGAGAATGTAGTTAAACCAGCTGCAAAAGAAGCCTGGAACGGAGACGGAGAACAGCAAGCCGGAGATTGGTGCAAGTTCTGCAAGGCAAAGGCACAATGCGCAGCACACGTCGCAAAAATGAAAGCAATCAATGAAAGATATCAGCGCATGTGTGGGATGCTTTTAACAGATCAACAAATCGCGGAGCTTTTGCCAGAACTACCTGGAATTATTGACTGGGCAAAAGAGGTACAAGAGTTCGCACTGGATCAGGCATTAAGAGGAACAAAATACGAAGGGTACAAAGTTGTAGAAGGGGTAAGCAGCCGAAAGATTACAAATGAATCAAAGGCTTCAAAAGCGCTACAAAATGCGGGCTTTGAATACGATCAGATTATGACGAAGCCAAAACCAAAGCTTCAGGCTATCACGGCTCTAGAAAAGTTAGTCGGAAAGAATGAACTTGTAGAAATCATAGGCGAGTATATCGAGAAGCCACAAGGAAAACCAGCACTAGTGCCAGTAAGCGACAAACGCCCAGAGTTTGGAAGTGTAGCAAATGACTTTAAAGATGGCATTGATTAGAAAGATAAAAAGACTGATAGGAATCCAGTCGCCATCAGAACACATGTGGGAATTTAAGCCCAAGGGATTAAAAGATGATTTCAAAAGAGGATATCAACAAGCTCGAAGAGAAAATGGTCCGCATCCGAGCCGAGATTCGAAACAGTAAACCAGGACCACACAGAAACGATCTAAAAAGACAGTTAAAGAATTTAATGAGAAAAAGAGTTCAATTAGGAGGTAAATAACATGTCTACAGTTAAAACAAAATTAGTAAGATTCGTATACTGCCACTTGGCAGAACCATACGCATTTGCGGAAGGAATGGAAGCCAAATATAGCGTGAACGTATTAATTGACAAGGACGACAAAGAAACACTTAACCGAATCGTTAATGGATACCAGGAAGCCGTTCAAAATGGAGTAGAACACTATGGCGCTTCTTTCAAAGCAAAAGCTACACCGCTAAAAAGAGAACCAGGAAGCACACGCGGCTTATTGGTTGACTGCGACGCGGATGAAAGATACAGCGCTCCAGAGTTCAAGAATAAATATATGCTAGCGATAAAGAGTATCAATCCTGTATCAGTTGGATACCGCAAGAACGGAGTGACATACGCATACAGCGACAAGAACGCAATTCTGGAAGATGTATATAGCGGATGCTATGGAGCTGTAAGCTTCAACTTCTACTCATTCAACAAAGTCGGAACAGGAATCGCTGCAGGGCTTAACAGCGTTTTAAAAGTAAAAGACGGAGAGCCATTATGCGGACACCCAAGTGTAACCGCAGACTTTGGAGACGCTTCTGAATTTGACGATGAAGCCGGAAGCGACGATCTAAGTGCCTTATTGTAAAAAGCCCATACTGCATATCGACCTGGAGACCTACTCCAGCGTCGACCTTGCAGCCTGCGGGGTTTATAAATACGCAGAGAGTTTAGATTTCAAAATACTTCTATTCGGATACGCCTGGGGCAATGCTCCAGTAGAAGTTTTAAATTTAATGGAAGAAGATCTGCCTTTTTCTTTAGTATCCGCACTAGCGGATGAAAATATCACGAAGGTGGCACACAACGCAAACTTTGAACGAGTATGCCTAACAAGATACGTCAAGGATTACGCGAAACGATATATTCTAGGAGACACTGTAAAAAAGAAACTAACAGAGGATGGATTCCTTCCACCAGAGCAATGGAAAGATACCATGATCATGGCAGCTGAGAACGGATACCCTTCCAGTTTAGGACAACTAGGACCTGCATTAGGAATTGAAGAAGACAAAGTGAAGCTGGCTACAGGTAAAAGACTGATCCAGTATTTCTGCAAGCCTTGCAAACCTACAAAAGCTAACGGCGGAAGATGGAAGAACCTACCGGAACATGATCCAGAGAAATGGAATCTTTTCATAGAATACAACCAAAGAGACGTGGAGTCCGAACAAGCCATTTATAACAAGCTAAATAACTTGATACCTGTATCTGATCAGGAATGGGAAAACTGGCACAGAGACCAGAGGATAAACGACAGAGGAATACACGTAGATACGCAGATCATTAAAAACGTCCAGTCCTACAGCTTAGAACACAGCATGGATCTTCTGGATGCAGCAAGATACATCACAGGCCTAGAAAATCCGCAAAGCGTAGCACAGCTAAAAAAGTGGATCCTTGACCAGGAAGGACGTGACGTCGAAAGCTTGAACAAGGAAGCCGTAAAGGACCTTCTAAAAGGCACGCTAAAGCCAGAAACAAGAAGAGCGCTAGAGATACGCCAGGAGCTCAGGAAGACAAGCGTCAAGAAATATGACGCCTTCCAGAGAGCGTGCGGAGAAGATGACCGCATCCGAGGAACCTTCCAATTTTTTGGAGGCAGAACAGGACGCTGGGCAGGTCGGCTGATCCAACCGCAAAACTTCCCACGGCCAAGCTTTGACGAGGTAGACGAACTAAGAACACTCGTGAAGGAAGGCAACTTCGAACTTTTAGAATTGATATACTCAAGCATGAATGATGTATTCGCTACGATTCTAAGAACCGTGATCACACCACCCGAAGGAAAGTCCTTCATAGTAGCCGACTACTCAGCCATAGAGGCTCGAGTGATTGCCTGGCTAACAAGAACGACATGGCGCCAGGAAGTATTCAAAAATGGCGGAGACATCTACTGTGCATCAGCTAGCCAGATGTTCGGAGTTCCGGTTGAGAAACACGGAATCAACGGGCACTTGAGGCAAAAAGGGAAGATTGCCGAACTTGCCCTCGGATACGGAGGCGGAACGGCAGCACTGGAAGCCTTCGGAGCTAGTAAGATGGGGCTAAGCACAGAACAGCAGCAAGAGATTGTGACGAAATGGAGACAAGCCTCGCCACGTATCAAGGACTTCTGGTACTTACTAGGCAGAGCCTTCGAGGATGCGATTACAGACGACAAAATCACGAACCTAGACCGAAATATGATGGTTTTCAAGGGCGGCAGTAACGTCTATATATCTTTACCCAACAGACGCATTTTAGGTTACGTTACACCACGAATCAAGGATGGCCAGGTATCTTTTTTAGGATTGAATCAGACAACCCGAAAGTGGGAATGGACCAACACATGGGGTGGAAAGCTAACAGAGAACGTGGTTCAGGCTATCGCTCGGGACTGCCTATGCGAAACGCTAAAAGGCTGCGACGAGATCGGAGCTAAAACAATCATGCACGTTCATGATGAAGTGATCTGCGAAGTGCCGACGGAAGAAAAAGAAACAAAATTCAAACAACTGCTAGACGTAATGGCTAAGCCGATCAGCTGGGCGCCAGACTTAGTTCTAGTAGGAGATGGCTTTATATCTGAATACTATAAAAAGGACTAAAGACATGAAAAGAGATAAACAAGATTTAATTATAGCCTTGATCTATATCACCGCAGCACTGATCATTCTAAGCATTTTGAAAGAAGTGTTCGGTTTAGATATAGCACAAGCACCAAGGCTAGGAGGATAGAACATGAGTATTAAATGGACACAGCAGGAGGACAATCTTCTAAAGCAGCTAGACGCCTTGGGCTATAGCAGCTCAAAGATTTATAAAGAATACGGATCAATATTAAAGAACCGAAGTCAAAACGCTATAGCTCTTCGTCTAAGCTATCTACGCAAACCACCTGAAGAAAGACGAAAGGAAGATATGGCAAGCTTTGACAATGCGGACATGCTAGAAAAAGCGATCAACCAGGCCGCAGACCGTATCTGCAACCGCCTGGACAATATCGCAAACGATCTAGCCGTAATCTGCAGAGATATGGAAAGCAATGCAGTGGGAGCCGGCAAGCATGCTGCGCACACTATAAAGCTTCTAGAAGAAATCAAGGCCAATGGAACACTCCAGCAAGGAACACAGCAAAGTATCAAGCACGAGCTTCAAAAAGTGGCTTATAGGAGAAGCAAGAATGGGTAAGCACACCAAACCCAGGAAAAATCAAAGAATCTTCTACATTCTGGACAAGGACTGTGAAACAGTGCTGAAAACACTGACAGCTTCACAACTTGCCGAGCTTCTAGGAATCAAGAGAGAACATCTAGATATTTATCTGGTAACGAATCCCACTTTTAGGGGCTGTCCTATAGCGGAAGAATAGACAGGAGGCCGAAGGATGTATGCATTAGCAACCTGCACCAGCAGAAAACAAAAAATATATTACAACCAAGAAATGTCATGGGATGAATTCACAAAAAAACTAAAAGAGACGACCCGGACAAAAGAAACAGTCGGGGCCTATAGAAACATGACGAAGGACCAGCAGTCTAATATCAAGGATGTCGGTGGATTCGTAGCCGGAGAACTAAAAGACGGCAGACGAAACAACCAAAGCGTTCTATCACGTAGCATGATAACACTGGATGCTGACTTCGCAGACAAAGACTTTTTAGACTTGATCCGAATAACGTGCGACTTTTGCAGCGTGATCTACTCAACGCATAAGCACACACCGGAAAAGCCAAAATATAGATGGATCATTCCATTACAAAGAGGGGTGTCACCGGAAGAGTACGAGGCAATCGCTCGAAGGATTGCAAGTACTATCGGAATGGAATACTTCGACGACACGACCTACCAGCCAGCACGAATGATGTTCTGGCCTAGCACCAGCAAGGACGGGGAATACATCTGTGAAGAACTAGGAGACAGAAACGCAGACCTGAACCCAGATGACATCCTGGCGCAGTACAGAGACTGGCATGACATCAGCTACTGGCCTCGCTCTAACAGAGAGACAGAACTGCATCATAGCGACATAAGACACCAGGAGGACCCTTTATCTAAGTCCGGATGGATTGGCGCATTCTGTAGAGCCTACACGATTCAAGAAGCGATTGAGACGTTTATTCCAGAGGAATACACGCCGACAGAGGACCCGAACCGCTGGACCTACGCGAACGGATCAACAGCCGGAGGCCTAGTTATATATGACGATAAGTACGCCTACAGCAACCACAACACAGACCCGACAGGGCAGCAACTATGCAACGCCTATGACCTTGTAAGGATACACAAGTGGCCAGACGATCCAGCAAGCACAGAACACATGCTCGAACTAATGGAACACGACGAGGGCACCAGGAAGCAGCTTATAGATGACAAGAAAGAACAGATTCACGAGGACTGGGACGACTTCAAGGATGACAGTGCGAGGGGTTCGCAAGGGGTAGAAGACAGTAAAGAAGAAGTAGACGAGGACTGGCTGGATGCCATGGACATGGACAAGAAGGGAAACTTCAAGCCAACTACAGACAACATAGTCCGCATACTTTTAAATGATCCAAAACTTAAAAACGGAGTTGGAGGCAATGATCTATTCGCACAGAAACCTGTCAAAAAAGGAAACCTGCCATGGTGGACCTACAACCCAAGTGATCCAACCTGGACGGATACGGACGACGCAAGCTTCAGATACTATCTAGAAAAGAAATACAACATTGTAGCCAAAGGAAAAGTGGATGACGCTATAGCCTACGTCCAGGAGAGAAACAGCTTTCACCCAGTACGTGACTATCTAGACACACTAGAGTGGGACGGTATACCAAGACTAGACACGCTATTTATAGATTATCTAGGAAGCGAGGACTCGGAGTACAGCAGAGCGGTCGCAAGGAAAGCTTTTACCGCAGCCGTGGCCAGAATCTACACACCAGGATGCAAAATGGACTATATGCCGGTACTCGTAGGACACCAAGGAATCGGAAAGAGCCACATGCTAAGCATCATGGGCGGAGATTGGTTCTCAGATTCAATCACAACAATTTCAGGCAAAGAGGGTTACGAAGCCCTGCATGGATCATGGGTTATTGAATGGTCCGAATTATCTGCAGCCAGAAAAGCAGATATCGAGTCCATGAAGCAGTTTATAAGTAAGAAGGACGACCGATACAGAAAAGCCTACGCAAGACGAGTTACAGACAATCCAAGGCAATGTGTATTCTTTGGAACCACGAATGATGATGAGTTTTTGAGAGACTACACAGGAAACCGAAGATTCTGGCCGATCAACACGGACATATCAAAGGCAAAAAAGATTGTGTTTGATGATCTGCCAAAAGAACGAGACCAGATCTGGGCTGAAGCTAAGCAGAGATTCAAGGAAGGAGAAAAGCTATATCTTCAGGGTGAAGCTTTGACCGGAGCCGAACAGATGCAAAAAGAGCACACGTTTACCAGTGTCCGAGAAGACATGGTCCGCGATTATCTAGACAGAAAGCTACCAGAGGGATGGAAAGATATGGATTTATACGCCAGAACACAATGGCTGGAAGACCCGAAAAACGAGGGAACAGAGGAACGAGGACAAGTATGCCTGCTAGAGGTATGGTGCGAAGTTTTGAATGGACCAAAGAACAAATTTACACCCGCGGACCAAAGAGAACTCAAGGCGATCATGGAAAGTTTAGGGTGGATCAGGGCAAAAAACCCGTTGAGATTCGGTGGGATTTACGGACGCCAGAAGGCCTATATTAGGCCAAAAGAGGCGCACAAGTACAGCCAGTAACCTGACAACGCTGACAACGCACTCAGAAAATCAAGGTGGCAACGGCGGCAACGGACTGGCAACGGTTAAAATGATAGAGCGTTGCCGGGCTAAGACCGCATAAAATAAGGAGCTAAGCTACTTCTGACAACGCTGACAACTATAAATTATCTAACTTAATGAATATATAATATATAGCGTAATACAGTACATGTGTACGTATATGCGCGCGAGAAAATATAGTATATATATAAAGTTTTAGAAGCGTTGCCTTTGATACCGGGTTGCCACCCCTAAAAAATCAACTAGAAAAGGAGACACAGAAATGACAGTAAAAGTAAACGACAGCAAAAGATTTCATTTTTTGATGCATGAATTAGATGCAAGAGTCAACGACGAAACAATGGACCGATACGGGATCCAAAATCAGAGCCTGGTCGCTATGGAAGAACTATCAGAACTTCAAAAGGCTGTATCTAAACTGGTACGCTATCCAGAAGAAAGAACAAAGCCTTTTGATTTCAAAGGACTGAGAAATAATCTAATCGAAGAAATGGCGGATGTATTGATTTGTATGGATCAGCTTATCGAGTATTATCAAATCGAAAAATCTGAGATTCAAGAATTTATTCAAGCAAAACAAGCAAGACAAGCTAAAAGGCTAGAGGAGGACTAAAGCATGAAAGAAAATAGAATGTATATCAAGTGCGACCGATGCGGAAAAGAAACATCAGTCGGGATCGAAAAGAGCAAGATCGAAAACGGAAAGACAATCGAAACCTGGAAAGGACTTCCAGATGGATGGATCACAACAATTGACAATAAAGATTTGTGTCCAGAATGCGCCGAGCGGTACCGCGAACTTCAAAAGAAGTTCTTCCAGAAATGATAGAAAATCAAGTAGAAAATTACCTGATCAAAAAGGTATCAGCACTAGGCGGTAAAGCCTGGAAGTTTGTAAGCCCAGGAAACGCAGGCGTGCCCGATAGACTGATCACCTATAATTCAAAGGCTTTCTTTGTAGAAGTAAAAAGGCCAGGCGGCAAGCCTAGAGCCCTACAGAAAGCCACAGTAGCCCAAATACGGGCAACAGGTATGAAAGTATACTGCATCAGCACAAAAGCCCAGGTGGACGAATTAACAAATCTGATGCGGTCTGGAATCATACCGGAGGAGCGACACTTTGACAGAATTTAAACCTCATGACTATCAAAAGAAGGCTATCAACTTCGGACTGGATCATAAGAAGTGCGGCCTTCTTCTCCCTATGGGAGTCGGAAAGACCGTAACCACGCTAACGATCATCAGCCTTCTAAAACTAATCGACACAGAAAAAGTTCTGATCATAGGCCCTGTACGCGTAATAAAAAGCACGTGGCCGGAAGAAATAGAAAAGTGGATTCACACTAAGGACTTGAGCTATTCAATCATAGCGGGCACTCCAAAGCAGCGAGAGAAGGCACTGCAAAAAAAGGCAGACATTTACCTCATAGGTAAAGAGAACGTTACCTGGCTAGTAGACAACAAATACTTTGACTTCGACATGGTAGTGATTGATGAATTATCAACTTTCAAGAATCCAAAAAGCCAGAGGTTCAGAGCCCTAAGAAAAGTTATGCCGCTAGCTGACAGATTTATAGGCCTAACCGGAACACCAGCGCCGAAAGGAATCCCGGACCTTTGGAGCCAGATATATCTAATCGACCAGGGAGAAAGATTAGGTCGAACACTAACTCAGTTTCGAGAAAAATATCTAACGCCAGGAAGAAGAAATGGAATGATCGTATACGAGTGGAAGCCACAACAGGATGCCGAGGAAAGAATTTACAAGAAAATAGGTGACGTATGCATGAGTCTGGATCAGGCAGACTGTGCCAAACTTCCACCAGTTTTGTACTTGAAAAAATCAATCGAACTACCACAAAAAGCAATGACAGAATACCACGCTTTCAAACGTGAGAAGGTTCTGGAACTTGATAACAACGAATCACTGCTAGCAGCCAACGCTGGAGTGCTATGCGGTCAGCTGCTACAAATGACATCAGGAGAAATCTATAAACGTGATCAGCTAGGAAACAAGCTCGAAGAAGTAGCAACCATTCACGCGGCTAAACTTGAGGCACTAGACGACTTGATCGAATCAGCGAACCAGAATCCTGTGATGGTGTTTTACTACTTCAAACACGAGCTGAAACGAATCAAGGAACATCTGAAGAAACAGAAACTGGAAGTCCGCAGCCTTGAGAACGAGGATGACGTTCGAGACTGGAACGACGGAAAGATAGACGTGCTGCTTTTGCATCCAGCAAGCGCAGGACATGGGCTTAACCTTCAACGTGGTGGACATATCGCAATCTGGTACACACTTCCAAACTGGAACCTTGAACTGTATCAGCAGGCAAATGCCCGAATCTACAGACAAGGACAGAAACAAAACGTGACAATTTATCAGATCGTAGCTAGAGGCACAGTAGACGAGGACATGCTGAATGCACTAGAACACAAGAACATAACACAAAAGGCTTTGATTGAAGCTCTAAGGAGGTAAAACATGACTTATGATGAATTAATTCCAGAACTAAAAACGGTGCGCTACTGCTGCCACCGTTTGATTGAATTGAATCAGGAATTGGAAGTACTAAACCACCAGACAACAGGCCTTGCAAAGTCTGGCGGAATCGAACTAACCGCAGAACAGAAAAGAAGTAAGTGGCCTATGCCGACATATCAGCATCAGTACCACAGCCCGCTCGGGTTATTTGAAGAGATATCAGCCAAAGAACAAGAACTGCATCACTTCCAGAAAAGACTGATGGACCTAAGATGGACAGAACTTCTCGATTTGCAAGACCAGAACATTCTATGGGATCTGTACATTCATAGAATCAAGGCTGTTGACGTTGCGGAGAAATATGGATACTCAAGACAAGGAATGTACAAACACTTAATGGCAGAGGTAAAAAATCTGACAAAAGATTGAAGAGTTTACACTGTAAACCGCTTTCGGGTGGTATATTAGTACTTGTAAAAGAGGACCGATAGAAAAAGGCCCTCTTTTCTTTTACCCGGAGCGTCCTCCTTTATAAAAAACGAGTGCTTTCCAGACAACGTCAAACGTCAAACATCAGCTACGACAAATCATGGACATTAATTTTATTTTCTTTTCAGCGCTCCGGGTAATCATAGACAACAAAGAAGCAGACACAGCTTCTTTTTTAATACAACAGAGGTGAACACACATGAACATTACAGACATAAGAACATGCGACCTGAAGCCTTACGAGAACAACCCACGACTCAACGAAGATGCCGTCGATTTAGTCGCAGCATCTATAGACGAGTTCGGATTCAAGCAACCGAACTGGAGAAAACGTGCTGGACCTATTCGGAGGTTCAGGCTCCACGCTTATGGCTTGCGAACAGCTAGGACGGAGGTGCTTCATGATGGAGTATGATCCACACTATGCCGATGTAATTATCAAGCGCTGGGAAGATTACACCGGAGAACAGGCGGAGCTGATATCAGATGCCGGCTAAGGGATTGGCTGGACGTACAAAGTCCGAAGCGGCAAGACAGCGCAAAGACCCAATGCAAAACCTGAAGCCGTTCACGAAAGAGAACGCAGCAGAGATGGGACGCAAAGGCGGAGCCGCAAGCCAGAAAGTCCAGAAAAAGAAAAAGAAGCTAAAACAATGCCTGGCCGCAATCCTAGAATTGGAGCCAAGCGAAAGAAACAAGGAGAAGCTGATCGACATGGGATTAGAAGATGACGAGCTCAGCAATCAAATGCTTTTAGCCGCAACCATGTTCAACAAAGCCACACGCGGAGACGTACGGGCTGCAGAATTCATTCGAGACCTTACAGGACAGCAACCTGTCACAAGCCTAGACAGAGCCAGAACGAAGCTGATGAACGCACAGGCCGAACAGATCAAGAGACAAGGCGATCCTTCTAAAGAGATTACAAAACTGGATCTTTTATTGAAAGCTATGGACACCGTAGCCGGAGACGATAGTGGAACTAACTGAGAAACAGAAAGAGTTCTGGAATCATAAACCAAGCCGCTGGAACATAAAAGAAGGGGCTACACGTAGCGGAAAGACATGGCTGGACTATTACATCATCCCAAAACGGATTCGAGCTATAGAGGGCCTTCCAGGCCACGTGCTCCTCATAGGAAACACAAAGTCGACACTTGAAAGAAACGTTCTAGAACCCATGCGAGAACTATACGGCCCAGAGTTGGTTGGAAGAGTAAGACCAGACAACACGGTGCGACTATTCGGTCGTAACTGCTATGCGATAGGCGCAGACAAAGAAAGCCAGGTTACAAAGATTCAAGGGGCCTCAGTAGCGTACTGCTATGGGGACGAAGTTGTAACATGGAATAAGAAAGTATTTGACATGCTAAAGTCCCGTCTAGATAAACCGTATAGCTGCTTTGATGGAACCTGCAACCCGGACAATAAGAACCATTGGTTTTTAAAGTTTCTAGAATCAGGAGCCGACATCTTCCGACAGAAATACACGATTGAAGACAACCCGTTTCTGCCGCAGGAATTCGTGGAAAACTTGAAACTCGAATATCGAGGGACGGTCCTATACAACAGATACATACTAGGAGAATGGTGCAATGCGGAAGGGCTACTCTTTCCACAGTTTGCCGATAATCCAGACGAGTGGGAAGTCAAAGGAGAACTCCCACTTTTTAACATGATCAATATAGGCCTGGACATAGGTGGAACACGTTCACACAGTAGCCTGATTGTAACGGGAATCACGGCAGACCTTTCTGAGATTGTAACCTTTGCAGAACGTAAAGTCGTACACGCTAAAGGAACTATAGATGCCGAAAGACTTTGCACAGAGACAGTCGACCTGATCAGAGCTTTATGGATTCAAGGCTTCGTGGTATCAAACGTTTTTGTAGATAACGCGGAACAAGTCATTTTGAACAGTATACGAGTAGCCGTACAAAGGGCAGGCTTTCCAACCAACGTGATGGATTGCCGCAAGATAGACGGAAAGACAAGGATTCTGACCTACAACATGATGCTGAACCGACACAAGATGAAGTTCCAGGCAGTACCTATGGTGGTCGAAAGTTTGAGCACAGCCTTATACGATACAAAATCGAAGGAAGATAAGATTCTCGATGACTTTACAACCGACGTCGATACATTCGACGCCCATTTTTACAGCTGGTCGACATTTATGGACCTGATCACAGGAAGGAGTACTTAAATGAAAATTTTATTCACGATACTAAAGGACTTAGGATATCCTGTGAGCCAGGAAGTCCAAGACTACTACAACAAGATCCAATTCTGGAACGATTGGTGGAAAGGCTACGTTCGAGATTTTCATAAATACAAGATCAAGAATAACGAAGGAAACTCAAGAGAAGTCAAAAGAAAACAGATGCGCATGGCCAAGAAGGTCTGCGAAGACTGGGCCGATTTACTTCTAAACGATAAGACTCGAATTCTTGTAGAGTGTGATGACCACGGAACGAGCATCACGCAAGAATTTTTGACCGGAGACAAAGAGGACCAGAACGGCGGAGTTTTAGGAAACAGCAAGTTCTGGAAGCTAGGAAACAAAGCGGTCGAAAGAGAATTCGCACAAGGGACCGTGTGCTTCTATCTGCAGCTTGTAAATCCAACAGTAAACAAAGGACAGCTGAGTGCCCAGAGCGTACAAATCAAAACTATCAAGGACGCGCAGAAAATCGTGCCATTGACCTATGACGAGGAAGATATCTCAGAAATTGCACTGGCTAGCGAGTACACACAAAACGGAGAGCGTTTCATGTACATCCAGGTCTTCAAGCAAGAGCAAGAAGGCTACCAAATCTACAACCATTACTTCAAAATCAGCAATGTGGCAGGAGACTCTGTAGGCTATGAAAGAGTATCAGCACCACACGGCGAAGCAATCAGTTACAAGCTACCTTGTAAGCCTTTTGTGATCCTAAAGCCAAATATAGAAAACAACATAGCAGACGTACCATTAGGGATGTCGATCTACGCAAACGCAATCGACATGCTAGAAAGCTGCGACTTGGCATACGACAATCTATTCATGGATACTTTGCTAGGAAAGAAAAAGGTTTTCATGGATCAGGCATTATTCAGCATGCAGCCAACAGCCTACGCGCTAAACGATAAAGGCGAACGAGTACCAGTAAGGCAAGAACCAGACGTCGGTGCAACTTTGGAGAAATCTCTATACGTAAGTACGGGAACACAAGTAAGTCCAGACAAACCTCGACTTTTTGAGGAATACAATCCAAGCCTTCGAGTTGACGAGAACAAAGAGAATGTTCAATTCAATCTAAATCTTTTATCAAGTAAATGCGGACTTGGGCAAAACAGATATCAGTTCAGCATCCAGAACATGACCACAGCAACGCAGGTTCGTGCAAGCAATAAAGAGCTAACAGAAAGCGTCTGGAAGCAACGTATCGCAATCCAGGACGCCCTTACAGAGCTAACGAGATCGATTATCATCCTAGGCAAAGAGAAGTGCCACATATCAGGACTTGATCCAGACGTTCGCATCACTATTCAATTTGACGACACTATGTTTTCAGACGAGGAAGCAGAACGCCTAAGAATGCTTCAGGAAATCTCGGCAGGCATCCTACAGAAATGGGAATATCGCGTCCGATACTACGGAGAGGACGAACAGACCGCACGCGAGATGACCGGAGAAACAGAGAACCCGGCAGACAGAATTCAAAGTATGTTCTTCCCGCAAGAAGGAACACAAATCGAAGAGGGGCCAGAGGGTGAGGCCTAATGCTAGAACCGAACTACCTGCAAAACGTAGGTGATGACTTAGAAAAGCTGTATCAGGAACTGGTCACAGAAATACTGGTGGACATAGCGGAGCGGATCAAGACAAATCAGGACGCTATGACAAGCACAGCGGAGTATTTAAACAACAAGCTAAAACAACTCGGTTTGCAGCAAGACTGGATTAACAAAAGACTAGCTGAGATACTTCACACTTCCGAAGAAGAAGTCGACCGGATCATGCAACAAAGCGCTTATAAAAGTATCCGCGACACATTCGACAGACTAGAGGCTGGAGGATACGACACAAGCGGCTTAGAATTTTCGGATCAGATCAAAAAAGGAACATCAGCACTGTGGGGAGACATCCAGAACCTTACAAGGACCACAGCTCAACTGGCTAGCGACACGTTTATGAGATACTACGACATGGCTTATCTTCAGGTATCAAGCGGAGCTTACTCACTAGATCAAGCAACTGCAAACACAATAGACAAGCTATGCAGAGAAGGCCTAACAAAAGTATCCTACCCAAGCGGTGCTCAACGATCAATCGAGGCGGCCGTTCGATTGGCAGTACGAACCGCAGTTAACCAGAACGCCCTGGCTTGCGAGAAATCGGTCATTGATGAGCTAGATATAAATCTAGTGCAGACAAGTGCTCACATGGGAGCCAGACCAAGCCACGCAGCCTGGCAAGGAAAAGTGTTCTGGGTAAACTATCCGGAAGGAAATTACGAGAACTTTTATGAAGCCACAGGATATGGAACAGGCGCAGGACTTGGCGGATGGAACTGCAGGCATTCATTTACCGCATACTTTCCAGGAATAAGCGAGGATTACAACAAGCCTGTAAACCCTAAAGAAAATGACAGAATATACCAGATGGAGCAAAAGCAAAGGTCCTACGAAAGAAACATGAGAAAGTGGGACAGAGAGCGCCGTGTGAAAGCCGCAGCAGGGCTAGATACGACGAAAGAGGATTACTGGTATAAATACAACAAGATGAGACTAAAGGAGCTTGTGGACGCTTCTAAGGGCCAATTAAAGAGAGACTATTCAGCCGAGAAGATAGGCGGGACAAAGGGCAGACCTTACAAGCCTGTAAGAATACCGAAGAAACGATTGGATTATAAGCCTCCACAAGAAGCAGAAAAAGGAAAGTCGAAAAGGAACAAGGACCGCGTTAACTGGGAGATTGTAAATTCACCAGAATATAAAAAGAAATTCAGTTCGATAACAAATAATGAACAAACCAATAGCACTCTATACAAAAAGGCTATAGACATTCTAAAAGATAAGTCCGGAACAGAATACGAAACGCTTCACTTAATAGATTTAGATACCGGAAAAGTGGTAGCTACATCAGCACACACCAAAGAGCCACAGACAGTGAGAGCTAATAAAGAAGTACTGAAAGCCGTTCGAAATGCTAAGCCTAGGACTTTGGTGGGCATACATAACCACCCTAATTCGCTACCACCTAGCGGTTCAGACTTTTCAACAGCAAAAAATCGAGAATACTACGTCGGTGTGGTAGCATGCCATAATGGCGATGTATGGGTATATAAAGCTCGAAAGCCTGTAACTTCATATATCTTTGATATGAAGGTTGCGAATTATAAAAATGAAGGGTATACTGACCTTGAAGCGTACGAAAAAGCTATGAAAAAAATAGGAAAAGATTATGGCTTGGAATGGAGAAAGCTATGACACAAGATAGAATACAAGAAATTTATAAAAGCTTAGAACCATGGAAAGACTTTGACGGAGTGCCCCCAGTACTTCTTGATTTGTCAAAAGAGGAATTGGATGAACTGATTAAGCTAGAAGAACAGAAATTAAAAAATTTGAAAGACTAGAACACAACTAAATAAGGACAAGAACCGTGCTAGGAATGGCGCGGTTTTTATTATGCCCTAAGCACGGCATATAAAAGGCTTGAATACCCCTCGGCACGGGACATAAAAGGCCGGACTCGATACTGGAGTGAACCAGATATAAAAAACGCAGGAGGATAAAATGGAGTTTTTAAAAAAGATTTTAGGTGAAGAATTGTACGCGCAAGTGGCTGCTAAATTAGAGGGAAATGATTCCGTTAAATTAGCAAACCTGGCCACGGGAGAGTACGTCTCGAAGTCAAAGTATGAAGACGAACTGGCAGTGAAGGAAAAGCGCATTCAGGAACTAGCAGACACGATCAAAAACTTTGAAGGAGTAGACGTAAAGCAATTACAAGCCGACGTCGAGAACTGGAAGACTAAATACAGTCATGATCTAGAAAGCGCAAGACTTGAAAGTGCAATTAAGCTAGCCATTGCGAAATCAGGAACACGTTCCGAAAAGGCGTTGATGGGAATGCTAGATAGAGACGCTATCAAGATTGACAAAGACGGAAAAATCACAGGCCTTGATGAACAGATTGAGGCAATCAAGAAGTCAGACGGCTTCTTATTTGAACCAGTAAAACCAGCAGAGCCGGAAGGTGGGTCCCAAGTCTTATTGGACGGAAGCCACAAAGGAGAGCCTGGAAACAAACAAGAAGCGCCTAGCGATTTAGCTGGAGCAATTGAAGAATACTACAAAAACAAATAGGAGGACTAGAAAATGGCAATCACATTAGAGCAAGCAAAAGTTGGCTTAGCCAATCACGTAGACCAACAGGTTATTGATGAGTTTCGTAGAGACTCATTTATTTTAGACAGATTAGATTTCGATAATTCAGTATCACCAGGAACAGGCGGATCAACATTAACTTACGGCTATTTACAAATCAAAACACCATCAGTAGCGGAAGGTCGTAAATTAAATAGCAATTACACTCCTGGAGAAGCAATTAAAACACAAAAGTCCGTTAACTTAAAAATCTTTGGTGGTGCGTTTGAAGTGGATCGTGTTTTAGAAGGAACAGCCTCAAGCTCAGAGATTTCATTCCAGATGAAGGAGAAAATTAAGGCCGTAAAAAATAAAATTCATTACGACTTTATTAATGGAAAATCAACAGCTAAAGGGAACGCAGGAACTGACGCCACACCATTTGACGGATTGGATGTTTTAGTTACAGGAACTAATACTGAAGAAAAAAATGCTGCAGCACCATTCGACATGTCAACAGCCGCAAAAATCAAAGAAAACGCGGATGAATTCACATTCGCCTTGGATTCATGGCTAGGAGAATTTTCTGAAAAACCAGATGCTTTATTAGTTAACAGCAAGACAGCTACGATGTTGAAAACAGTAGCTAAGATTCAAGGCTACTACACACATTCAGAAAACAGCTTTGGGCAAGGAGTAGACAACTATGACGGAATCCAGATTATCGACATGGGAGGATACTTTGACGGAACAGATACAAAGCCGTGCGTACCTATTGACGCAAAAACAGGAACAACAAGTATTTACGCAGCGAAATTTGGATTAAACGCAGTTCATGCGGTAAGTCCAAAAGAAGGCCAGCTTATCACGACATACTTACCTGACTTAAGTGCTCCAGGAGCCGTTAAATTAGGCGAAGTTGAAATGGTCGCAGCAATCGTTTCAAAAGATACAACAAAAGCTGGTGTATTCCGTAATGTAAAAGTAGCTCCTGTCGCAGGATAAGGAGATAAAACATGATCCTAAGCTTTGAGGAATACACAACCTTAGGTGGAACGCTACTGGATGAAGTGGAGTACTCACAAATAGAACCAAGAACCGAAAGCCTTCTAGAATCCTACATTCGAGAGAGGATTCCATACTGGAAAGTTCAGGCTTTGGAAGATTACGACATGGACCTAAAAAAAGCAGTCCTATACCAGATTGACTTCATAGAAGCACATGGCGGCATGGATTGCTTCGTAGGTTCTAGTGATATGAACTTCACAGGCGCAACCACAAGCGGTTTCTCGTATTCCGTAGATAATGCAAAAACGATAAGGTTCCATGACATACCCTTATCAAGCCTAGCAGTATCAGAGCTCGACTACCAATTACTCAAAGCAGGACTAGCCTGCCAAGCGGTATGGTAAAAAGCCCGAGGTGGCTTAGGCCGCATACAATAAAAGTCATGAACATTCTAGGAGAAGAAAACCTGGAAGAAACTACGTCAACAGTAACGGTCCAACACGTAAAGGTTTCCAAAACAAAAGCCCGGACTTATGGACAGACGGGCGCCAGTAATTCCGATACGATCCTCATAACGATAGACGTGAACGATTATAAGGCGGACAAGGTTCTAGTTCCCCCTTCAGAATTTAAGAAGCCAGACACTCAATTCACAATTAGAACCGGGGACCGTATCGAAGTACACGGCGACATTTACGAGATCACAAATGTGAATATTCTAAATCCCTTGAGAAATACGCCGGAATTCATAGAGGTAACATGTGAGTGAGTATCATCTAAAAGTTATAGTTGATATCCCGGTGGCACAGCTACAGGCCAGAGGAACGAAAGCGCTCCGACGGTCCAGATTGAAGCTGAAGCAGCTTATCGTTCAAGACACGAACAAAAACGTGCCTATCGGAAAAGGAACGCTGAGAACATCAGCTTTAAGATGGGCGGCACAGGATAACGATTGGATCATATGGGATACACCATACGCGCACTTCCAACATACAGGAAGAGTGATGATCGGAACCCATAGCCACAGTCCATGGGCTAAACACGGAGAAACAAAAGTCTATACAACTCGAAATTTGAGCTATAGACAAGGAGGTTCGGAGTGGTGGCCTAAAACTTTGAAAGCAAGAAAGACTGCCTGGATGGAAGGCGCTAAAAAGTTTTTCAAGGAGGAATTCAGATGAGTGAAAAGAAGATCATAAAGCTGGAAGACGTAAAGCAGATTGAAGATGGGCTGTATAGCTTTTTTTCTTCAATCAATATCAACAACATACCGTGGTGCCTGGAGTACTTTAACGACTCTAAGCACACCGCCTTACTTTTCAAAAGCAGCGGATATACGGAAGAAATAGAACACTATCTGGGCGGTGGCTATAGAGCTACTTACCCATTTGAAATTTATATTCAAGCAAGCAGAAAGGACACGAAAGCACGCCTGGACTTGTCCAGAATCCTGTATGCATTAGTACAGGCACTCGCGGAAGAAGAGGCGCAAGGCTTCCCAAATCTCGTGCTAGACGAAGCAACACCGCAAGAGGTCACGCTCACAACGCTACCTTCAGACTACACGGGAGAAGAGGCCACGCTTTCAACTTTCTATTGCTCCATGACATTAACCTACGAAAAGAAAGGAAGGTTTGAATAATGGCAGCAGAACTACCAAACAGAGAACTAAAGGTCGAGGACAACCTACATTACGTCAAATTCGCAGGCTCGGAGAGCTACGTTCTAGCCAGCAAGGGATTGACAAACTGGGAGCAAGCCTTGAACGCTACAACAGATGATGGCGTGCAATATATCGGAGAAGCAGGAAGCCAAAGCCAGGTTACAGGCTATGCGCCTACAGTAGCCTACGAAGGCCGAGCGTATCCAGGGGATGCATTTAACTACTGGGTATACTTGCAAGGTAAAGAACAGAGAGTCGGTTCTACTTTTGAAGAGATCGAAGTGGAAACATGGAACGAGAAAACACCTAAGTCCGGGGACTTCGTAGCATATCAAAGAATCTATGAAGTGCAGCCAGATAACCCAGGAAGCGGAGAGGCCGGAGGCAAACTAATGTGCTCTGGAACATTTGCACAACAGGGTGATCAGGTACCGGGAACGTTTAACATTAAGGCGAAAACATTTACCCCGGACAACGCTACAGAATAAAGCACTTAACAACATAAGGAGGACATCATGGAACTAAAGTTACAAAAGCAATTATTTAAAGATATCGAAATCGACGGACACAGATTCAGAGTCGATGTAAAGGACACTTCTAAAATCGGAGCCCTAGAAAATTGGGCAACTGAACAGAATACTCTTAGCAAATTCGGAAAAGAATCACTAGAGGACTGTCCTGCTTTGATTAATAAAATTCTAGGAGATGGAGCCTTTGAAACTTTATTCAAAGGATACGAAGAAAGCTCGGCACAGTTTGAACTTTGCTTCACATTGCACAGCATCTTCCAGGATGAATTTTTAAAGGATCAGCAGGCAAAAGTCGCAGAAGAAGAAAAGAAAAATCTGGACAAAATCGACAAGCTTTGCGAATCTATGGACAAATTTAACAGGACATTAGAATACGCAGACAAACGATATGGAGGAAGAAATGCTGTGGCTAAAGAGAGAAGATCTTCCGGAAAGCGTAGACGTTAACGGAACGATCCTCCCTATCTTTGCAGACTTTAGAACCTGGGTCCGAGTTGACAGCGTTATACAAGATAACGCAATACCAGAGGAACTGAAGCTGCCCGTTATTTGTGATCTAATAGGAATCAACCCGTTCGCTTTTAAAGGCGATCAGAAAGACCTATGGAATGCAATAATGGGCTTTTATTTTTGCGACAAAAAGCCTAAAGAATCTTATGCCAAGACAAACGGACGACAAGGCTATCGATTCGAATACGATATGGACCTTATATATGCAGCGTTTAGACAGCAATACAATATAAATCTCTTGGACGCCAAACTTCATTGGTTCGAATTCAAGGCACTTTTTAACGCTCTAAGCGACGATACTATGATTGTGCGCGTTATTGGATACAGAACCAGAGACACTTCAAATCTAAAAGGGGAAGAGAAGAGTCACGCGCAGCGCCTAGAAAAGTATTACCGCCTGCCTGAGGATAAGGGACCAGAAAAGGAAAGAACACCGCAAGAAATAGAAGCAGAACTTCTGGCCAGATTAGAAACCTAGGAGGTTGAAAAATGGCATCAGGAGCTGATGGAACAATTAAAGTCAAACTAGGACTTGACGACAGCGAATACAAAAGCGGCCTTAGCGGAGCGCATAAAAGTGCGGAAAGCTTCGCGGACAAAGTAAAGTCAACCTTCGTGGGCGCAACTGTATTCAAAGCCGCCAGCAAAGGTTGGGACTTAATATCTGGATCAATCGGAAAAGCAACCGCCCGATTAGATGCCATGCAAAAAGCTAAACAGGTAATTGGGGTTTTAGCAGGAAGCAGCAAAAAAGCTGCGAAGGTTGTAAATAACTTAAGTGATGCTGTAACGGATACCGCTTATGGCCTAGATACAGCAGCCACTTCAACACAAAAGCTGGCCACATCAGGGCTGAGCTTAGATAAGTCTACTCAAATGGTAAAGGACATGATGGATGCCGTTTCTTTCTATGGAGACGGAACCAATGAAACCCTGGCCAATACAGTAGACGCAATCGCAAAGATGAATGCGTCTGGTAAGATTTCAGCCGATCAGTGGCAACGTTTGACAGACGCAGGAATTCCTGTTTTAAAGATTTTCGCAGAAAAAACGGGAAAAAGTATGGCAGAAGTTTCGGATGCTTTTTCTAAGGGACAAATTAGTGCGCAAGAATTTAATGACACTTTAATGGACGCTCTAGAAAACGGAACGGAATCCTTCCCAGCTGTAGCAGGAAAAGCCAAAGAGATGGCCGGAAGCTTTGCGACAAGTTTCACGAACATGTCGGCACGTATCGCAATCGGTATAGCTAACATCATTACAGCGTTCAATGACTTTTTAGCGGATAACAGCTTGCCAACAATTCAAGAAATGATTGCAAACTTCGGGTCCGTAATCAAAAATGGATTGAATTGGATTGCAGAAGAAATACCGAAAGTGCTAAACGCACTGAAAGAATTTTTCGCGCCAACAGCGGAAGCAATCAAAGCGGCAACAGAGACAATCCAGGAGGCATGGAACAGTGTACGAGAAACTATTTCGCAGAAACTAGACGCTAATGACTCCCTAGGCTTTGTAAAGAGCGGCTTAGACAGGATTAAAGAAATTCTGCCAATTCTTGTGGAAAAAGTTGGAGAGTTCGTCGCAGCATTTATCGAGAAGCTTCCGGATATTATAGACAAGGTACAGACCGTAGCAGATAAGATTCAGGAACTAATGCCTTTAATTGCAGCCGTAGCCGGAGCCTTTGCAGCCTGGAAAGGAATCAAGGCTGTAAGTAATATCGCGAAAACAATCGGTGATGCAGGAAAGAAGATCAGGACATTCGGACACCTAGTATCACAAGGTTCTGGATTGATTGATGGCCTAGCCTACGCTGCATCATCAGGAACGGGCGTGATTGCTAGTATGGCCGAAGCCTTTACACTAGCCGGCGGAGGACTTTCTGGATTAAGCGCAGCACTTGGAGTAATCGGTGGACCTATCACACTGGTGGTCGTAGCTATCGGAGCATTAGTAGCGGCTTTCGTATATCTTTGGAATACAAGCGACAGCTTCAGAGAATTCTGGATCAATCTATGGGATGGCATAAAGGAAACTACAGGCCAAGTTATAGATGGAATCGTAAACTTCTTCACAGTAACGATTCCAGAGGCGTGCCAGAGTTTCGTGGAAGCAGCACAGAACCTGGCTACACAAGTAGTTCAATTCTTTACGGTTACCATTCCAAACGGCGTACAAACGCTTGTGACGAACATTCAAACGTTTTTCGGTACAACGATACCTTACTGGATCGGATACGCAGTAGGATACATTCTAGGAAAGTTCGTAGAGTGGGGCTTAAGACTTGTACAATTCGCAACGCAAGACATTCCGCAGTTTATATCAAAAGTAGTGGATTGGTTTAAGCAACTACCAGGCCAGATCTGGACTTGGCTACTAAACACAATCAACAAAACGGCTGAATGGGTAATTCAGATGATCCAGAAAGCGATTCAGGCAGGGCGTGACTTTGTATCAAATGCGATCAACTTTATCTCACAATTACCTGGTAAAGTATGGACTTGGCTATCAAGTACAATCAGCAATGCTGCAAGTTTTGCGATTCAGTTTGTACAGCAAGCGATTCAAGCAGGACAGAATTTCTTCAATGGAATTGTAAACAAGGTAAGAGAAATACCTGGTCAGATGCTATCTATTGGCTCGGATATCGTAGGCGGTATTAAACGAGGAATCAACAACGCATGGAGTGGATTGACTGGATGGCTTGGAAATATGGCCAAAGGCCTTATTGACGGCGTAAAAGGGGCCCTAGGAATCGGGTCACCTTCAAGACTGTTCGCAGATCGTATTGGTAAATGGATTCCGGCCGGAATCACGCTAGGCGTAGAAAGAGCTATGCCAAAGGCTAAGGCCTTTATGGGACGCGTGTCTAGCGATTTACTAGAAGCAGCTAACATGGACAGCCTAACTTCAAGATTGGCTTTAGAAGGCAATCCTGGAGGCCTAGGAAGCGGCTTAGGTAATACAGTCGTCTATCAAGTAGATCAGACTATAAATTCAGCGAAGGAGCTAAGACCTAGCGAAATCGCGCAAGAAACAGAAAGAATGGTTAGGAGGTTAGCATGGGCGTAACAGTAATATACACAAACAGCCTGGGGAAATCCGTTGAGTTTTCCGAGGCCTCAGGCATCCGACTAACAACACTAGACGGAATCTCTAAAAACGAGATCACTTTATCAGAATCAAGCGTTTCAAATCAAATAGGGACAACGGTGTCCGGGGCTTCTATTGAGTCCAAGGACATCACCCTAGAGGGGCGCTTTAAATACAACGCAGACACAAGAAAAAGACTTCTAGCTGTAATCCTTCCTGGAGTATCAGCAACACTGCGTTATATCAACACAAGAGCCGGGGTCGACGTATACTGGAAGGTTGAACCTAAAACGACGCCAATCATCACGCTCAATGAAACCTGGCAAAAATTCCAGATTGTACTGAGGGCTCCATTCCCATACGCAAGACGAGCAAAGGAAACAAAGGTGACCTTCCAGAGATTGAGGTCGCTCTTTAAATTTCCTCGCTCTTTTTCAAATACAGAACCCTGGAAAATATCCGAAAAAATTCTAGGTCCACTGGTAACAGTCGACTATAAGGGAAGTATAAATACTGGTTTTCTTTTGACAATGAAAGCAGAGGCAAAAGTGAAGAATCCGAAAGTTCTAAACGTGTTCACTCAGGAACATATATCCTTCGGACAAGTAGCAGACCTGGAAATGAATTTAGGTGACGTGCTAGAAATAAGTACTTTTGCAAACGAGCAATACTGCCACTTGATACGAAACGGAGAAGTAGAAAACATTTTCTGGATGACAGACTACGATTCCGAGTTTTTCCAGATTCGACCAGGAGAAAATGTACTGAAATATACAGCAGAGGAAAACCCCGGAAGCCTGGATGCACTTCTACGTTTTGAAGAAGTACTGGCGGGGGTATAGATATGCACTATTATGTATACGACAGAGAAGGAAAACGACAAGGACCGCTCCAGAACATAACCAGCGTGCAATGGAACCCAAAATATTACGAAACAGGGAAAGCTGAGATTCATGTGGAATATACGGACTTCAATACAAGATATCTACAGAAATGGAACCGAATCGTTTGCAAGGAAAGAAACGAGATTCTCTTTATAGAATCAGTAGAAAGACTCGCAAAAGAAATTGTAGTACTCGGACACATGGACAATTTAGAGGACCGTATAAACCTCTATACTTTGACCGTTCGAAATGTAGAACAATCGCTGCTCGGTAACTTTGAAAAGAACAAGCGCGGATTGGATATAGTAATCGGAAAGAGTACAGGCCTTCCCGGAAAACTTGAGAACGCATCCGACACAACATACGACACGCTCAGGACCATGGCTCAGAAATACTGCCAGCTAGTAGGCTACGGGTATAGAGAAGTGCTAAAAGGGACTACACTGAATTACTTCGAAATATACACAGGATCAACAAAGAACAAGCTGAGGTTTTCAGACAGGCTTGGAAACCTAATCTCGCAAACTTTTATCGAGGATATATCAGGATATAAAAACTACGCTTACGTGTATGGTGAAGAATCTGGATCAGGACGAAAAAGTGTGATCGTAGATCTTCGAATAGGAAACGAGCCAAGAATGGAATTGTATGTGGATGCCAGGGATTTGCAGTCTACATATACTGATGCATCAGGTAACGAGCAAACCTATACGGAAGAAGAATACAGCAATTTGCTAAAAGAGAGGGGACTCAATAAGCTAGCAGAGGCTAGAAAAGGCTCTTCTAAATTTGAATTTGAAATAGATGCGGATGATAAGAAAGCCGTCCTTCAAAAGGATTTTGACCTAGGAGACGTGATACCGTGTCTAAGCTTTAAATTTAATTTATTTACGTTTGCAAGAATAACAGGCCTTAAGTTTGTAGAAGAAAGCAATTTACAGACGCAGGTCACTCTTGAACTAGAACTTGTAGAGGTTCAAGAAAGCGCAACAAAAATGAAAGGAGGGGGCTCATGACAGCATACCCTTTAGACAATACGGAGTATCTGGCAGAAGATCTGCGGATGTTCCATGCCGGGAGAACACCTGGCCTTTTTAATATCACCGGTGAAGACTTCAAAGTAAAAATTGCCGGCGGTATGAATATATCAGTCAGTAACGGGCTCGCCTTTTTAAAGACATCCAGCGACGGAATAGGTGGTATCGTTTACTCGCCTAAAGACGAAACTACCCTGACAGCTACCGTCGCTACAAACTACACTAGATACGACTACGTGGCCATTCGATATGATAAGATCAGCAATTCATGCGGTCTTGTATATCAGGAAGGAACGCAGTCAATGCCTACGCCTATTCGAAATCTAGAACAATACGAGCTGATCATTGCGATTGTAGTTTTAAAGGCATCAGCT
>ERZ773131.395-NODE-395-length-37579-cov-4.013272_pt1 | contig 37579 bp, 39 predicted proteins | sample MGYA00511082_ERZ773131 | MGnify/ENA primary metagenome ERZ773131 (study PRJEB29015, sample SAMEA2737813) | human gut metagenome | biome: human gut; feature: human-associated habitat; material: faeces | place: China | collected 2012 ... | reverse complement strand
TGTCCGTTGTAAAGTGAAAGGAAAAAATTTTTTGCCGCCATACTCAACAAACGGCAAAAAGATGTCCGTTGTAAAGTGAAAGGAGTTCTTTGATATGCCAGACCGCACACGACCCATCCGCAAGGAAATCTGCCTGAACGAGCAGGAATTGAGCATGGTTCGCCACAAGATGAACCAGCTTGGCACCCACAACTTCGGCGCGGTTTGCCTCTTAAAAGTCTTTCACAAATAAATGATCCGTACCGCCGTCATAGTTTACAATATCCTTGAGATACCTATATCCGTAGTGCTCATACAAGCCGAAAAACTCCGCGGGGATATAGCTTCTGCCGAAGCCGTTTTCTTTTAGATATCTGTTCGCATATTCAATCAGTTCTCCGCTGATTTTTTGACCTCGGGAGTCTTCGGATACGAAAACGCAGGACACCCACGGATAGATTTCCGCAAGCGGATAATAATCCGTTTTCATCACGGACGCCATGCCGACAATTTTTCCGTCTGCAATCGCGGCAAACATCGTTTCCCAATCCGAAAATGTCCATGAGCGGAGCATATCCGCAATATGATCTTTAACACCGTCCCACGAGCAGTTCTCCACGAAGGACAGAAGCATTTTTGCAAGCTCAGTGTCCCTATCGACTTTGATTATCATCATTTCCTCCATAGCATCCGGTTTATCGAATTCAGTATAACGTATCGAGTATAAAAACACCGACACAGTTATATTCTGTTAATTTTGCGCAGGACTTTCCGACCGTCCGCTGTACTGCTTTTCTCGGCTTTTTGATTTAACATCACATCCCCTTGCGATATGACGCGCTTCGCTCGGCGTGATATTTTTGCTGCGCAAAAGTGATATTATATTCGCCCTGAAGCTTGCAGAGCAAATATAACTCGGCGTATGCCGAATATCACTGCGAAGCAATATAACTCGCCGCAGGCGAATATAACTGAAAAAACCTCGTTCTTATGAACGAGGTTTTTTCTTGGTGGAGACGAAGAGGATCGAACTCTCGACCTTACGGATGCGAACCGTACGCTCTCCCAGCTGAGCTACGCCCCCATTTGTTTGCTATGTGATTATAAGATTTTTTTTGCGGTTTGTCAAGTGTTCGGAGGCGGTTTGGAAAAATTTTTCTTCGCCGCCCCGGTTTTTATGCCATCGGCTTGCAGACATCGACCCAGCTTTCGGGCTTGGAGTATTCCTCGAGCTCGGCGGGGGTCAGCTCTATCATGCTGTTGCTGCTGCCGCAGGCGGGGTATACCGTATTGAATCTCTTGAGTGACTCGTCGAGATATATCTTCACGCCGTCGTTCACGGCAAACGGGCACACTCCGCCGACCGCGTGGCCGATAAGCTGCGCCGCCTCTTCGTGCGAGAGCATCTTTGCCTTTTTGCCGAAGCGCGATTTGTATTTTGCGTTGTCTATCTTCGTGTCGCCCGCCGCGACGATGAGTATCGGCTCGCCGTCAAGCGAAAATGATATAGTCTTTGCTATCCTGCCCTCTTCGCAGCCGAGAGCATTTGCCGCGAGGGCAACGGTCGCGCTCGACTCGTCTATCTTCATCACTCGGTCCTCGATTCCGAGCTTCCTGAAATATTCTCTGACTCTTTCTATTGACATTGGGTTTCCTCCAAATGCAAAAGCCGCAGGATCAACCGTGCGGCTCTTGATTTTTTGTTATTTGCGGCTCTTCTTGCTCTTAACTCCGTCGGTAACGCTCTCCTCCGGCGCGCTGAACGCCGCGAGCCTGATTATCAGGATGATGAGTATCGCCGCGAGAGCCGAGCAGGCGTAGACTATCCACATGTTCGTGACGTTCGAGATGAACTTGCCGATAAACGGCACGCAGTGCGTGGCGAGCGCGACTATTGAAGCACCCTCGGGCAAAGACGAACCGAACGCAAATTCGTATTTGCCGCCGAGCTTGTACAGCGCAACTTCGTCCGCGGATGCGGCGGATGCCCTGCGTGTGAGGCACAGCGAGCCGTTCTTTATATTCGAGCCTGCGACATTTTCGCTGCACACGGCGAGTCCGCGGTCGAGCAGGAATTTGTCGGGGTGTGCCGCTGCAACGCAGAGAAGCGCGGTGACGAGCGACACAACGGCTATTATGACGATGAGAACGGTCGTGAATATCCTCGCGCCCTTGAATTTGTCTTTCTGCGGCTTGAAGCCGTTTTGGAGCATCGCACCCGAGTAGTCCGAGGTGCGCTCGAAGTCGAACTTCGGCTCGACCTTGGAAGCTGTCTCATCGGAGAGAGTCTTGCGCGGTCTGCTCTTGTCTATCGGCGCGCCGAAATATCCGTGGGGATCGGGTTCGCCGTATTCATTCTTCTGCTTTTCAACAGGCACTTCTTTAACTTCGGGCTCTGACTCTTCGACAGAAACCTCTTCCTCGCCGGAATAAGTCTCTTCAAAGTCGTCCTCTACCGGTTCGAGCTCGTTTGCGGAGATAACCGAGTTGTCTATCACGCTGTCATAGCTGCGCTCTTCAACGCGTCTCGCTTCCTCAGCAGCTTTTGCTTCGGCTGCTGCCTTTGCTTCGGCTGCTGCGCGGGCTTCCTCGGCTTTTCGTGCTTCTTCGGCGGCTTTTATCTCTGCCGCCGCCTTTTCCGCCGCCGCGTTCAGCTCATCCTGCTTGGCCTTTTCCATGCGCGCCTCAAATTCGGCGTTGAGCTGTTCGATGGTCTTTGGCATGAATTTATCCATTTTTTCTTCACCTTCCGACTTAAAACAAAAATCTCCTATATAAGTCTATTATAAAGTATAATATTTGAAGCACACAAAGTCAACAAAAAAGCCCGAATGTCGCAGAACATGCGCGCATTTGCTCAAAAAAGGCTGAAAAAGCGGGCGCATAAAGTATAATCAAAGCGGAGAAAAACAGAAAAGGAGAAAGACCATGGGAATGAAAGAATGCACACTGGCGAGTTCTATTATCCGAACGAGGAGTCGATATTCGACGAGCAGCTCAAAAAGCTCGATCTGCTCTACGAGTTCAATTCCACGCGCCCGACTGAGCAGAAGAGACGGCAGGCGCTGATGAAAGAGATGTTCGCCGAAGTCGGCGAGAACTGCTATCTCGAACCGTCGTTCCACGCGAACTGGGGCGGGCGCACATCCATCTCGGCGACTCTATATACGCAAACTTCAACTTCACCGCCGTTGACGACTCGCATATCTACATCGGCTCGCACACGATGATAGGCCCGAATGTCACCGTCGCGACCGCGGGGCATCCGATTCTGCCCGAGCTGCGCGAAAAGGCGTATCAGTTCAACATGCCTGTGCGTATCGGCGAAAACTGCTGGATAGGTGCGAGGGCTCTGATAATGCCCGGAGTGACGATAGGGGACAACAGCGTTATCAGCGCGGGCAGCGTCGTTACGAAAGATATTCCGGCGAATGTCGTCGCCTACGGGAATCCCTGCCGCGTCGCGAGGGAGATAAACGAGCACGACCGCGAGTTTTATTATAAAGACAGACGAATCACGAAAGAGATTTTTGACGAGATAAAGAATATATAAATCAAACCCACCAAAGCAAACCCGCCGCAGATATAAGTCTGAGGCGGGTTTTGCTATAGTTTTTACAGTGTTTACGGTTGAATCTTTGCCGTTATTCTCCTTACGGAGAAAATGATGTTTGCTAATGACCAAAGCGGAATTATAACATACAGAAAACGGAACAAGAAGGTTAAAAACGGCAGTAAATCCTGATGAGGAGAAGTGAATACAGGGTGTATTACCCAATCATATTGCATGGTGATTCGCATCAAAATCATCGGTATCGCCGACAAGACAAAGACGGTGAAGAAAGAACGGAATTTACGAATTTGAGCTCTCCTTGAAAGATAGAAGAAGAACAGGCTGACAAAGGCGACCGCCCATATGAAGCGAAACGCGTAAAAGTAAAACGTTCCATACTCTGAAATCCTTATGCAGTCATAATAGAAATCGTGCATATGTGTAAAAAAGAAGTTAAATACAGGGCGGAAAAGCTCGCAGACGCAGTATATTATCGCCTGCAGGAACAGCGGCCAAAGAAGCACCTCGAAAATCACAACAAAAGCTTTTTTGTTTTTTTTCATCACTTCACATCCTTTCAATTTCCTTGAGGCGGATAAATGACAATACTTCTGCGCTACAATTATATTTTAACAGAAAGAGTAAAAAAGTCAATCGTGTTTTGATTTTTAAAAAAGTTAAAGAATCAATCCCACCTTTGCAGAGCGGGATTGATTCTTTGTTTGTGCTTATTTATATTTCGGTCTCGCAACATACGAGGTGTGGAGCACTTCGTGCGCCTTGTGGCTGCCTGGCTCACCGAAGAACTCGGCGTAGAGACGCTTGACTGCTTCGCTCTCATGCGACTTGCGCAGGGGCATATCTTTGTCCGCCTCGTAGAGAGCGGCGGCTCTGCGCGCTCTGAGGTCGACGAAGTTGCGCACGACAGCGTGCTGGATCGGCTGACCGCCGCCGTTGACGCAGCCGCCGGGGCAGCCCATGATCTCGATGAAGTGATAGTCGGCAGTGCCGTTCTTGACCTTCTCCATAATCGTGTTGGCGTTTGCAAGTCCGCTGACTACGCAGACCTTGACTTCCATGCCGTTGACGGTGTAGGAAGCTTCCTTTATTCCGTCGGTGCCGCGAACCTCGGTGAAGTCGAGGCTCTTGAGCTCCTCGCCGGAGAGCTTCTCAACGGCGGTTCTCAGTGCCGCTTCCATAACGCCGCCGGTTGCGCCGAAGATAACAGCCGCGCCGGTGGAGTCGCCCAGAGGATTGTCAAATTCCTCGTCGGGCAGGTGCTTGAAGTATATTCCCGCGCTCTCGATCATTCTGCCGAGCTCTCTCGTGGTCAGCGAGTAGTCAACATCCGGATAGCCGGACGCCGCCTGATCGTCGCGCTTTGTCTCGAACTTCTTCGCCGTGCAGGGCATGATGCCGACAACGACGATATCCTTTGGGTCGATGCCCATCTTCTCGGCATACCAGGTCTTGATTATCGCGCCCGACATCTGCTGGGGCGATTTGCAGGTCGAGAGGTGATCGAGCATATCGGGGTAGTAATGCTCGCAGTATTTTATCCATCCGGGTGAGCAGGAGGTTATCATCGGGAGCACGCCGCCGTTCTGGACTCTGCCGAGGAACTCGTTTGCCTCTTCGACAATCGTGAGGTCTGCGCCGAAGTCGGTGTCAAAGACCTTGTCGAAGCCGAGACGTCTGAGTGCCGCGACCATCTTGCCCTGAACATTGGTGCCGATGTGCATTCCGAAGCACTCGCCGAGAGTGACGCGGATTGAAGGCGCGGTGTGAACAACGACGAACTTCTCGGGATCGTTGATAGCCTCGAGAACCTTTGCGGTGTCGTCCTTCTCATATATAGCGCCGGTCGGGCAGTTGACAATGCACTGGCCGCAGGAGACGCACGCCACGGAATCGAGCGGTCTCTCAAACGCCGAGCCGATGTGGGTGTCAAATCCGCGGGCGTTTGCGCCGATAACGGAGATGTGCTGAGCCTGGCACGCGGCTACGCAGCGGCGGCAGAGAATGCACTTGCCGTTGTCTCTTATCATATGAATAGCGGAGTCGTCGTATTCGTGAACGGGATTTGCGCCGTCGAAGCGACCCTCGTCGTCAACGCCGAACTCCTTGCAGAGCTGCTGGAGCTCGCAGGTTCCGCTGCGGACGCACGATAGACACTTTCTGTCATGCGTCGAAAGAATGAGCTCAAGGGTCATCTTGCGGCTCTTGCGGACGCGCTCGGTGTTTGTGAATATCTCCATACCCTCGTTAACGGGGTACACGCAGGCGGTCACGAGCGAACGCGCGCCCTTGACCTCGACCATGCAGATGCGGCATGCGCCGATTTCGTTTATCTTCTTGAGGTAGCAGAGGGTCGGGATCTCAATGCCGGCCATACGCGCCGCCTCAAGTATGGATATGCCCTTGGGTACGCTCAGGGGCATGTTGTTTATTTTTATGTTTACCATTTCCATGCTGTGTTGACCCTCCTTCCTTAACCTTTGCTGATTGCCTTGGCGCGCTTGCAGTTTTCCATGCAGACGCCGCACTTGATGCACTTCGCCGTGTCGATAGTGTACGACGGCAGCTTGTGACCCTCTGCGACATAGTCGGTCTTGCCGATAGCCGAGACGGGGCAGTTTCTGGCGCAGAGACCGCAGCCGATGCACAGATCCTTGTCAATCTTGAAGCTCAGCAGCGCCTTACATACGCCTGCGGGACACTTCTTGTCGACTATATGCGCTATATACTCATCGCGGAAGAACTTGAGGGTCGCAAGGACGGGGTTGGGAGCCGTCTGACCGAGTCCGCAAAGGGAGTTTTCTTTGATGTAATGGGCGAGCTCTTCGAGCTTGTCCAGATCCTCGAGCGTCGCCTTGCCGGCGATGATCTTTTCGAGTATCTCCTGCATTCTTCTCGTGCCGATACGGCAGGGTGAGCACTTTCCGCAGGACTCGTCAACGGTGAAGTCGAGGAAGAACTTGGCTATATCGACCATGCAGTTGCTGTCGTCCATGACGATAAGTCCGCCCGAACCCATCATGCAGCCGATGGCGGTGAGGTTGTCGTAGTCTATCTCGGTGTCCATGAGGCTCGCGGGGATGCATCCGCCGGAGGGTCCGCCGGTCTGAGCCGCCTTGAACTTTCTGCCGTTGGGGATGCCGCCGCCGATGTCCTCGACAATTTCGCGCAGGGTCGTGCCCATGGGGATCTCAACGAGGCCGGTGTGCTTGATGTTGCCGCCGAGTGCAAAGACCTTGGTGCCCTTGGAGCGCTCAGTGCCCATGGAGGCGAAGCTCTCCGCGCCGTGCAGGATTATCTGCGGGATGTTTGCAAATGTCTCGACGTTGTTCTCGGTAGTGGGCTTTCCGAAAAGACCCTTTTCCGCCGGGAACGGAGGTCTCGGACGGGGCTCGCCGCGGTTGCCCTCGATGGAGGTCATGAGCGCGGTCTCCTCGCCGCAGACGAATGCGCCTGCACCGAGTCTTATATGAAGGTCGAAGTCGAAGCCGCTGTCGAAGATGTTCTTGCCGAGCAGTCCGAGCTCGCGCGCTTCGTCTATTGCTATCTGAAGTCTCTTGACCGCTATCGGGTACTCCGCGCGGACATAGATATAGCCCTCGGTCGCGCCGGTGGCGTAGCCGCATATCGCCATAGCTTCAACGATGCAGTGCGGGTCGCCCTCGAGCACGGAGCGATCCATGAATGCGCCCGGGTCGCCCTCGTCGGCGTTGCAGACGACATATTTCTGATCCGCCTGATTTTTGCGGGTGAAGCTCCATTTCAGACCTGTCGGGAATCCGCCGCCGCCTCTGCCGCGCAGACCGGAATCCTTGACTATCTGGATGACCTCGTCCGGGGTGTATTCGGTCAGGCACTTTGCGAGAGCCTGATAGCCGTCCATGGCTATGTATTCATTGATATTCTCGGGGTCGATAACGCCGCAGTTGCGCAGCGCGACTCTCTTCTGCTTTTTATAGAACTGAGTCTCGTTGAGACTCTTGACGGTGTCGCCGGCGACGGTATCATCGTAGAGCAGATGCTTGACTATTCTGCCCTTGATGAGGTGCTCGTCAACTATCTCCGGAACGTCCTCGACCTTTATCTGGCTGTAGAACGCGCCTTCGGGATAAACAACGACTATCGGACCCAGGGCGCACAGACCGAAGCAGCCTGTCCTGATGACCTTGATTTCGTCTGCGAGACCTTTTTCGGCGATCTCCTTTTCAAACTCGGCAATTATTTCTGCACTGTGAGAAGAAGTACAGCCGGTACCGCCGCAGACAAGAACGTGTGAACGATACATTGATTTTCCTCCTTGTTATTTGGCGATAGCGCCGACCGTGAATTCGCCGACGGGGTTGCCGTTGACGAGATGATCGCTGACGATGCGCGCGACCATTTCGGGCGTTACCTTGACATAGGTGACCTTTTCTTTGCCGGGTTCGAGAACCTCGACTATCGGCTCATACTGGCACATGCCGATGCAGCCGGTCTGCGAGACGGTGACATGGCTGAGATTGCGGCGTGCAATCTCGTCAACGAGTGCGGTGAGCACGGGCTTTGCGCCTGCCGCGATGCCGCAGGTAGCCATGCCGACGAGCACGCGGGTTGTGTATTCGTTGTCTTCGCGGATATTCATATTGGCCTTTGCCTTATCTCTTATTGCGTTAAGTTCAGCAAGTGATTTCATGGTTATTCCTTTCCCGGCGCCGGGCGCCGTCATATGTTTTTTAAAGTAGCGCTGTGTTCTCGTCGATATATTCTTTCATCCACTGCACAACATCCGGATTGTCGAGCGGCACGCCGTCGAGGATATTTTTTATTTCTCGCGTGTCGAGCACGAATTCTTTTTCGTCGGCCGAGCGGCGGTAGATAAAATCCCTGTCGGTGTTCATTGATATGAGCACCGTTACCGTCGAGGTCATGTCCCCGAGGGGAGTGAAGTCTATGCTGTCCGAATGAAATACGGCTTTTGTGGAGGTGCCGACGCCCTTTTTTGAGGTTATCTCAAAACTGCCGCCGGTCTGCTCTGCCGCGAGGCGGAACAGCGGTATGCCCATGCCGACCTTGCGCGTTGTGCGCGTGGTGAAAAACGGATCGCAGACATTCCGAAGCTGTTCTTCGTCCATGCCGCAGCCGTTGTCGGAAACCGTGAGCGTGAGTAGATGCTCTTCTCTGCTTTCGCTGACATCTATTGTTATCAGCGACGCCCCGGCTGATATGGAGTTCTGGGCTATATCGAGAATGTTGAGTGACAGCTCGCGCATGGCGTTAAGCGTCCAGGTATTTGTCGAGAATGCCGTCTATCTGATCGGGGGTGAGTCTGCCGTAGACATCGTCGTTGATCGTCATGACGGGAGCGAGTCCGCACGCGCCGATGCAGCGGCAGGCTTCGATGGAGAAGCACGCGTCGTCACTGCACTCGCCGGGGCCGATGCCGAGTCTCTCGCTTATCTTGTCGAGGATAGCCTGCGAGCCTTTGACATAGCAGGCGGTTCCGAGACATACGGAGATGTTGTATCTGCCCTTGGGGCTCAGAGCGAACTGGGCGTAGAAAGTCGATACGCCGTATACCTTCTCGAGCGGAACGTCCATTCCCTCGGCTATCATAGCCTGTACCTCGAACGGAAGATAACCGTAGATGAGCTGAGCCTCCTGCATGACATGCATCAGCAGGCTCTTGTCGCCGTTGCATTCTGCAATAACGGCATGGAGCTTCTCTTCCTGTTCCGGGGTGCCGGAAAAAGGTATCTTACTGATTTTTTTGAGCATTTGTAGCCTTTCCCTCCTTAGGTTTGAGAAAAATAACAGATAGGCAAAAAGGGGTTTCCTTTTCACATTAAGAGTAATTATATCATGCGGGTCTGAAAATTGCTACAGTTTAAGGAAAAAAATATCGATAAACTATATACCAATTACATACCCTGCAGGTAGTAATTACCTTTCAACAGATCAATGACCGCCTGCGGCGATGCGCAGGGGAGCTCAAGCTCGGTGCTCGCCAAGCCGACATTTTCGAGGCAGTGCGCGTCGGATGCGCGCAGAAGCCTCATTTTTCGGAGCAGCGGATGCTCTTCAATGAGCCTGTCCGCCTGAGCAAAAGCGGACATCTCGGCGTTTGCGAATCCCCAGCTTTCGTCGAACGAGCCGAGGTTTGCGACCACGCTGAACGACGGGCGGTCAACATGAGCGGGATAGCAGACCCCGCCGAAGCCGGAGACGAGCGGAAAAACCTCGCCGATTGAAATAAAGCTCGCCGTGCTCAGCAGATTCTCCTCGCGCCCGAGAATACCGTCCCGGTCGTCCATTATCAGCTGTTCGCCGAAAATATCGAGCCGATTTTTAATCTTCGGCAGGCGCTCGGCAACATAGCCCGAAAACGCGAGCGCGGAATCGACATCAGGAAACAGGCACACGACGTGCACCTCTTCGGAAGTCGTCAGCTCCATGCCGGGCACGAAAGCTATTCCCGCCTCCTCAGCCGCACGCGCCGCGGCGGGGCAGTTGAGCGAGGAGTTGTGGTCGGTCAGCGCAAGGATATCCAGCCCCATGACCTTTGCCATGTTGACAAGGTTATAGGGAGTCATCTCCTCGTCGCCGCAGGGCGACAGACACGAGTGGATATGCAGATCACATAAAAATCCCGGCATAATTCGACTCCGAATATTTTTGCTGGCTTCGTTTGAAGTAATAAGTAAAATGTATATGCTGTGGGCGGATGTCGCCCGCGGTTTAGCACAAGTTTATTGACTTGCAGTTTGTATTCGACGCACCGTTGTGCCGCGCAAGCGGTGGGAAAGGCTTATCATAGCCAACTTTTGAAAACAAATTTTATAACACTGTGGAATTTTATTTTGGCTCCCTTGTGTAAAGGGAGCTGGCTCGGCGTAAGCCGAGACTGAGGGATTGCGGTACAGAACCGACTGATTTTGTGCCTCTTCCGCACAAATCCCCACAATACAGCATATTTATACTTCTTATATTATACATGGTTATATCAATAAATCAACACCTATATATCAATTATGATATGTCTTTTTCAGCTCTTTTGTCGCTTCGCCGCTGAGCAGGCAGAGCGAGATGAGGTTCGGCACCGCCATGAGCGCGTTCGCGAGGTCTGAGAGCTCCCATACGAGCTCGAGGTCGGCGACGCATCCGACGAATACCGCCGCGGCGTAAATTATGTTGTATATCTTCGCGCTCTTTGCGCCCAGCAGATATTCGAGCCCGCGCCGCCCGTAATATGACCAGCCGATAAGTGTGGCAAAGGCAAAAACGCAGATGCTCACGCAGACGAAAATGCTACCGGCTTTTCCGAATACACTGCCGAATGCCGCGGCGCAGGCGAGTGGGCCGTCGCCGTCCGTCGGCGCGCCGGAGACCAAGAGAGTTATTGCAGTCACGGTGCACATGACGACCGTGTCGAGAAAAACCTCAAGTATGCCCCAGCAGCCCTGCTCGGCGGGTGAATCCGTCTGCGCCGCGGCGTGGATTATCGCGTTGCTGCCGAGCCCTGCTTCGTTTGAAAAAACTCCGCGCGCCACCCCGTAGCGCAGAGCTTTTTTTATCCCGTAGCCCGCCGCTCCTCCTGCCGCCGCACGCAGCGAAAAAGCCTCGGATATTATGCGCGAAAACGCCGACGGCACGGCGCGAAAGTTCTTTATTATGACCGCGAAGCTCGCGAGAATGAATATCGCAGTCATGGCGGGAATTATCTTCTCCGCCGCCGATGCGATCCTCTTGAGCCCGCCGCAGGTTATCGCGAACACGCCTGCGGCGAGAATCAGTCCCGTTATCGCGGGACTCAGCCCGAATGAGCCCGAGAGCGAGAGCGCGGCGGCGTTCGCCTGGGTCATATTGCCGATGCCGAGCGAGGCTATGACCAACAGAACGCAGAAAATCTTTGACATGTGCCTGAATCCCAGTCCGCGCTCCATATAGACGAACGCGCCGCCCATCCATTCGCCGTTTTCGTCGCGGTATCTGTATTTTATGCCGAGTATATTTTCGCAGCACGCGCTCATCATGCCGATTATCGCGCTTATCACCATCCAGAAAACCGCGCCCGCGCCGCCGGAGGCTATCGCCGCCGCCACGCCGACTATGTTGCCCGTGCCCATGCATGCGGCGAGTGCGGCGGAGAGCGCCTGCGTCTGCGATATCGAGCCTTTGCCGGATTCCCGGCTCTTTTTGCTGAATATACTGCCGAGCGTCGTTTTCATCCATGTGCCGACGTGTGTTATCTGGAAAAATCCCGACCGCACGCTCAGCAGAAGCCCCGTGCCCGTGAAAGCGACGAGCAGCGGGACTCCCCAGACCACCGAATTTATCGAAGAAACGAGAGAACAAAACGAGTCCGTGGGATCACCTCCGAAAAATGAAAAGGATTGATTTAAAGCGCGAATTAGTATATACTATAATCTGTATAATAAGATTCGCGAAAGGGAACGTGATATCTTGAAGGATTTCGGATTTGTCAAGACCGCGGCGGTCTGCCCGAGGGTGACGGTCGGCGCGGCTGATAAAAATGTTGATAATATGCTGCCGTTGATAAAAGGGGCGGCTTCGTCCGGCGCGCAGATAATCGCCCTGCCGGAACTATGCATAACCGGCTATACCTGCTCCGACCTCTTCTCGCAGGACAGACTCATCGAAAGCGCGGAGGCTGCGCTCGGCAGGCTCGTTCTTGAATGTGCCGATATCGGCGCACTCGTGATAGTCGGGCTCCCGGTGCGCGTGCGCGGCAGGCTCTTCAACTGCGCCGCCGCATTCCAGAACGGCAGGCTCGTGGGCGTTGTCCCGAAGAGCTATCTGCCGAATTACAACGAGTTCTATGAAAAGCGCCACTTCGTCTCGGGGCTTGATACGCCGTGCGATACCGTCACCCTCTGTGGGCAGGAGGTGCCGTTCGGCAACATGCTCTTCTGCGCGGACAACGGCGCCGCAGTCGGAATTGAGCTGTGCGAGGATATGTGGGTGCCCGTGTCGCCCGGAACAGTCCTTGCGCTCAGCGGCGCGGATATAATAGTGAACATCTCCGCCTCCGACGAGATGGTCACAAAGAACGATTTCAGATTGAGCCTCATTGAGCAGACGAGCGCGCGGTGCTACTGCGGCTATGTCTATTCATCCGCCGGCATCGGCGAGAGCACGACAGACCTTGTGTTCTCCGGCGCATGTACGATAGCCGAAAACGGCGGCATACTCGCGAGAAACGAGCGCTTTGAGCGAAACGGCGCGGCGGTTTACGCCTGCATCGATGTCAAAAAGCTCGAAGCTCTGCGCCGCAACAGCGAATTTTATGACAACGCGGCTCGCTATGCCGACCGCGATATAAGGCGCGTTGATATAACCCTGCCGGAGCTCAAAGAGAGCGATATTGACAGGACTTTTGATGCGCACCCGTTCGTGCCCTCGGATGAAAAGGTCAGACGCGCGCGCTGCGCCGAGATATTCAATATCCAGGCGGCGGGACTCGCGAAGAGAATCGAGCATATCGGGCTTAAAAAGGCAGTCATCGGCATCTCGGGCGGACTCGATTCGGCTCTTGCTCTGCTTGTTGCGGACAAGGCGTTTGATCTTCTCGCCCTGCCGAAAGAAAATATAATCTGCATCACGATGCCGGGCTTCGGCACGACGAGGCGCACGAAGTCGAGCGCCGTCACGCTCACCGAGTGCATCGGAGCGCAGCTCAGGGATATAGATATTGTCCCCGCGTGTACTCAGCATATGCGGGACATAGGTCACGATATGAGCATACTCGACGTGACTTATGAAAATGTTCAGGCGCGCGAGCGCACGCAGATACTCATGGACACCGCAAACAAAGAGGGTGCGCTGCTCGTCGGCACGGGAGATCTGTCCGAGCTTGCGCTCGGCTGGTGCACATATAACGCCGACCACATGAGCATGTACGGAGTCAACTGCTCCGTGCCCAAGACGCTCGTGCGATATCTCGTCGATTTCGTTGCGGACGAGAGGGGAGGCAAGCTCGGCGAGGTGCTCCGCGAGATACTCGCGACTCCGGTCAGCCCCGAATTGCTCCCGCCCGACAAAAACGGTAAAATAGCGCAAAAGACCGAGGATACACTCGGCCCCTATGAGGTTCACGATTTCTTCCTCTATCACTTCCAGCGCTTCGGTGCTTCACCCGACAAGCTCATGTTCATGGCGTGCCGCGCGTTTGACGGAGTATACAGCCGCGAGCAGATTGAAAAATGGCTCAGGCTCTTTATGAAGAGATTCTTCTCTCAGCAGTTCAAACGCTCCTGCATACCGGACGGTCCGAAGGTCGGATCTGTCAGCCTCTCGCCTCGCGGCGACTGGCGTATGCCCTCCGACGCGGATGCCTCCGCATGGCTCGATCTCTGATGAAAGGATAAACGAAAATGAAGAAGTTCAAAAGCTTTGTCGCCGTTCTGCTCTGCCTTGCCGCCGTATTCTGCACTGCGGGCTGTTCGGCATCAAAAAAGAGCGCACTGAATATCTCGGGCGCGCAGATAGACTATGAGACATTTTTATATTATTTCGACCAGGTTCACGCGTTCCCCGAAAAATATGAGCTTGCCGCCGATGCGACGAACGAGCAGATGATCGACGCCGCGATTGAGCTGTGCTGCGAATATGTTGCGGTCAACACGAAACTCTCCGAATACGGGCTGACTCTCTCCGCCTCCGAAAAGCGCTCGGCTTCGAATAATCTTGAAGACCTGTGGCACGTTTTCTCGGGCTACTATGAGAAGCTCGGCGTGTCGAAGCAGACGCTTATGAAGATAGAGACCGCCGACACCTCGCGTAACAGACTTTTCTATTATATCTATGACGAGGGCGGCGAAAAGGCGGTCAGCGAGGACGATATAAAGAAATACTATAACGAGAACTATATCTCCTTCCGCGCCATACCCGGCTATCTTACGACTACCGATGCGAACGGCGACACCGTAGTTATGACTGCGGATCAGAAAGCGGCAATGAACAAGGAGTTCATGGAGCTCTCGACGCGCCTGGGCAACGGGCAGACGATGAACGAGATAGATGAGCTCTATTCCAAGAAGCATCCGGATTCCACAGTTTCGGATCAGCTCCAGTTTATAAAAAAAGGCACGGATTCCTATCCCGAGGGCTTCTTTGAAAAGGTTCAGCAGCTCTCCGTCGGCTCGAACACCGTGCTTATCATGGACAACTATATTTTCCTCGTTCTCAGAGAGAATCCCTCGGAGGACGAGGCGAAGCAATACTACGACCGCTACCGCGACGACTGCCTCAAGAGCCTGCGCGGGGACGAGTTCAAGACAATAGTCGAGGGCTACGCCTCCGAGCTTTCGGTCGAGCGCAACGACAGGGCCATAAACAAGGCTGTCAAGGAGGTTCTCAAAGATGGCTGATATAATCAGAAATGTGGTCATCGATGCCGTACTCACACGCCAGACGATAAGAGAATATAAGCCAATAATGCTCACCGACGCTCAGCTCGATACGCTGACCGCGGCGGCGATGATGGCTCCGAGCGGGCGCAACTGCCAGCCCTGCCATGTCAGATTCATATGCAACGACGCTATGCTGCGCCAGATGCAGATAGATTTCAAGAATATCGTCGGCTGGGACACTCCCGTTCACACGCGAAGCGACAAGAACCCGTTCTATCACAATGCGCCGGTGTTCGCCGCGATATTCGCAAAGCCCGGCAGTCAGATGGATGCCGGAATTATGGTCGAGAACATATGCATCGCCGCAAAGGGACTCGGCCTCGGCACATGTATAGTCGGCAGCGCGGGCGCGCTGTTTGATGACGCCGACAAGGGTGCTTATTGGCGCGGGGAGATCGACATTCCCGTTGATCTTCAGTATATGATAGGCGTTGCGATAGGCGTGCCGGACGAAGTGCCGGAGCAGAAGCCACGCGATCCGAGTCATTATAAAATGATAAGATGATAAAATAAACTAACCGCCGCAGAGAATAAACTTTGCGGCGGCTGTTTTTATAAATTTTGTTCACTGCATGAAAACCGCCCGTGCCGAAAATCAGCACGGGCGGAATTTAATTTATCTGTTCTTTATGATGTGGGGCAGGATGAGAATATATTTGACGAGCATATAGACTATTGCGACCGGGACATTCACGACATTCTTCGTGAAGTTTGAAAGGAAGTCGGTGGGCAGCTCTTCATGCTCCTTGGCTTCGCCCTTGGTGGTCTTCTTTATCGCGTATTCGTCGAACTTCTCGTAGCCGGTTGCCTCACAGGTCTCGTCGTCAACGTCAACGGTGTATGCGCGGTAGATAAGTCTGTCGCCGTCGATGGTAAAGGTGCTGAACATCGACTTGTAGGGCTGCGCGGCAACGGCGGAATTCTTGAGGATAGGCTCCATGGCGTCCTCGTGAACGCTGTAGCGCTTAGTGCCGGCGGTGTTGGGCAGAATGTGTACCGTGCCCTCGGGGTTGAGCGCGTAGGTTATCTCCTCGCCCTTGTAGTTCTCGGTGATGTACTCGGTCGGCTGAATTTTGTCGTCCTTGACCTGATAGGTACGCAGATACATGTGGTCGTGGCCGTTGATGACAACGTCGATGTCAAGGCTGTCTATTATGGGCAGCAGGCGCTTGCGCATGATGACGGTGTCGGGCTTGTTGATGTTCTTGCCCGCAGAGTAGCAGGCGCGGTGCATGAGGATTATTTTCCACTGCGCGTCAGAAGAGTTCATGTCGTTCTGAAGCCAGTTTATCTGCTCCTCGCTGATGGGATACATATCGTTTGTGTTGAGCACGGCGATATGTGCGTTCGAGTAGTCGAACGAATAGTAGACGCCGGTGATATGATTCCAGCCTGCGCTCTTGTCGAGGTTGAACATATTGTCGAACCAGCCCCAACGAAGGTTGCCCTCGTGGTTGCCGGCGGTCGGCGCCATGGTGATGTTCATGAGTGTGTCGCAGCTCTTCTCATAGAACCAGTCCCATTCCTGATCGTTGCAGTCGTTGACGAAGTCGCCCGCGTTCATGAGAAACTTCGCGTCGGGGCAGACCTGCATCGCGGTGCGCTGAACGGCGCCGCTCTTCGTGAAGTTTATTTCGTTGCCCGCCTGAACATCGGCAAGGGCTATGAACGAAAACGGCTCTTCGCCGTCGCAGGCTGTCTCAAATGTGCCGTTGTTGCTCCAGATGCCGGTCGAAGCGTCGCCGACTCTGTAAACATACTTTGTGTCGGGCTCAAGATTTTCGGCGAGCACCTTGTGGCAGTAGTTCTCTTTCCACTTCGTGCAGGTGCCGGAAAATTTGAGCGCGCCGTCGAAGCTGCCGTTGTATTTTGCAAGGGGCATTACTTCAACATCGCTGCCGCATTTCTCGGTCGTGTACCAGCAGATGCCGCGTCTTGTTTTGGCGTCGCCGTTGATAACAACGCTGATGCGCTTTATCGATCCGTCTGCGCTCTCCTGAGGCATGGCGGAGGCGGCGGGGACTATCATGCAAGCAAGCAGGCAGATTGCCATGACCGCGCTGATTATCCTCATCAGTTTTTTGTTCATCGCATATTCCTCCGAAATTTTGGTATAGTTATTCTACATCTGATTCGCACAAAAGTCAAGCGAGTTAGCATATGCTCTTTGTGGATAATTTATAATACCTTTTTCATTAATATATGCGGACAGCCCTCTTCAACATCGTGGATCCCGGTGTCTTTGTAGCCGAGCGCTGAGTAGAATCCGGCTGCCTGTTCCTGCGAATGTATCCATATTTCATTGACTCCGTTTTCTGCGGCGTACTCTTCGGCGGCTTTTATTATGTCCGCGCCGAGCCCTCTGCCGCGAAAAGCCTTTCTGACTGCGACTCTGCCTATCATGACCCTGCCGCTCCAGGGGTCTGTGAAAATGCGGCAGACTCCGACGGGGTGACTGCCGTCAAACAGCACGATATGCGTAGCCGTTTCGTCGATATCGTCGAACTCCTCCTCGAAGCCCTGCTCTTTTACGAACACCTCGAGTCTTATCTCTTTCGCCTCGTCCGGGAGCTGATTATAGATTTTAGTTTCCATATAAACACCTCGATTTGTATTATATCACAAAAACGGGCATGAAATTTTGTATATACACACATCGCCGAAATTTGTCCCAAACTGTTGCAAGAGAAGAGAAATAAATATATAATTATCTAAAGAATCATTTACGGCTCTGCGCCGGCGGAGGAATATATAATGGAAAAACTCAGAGTGCTCTTTCAGGGCGACAGCATAACCGATATGGACAGGGACCGCTCGAATATCCGCAACATGGGCAACGGCTATCCGCTGTTCGTCGCGTCGAATTTCCGCGCAGATAATCCGAAGTTTGATATCGACTTTTTCGATCTCGGTATCAGCGGAAACAGGGTCAGCGACCTGCGCGACCGCTGGCAGACCGACTGCCTCGATCTCCATCCCGATGTGCTCTCCGTGCTCATCGGAATAAACGACACATGGCGCAAATATGACAGCAACCTGCCTTCAGAATTCGGCGAGTTCGAGAGCATCTACCGTTCATTGCTCGAGGATGCGAGACGCGAAAACCCGGATATCAAAATAATTATCATGGAACCCTTTGTGCTCCATGTTTCCGAAGAGCGCGCGAGCTGGCGCGAGGATCTCGACCCGAGGATTCAGGCAGTGCGCAGAGTGGCAAAAGATTACGCCGATGCGTTTATCCCGCTTGACGGTCTGCTCAACGCCGCCGCTATCGACACCTGCCCCGAGCAGTGGGCGCCCGACGGAGTCCATCCATCACCCGACGGCGCGGCTCTGATAGCCCGCTACTGGCTTGAAGCGTTCGACAAGATACTTTGATGAAAGAGAGAAAAACAATGCCTTTTGATAAAAACTTTGTTCCCGCGCTGCGCTTCGCAGTCATGAGTGACATACATATCGACGACGAGGACTGCATCGAGGAACAGCGGTTTGCAAAAGCGCTTGACGACCTCAAAAATCTGTGCTCGTCCGATGAGAGATACAGCGGCTTTGACGCGCTCGTCATCGTCGGCGACTTCGCTTCGCGCGGGTCGGAGATTCAGATGCGCAAGGTCAAGAAGATTCTCGACGCAGGTCTGCCCGCCGATGTCAGGCTGATAATGACCATGGCGAGCCACGAATATATGTCCGACGGCGAGGAGAATGCCATGCGCCGCTTCGATGAGATATTCGCTCTTACTCCCGACACCCACGCGGTGATAAACGGCTTTGATTTCATCGCCGTCACAACGACGAGGGGCTGCCACTTCGACGAAAAAAAGCGCGGGTTCGTCTCCGCGGAGCTTGAAAAAGCGGCGGAGCGGGACGGCAAAAAGCCGATATTTTTCTTCCAGCATCCGCATATCACAGACACCGTCTACGGCAGCATCAACTGGGGCGAGGACGAGATAACGGATATTCTTATAAACTACCCGCAGATAGTCGATTTCTCCGGCCACTCCCACGCGCCGATAAACGATCCGCGCTCGGTGCATCAGCGCCACTTCAGCGCGTTCGGCACGGGCACGCTGAGCTATTTCGAGCTCGACGAGTTCGACAAGACCCACGGGACTATTCCGCCCGAGGACAGCAGCGCCGCTCAGTTCCTTATAGTTGAGGCGGACGCGCAGGGCAGGGTGAGGGTATATCCCTACGATGTGCTCGGCAGCCGCTTCTTCCCGTACACATGGGAGATAGACGAGCCGTGGAACATAGATTCGTTCAAATATACCGACGCGCGTTATGTCACGGCGGAGAAGCCGTATTTTGAAAATGCCGGGATATCCGTCGAAAACATAACGGCGGACGGCTGCGATATTACTTTCAATCAGGCGACCGGAAAAGAACGCCCGGACAGTTATGATATCTACATTTTAGATTCTGACGGACTGATAAAAAAGCATATGAATATTACTTCGCGCTACTATCTCTCTGATATGCCCGCGGCTCTTACCGAGCACATAGGCGGACTGAAAGCCGGCACGGAGTACAAAATAAAAATAGTTGCAAACAGCTTTTGGCGCACGCGCAGCGATGCTCTGACCGCGCGGTTCGCCACACTCTGAAACACAGGAGCTGATTAAATGTTTTTTGTTTTACCGACAGCGGCGATATTCGCCATATATATTCTCGCGGCAGTTCTGCCCGCGATATTCCTGCTGCGCTATATCTATAAGCACGACACGGTCGACAAGGAGCCGCCCGGGCTGCTGTTGTCGCTGATTCTCATGGGTATCGTTGCGGCGCTGATGTCGATAGTGCTCGAAATAATCGGTGAGAAGATACTCAACGATCAGATAAGCCAGGATGACAAATATTATAAAATCATTCTTGCGTTCGCAGTCGTTGCGGTCGTAGAAGAGGGAACAAAGTTCCTGCTGATGAAGCTCAAGACATGGAAAAATCCGAATTTCAACTACAGCTTTGACGGGATAGTTTACGCCGTCTCCGTCTCGCTGGGCTTCGCCGCGTTCGAAAATATAAAGTATGTCATGAACTTCGGCCTGTCCGTTGCGCTCCCGCGCGCGGTGCTCGCCGTTCCCGGACATATGGGCTTTGCCGTGTTTATGGGTCTGTTCTACGGGCGCGCCAAGCTCTTCTCCGACCTCGGCTGCAAGGGCAAAAAGGTGATGAATCTCCTCGCCTCTTATCTCTCCGCCGTGTTCCTGCACGGGTTCTATGACTCCTGCGCCATGATAGGCAACACCCTCTCGACCGCGATATTCATCGCGTTCGTGGCGCTGATGTATGTCATAGTGATAAGCCTGATAAAGCACGAATCGCGCAACGACAGAAGAATCTGAAATCTACCGTCAGCCGGCAGTCATCTGCCGGCCGGCGGTTTTGCGTTTATAAGAGCTGAAATATTGTTTTATTATTACTTTCCGAAAAAGAAGTATTCGGAGGGTCGGCAGTAGCACGGAGAAAAATTTACGGATTTATCGAAAAACGCCGAAAAAATAAGTATAAAAGCCCGAAAAAATCAGCCGATTTTGTGAATTTTTCGCCGTATCTCCGGTATGCAATTGACTTTGCGGCATAGAATGTGGTAGAATACAGTGCAAGAGGATAACCGGTGCGGGACACCGGCTCTGAATATTTTTATCAATATTAAAAAGGAGGAATGAAGGTTGACTGATCAGAAAACAATGGCGTACATTAACCTTTATGCTGTCTTGGGAACTTTGGAGAATCTCTGCGAGATAGTTCCGGAGGCGAGCGCAATGCTCACCAACACCAAACCCATCTCCATCGGCTTTGAAGTGAAGGACGGCCCGAGCGCCACAATAACCTTCAAAAACGGCAGATGCAGGATGGAGCAGGGCGTCAGCAAGTGCGACGTCAAGCTGCCTTTCTCTTCCTGCGAAAAATTCAACGGTCTTATCGACGGAACCGTAACCCCCATCCCCTCGAAGGGATTCCAGCACATCAAGTTCCTCCTCAAGACTTTTACCCCTCTGACCGACCTGCTTGCGAAATATATGCGTCCCTCGCCCGAGGATCTTCAGGACAGAACCTTCTTCGAGCAGAGCACCACGCTCATGCTCTATACCATTGCCGTCGCTATCTCCCAGATAGCCAATAACGACAAGATAGGTCAGTTCTCGGCATCCCATATCGTTGACGGCGAGATAGGCTTCGGCATAAAGGACGGCCCCGCGGTCACTATCCGCGCGAAGAACGGCCGCCTCGTTACCATCAAGAAGCGCTGCGAGAATCCGCGCGCCGAGATGGAGTTCGCTTCAATGGATCTTGCAAGAGACCTCTTCGACGGAAAGATAAACGCTGTTGCCTGCATCGGCATGGGCGCTATCACCATGAAGGGCATGATCTCGATGATAGACAATATGAACAGACTGCTCGACAGAGTTGCTCTGTACTTGGCATAAGGGAGGGGAACTTTAATGAGCTTCAAGATTAACGATTACACAAAGAGCAGAGAGATGTTCGAAAGAGCCGAAAAGGTTATTCCTTCCGGCGTTTACGGCCACCTCGGCCCGGCAGAAGGCTGCTTCATCCCCGTCAGCGCGTTCCCGCTTTTCGGCGACAGAGCGCAGGGCTCCTATTTCTGGGATGTTGACGGAAACAAATTCATCGACTATATGTGCGCCTACGGTCCCAATGTCCTCGGTTACAATGACCCCGACGTTGACGCCGCCGCTCTCGAGCAGGCAAAGAAGTGCAACTGCACCACCTCTCCGTCCTACAAGGCGGTTGAGTTCGCAGAGCTGCTTGTTGACACCGTCAACTGCGCAGACTGGGCTTTCTTCGCAAAGAACGGCAACGATGTCACCACCGCCGCTATCATGACCGCAAGAGCCCACACCCACCGCAAGAAGATAATCTTCATCAACGGCTTCTATCACGGTATTTCGCCCTGGACCCAGAAGGTCGACTATCCCGGTGTTCTTGAAGAGGACGTTGCGAACAATATCTATATCGATTGGAACGATATCCCGGCTCTCGAGAGAGCTATCGCCGAGAACGAGGGCGAGATAGCTGCGTTTATCTCAACTCCCTATCTCCACGGCAACTTCTTCGACAACCAGCTTCCCGCAGACGGTTACTGGCAGAAGGTTCGCGAGCTTTGCACAAAGAACGGCATTGTCCTCATCGTCGACGATGTCCGCGCAGGCTTCCGTCTTGATATCGCCGGCAGTGACCACTTCTACGGCTTCGAGGCAGACCTCATCTGCTTCTGCAAGGCTCTTGCAAACGGCTGGAATGTCTCCGCCCTCTGCGGTAAAGAGTTCCTCAAGAGCTCCATCAGCAGCCTGTCCTATACCGGCAGCTACTGGCTCAGCGCAATCCCGTTCGCCGCAGGTATCGCCTGCATCAACAAGATGAAGAAGCTCAATACTCCCGCCCTCTTCCGCGAGAAGGGTCTCAAGGTCGGCGAGGGTCTCAAGGCTGCCGCCGCAAACAACGGCTTCCATCTTGTCGTCTCCGGCGAGCCGTCCCTGTTCTATCTGCGCCTTGCGGATGACGATTCCCTCATGCTCCATCAGGAGTGGGTCGCAGAGATGGTCAAGCGCGGCATATTCATCACGAGCCACCACAACCATTTCCTCAACGCGTCCCTGACCGACGAGGATATAGCTCACACCGTTGATGTTGCGGAGGATGCGTTCAACACCCTGCGCAAGAATCACCCCGAGCTTGCCTGATAAAATTATGAAAAAAAATCCCGTCCTGTCTTTACAAGACGGGGTTTTTTATGTTATCATATATAAAAATAGTTTCGCGCGCGCTCATGGGTTTGGATATTTTGCCCTTTTGAGTAATTTTTGCCGTGCGTGGGACATATATTTCATCCGGCGGATATTCCCGGACAAAAAACGGAAGCTTTGTGATTTGCGGGGGCACCCGTTCATTCACTCAGACGATAAAAATGTTTTCTGTAAGGAGGAAATGTAAATGCCATTATCAAAGCAGGAATGGTTAGCGCTCGAAAAGAAGGCTCACGAGCTGCGCAGACTTTGCCTCGACACCACTTACTGGGCGGGCAGCGGTCATATCGGCGGCGGCATGAGCGTCATGGATATGCTTACCGTTCTCTATCACAAGTACATGAGACTCGACGTCAAGAACCCCAAGTGGGAGGACAGAGACCGTTTTATCCTCAGTAAGGGTCACGCGGGTATAGCTTACGCTCCCGTGCTCGTCGATTTCGGCTGGAACGATCCCGAGCAGCTCAAGACCTTCAACCACACGAACTCGAAGATGGGCATCCACCTCGATTCGAACAAGGTCGTCGGCGTTGACGCCTCCACCGGTTCTCTCGGCCACGGACTTCCGATAGCTGTCGGCACCGCTCTTGCCGCAAGAGTTCTCGGCAAGGATTACAAAACATACTGCATCCTCGGCGACGGCGAGTGCGACGAGGGTTCAAACTGGGAAGCCGCTATGTCTGCTTCCACCTTCAAAGTCACCAATATGATCTCCTTCGTCGACCGCAACAAGTGCATGATCGACGGCAGAACAGAGGATGTCATGAAGCTCGAGCCCTTCGCCGACAAGTGGCGTTCCTTCGGCTTCATCGTCAAGGAAGTCGACGGACACAACTTCAAGGAGCTGTGCGACGCTATCGACTTCGCTCTTGAGAACAAGACCGATTCTCCCGTCATGATAATTGCCGACACGATAAAGGGCGCCGGCATCAACTTCATGGAGGATAACTATCAGTGGCACTACGGCGCTATTGACGAAGAGAAGTATAAGAAAGCTATAGACAGCCTTGACGCCTACTATGAGGCACGCAAGGCAAGAGCTGAAAAGGAGGGCGAATAATATGGCAGGCGGAATGACCTATACAGCCGTTGAATCAACCGCTCTTTCCACCGCGGAATATTACGGCAAGACCCTTGTTGAGCTCGGCGCAGAGCATCCCGAAGTTGTCGCGCTGACCGCTGACCTCGGCAAATCAACAAAGATCGGTATGTTCGGTGAGGCTTATCCGGACAGATTCTTCAACGTCGGTATCGCAGAGCAGAATATGTTCGGCGTCGCCGCAGGTATGGCGAGAGCAGGACTCGTTCCTTTCCTTTCGACCTTCTCGGTCTTCGCTTCTCTGAGAAGCGCCGACCAGCTCCACACCGACATCTGCTATCAGAATGTCAACGCTAAAATAATCGCTACCCATTCGGGTACTTCGTTCGGTCAGGCAGGCTCGACCCATCATGCTATCTGCGATCTCGCAGTTACCCGTGCTATGCCCAACCTCACCGTTATCTGCCCCGCAGACGGTATGGAGACTGTCAACGCAGTTCGTGCGGCATATGAGACACCCGGCCCGTTCTATATCAGAATCAACAGAGGCTTCGACCGCGTCCTCTATAAGGACACCGATTACGGCTTCGAGCTCGGCAAGGCAGTCACTCTTAAAGAGGGTACCGACATCACCGTTATCGCTTGCGGCTCCTGCGCATTCCAGGCTCTCCAGGCGGCTAACTTCCTTGAGAATTCGGACGGTCTTAAAGTCAGAGTTCTTGATATGCACACCATCAAGCCCATCGACCGTGAGGCTATCCTCAAGGCTGTTATGGAGACCCGCCGCATAATCACCGTTGAGGATCACAATGTCATCGGCGGTCTCGGCAGCGCGGTTGCAGAGGTTGTTGTTGAGTCCGGTAAGGGCTGCGCATTCAAGCAGCTTGGTATCCAGGATAAGTTTGCTCCCATCGGACTGCATGAGGACATCATGTCCATGCTCGGTATCGACTCCAACGGTATCGTTGACGCTGTCCGTGAGGTCATGGGCAAGGACTTCGAGCTTGATGACGATTGGGACGACGAGGTGTAATAGCTTCGCCCGTATCCCGATAAGGAAAGGAATGATTATATGGCATCAAGAGATGAGATTTTTACTAATAAACTTTTTCTCAACGCTGTCCTTCCGCTCATCAAGGTGATTGCAAGCGACGTTCCCTCGCTCGCAAAGAAGTTTGAGCACGCGCACGGCGTTATGCAGGTCAGTGCTCTCGACCCCGACAGCCCGGACGGCAAGGTGGCTACCCATTTCGTAGTCAACTGCGGCGAGTGGCTCGTTCACAACGATAAAGTGGACACCGCTCCCCACATCGAGCTTGAGTTCAAGAGCGTTGAGGCGATGAACGCATTCTTCAAGGGCAAGATGAGCCTTTCGACTCTGCCCAAAATGAAGGGTATTGCAAAGCATCCCGGCCTGTTCGCCTCGTTCATGGCAGTGCTTCTGAAGATGTCCTCGCTGCTTACGGCAAAGGGCATCCCGGAGGACGAGGACACCAAGGCTCTGCTCGTCAAGTGCTACTTCTATCTGCTTTCGAGCGGCATCAGCCAGCTCAACAAGCTCGGCCATCCCGATGTTCACGATTGGGCGCTTAAGAGCCCCGACCGTGTCTATGCGTGGGCTGTCAACGGCCACGATGAGCTTTCGGCTTATCTGCGCATAAAGGCGGGCAAATCGAGAGCCGGCAGAGGCGTTTACAAGAGAGCTATGCCTTTCTTCACCCTCCGCTTCGATTCTCTCGACAGCGCACTGGGCATCCTGCTCGGTCTTGACGATATGCTTGACTCCGCGAAGAAGGGCAAGCTTATCATGGAAGGCGCACCCGAGTTCGGCGCTCAGATCGGCGAGTATATGCTCACCGTCGCCGGATTCATCCAGTAAGAGAAAACATAACAAAATTCCGCCGTGTCTTCGGATGCGGCGGTTTTTTATATGACGATAACATAATATTTTGCTAAAATATCCCATTCTCCGTTCGCTGGTGACAAAAATTGAAAACTATCAGTGATTTAAACGGAAAAAACTTGCAAAATCAAAGCGCAGGCTTTATAATCTAAACATAACTCCCGCATGAATATCCGCCTCGGCGAATCGCCGACAGGGGGGAGAAAATGCAGGTAATTTCAAGGAGGAAACGGAAATGAAATACGCATTCGTAAACGGCGTTATTCTCGACGGCACTCAGGATATGGAGCCCCAGTCCGGTAAGATAATTCTTGTCGACGGCGAGAAGATAACCGCCATAGTCGACGCGGGCGCGGATATCTCCGGATATGAGAAGATAGACCTCGGCGGAAAGTACATAATGCCCGGCCTTATCAATATGCATATCCATCTTCCCTCAAGCGGAAAGCCGAAGAAGAAGGAATCCGACCCGAAGAAGCTTGTCAAAATCATGACGAGCAACAATCTTTTCCGCAAGATAATCAAGGCGGTCTGCCGCAGCGCGGCTCAGATGCAGCTCAACAGCGGCGTTACGACCATCAGAACCGTCGGCGGAGTTGAAAACGCCGATTCGAGCATCCGCGACGATATAAACGCCGGAAAAACCGTTGGCCCGAGAATACTCGCGGCTAACATGGCTGTCTCCGTCCCGGACGGACACATGGCGGGTTCGCTTGCCTATGTCGCCGAGAGCGCAGAGCAGGCGAGAGACTTCGTCGCAAAGATCGCAGAAGATAAGCCGGATCTGATAAAGCTCATGATAACCGGCGGTGTGCTTGATGCAAAGGTCAAGGGTGAGCCCGGCGTGCTGAAGATGCCCCCCGAGTATGTCAAGGCGGCTTGCGACGAGGCACATAAGCGCGGACTTATGGTCGCCGCCCATGTTGAGAGTCCCGAGGGCGTACGCGTTGCGCTTGAAAACGGCGTCGACACCATCGAGCACGGCGCAAAGGCGGATGACAAAATAATCTCGCTCTTCAAAGAGAAGCACGCGGCGCTCATAACGACCCTTTCTCCTGCGCTTCCCTATGCTCTGTTCGATCGCTCCGTCAGCCACGCAACCGAGCTTTCGCAGTTCAACGGCGAGGTCGTCTTTGAGGGCATAATCGACTGCTCCAAGAAGTGCCTTGCAAACGGTATCCCCGTCGGTCTCGGAACCGATACCGGCTGCCCGTTCATCACTCACTACGATATGTGGAGAGAGCTTGTCTATTTCCACAAGTACTGCGGCGTGTCGAATAAATTCGCACTCTACACCGCAACGAAGAGAAACGCGGAGATAGCGCATATTGATAATATCACCGGCACCGTCGAGCCCGGCAAGTGCGCCGATCTTATCGTCACCGACGCGAACCCAATCGACGATCTCAAGACTCTTCGCAACGTGAAGATGGTCATGGCGAGGGGACACCTTATCCGCGAGCCCAAGGTCAAGAAATATGAGAACGTTGAGCGCGAGCTCGACAAGTTCCTTTAATACCGTTTTAATGAGTGAATAGATGTAAAATGAGTCCGATAATCGTTTCAACTTTCGGCTCGTTTACCGCGCTGCTGCTGATGTTCGTCATCTCGGAGATACTGGCAAAGGTGACAAAGGGCTGGGTTCCGTCAGTGCTTGTCATCATGATACTTATGCTCGTCGGCTTTTCGACCGGGCTTTTCCCGAAGACCATTATAGACGATGCGGGCGTGTCAGATGCGCTGTTCAAAGTCGCCTGCGGTCTGCTCGTCACCCATCTCGGCATGCTTATAAGCCGAAAAGAGATGGCGGCGCAGTGGAAGACGGTCATGATCTCGCTCGGCAGGGCGATGTCGGTGCAGAGATACAGCGTCAGCGGCTTCGGTGATTCGACTGACTACGGAATCTATACTTTCCCCGGCGCGAGCCCCGGGGAGAGCGAATATTTCAAGCCCGTGACCGCCGAGAGCAAGAATGAACTGCTCGGATATATCGACAATTTCGAGAACTGGGTCAATGTCACGCGCGAGGGCGATGACGACAACGCGCTTGTTGTGAACTATCATTTTTCGCGCGCCGATATCGATGAGAGCGACTATCTCTATATTTACGACCGCGATGGAGAGGCGATAGGCGACGGCGTCTATTCAAAGTACGACAGCTATAATGTCTACTTCTTCGATTCGCAGACGGCAACGCTGTATTATTTCCACAATAATATATAATAGGAAAAATAATTGAGGCTTTTCGGTCCGTTTCTGCGTTTTCATGGTTGAAAATTATGTGAAAATGCATTAAAATAGATATAGAATCTATGAGGAGGACTGACTATGGAAAGCTTCAGACATATGCCTCTTGAAAACATACAGAACTGCCGCGACCTCGGCGGATATCCGATAAAGGGCGGCGGCTTCACGAAATACGGCAGACTGCTGCGCTGCGGCAGACCGCGCGCGTCCACGCCGAATGATATGGAGTTCTTCCGCGAATACGGGATAAAGAATGTTTTCGACCTGCGCGGCGATTCCGAGGCGATATCCATGCCGTCGGAGTTTGCCGATTATCCGGGAGTGAATTACTATCATTTCTCTCTGCTCGAAATAAACCCCGCTTCGCCGCATATGGAGATGTCGATGCCGGAGGTGTATGTCACGAGCCTCAACGAGTGCAAGGGCAACTATGCACGCCTGTTCTCCGCGCTGTCGCGCGTAGACGCCCCGTCGATGTTCCACTGCTTCCTCGGCAAGGACAGAACCGGCATAACCGCCGCGCTGATACTGCATTTAACAGGCGTATATTTTGAGGATATCGTTGCGGATTACCGCATCTCCTCGACCTATCTCGAACCGTTTTACCGCCGCGAGATGGAGAGAAAAACGGGGCTTGTCCATGAGAGCGACATGGCGCATCTCGGCTCCCCGTCGGAGAATATAACCGCCGTGTTTGAATATCTTTCGCGCCGTTACGGCTCGGTCGAGGACTATTTCCTCTCCGCGGGTCTTACTTCGGACGAGATAGACGCAGTCGGCAGAATACTCAGATAAATATTTTCAACAACAAAACCCTCCGTCAGGCAATCCCGGCGGAGGGTTAATATTTTATTTAACAGATCAGACCGATGCGAGGAAAGTGTCGGTGTCGGTGATCTCTGCGCCGTAGGTGTCCTTGAGGTACTTCAGACCGTACTCATAGTCCTCGGCGGTGAAGGAGTTCGTGGCGTCTTTGATAACAACAATGTCGTAGCCGAGCTGATAAGCGTCGGCGGAGGTGTGGCGAACGCACATATGGGTGTGCAGTCCGGTAACAACAACGGTGTTGACTCCGAGCTCCTGGAGCAGGAGGTCAAGGTCGGTGTGGAAGAAACCGCTGTAGCGTCTCTTGGGAACGACATAGTCGCTCTCGCAGAGTCCGAGCTCGGGAATGACTTTCGCGCCCTCGGTGCCAGCTATCGCGTGGTCGCCCCAGAGCTTGAGCTCGTGGTCGATGCCCTTGAGATGAGCGTCGTTGCAGAAGATGACCGGTATGTTCTTCTCTCTTGCGCCGTTGAGCAGTTCTGCGGTCTTGGGGACTATTGCAAGACCTCTGTCGCACTTGAGTGCGCCGGTGACGAAGTCGTTGAGCATATCAACGACAAGAATTGCGTACTTCTTTTCCATAATATTTACAGCTCCTTGTGTGTTATGATTAAATTATACCGATTTAATCTTCCGGTGTCAATGACAATAAACACAAAGAAAACGCTCTTTTACAAAAGAAAACGCTCTTTTACAATAGGTGTTTGTGTGATATAATTTATTCATATCAATTTCCCGGGAAACGGAGAGTGTTTATGGCAACTGTGCTTTTGGCTGTGATATTTATAGCCTATATCGGGCTCGGAATCCCAGATTCTTATCCGGGCTGCTGAGCATAAAGCTCTCGGGCAAAAAAGTCATGGTCATAGGCCAGTGCGTGACCCTCGCGGAGATACTGCTGATTATGTTCAAGCTGTCAATGGCGGCGACATATGCGGCACTCGCGATGTATGCGGTGATGATGATATCAACTGCGTTTTTCATACGCAGACCGGCAGATAAATAAAAAGGAGAAACGATATGAAAACGACTCAGGTTGCCGCCGCACTTATTTGGCAGGGCGACAGATTCATGATATGCCGCCGCCCCGCGAATAAGGGCAACGCTCTTTTGTGGGAGTTTGTCGGCGGAAAGCTCGAACCGGGCGAGACACATCAACAGGCACTCATTCGCGAATGCCGCGAGGAACTCGGGATAACGGTGGAGGTCGGCGACGAATTCTGCGACGTCTACCATCAGTATCCGGATATATATGTCCATCTCGTCGTGTTCAACGCGAGAATAGCCGAGGGCACGCCCCGGCTGCTCGAACATTGCGGGCTCGAATGGATAACGCCGCAGGAGATAAAAAACTATGCCTTCTGCCCGGCGGATAAAGATATACTCCGGAAAATAATCAATACACAGTGAAAGAGGTTATATTATGCAGCTTGTTCTTCCGTTTGAACATATGGCAAAGGCGGCGCAGTATATGGAGCCGTCGGTTTTTGAATATGTCCGCGAGGGTGAGATAGAGAGCTTCGAGAGCTTTGAAAAGTTCGATTTTCTCGCCTTTGACTGGTACGATGTCCACAGCGAGCGCACCGAGGACTATAAAATGCTCGCCTATGTCAGCCGCGAGAATCTGATAATTTTCACAGAGGGCGCGGCGGGCGACACGGCAAAGAAGATAATGGACGGGCTCGCGGCGGAGAATCCGGAGCTCAGATCCGAGCAGCTGCTCTACAGATTCTTCGTCCGACTTTTAAACGGCGATATGGATTGCCTCTCGAGGCTCGAGAATGAAATAGACGAATACGAAAATGTCTATCTTTTCAAGAGCGAGTCCGGCAAGGATGTTTTCGAAAAGCTGTCCGCCTGGCGGCGCGAGCTGCTGAGAATAAAGCGCTACTATGAGCAGCTGACTTTGATTTTTGACGAAGCTTCTGCGAACGACAATTCCGTATTTTCGAACTCTGCGGCGAAACGCTTCGCCATTCTCAAGAACCGCACCGACCGCTATCTCCAGACGGTGCAGAATCTGCGCGATGTTATCGAGCATCTTCAGGAGGAATATCAGGCGCAGCTGTCTATCCAGCAGAACGATCTGATGAAGCTTTTCACGGTTGTGACTGTTATCTTCCTGCCGCTGACACTGCTCACGGGCTGGTACGGCATGAACTTTTCGGGCATGCCGGAGCTCAACTGGGAATATGGATATCTTGTGATAATTGTCGTGAGTATCGTTGTGCTCGTTGCGCTGATACTGTTCTTCCGCAGGAAGAAGTGGCTCTGAGATTTTGAAAAAATTTTTGATTTGCCTATTGACAGGGTAGGCAATATGTGCTATATTGTATTCAACATACCGCCGAGGTAGGCGTATGAAAGGAGAGCATGTTATGAAAAAGACCGCCATGAACCGAATGAACCGCTGTAGCTGCGCCTGTTGTCAGTGCGCGTGTTTCGTCATGTCTTTTTCCGATATGTCCTCCAAATGCGGGTCGTTGAACTGATCCGATAAAACGGCTTTTGACCGGGGACACTCATCGGAGCTCCCCGGCTTTTTTATTTCGCCGCTGAACTCAAAATCTTAACTAACTAACTAACTTCAAAGGAGCAATTTATTATGTCAAAGATTTATACCTCAGCAGACCAGCTTATAGGAAAGACCCCTCTTCTCGAACTGACCCACATTGAAAAGAAATACGGACTCAAGGCGAAGGTGCTCGCAAAGCTCGAGTATTTCAATCCCGCAGGTTCCGTCAAAGACAGAATCGCCAGAAAGATGCTCGACGACGCAGAGGCGGCGGGCAAACTCACCCCCGATTCTGTTATTATTGAGCCGACCTCCGGCAACACCGGCATCGGTCTCGCCTCCGTCGCCGCCGCGCGCGGATATCGCATAATTATCGTTATGCCCGAGACGATGTCCGTCGAGCGCCGCCAGCTGATGAAAGCATACGGCGCCGAGCTTGTGCTCACTGAGGGCGCAAAGGGCATGAAGGGCGCGATAGCCAAGGCTGACGAGCTCGCAAAAGAGATACCGAACAGCTTCGTGCCCGGTCAGTTTGTCAACCCCTCGAACCCCAAGGCTCACTATGAGACCACGGGTCCCGAGATTTTTGAAGACACCGATGGCGAGGTTGATATCTTCGTCGCAGGCGTCGGCACCGGCGGCACCATCACGGGCGTCGGCGAGTATTTAAAAGACAAGAAGCCCGGCGTAAAAATCGTTGCAGTTGAACCCGAGACCTCGGCAGTGCTCTCGACAGGTGTTGCGGGCGCGCATAAGATACAGGGCATCGGCGCAGGCTTCGTGCCAGATGTGCTCGACACAAAGGTCTATGATGAGATAATCCCCGTCAGCAACGAGGCAGCATTCGAGGCCGGCAAGCTTATCGGCAAGAGCGAGGGCGTGTTGGTTGGCATATCCTCCGGCGCCGCCGCTTATGCCGCGATAGAGCTTGCAAAGCGCCCGGAGAACGAGGGCAAGACGATAGTCGTGCTCCTGCCCGACACAGGCGACCGCTATCTGTCGACTCCGCTTTTTCAGGACTGATAAATAATTTTCCCATAGGCTCCGGTTCTTTTGCCGGGGCTTTCGGGCTTTTTTGAGAGGAAGAATATGAGTTTTAACCCCGATAACCCGCGCCGCAAGGCGCTCATCGCGATGAGCGGCGGAGTGGATTCGTCCGTCGCCGCCTATCTCGCGATTGAGAGCGGGCTTGACTGCATCGGCGTGACGATGAAGCTTTTTAATAACGAGGACGCAGGGGTAAGCCGCGAAAAGAGCTGCTGCTCGCTCGAAGATACGGAGTATGCGCGCGGCGTCGCCTACAGGCTTGGGATGCCGTATTATGTCTTTAATTTCACCGCAGATTTCAAAGAGCAGGTCATGCGCCGCTTTGTCGAAGCCTATGAGCGCGGTGCGACCCCGAACCCTTGCATAGACTGCAACAGATATCTGAAATTCGATCGCCTATATCGCCGCGCGAAAGAGCTCGGCTGCGAATATGTTGTCACGGGTCACTATGCGCGAATCGAAGAAGAAAACGGCAGATTCCTGCTGAAAAAGGCGGTTGATTCGACAAAAGATCAGAGCTATGTGCTCTATTCAATGACGCAGGACGAGCTGCGGCATACGCTGTTTCCATTGGGCGGCATGACGAAAACGCATACGCGGGAGCTTGCACGCAAGCTCGGCTTCTATAACGCCGACAAGTCGGACAGCCAGGATATCTGCTTCGTGCCGGACGGCGATTACGCCTCATTTATCCGCTCATTTACGGGCAGGGATTATCCGCGCGGCGAGTTTGTTGACAAAAGCGGCAATGTGCTCGGCGAGCACAGGGGACTTATAGGCTATACCGTCGGTCAGCGCAAGGGGCTCGGAATAGCTCTGGGCGAGCCGAGATATGTGACCGCCCTGATGCCCGATGAAAACCGAGTCGTGCTCGGCAGCAATGAAGACCTGATGAGCCGCGAACTCGACGCGAAGAATTTCAATTTTATCGCCTTTGATACTCCGCCTGCGGAGTTCCGCGCGAGCGCGCGGGTCAGATACAGGCAGGCGGAACAGCCCGCGACCGTGCGCGTCACGGGCGAAGACACAGTGCATATAACATTCGACGAGCTGCAGCGGGCAATAACAAAAGGTCAGGCGGTCGTCGTTTATGACGGAGATGTGGTTATCGGCGGCGGAGAGATCTGCTGAGTGCGAAACGGAGGAATATTTATGATGATATCAACGCGCGGACGCTACGCGCTGAGGGTGCTCGTTGACCTTGCGGAGCACAGTGGCGGTCTCGTCCCGATGAAGGATGTCGCGGCGCGCCAGGGCATCTCAAAAAAATATATGGAGCAGATAATGGCGCTGCTCGTCAGGGACGGCTACGTTGAGGGCGTCCACGGCAAGGGCGGCGGATACAGGCTCGGCAGACCGCCGGAGCAGTGCGTTGTCGGCGATATCCTGCGCCTGACCGAGGGCAGCCTCGCTCCCGTCGCGTGTCTCTCCTGCGATGAGCCGTGCGAGCGCGCGGACAGCTGCCGCACCGTTGGCATGTGGCGCAGGTTCGAGGAGATAACAAACGAATACTTCGACGGCATAACCGTAAAAGACCTGATGAAAACAGAATAACGGCAGCCGCGTCCCGAACGGGCGCGGCTCTTTGCTTTGCATATGAAAAAGGCTCCCGCCCGTTTGGGTGAGAGCCTTTATTTTTATTCGGTTGTTAGAGCTTAGCCCTTAGCGCCGTTGTAGCCCTGCTTGTTGTTGCCGATCCTAACGAAGTAGTCAACCTCGCCGTACATGTTCTTGACCTTAGCGGAGATACCGAGCTTGAGCTCAGCCTCGCTTATGTTGATCTTAACGAGATAGTGATAAGTACCGTTGATGATCTTGCCGGTGCTGTTGTCTACGCGAGCGAAGATGTAAGCGTTGGTGTAGGTGAGCTTAACATTTTCTTTGCCGCTCTTGAACTCTGCGCCGAGCTGGTTGAGAGCCTCATCGATGCTGCCGAGGGTTCCGACGCCGCGAGCAACAGGACCGCCGTTGTGGGAGTCACCGTTGGGACCGTCAGTCTGATCCTTGACATAGATGATGTAGTCGGTGTACTTACCGTCTGCAGAGACGATAGCCTTAGCGGACTTGACGTCGCTCGTCTTGAGATCGGCGTGGCTGGAAGCGGGAACATAGTCTGTGTCGGTGGAGTTTTTCTTAAGAACGTTGTTGATGATGGGGGAAGCGACTTTGAGGAGTCCGCCTAAACCGCCGTCACCGGTGATCTTGCCGTTGTTGCCGAGAGCCATGGTCTGCTTGCCTGCGGGTGCGGGCTTGGTAGCCTTGCGGGCCTTGACATAGTCAGCGACTATCTCAGCAACAGTCTTAGCGGCTGCGGGGGTTTTGCCGCCATGAGAGCCGCCCTGGCTGCCTGCTGCCTGCGAGGGAGCCTCGACGGGCTTGCCGGAAGCGTCGGTGGAAACTTCGGAAGCGTCGTTGCTGCCGGCCTCGGTGCTGTCGGCTGCGGAAGCGTCTACGGGAGTAGAGCCTTCGCCGTTGTCGATGACCTCTCCGCCTGCGGAGGAGGGATCGGTTGTGGTCGCGCCGTCATCCTTGCTCTTGCAAGCTGCAAAAGCGAAGACCATAGCGAGAACCATGATGAGTGCAAGAATTCTCTTCATTTGGTTGTGCTCCTTTTAACATTTTTTCTTGATTTTGTGAATAAATTGTTTCACAGTATTTTCAGTTTACTCTAAAACAACCAAAAAGTCAAGAAAAACAACGCTGTAAATTATAACAATTTTGTAACATACGGCTGGAAATAACTTGACTTTCGGGTATAAGCACATATAAAATGTATGCAGAGATTTAAAAAAGTATGAGCCGCAGGGCGAAAGGAATTTGATAAAATATGCTTGAGAGAAGCGAATGGATAAAAGGGTGCGAAAAGAATTTGCGCGGCGGTACGGTGTATCTGAAAAACTTTCGGTGCGCCGCCAAAGCGGAAAAAGCAATATTGAAAATAACCGCGCTCGGCGTATATGAGGTAAAATTAAACGGCGAGCGGGTAGGCGACTTTATCCTCGCTCCGGGCTGGACTTCTTATTTAAACAGGCTTCAGGTGCAGAGCTACGATGTGACAAATCTGCTGAAGACCGAGAATTCGCTCGAGGTGACGGTCGGTCAGGGCTGGCGCGCCATCGCCAATAAACGCGACGGCAGCGACTTTTTGGGCTACCGCGACACGGCGCTCATCGCCGAGCTGACTATTGTCTATGCCGACGGCACGGCGGAGAGCATCGTCACCGACAGCTCGTGGACTGCGCGCGAGAGCAAGCTGAGATATACAAATATATATGACGGCGATATCTACGACGCGACTTTCAAAGCGGGGAGCGCGAGGCACTGCATCTGCGTCGATCTCGAAAAGGATATGCTTATCCCGCAGGAGGGCGAAAAAATAGTCGAGCAAGAGCGGATGCCTGCTCTGCAAGTAATAAAAACCCCGGCAGGCGAGACGGTCATTGACTTCGGGCAGAATATGACGGGCTATGTCGAGTTCAGGATAAAAGGCACTCCCGGCGCGCAGGCGACAATCTCCCACGGCGAGACTCTCGACTGCGGCGGCAACTTCTACAACGCCAACTACCGCTCGGCGGACGCGCGGATAAAATTTGTCTGCGACGGCGAGGAGCACACATATAAAAGCGCTCTCACCTTCTTCGGCTTTAGATATATCCGCCTTGAAAACTGGCCGGATGAGGTGAAAAGAGAGAACTTCACGGCGATCGTCGTCCATTCGGATATCCGCAGGACGGGTTATTTCGAGTGCTCGGACGAGACGGTGAACAAGCTTTTCAAAAATATAATCTGGGGTCAGAAGAGCAATTTCCTCGATGTCCCGACCGACTGCCCGCAGAGAGACGAGCGCCTCGGCTGGACGGGCGACGCGCAGGTGTTTGTCCGCACGGCGAGCCTCAATTTCGATGTTGAGCGCTTCTTCAAAAAGTGGCTTCGCGGCCTCGCCGCCGACCAGGGACGCGACGGCTGCGTGCCGCATGTCGTACCGAATATATTCGACGATATGGGCGGCTCAAGCGCGTGGAGCGACGCGGCGGTCATCTGCCCGTGGGAGATATACAGAACCTACGGCGACAAGGCAGTACTCGAGGAGCAGTTCGACTCCATGAAGGCGTGGATAGACTGGATGCGTGAGCGCAGCGAAAACGGAAAACGCTCGGGTGGATCCCACTTCGGCGACTGGCTTGGGCTCGACTCCCCGGAGGGCAGCTACAAAGGCTCAACTCCCGAGGATCTCATCGCCACGGCATACTATAAATATTCGACCGAGTTATTTATAAAGGCGGCGCACGCGCTCGGCAGGGATGTTGCGGAATATGAGAATATCCCGGCGGAGGCGGCGAAGGCGTTCAGGCGCGAATATATGGAGAACGGCAGGGTAAAAAACGCCACGCAGACCGCCTGTGTGCTCGCGCTGTATTTTGATATCACAGACGACAGGGCGGCGACCGCAACTCAATTAAACGAGCTTGTGAAGCGCGCCGGGCATCTTGAAACCGGCTTCGTCGGCACGCCGTATCTTCTCCATGCACTCAGCGACAACGGTTACGCCGAGACGGCATATGACCTTCTGCTTCGTCGCGAATATCCCTCGTGGCTTTATCCTATATCAAAGGGCGCGACGACCGTCTGGGAGCACTGGGACGGTATAAAGCCCGACGGCACGATGTGGAGCACCGACATGAACTCGTTCAATCACTATGCCTACGGTGCGGTCGCAGACTGGATGTACGGCGCGGCGGCGGGAATAAACTCCGACCCCGACCGCCCGGGCTTCGAGCATATTATCTTCCGCCCCGTGACAGACAGGCGGCTCGACTTCGTCAAGGCTTCGATTGACACGCGCCGCGGCACCGTTGCAAGCGAGTGGAGACGCGGGAACGGCAGGATAAAATATATTTTCACCGTCCCCGAGGGCTGCTGCGCTTCGGTCATTATCGGCGGAGAAAAGCACGAAGTCGGAGCGGGCACACACGAGTTTCTTGAATGATAAATTCCCGGTTTGCCGCCATTTTCGGTGAGTCGGGAAATAAATTTCAAGAAAAATTTGAAAATCTTGTCCTACTTTGCAAAAAATATATTGACAAATCGCTTGCGATATAATATAATAATCAAGCCTTGTCGGATGACGAGGCTCACATATGGCGGCATAGCTCAGTTGGCTAGAGCATTCGGTTCATACCCGGAGTGTCGTTGGTTCGAATCCAACTGCCGCTACCAATTTTGGCCCGGTGGTCAAGAGGTTAAGACACCGCCCTTTCACGGCGGTAACACGAGTT
>ERZ773131.376-NODE-376-length-38803-cov-35.202075_pt1 | contig 38803 bp, 50 predicted proteins | sample MGYA00511082_ERZ773131 | MGnify/ENA primary metagenome ERZ773131 (study PRJEB29015, sample SAMEA2737813) | human gut metagenome | biome: human gut; feature: human-associated habitat; material: faeces | place: China | collected 2012 ... | reverse complement strand
TTGCCCACACCCACGACCTTTGAAAAGGTCGACCAAACTTTTATAATTGATTGGCAAATCAATTTGCTAAACCATAATTTGTTAATATTACCCCCAACATTAGAATATAAACGCACAAAAAATGCCCGACTACGGAAAATCCGTAATCGGGCAACAATTTTAATTTAAAACAAATCAGCTGATTTTTGAGCCGGGTTCCATATCGTCTACAAAGATTACCTTTATTTCTTCTCCGCAAGTTGCGGCAAGAATCATTCCGCAGCTTTCAACACCGCAGAGCTTTGCAGGCTTGAGGTTCGATACAAGAATAATCTTTCTTCCGATAAGGTCGTCAGGTGTATAGAATTTTGCGATACCCGAAGCAACGGTTCTCTCTTTTACACCGTCAAAAATTGTGAGTTTCAAAAGCTTTTTAGCCTTTTTAATCGGCTCGCAAGCCTTAATTTCGGCAACTCTGAGGTCAACCTTGCAGAAATCGTCAATACCGATTTGAGCAACGCCCTCAATTTCTTCTTTGAGTTTCTCTGTCTTTTCGTCAACCTTTTCGTTATTCTTGATAATTGCGTTGAGTTCTTCGATTTCTTTCTCAACATCAATTCTCGGGAACAGAGCCTCACCTTTCTTGACTGTCACATCAAGCGGAAGAACACCAAATTTATCGGCATTTTCGTAAGTAGCGCACTTCTCGCAAGCGCCAATCTGCTCAAGTGCCTTTGGCATTGTAGTCGGCATAAATGCAGAGAGAAGTGTGGCTGTGATTCTGATAGTTTCAAGCAAATTGTAAAGAACAGTTGCAAGTCTTGCTTTCTTTGTTTCGTCCTTTGCAATCACCCACGGTGCTGTTTCGTCAATGTACTTGTTAGCACGGGAAACTACCTTGAAAATCTCGGCGAGCGCATTGTTAAGCTGGGTTTTATCCATAAAGTCATCAACGCTCGACTTAAGTGCGGTAGCGGTTGCGATGAGGTCATCGTCAAATTCTCCGCCTTCACGCTCTGTAGGAAGTGTGCCGCCAAAATATTTTTCAACCATTGCAACTGTTCTTGATACAAGATTGCCAAAGCCGTTTGCAAGGTCAGAGTTGATGCGGTTAATCATAATCTCGTTAGAGAACGAGCTGTCTGCGCCGAGTGCCATTTCACGAAGAATGTGATAACGGATAGCGTCTGCGCCGTATCTCTTGCCGAGTACAAACGGGTCTACAACATTGCCGAGTGATTTACTCATCTTCTGACCGTTAAAAGTAATCCAACCGTGAACCGCAAGGTGCTTTGGCAGTGGCAAATCAAGCGCCATAAGCATTGCAGGCCAAATGATAGCGTGGAAACGCATAATATCCTTTGCAACCATATGCACATCGGCAGGCCAGAATTTATCAAAATCATTATAAGCATCGTTATAAAAACCAAGCGCAGAAATATAGTTTGAAAGTGCGTCAATCCACACATATATAACATGCTTATCGTCAAAAGTTACAGGAATACCCCACTTAAAAGAAGTTCTCGACACACAAAGGTCCTCAAGACCCGGCTTGATAAAGTTGTTTACAAGCTCTGTCGCACGAGTTTTCGGCTGTAAATAGTCTGTTTCCGTAAGTAATTTTTCAATTCTGTCGGCAAAAGGTGCCATTTTGAAGAAATAAGCCTCTTCCTTAGCCTCTGTAACCTCTCTGCCGCAATCCGGACATTTGCCGTCAACAAGCTGGCTTTCTGTCCAGAAGCTCTCACAAGGAGTGCAGTATTTACCCGAATACTCGCCCTTATAAATGTATCCCTTATCGTAAAGTTCTTTAAAAATCTTCTGAACAGTCTTGATGTGGTAATCATCGGTGGTTCTTATATATCTGTCATAGTCAACATTCATAAAGTTCCAAAGGCTCTTGAAGGTTTTAACTACTTCGTCAACATATTCCTTGGGAGTCACACCCTTTTCGGCAGCTTTCTGCTCAATTTTAAGACCATGCTCGTCAGTACCCGTAAGAAACATTACATCATAGCCCTGCATTCGTCTGTAACGAGCGATGGAGTCGCAAGCAACAGTTGTATAGCAATGTCCGATATGCGGATTGCCTGACGGATAGTAAATCGGTGTCGTGATGTAATACGGTTTTTTCTGACACATAAAAAATTCCTCCCTTTTCAGCAAATGAGCTGTATTTTTATTATACCAATATCATACAAAAAATGCAATAATCAAAGTAAAACTAAACGGCAAAAAGCCCGAATAATATTGCCGATATTACAAAACATTTACGGTTTGCAAATATATTTTTGATTTTTTAAAAATATATTATAAAAAGGCTTGACAAATCTGATAACAAGGTGTATTATAATATAGCTGTAAAGATACAGGCAATAAATATCGCGGGATAGAGCAGCTCGGTAGCTCGTCGGGCTCATAACCCGAAGGTCGTCGGTTCAAATCCGGCTCCCGCAACCAAACAAGACGGTTTTTCGAAACCGTCTTTTCTTTTTCCAATTTTTTCGAAAATGCCCGAAAACGGCTTATCTATGCGGTTTATAAACGGCAACAAAATCGAGTTGGGAAAAGTTGAGTCAGAATAAATACAGTCAAATCGCATTCACTAATAAAACCTGAGCCGCCGAAATCGTTTCCGACAAATATTTTTCGGAGGTTAAAGCTATGACAAACACAAAAATCACTTACACACAGCAGGGTGACTATCTTCTTCCCGATTTAAAATTGCCCGAACACCCAAAGGTGGAAATCGGCATATTTGGGAAACGGCATCTCCGCTACTTGGAACACAACCGTAAAATCCTCTACACAAATATGCTTACTAAAGGTAAGCTGACCGCTTATCTCGCCGATATCGACGAGCAGGCGGAGAATATGTTTGATCAGCTGGTAAGGCAGCTCGCAGAGCGTGAGGGCGTGACGGAACAGCTCAAGGCGAACAATCAAATGCTGTGGGTTAAGAAGATGAATTCTATCCGCAACCGAGCAGAGGAAATCGTCAATCACGAGCTGATTTACAACTAAAACCAGATTGCGAGGTAAAAGGCGTTTTCTCAGTGTGCTGAAAGCTGACCTGAAACTGCTCGTCAAAAACAATATTATCAGCGCATAAGATGAATCAAATGCCCCTTGATAGGCAAATCGCTTATCAAGGGGCGTTTCACTTTGGATTTACAAGAAATCAGTGCACCAAAAACACACCATCTTGCGGTGTATTATTATTGCAGAATGAATTTCAATATGATATGATAGAGATAAGAGGTGGTATGATGTTCGCTAAATCTCCGAAAAAACTGATAATAATGAATATTTTGGATATCCTCAAACGATACACAGACGAAAATCACCGGCTAAGCCAGAAAGAGATTCAGGATATTCTTGAGCGTGAATATGATATGACGGTTGAGCGCAAGGCGGTCAAGCGCAATCTGATGAACCTGATCGAGTTCGGCTATAATATCAATTACAGCGAGAGCGTGCGCATATTCAAAGACAAGGACGGCAAAGAACAGGAGAATGTGATCCTTTCCGACTTTTATCTGGAGCGTGAATTTACCGACAGTGAGCTGCGGCTGCTGATAGACAGTGTGCTGTTCTCCAATCATATTCCCTACAAACAGGATAAGGAACTGGTCGATAAGTTAGCTTCTCTATCCAATATCTATTTCAAAAAACGAGTGAACCATATCGCCCGTATGCCGGAGGATAAGACGGACAACAAGCAGCTTTTCTACAATGTTGAGCTGTTAGACGAGGCGATCGACAAAAAACGCAAAGTGTGCTTTCACTATCTTGAATATCACACTGACAAAAAGCTGCATAAGCGGCGAAATAAAATCGGCAAGGTTAGGGAATATATCATCAATCCCTATCAGTTAGTCGCTAAAGAGGGCAAGTATTATCTGATTTGCAACTATGATAAGTATGACAATATCAGCAACTACCGCGTCGACCGAATAACGGATTTGGAGATTCTTGACGAAAACATCAAGCCTTTTGATGGGCTCAAAGGCAGCGACGGCAGAAAGCTCGATCTTGAGGAGTATATGGATAAGCACGTTTATATGTTTTCGGGCGAGAATGTGAGGGCAGTGTTCAGAGCTGACAAGAGCCTGATCAGCGACATTATAGATATGTTCGGCAAGGAAGTCAGATTCAGCGAAGAAAGCGACGACGCAATAACTGTTACGGTAAACGTCAACGAGCTTGCTATGGAGCAGTTTGCAAAGGCATTTACACCGTGGGTTGAGGTTATCAAGCCAGTTGCTTTACGGGAGAGGATGATCAAAAACCTAAATAAAAGTTTGGGAAAATATATGTCAAACATAGTTTTATAACAGGAGAGATACAATGACAGATATGGATTATTCAAAAACGAGGATATTTGAGAGGCATACGAATTTGGAGACAACAAATAAAAAGAATGCTGAATTAAAAGAGATGTATCAAACCTTTTATAACGAGATGTATCAAGCCTTTAATATAAAAAAGAAGGTTAAGTTTGAGACGGAAAAATACAACGGCATCCAACTTCTCACTTGCTTTGATTCTTACCTTAATGCAGATAATAAAATTATGATTTACGGTCAGGAGGCAAATACAGACGAGGGCTGTGTTTTTGACTTTTCACCGCAGTATCAGAAAGACGGTTATTATAAATATGAATATAAAATCGCTCATGTCGGCGAGAAAGGCATTCCGAAGTCAGAATGCAGGCAAACAGAATATCTAAAAACACGTGAGCTTATAGCCGGCTTCGACAAAAGCCTTAACCCGGAGAAACGTGAAGCTGAGATATTATCTGTATTGAGCAATAATCTAAACAAAACATCTCTCAAAGGAAAAAGAACAGAGTGTTATCCTCCGGGAGAACCGAAGCGAAAAACCGAAAAGTATAAGCAGTATAAATTCAGAGATGAAATAATCTATACTTCTTTTGATTGGAACGGTTTTAACGGAAATATCTTTCTGCACGAGCTAAATCTTCTGAGACCGACGCATTTGGTTTTTCTCAGCGGACCTGATTACATAAATCATATTATTCGGGATTTCGGAAGTGATTTTTATAACAAGATCAAGCTGATGATAAACGGGTTGTCTGTTGGTACGCCTGCCGTTACAGGAAGTGATTATAATCTTTCAAAAGAGGATATTCACAATTTGTTTGGGATCAACGGCTACGATTCGGGGATAAAAATATTGTACGCCTATCATCCGTCTGCGCACATTCTTAATGGTGAACCAAGAAAAAACTATAATGCAATTATTGAGGGTTTTATTAACCAGGAGTCTTTATAAATGAAATTTGTTATTGCCAAACCGGTAGCCAAAATGAGCGTGGGAGATTTGTTTTACTCCGCCCCGAGAAAGAGCGAGATCGACAAAGCCTATGATGAGCTCATTCAAATATGCCTGAGAAGGGCTGACAGAGAATTCCCGCGTCATCCTGATTATCCGAAGCGCAACGGAATGATACCACAGGTTGAAAAAGAGTTGCGGATGATTCAGAACAGCGAGCTTGCGTTTGATTTGCTTGTGATGCACGAAATTGTATTACTTTCCAAGGAGCTGGGCTATCCGACTGCAATGTTTGGAATAGAGGCAGGACTAATTGTTGCTTATCTGCTGGGGATATCCAATGTCGATCCTGCACAATACGGGTATAGCACACTGCCGTCAGATATGGCGATCGAATATGTATATTCCGAGTACTTATCTTCTTTTGAAATGAGAATTGCCGAGCCTGTTCGGGAGCTTTTTCAGCATCGGTTGAATCAAAGATTTAACGAATATGATTCTTATCCGAGTACATATTCAAGAATCCGCTTGCCGGAATTTCATCAGTTAGAAGAAATAGGAAAGCTTTCGGCAAAAAGCGGTGAGGATTTCTACCAGGTAAATTTAGAGAATCCCGGACTGATCGAGAAAGTAAACAATGATATTTGCAAAAAACATTTTCATTGTGAGCCGTACTATTCGGCACCGAAAAGTTCGATAGAATTAGCAAGAGTATACGCCTATTCCCGGTGTTGGACGGAAAGCAAGGATAACTATGAAGCAGTTAAGGACTATGTGTTTCAGGATGATACATACAGTGAGTTAAGAAAATCCGATGATTTTTGCGATGATATATTTTCAATTATACGTAATTGGGATAAAGGAGCAGAAAAAGAGTTAATTATTCGTATCTTAAAGGAATATGGAGTCGATGAGAAAGCAATTGCTGTATATCGGGAATTGGAAAACCAGTGGGATTCTGCTTCTTGCCTTGCTGAAGTGAATATACTGCTCTTGCATAAATATTTTCAGGAGAAACATTTGTGAAACGAAAACCCGAAATTCGAGTAATGTCAAGGTTGGAAGCATTCAACTATTGCAAGAGCTGTCACAACACGCCTGCGGTTATCATATCAATATCCACTCCCAATACTGAATACCCATATAAAGTTTTCAAAAGCGATACAAACTGTGTGATAGATATTCTTGTTTTGTCTTTTGCTGACGTAGACGGACAGGATAGTATGGATATCAATGATGATTACGCTGCAATTAAAGAGCTGATGACAGATAAAGACGCTAAAAAGATCGCCGGATTTGTTGACAGATATAAGAATGTGTTATTGATCATCCATTGTGATGAAGACGTGTCACGTTCGGCGGGAATAGCTGCGGCTGTACTTAGGTATTATACGGGAGATGATGCAGCGATATTTGACGACTGCTTTTCGTATAATCCGAATATGTGGTGTTACTTCAAAGTCTTAAAAGCATTTGAATATACGGATTTATAACAATACATAGATTCAACTTACAGAGCAGCAACATAACTGCTCTGTTTCTTTATGCACCTTTTTTATCCCACGCTATATGGTATATTTATAGTACACAGATCAAGGAGGTGCGATATGATTTATTATAAAGTCAAATTCAAATACGATTTTACGGAAGAACTTGATAAGAGAACACAAAAAAAGAGTGTGGGAAGATATCAGTACAGATATTCGTTTTAGTGATACGCAAAACAATCTGTCTGGATATAAACTATTTGTTTATGATAATGATGAAACAGTGTTTTATGCTGTGTTGATGTTTTCAATAAAAGAAAACTCTCTATCTTCTGTAAAGAAGAGTATTCTTAATGAAATTAAGCTAAAGCTTGAAAAGAGAATAAATGTTAGCTTTTCAAGTGAGCCGGAAGAGATTTCAGTTGGAATATAAGTTTATTTAACACACAAAGGATTGGTCCTGTGTCAAGATTTAGCACAAAATAAAATGAGGAGTGAAAGCTATGTTGTCAAATGAAGCTATATTCAATGATACATTGAGAATTATTGAAGATGGTTATTACACAAAGGATGAACAATTGGTTATGTTGAAATACAGCACAAAAGAATCACAAGAATCTATTGTCATCCTTCCGGATGAAATTAAACAAATATATAATAAATGCTTCGTTAAGGGTAACAAGTATTCTTCAGATTGTAATAGCAAATGTTTTAACTTGGATTCTTTCAGTTTAGGCATAAAGACTAAAAAAGATTATAATTCTAACCGAGTGTTGGTACTCAACTTTGCTAACCCAATCAATCCGGGTGGAGGTGTAAGAATAGGCGCTAAAGCTCAAGAGGAAGATCTTTGCAGAAGAAGCACCTTATTATATGCTTTGGAAAGTAAAGCTGCATCGAAATACTATAATTACAATAAATCAAGACGCAGCCTTAGCAAAAGCAACACTATAATGTTACATCCTAATGTTGAGGTATTTAAGAATGAAGCAGGCATTTTGCTTGAAAAGCCTGAACAAATCGCGGTTGTAACTTGCGCTGCACCTATCGCAACATCGTTTGAAGATTTAGAATCAAAAAAACAATACGAAAAGATATTTTACCTCAGAATTCTTAGTTTGTTGATATGTGCAGCATTCTATGAATATGATTATTTGATATTAGGTGCATGGGGATGTGGTTCGTTTGGTAACGATCCAAAAATAGTTGCAGAACTATTTAGAAAAGCAATCTATGATGAATCGATAAATGGGTTTAAAATATGTAAGAATTTTAAAAGAATTGATTTTGCAGTTTTAAGCACCGATAAGAACAACTATAATTTCGACACTTTTGATACAGCCTTCCTAAGCTATAATTAAGAAAAGCGAAATAAGCATCTATTCCTTTCAACAATGGTAACATGAAATTACTACAGTTGAAAGGAAGTTTTTTATGTCAAAACACATCAACCAAAATGGTCTCATTAGCTTTGATGAGTACGCTAAATACAAAGGTATGTCGAGTGTATCCTTAGCCAGACATGATCCTGTGTCAAGATTTAGCACAAAATAAAATGAGAAGTTCTGCCAACTAAGTTGCTGGCAGAGAAGATACCCTCTCAAACAATTTTTCAAAATCATTAGGAGACATATAGTCGCAGTGGCTGTGAATCCTAACGGTATTATAAAGGTTTCAATATACTCAAAAATACAAGCCTATAGGCATGTTTGTAGTTAATGATATGAAATCTGTTAAGCCATTCTCTTTTGATTAAGGAATGGAAAGATTCGATGCAGGCATTATCGTAAGGATAACCACTATGAGAATAGCTTTGCTGCATCTTTTCAGTGGCTTCACGCCACGCATTTGAAACATACTGGCTGCCACGATCTGAATGGATAATAAGTGGTAAATTAGTATTACGACAGGCTTTTGACTTGTTGATTGTTTCGATTACTGTAGATACTTCCATAGTGTCTGCAAGAGTCCAGTCAATGATTTTTCTGGCATACAAGTCCATAACGCAGTTAAGGTATACAAAACCATCCTGCGTCTAGATATAAGTTATATCTGTGCACCAGACAGCGTTAGGACGTTAAGGATTAAACTGTTCGTTGAGAATGTTGTGGAGTTCTTTGCTAAAATCAGAATCTTTGGTGGTAGTAGTCCACGGTTTAGTCCACTGGGCACGAATGCCCATTTCACGCATGTATTTACCTACGGTGCGTTGACTGATGGTTTTGCCAGATTTACGTAGTTTCTGTGCAATTTTAGGGGCGCCATAATTCTGTTTAGAATTATCATATATTTTCTGGATTTCCTTTTTAACGGCATTTTTTCGCTGACGAGTAGGAGACACCTTTCGATTAAGAAAGGATCTGTATCCAGAGCGAGACACGCCTAAAATTTTCAGCATTCCGGAGATAGAGACGCGGCGTCCAGTTACTTTGGCAGCCTCCACCTTTGCAGAAACTTCAGTATAGATAGCTTCTGTTAATCTTTTCCCAGAATGCCGATGGCTTTTTTTAACACATCAAGTGCATCCTGTACATCACGCAGCTCACGCTTAAGGCGGGCGATTTCCTTCGCTTCATCAGAAGCGTAACTGCCGGAACCGATAACGGGAATATCACCGTCATTATCTCTGAACTGGGCTTCCCAGCTAGCAAGAGTACTGACACCGATACCCAGGTTCTTTGCACATTCAACCTGTGTAAGATCAGGGTGCTCTTTGCGATAGTTGATAGCATCCAACTTGAATTGCTTGGTGTGATGAGTTTTTTGTCGTGACATAATGAATTTCTCCTCTTTTTTATTATACAACACTTAAAAGGGATATCTCATTTTGTTTTGTACTATTTAGATGCTAACACTATATTGCTAATGACGGAATCCTACGAACCGGTGGTGGGTGGCAAGTTATTACGGATGGTGGAAAATATACAGGAGCAATAAAGTAGGTGAAATAATATGGAAAATAAATTAAAAAAGCTTTATAATTATCTTGTGGATAATAATTATACGGAGGATGCATCAAGAATTGAAGTGATTTTAGATGAATACTTACAAAATAATGAATTGTCTGATCTCTCCAAAAAAAGACTTTCAGATATGTGTAATCCAAGATATTTGGGTAATCTCTATATTAAAGAATTATCAGATCCATATAAGTGGTGGAATTTTCTTGCTGAAATAAAGAAAAATATATAAAGATATGTACTAAATATTAGGAGATTTTTGGTATGGAATTAAATAAAATGCAGTTAATGGCTGTTAATATTAGCAAAGTATTAAAGAATATATTAAATGACAGAATTTCGTCAAGCAAAATATACGATTTAGTTGATGAACCAAATCATCATAGTTTCAAAATTGGCTTTACAGCTTATAATTATTTTTATGTTGTATTTCAGTACAATCTTGATATTATTGGTTGTTATATTGAAGTTGGAAATAACATATGTGTTCCGTTGATAACTGATAAGAATTGCTATTCGGATACAGTTATTGAAGATTATATTTCAAAAATAAAAGATGAACTGGAACTCAGAATACCGGATAAATATTTGAAAGCTAAAGGTTGGCTGTAATATTAGGACGATTACCATTATCTGATAAAATCATCAAGTGATTTTGATGTTCAGCTTAGAACACGGAATACTCCTAAAGATGGTGACAACAGTACCTGCAACTTGCATGACGTTGTTGATAGTATGAGTTCTTTATCAAAAATAGCTCTCACATTTGGACAAATAGGCGGAGGAGTTCAATTTGAGTTACCTAATAATGTAAGTTGCCTTATAAAAAATGGATTTTTAAAGGAGATTTTTTGGTAAATGGATAGAAAAGAATTTATAAAAAAAGTCAGAAAGCTTCGAGTTCCAAATTTTTTATTTAATTTAGATGGCGTTGGCCGTGATGATGAAAGATTTTGCCTTGTTAAGGTAGGAGAAAAATGGAATGTTTATTATTCAGAAAGAGGCTGTAAAACTACAAATGAATTTTTTGACACTGAAAGCGATGCATTGAATTATATAATAAAAAGATTTTCTGAATAAAAATGTGATATTAATAATACGGTTATAACAAGACTGACTGTTAATAATTAAGGAGAATAAAATGAATTACGAAGATCTAATAAAAAATGCTATAAGTAAAAACGAAGTGGTGCAGTTATTGTGCGGAAGTGGCGGATATGAGATTCAAAGCTCAGAGTTCGTTCAAGATGTATTTCCTACAAATATAATGTCAGTCCTTGTTAATTGCTTTTATAAACAAAAAGATAACATATTTAATATATGTGAGATATTTTCTAATGCACTTGAGTGTATGATTCAGAATGATCCCAAAGAAATATATATAGCAACACTATATTTTGATACATGTGTATTTAAAGAGGAAACGCATAGTGCTTCTTTTTGTATAAATAAAGAAAAATTTGCCAAAAAGTTAAAAGTGGCAATAAATACATATACAAAGGAATTGAATTCTCCTATAACTTTTGACAATGAAATGACGAAAAAATTCCCAATGAAAAATATAGAGAATTTTAATAAAAATTATATCTCAAAATATAATTTTAGTATTTTATAGTTTAAGATTGAAACTTAAATATGAATACAGTATAAATAATAAAAAATCACAGATATAAAAACAGTCTTGTAGAATAATTTTCGCATAGGTGAGTGTTATGGAAAATTTAGAAGTAAGATTTTTAAAAAAAGATTTAGTAGGATTTGGATTGATATATTTTGTATTTACAATACTATGTGTTGTAATGTTTGTAATTGGTTATAATTTTGCATTAAGCTTGATTTTTGCCATCTTTTTATTTATTACGAGCATAATGGTAATCCTATCCACTTGTTTGTTTAGGATTAGAGTTATAGGAGATAACTTTAAAGTCAGAACGAAATTTGGACAAAAATATGAATTTAGTATTTCTGAGATTCAAAAAATAAAATATATCAAACATAATAATATAAAGCGTGGTCCGCAGTACGCTTTGGTTATAACCGCTGGAAATAAAGAACTGGAACTGAACAAGCAAATGGAAGGTTTTGATATTATGGTAGAATACCTTTTGAAAAAATATGCTGATGGGAAAATAGATAATAAAGTTATGTCGAAATATTGTAAAAATTCATTAAACAAGATAAACATTTGATAGGAGAAAGCAAAATAACTTATAAAAATAGCAAATAATTTCATAAAAGAATAAAAATTAGACGTTATCTTGTTAAGATTATTTTTGTAGGAGGTTTCAAGTGGTGACAATAGCACTATACAAAGAAAAAGTCAATGGTGTTGGCGGACTGATAGATAATTTGATAAAATCATCAAGTAATTTGGATGTTCAGCTTGGAACACTGAAAAATACTTTCAAGGTGTTGATAGCAGTACTTGCAATTTGCAGGATACTTTTAATATGGTATTGGATGAGCAACAAAGTGTTAGAGAACCTGGTGGATTTGCTTTAAAAGAAGATATTCCAAATGTCGATTTTGCAAGAAACGATATGGCTATAAAGGGTAGTTGGAAAACGGATTGCGGAAAGGTTGCTACATATCGAATAAGACCTGGTGTTGAGTTGAATGTAAGACAAGGTCCTATAGGTCCACAGATTGATCTCGAGGCAAATAAATATCTTCCGGGAAATTCTAATTTAACTCAGTATGAATTATTTAAGGGATTAACAGGGAATCGAATGGATTATATTGAATTTGTCAGTCTGAAAAGAATTAAATGATAGGTGGATAAAGTTAATATGGAAATTAATTTTAGTAGTGATAATAGGATAGTAAATTGGAAATATGAAAATAAATCATATAGTTATGTAGTTGAAGGAATTATATTTGCTACAGAAAGCAATGACATGATTTTTTTAGAAATATATGAAAATAAAACTTTTAGTTACAGATTTATTAACTTAAATGGTAAGGATATTCTTTGGTATGATGAAAATGGAAATTTAAAATTATTTGATAGTGATGGTCATTGTATAAATGAACATAGGTATAACGAACTGAAAACTGTGAAAGTTTCTAAAGATAATATTTATCTGATGTATAAAAATAGAATAAGCGTTTTGTCCAGAAAAGGAGACGAAATAACGAAGATATCTCCGCCATTTGGATATATTTTTTATCGCTTTATTGATGGGAAAAAATTATCTGTTATATGTCAAGGAAATAATAACACCGCTGATAAGTATGGAAGAAATGATTGGAAATTTAAATATGATTTTTTAAATAATACTTGGCATAAAGAATCTTTTGCTTATTGACTTTTCTATACAATGTCTTTTAGCCATTAGTGAAATATGTATTTGCTGAAAGATTAAGTCTTAAGCTTTATAGAATGTAGTTCAAAAAATAATATGGACCATTTGGATCATTTTTTGATGGGTTTGAAAGCGGAGCTTTTGATGGTGCTGTAGGTGGTGCAATTGGCGGAGCAATTACAGGTGGACTTACATTTGTAGCAGGACTGGCATTGTCTATGGTTGGAAGTATTGGCAGAGGAGCCGGAATAGGTGCTTTGTCAAACGGTGTTTCAAATATGTGTGTTACAACCATAGACTATCTCGCAGAACACGGAAATCTTAATGGTGCATTGGATGACATCGCTATATCAGGATTTTCTGGAGTAGTGAGTGGTGGAATTTTAGGAGGAATTACAGGAGATTTTATTCATGTTAAATCTCAATTACAAGTTTCAAATTCAAAATATTTAAAACCAGATGGAAAAATTGATTGGGATAAGTATGCACCAAATAATGGAAGAATTAATGAAAGTGTACTTAAAAATCAAACAATTAAACAAGGAACTATAATTGATAGATATGGTTCCAAATATGGAAATTATACTTCGCCTATAGGAACTAGTTTTGAAGAAAGGGCATTGCCATATAAAGAAAATAGTTGGGCATACCACAAATATGAAGTCATTAATGATATAAATGGAATCACAACATCAAAAATAGCTCCCGCATTTGGACAAATAGGCGGAGGAGTTCAATTTGAGTTACCTAATAATGTAAGTTGCCTTATAAAAAATGGATTTTTAAAGGAGATTTTTTGGTAAATGGATAGAAAAGAATTTATAAAAAAAGTCAGAAAGCTTCGAGTTCCAAATTTTTTATTTAATTTAGATGGCGTTGGCCGTGATGATGAAAGATTTTGCCTTGTTAAGGTAGGAGAAAAATGGAATGTTTATTATTCAGAAAGAGGCTGTAAAACTACAAATGAATTTTTTGACACTGAAAGCGATGCATTGAATTATATAATAAAAAGATTTTCTGAATAAAAATGAATTATAGTAACCTAATTGAATCTGTATGAAATGAGGAAAAATGGACTTGAAATCTGGAATTATAAAAATAAACGGTGAGATTTTTGCTCCCGGATATACATTTGAAGACTTTCAAAGATCTACTTTTTTTGAAGGGCAAGATGGGGTTAGAATTATAAGATTAAATAAAACTGTACAAATTAGTGGAAACAATTTTATCACTAGTCTATTCTTCCGTAACAAAATTTTGTATATGATATCAATGATTTGTGTTGATATTAATCCTTCTTTTTCGGAAGAAATTAAACGCAAGCAGTTCCATGATGCGATTCTTGCTAAGAACGGATTAAGCCCAGAAACTTTTTTTGATTGGGGTAACATTAAATCTGTGTACGATCCAAAAGGAAACGTTAGCAGCATTAATATAATATATAACGCTGGTAAGTAATATAAAATTAAAAGTATGTGTTTCTATGAATAATATTACATAAAGAAAAAGTTAGTGGTGCAGGTGGCTTTTTCTGACATCCAGATAAGTTTTTAAAATCGTATAGTTGGTTAATGGAAGGTTATTAATTTTTGAGGTTTTTTATAGATATGAATTTAGATGCTTTAAAAAACTATTTAAACAATTGAGAGATTACTTAGAATTGCATCATGACAATTCTATTATTAATATGCTCAAGTGAGTAAAAAATACCGTGAATGTGCTAGAATTGGGTGAATCGGAAGTTTTCAAATCTGAGTATGTTTTGGAATTATATAAATCGCTGTATACCGGAAGAGCTGACTTAACGGAGTATTACATTTGAGATAATGATTATAACACGAGAATGAAGTTGAATGAAGCCTTTTGAAAGAATAAGAAATGATTTATGGAATATTATGAGACAATACATTTAAAGCAAAATGACAGCTATTATGTGAGAGGAAGTGTCCTATGGCGACAATAACACTATACAAAGAAAAAGTCCATTAAGCACTAGTGATGGTGTTGCTATAAAGATGGACATAGCTGATCATAAAAATACAGCAAGTTTTGATAATAAACCTGGTTCAAGGGCATATAGCAAAAAGCAGAGAGAACTTATTAAGAAAGGCGAATTTCAAAAAGCGTTTGATATGGATGCTGCTGACATTATGTCAAAGTTTCCAGGAAAATATGATGAGGGTATTGCACAAGCACAACATTATATTGATAAATTAAAAAGCGGAGGTAAGATAAAATGAGTATAGAATATCAGTTTGTACCGTATAAAAGTGTAGGAGAATATTACTTTGGTATGAAACGATTTGAAATTAAAAGCAAATTAGGTGAACCCTTTTCTTCTTATAAGTATGGTTATCCTGTTGAAGATAGATTTTTAGATGATTATGGATTTTTTCATATATTGTGCAGTAATAAAAGTGAATTAGAAGCTATAGAATTATTTCCTGATGTACTTACAGACAATGTTATAGTTTTATCTTGTGATGATAAGATTATAACCCTGAATAAAGATGTCAAAACAACTTTAGACGAATTTAAGAAAGTAACGGACGATTTTTTATGGCATGATGATGAAGAAGGTTATTCAAGTGTAAAACTTGGAGTGAAAATATATTGTCCAAATGGGTATATAGAAGATGTTATAATTCATGATTTGCATTGTTATGACGAAGAAATTCAATACTTAAATGAAAACGATGTTTGAATTGTATCTTAAATGAGGATGATGATTGTGAATACGAGGATATTGGATGTGCTGACGATTTTCAAGATATAAAATATATGGAAGATTTATTTTTAGATGCATTGCTAAATATTTATATGTATTACAGGGAATGATAGATGAACTTGCAGGAAAGTAAGGAGTGAGCGTTTTGATGGATAAATTGGATTTTTTAAATAAATATAGGGATAATGTAGAACTGGTATCTATTAATGATGTGGATTCTTTTATTACCAACGAGTGGAAAAATGTTTTTAAGGAAGAAACACAAAACAAACGCGTCAAAAATACAATTAGTATTTGGAAAAAACATTGTGAAAAAGAATTAAGAAACACTATTAATTACTTATCCGAACACCTAATAGATGTCAGTCTGATTAAAACATCATATGGCATATCTGTTATTTATGAATTAATAATGATGGATGGCAGTATTGATTATTATGAAGGACTTTTACCTATTCATGATTATGAAAAAGAACTTTTTATTTGGAATAGTATTCCGGAGTCGTTGAAGTCTTTTTACAGTTTCGTTCATAATGGATTTTATTATTATGCCAGCCAAAATATGGGCATATTACCCGTTCAAAAAGTTACCTGTATGAATGATTATGATTGGGGAATCATTGAGGATTTAAAATTAGATATTCTGTTTAGTATGAAATCGACCTATATTTTCTTTGAAACTGGAATGGGCGGATATGTTTTACTCGATATGCAAAATTATGGTGATGAAAATTCAATTGTGTGGTTTTCAAGGAAAAAACCTATATATAATAAAAATTTCTGGGATATTGTAGATGAATGGATTGTAATGGGATTTAACTAACTATTGTATGTTGGTATGCTGAAAATACCTGTATATCCAAAACTTATTTTAAATTTGCATTTGAATTTTTAAAAATGAAATTTTGGAAAGTGTTGCCAACGGAGGTTCGTTCCTAGAAGGTTTCGAAGATGGAGCACTCTCAGGCGCAATAAGCGGTGCAATCGGCGGAGCGGCTTTTGCCGGACTTGGACAATTAGGTGCAGTTGCCGGCAAGGGAATTAAATGTATGTCCGGCTTTGGTAAATTTATCAAAGGAACAGCATCGGTAACAAAGGTAATGAGTACCGCCATGGGCGGATTTGATACAATAGCACTTGTTGATAAAGCTTTTGGAAACGGTGATATTGCCACATTGAATGCCAAATTACACGAAAGCAAAGCGTATAATATCTTTTAAACAGGTGTAACAGCTGTTGCTGTACTTACCAACGGAATGACTTCCACGATGAGCTGTTTTGTTGCCGGTACACTGGTAATGACTGCTGTTGAGCTTGTTGCAATTGAGAACATTAAAGTCGGAGATATGGTGGTTTCTGCTGATCCAGACACTATCGAAATACATAACAAACCGGTAGTTGATGTGTTCACCAGAGAAGTAGATCGCTCAGTACATTTGACAGTCAACAACTAAGAAATCGTAACAACATTTGATCATCCGTTTTATGTAAAAGGGAAAGGCTTTATAAATTCAACCAACTTGTGGATTGGTGCTGAACTTGTCAATAAAGACGGATGTATAATTGTTGTTGAGAATATATTCAAAGAATATCTTAAAGATAGGACAGCTAAAGTACACAATTTCAAGGTGGAAGATTTCCATACTTATTTTGTTGGAAATATTTTCATATGGGTTCATAACGCTGAATGTACTATCGAATTTTCAAATAAATCCAGACTTGATGAAAAGGAGTTTAAGCAACAGCTTAAGGATCAACAAGATGGTTTAGGTGATTTGACTATCGATGAATACAAGAATAATCGGCAAGCTTATAATGATAGAAAGCTACAGACAGGAAGTGGAAGAGATCCTAACAGTGTCAAATATCAAAACCAAGCTAAGAAAAAAGCGATTGCTGACAAAATTACAGAATTCAGAAAACAAGGATATTCTAAGAGTGAATCTGAGTCCATGGCAAAGAATTGGGCAAAAGGCAAGGCGGCTTTACATGGACCTGATCAGATTGTGGGAGGTAAGGCCAACAATATTTCAGGTTTAGGCGACAGCAAAATCAATTCTTCCATTGGATCTCAATGGAAGTCACGTGTAGGAACGCTAGATAGTTATATAAACGAGAAGGCGGCAACACTACCCGGTAGTGCTAAATTAAGTGAGTTGGAGATTGAATTCGTACTAAAGTAACAGGAGGTATATATTTTGATAACAGATTTTATTAAGAAAAATGATGTTTCGGAAGAATTGATTAAGGAATACGAGGATAAGCTTCCTAGCGAAATGATTGCTTTTTGGAAAGAATTTGGATTTGGGACATTTTATAAGGGATACTTAAAATCTATAAATCCTAACGAATATAAAAACTTGCTTGAAAAGTCTTATTTTCTAGGAGATGTATCAATTCCTATTTTTGCAACCGCATTTGGTGATCTGATTACTTGGGAGGAAGATCAGTATGTAGGAATTGTAAAGTATCGTTACGGTGTAAATGATGTTATATGTAGTGGGTTTGATTTCTTTTTTGATGATCTTTCAGAAGGCAAATTAGATGATGAATATTTAAGTATTAAACAGTATAAAGCTGCGATAAAGAAACTTGGCACTTTAGAATATGATGAGTGTTTCGGTTATGTTCCGTTACTTGCATTAGGTGGAGAAGAGTCTGTAAACAATCTCAAAAAAGTAAAAATTCGTGAACACATAGCGTTAATTACTGAAATTTCCGGTGAAGTATAAGCGGTGAGTTAATAGGTAATCAATGCTTGCATTTAAATAAGAAAAGTATAGTAAGTCGCAAAAACTCCCTAAATAAGCTCTTGAACTTGTTTAGCAAGGCTTGGTTGCAATTGAAAACATTAAGTCCGGAGATATGGTTTATGCAGCTGATGCAGAAACATTAGAAGTATCTACTAAGCAGGTTCTTGAAACATATATCAGGGAAACATCAAGTCTTGTTCATCTCACAATAAACGGTGAAAATATTATTTCAACATATGACCATCCATATTATGTGAAAGATAAAGGTTTTGTCAGCGCCGAAGCCTTGTGGATAGGTGCAGAACTTATTGATAAAAATGGAAATGTCGTCCTTGTTGAACAGCTTTACCGAGAAAACTTAGGTGATGAATCGGTTAAGGTTTATAACTTTCAGGTCGAGGATTATCATACATATTTTGTCAGTGAGTATTGCATTTTGGTTCATAATGCAGGCGACTTGTATGCAAGAGGTAAATATAGAAAGTCAACGCACGAAAAAATGAAAGCGGAAGCCCCTAGAGATGCTGATGGTAATATGATATGTCCGACTTGTGGTAAAAAAATTCCAGAAACTATTACCCAAAATGGCAGAACACGTGTTGGGTATGATGGAGATCATTATCCGACAACTTGGAGTGAGCGTGTACAAGAAATGAAGAAGTGGCCAACTGCTCCAACGAGAAAACAAGTTCTTGATATTTACAATCAAGATGTTAGAGCACAATGTCCCAATTGCAATCAAGGACATATGTTTGAAGGTGTTAAAGGAGATTTTGCAAAATGAATGTAGGAGAGTTATTACTAGACCATTACGAACATTTTTTAGGTGACTATATTGGTGCAGATGTTTATAGTAATGGGGAGCAAGAAATTCAGATACTAGGTTTTCCTAAAGTGATTGAAAATAGTATGGTATTTATCACGTTAGGAGTATCAAAGTATTCTGATATGATAAACAATCAGTGTGAGATTGCTTTGGCTGTGGACGAAAGTTACGATGAATGTGCTGAAGTGTTAGCAAATGCAGTTTTCTATATCTTATCAAATAGAATGAATTTTGGAAAAGGTATTCTTATTGAGGGCGTAGAAAATATTAATGCTAGTTTTGCAGAGAAATACAATAAAACAGCTTTGTATTTTACAAATGTGTTTGTACTACCGGAAAACTTTGCTTTTGTAAATGATGTATGCTGTATTTATATGTGTCTCTTTGTTTCTAAAGATGAAGCTGAATTTATCAAGAAATATGGTAGCGAAAAATTTGAAGACCTTCTAGAAAATAGTGATGTTGATGTTATTGATTTAAAGCGAAAATCTGTTTTATAAAAAAATTGAAAACGCCTTATTAATACAGTGGCTTTTTGAATATGTTCTTAACTTGTAGACAATAACAGAAAAATACATTTAGTTGCTCAAATAATCCGTGAATACTTGCATGACGAAACAGTTAAGGTTTATAATTTTAAAGTAGAAGATTACCATACTTATTTTGTAGGTGACAGTAGTTTACTTGTACATAATGCGGAATACTCCCCAACAAAGCCTCGTTATGGTGAGAGAAGAATTTCTGATGAAGAATACGATGAACTTAGATCACAGACACCGTCGCGCAAAGTAAGGCAGAAAGTTAATGAAAATAACATAATTGGAGCGGATGATCCTGCTATACCTGGAAAGAAAATAGAGGGATCTTTAGAGGCTGATCATATAGTATCTATGGATAAAATAACCAAAATGGAGAACTTTGATAAGCTTTCTACAGAAAATAAGCTTAAAGTGTTGAATTATGAAGATAATTTTACTGGTTTGAGCAAATCGGCAAACGCTTCAAAAGGTGCAAAGTCATATAGTGAATGGACACTATATAAAAAGGAAAATATTCCAATTTCACAAGAATATAGAACTAAAATGATGGTGAAAGAGTCTATTTTAGAACCTATATTACAGGGAATGATAGATGAACTTGCAGGAAAGTAAGGAGTGAGCGTTTTGATGGATAAATTGGATTTTTTAAATAAATATAGGGATAATGTAGAACTGGTATCTATTAATGATGTGGATTCTTTTATTACCAACGAGTGGAAAAATGTTTTTAAGGAAGAAACACAAAACAAACGCGTCAAAAATACAATTAGTATTTGGAAAAAACATTGTGAAAAAGAATTAAGAAACACTATTAATTACTTATCCGAACACCTAATAGATGTCAGTCTGATTAAAACATCATATGGCATATCTGTTATTTATGAATTAATAATGATGGATGGCAGTATTGATTATTATGAAGGACTTTTACCTATTCATGATTATGAAAAAGAACTTTTTATTTGGAATAGTATTCCGGAGTCGTTGAAGTCTTTTTACAGTTTCGTTCATAATGGATTTTATTATTATGCCAGCCAAAATATGGGCATATTACCCGTTCAAAAAGTTACCTGTATGAATGATTATGATTGGGGAATCATTGAGGATTTAAAATTAGATATTCTGTTTAGTATGAAATCGACCTATATTTTCTTTGAAACTGGAATGGGCGGATATGTTTTACTCGATATGCAAAATTATGGTGATGAAAATTCAATTGTGTGGTTTTCAAGGAAAAAACCTATATATAATAAAAATTTCTGGGATATTGTAGATGAATGGATTGTAATGGGATTTAACTAACTATTGTATGTTGGTATGCTGAAAATACCTGTATATCCAAAACTTATTTTAAATTTGCATTTGAATTTTTAAAAATGAAATTTTGGAAAGTGTTGCCAACGGAGGTTCGTTCCTAGAAGGTTTCGAAGATGGAGCACTCTCAGGCGCAATAAGCGGTGCAATCGGCGGAGCGGCTTTTGCCGGACTTGGACAATTAGGTGCAGTTGCCGGCAAGGGAATTAAATGTATGTCCGGCTTTGGTAAATTTATCAAAGGAACAGCATCGGTAACAAAGGTAATGAGTACCGCCATGGGCGGATTTGATACAATAGCACTTGTTGATAAAGCTTTTGGAAACGGTGATATTGCCACATTGAATGCCAAATTACACGAAAGCAAAGCGTATAATATCTTTTAAACAGGTGTAACAGCTGTTGCTGTACTTACCAACGGAATGACTTCCACGATGAGCTGTTTTGTTGCCGGTACACTGGTAATGACTGCTGTTGAGCTTGTTGCAATTGAGAACATTAAAGTCGGAGATATGGTGGTTTCTGCTGATCCAGACACTATCGAAATACATAACAAACCGGTAGTTGATGTGTTCACCAGAGAAGTAGATCGCTCAGTACATTTGACAGTCAACAACTAAGAAATCGTAACAACATTTGATCATCCGTTTTATGTAAAAGGGAAAGGCTTTATAAATTCAACCAACTTGTGGATTGGTGCTGAACTTGTCAATAAAGACGGATGTATAATTGTTGTTGAGAATATATTCAAAGAATATCTTAAAGATAGGACAGCTAAAGTACACAATTTCAAGGTGGAAGATTTCCATACTTATTTTGTTGGAAATATTTTCATATGGGTTCATAACGCTGAATGTACTATCGAATTTTCAAATAAATCCAGACTTGATGAAAAGGAGTTTAAGCAACAGCTTAAGGATCAACAAGATGGTTTAGGTGATTTGACTATCGATGAATACAAGAATAATCGGCAAGCTTATAATGATAGAAAGCTACAGACAGGAAGTGGAAGAGATCCTAACAGTGTCAAATATCAAAACCAAGCTAAGAAAAAAGCGATTGCTGACAAAATTACAGAATTCAGAAAACAAGGATATTCTAAGAGTGAATCTGAGTCCATGGCAAAGAATTGGGCAAAAGGCAAGGCGGCTTTACATGGACCTGATCAGATTGTGGGAGGTAAGGCCAACAATATTTCAGGTTTAGGCGACAGCAAAATCAATTCTTCCATTGGATCTCAATGGAAGTCACGTGTAGGAACGCTAGATAGTTATATAAACGAGAAGGCGGCAACACTACCCGGTAGTGCTAAATTAAGTGAGTTGGAGATTGAATTCGTACTAAAGTAACAGGAGGTATATATTTTGATAACAGATTTTATTAAGAAAAATGATGTTTCGGAAGAATTGATTAAGGAATACGAGGATAAGCTTCCTAGCGAAATGATTGCTTTTTGGAAAGAATTTGGATTTGGGACATTTTATAAGGGATACTTAAAATCTATAAATCCTAACGAATATAAAAACTTGCTTGAAAAGTCTTATTTTCTAGGAGATGTATCAATTCCTATTTTTGCAACCGCATTTGGTGATCTGATTACTTGGGAGGAAGATCAGTATGTAGGAATTGTAAAGTATCGTTACGGTGTAAATGATGTTATATGTAGTGGGTTTGATTTCTTTTTTGATGATCTTTCAGAAGGCAAATTAGATGATGAATATTTAAGTATTAAACAGTATAAAGCTGCGATAAAGAAACTTGGCACTTTAGAATATGATGAGTGTTTCGGTTATGTTCCGTTACTTGCATTAGGTGGAGAAGAGTCTGTAAACAATCTCAAAAAAGTAAAAATTCGTGAACACATAGCGTTAATTACTGAAATTTCCGGTGAAGTATAAGCGGTGAGTTAATAGGTAATCAATGCTTGCATTTAAATAAGAAAAGTATAGTAAGTCGCAAAAACTCCCTAAATAAGCTCTTGAACTTGTTTAGCAAGGCTTGGTTGCAATTGAAAACATTAAGTCCGGAGATATGGTTTATGCAGCTGATGCAGAAACATTAGAAGTATCTACTAAGCAGGTTCTTGAAACATATATCAGGGAAACATCAAGTCTTGTTCATCTCACAATAAACGGTGAAAATATTATTTCAACATATGACCATCCATATTATGTGAAAGATAAAGGTTTTGTCAGCGCCGAAGCCTTGTGGATAGGTGCAGAACTTATTGATAAAAATGGAAATGTCGTCCTTGTTGAACAGCTTTACCGAGAAAACTTAGGTGATGAATCGGTTAAGGTTTATAACTTTCAGGTCGAGGATTATCATACATATTTTGTCAGTGAGTATTGCATTTTGGTTCATAATGCAGGCGACTTGTATAGCAGACCCTCAGGGTATAGAAAAGGTGTGAGAGATAAAACTTGGAATGAGGCAAAGGCAAGTTCACCTGATGGTGTAGTACGCGATCCGAAAACTGGAAGACCAATAGACTTTAATGAACCGTGGGATATGGGGCATAAACCAGGATATGAATTTAGAAAACATAAAGTAAGTGCTAAACAACGTGGAATTAGTAGAAAGCAATTTTTAGATGAGCATAATGATTATACACATTATCGTCCTGAACTTCCCTCATCGAATAGAAGTCATACTTGTGAGGATTTAACTGATTTTTATTTGGGTGATTAATGTGAGTTCTAGCATAAATCGTAATATATTGACTTATGATAAGATAAATGAAATATAATTAAGATTGAGGTAAAATATGAATAATATGAAAAATAAAAAGGAAATATTTAAGTTGATATATAATTCTTTAAAATTAGACCCAAAAGTAATATCGTTTGCAGATGAAACAAACAAATTTAAGGTGGATATATATATTGGAGAAAATCGACCAGATATTGGCTTTTCAACATATTCAACTATTGGACTTTCAAATTATACTATAGGACTCGTAGATGAGCATGAACATGAAATACGAGTGGAATTTATTGGAATGTGTGTAAATGATTTTGTTGAATTTCCTAATATCATAGCATCTTGTGCTTTTAATATAATAAAAGATAGTTATTCATGTAGACCTGGAATGGTAGTTCCTAATATTATAAGAGATTATGACGATAAATTAGAAATGAAACATATTTACTATACCTATCCAACATACTGGGAAAACTTGCAAGGACAGGTTATAGATGATCACATTGTAAATTGGTTATTTACTGTACCAATTTCTGATAATGAACTTGAGTATCTTGAAAAATACGGCATTGAGTCTTTTGAAGAATTGTTGGAAACGAATAATACTGAGGTTTTTGATATATACAGAAAATCTGTTTTATGATTTTATTGCTTGATGTTATAATAAAGTAATTGCAACTAATTGTTCATCTCACAATAAGCGGTGAAAATATTATTTCAACATATGATCATCCATATTATGTGAAAGATAAAGGTTTTGTTAGTGCCGAAGCCTTGTGGATAGGTGCAGAACTTATTGATAAAAATGGAAATTTCGTCCTTGATTGAACAATTTATTGAAGGACTGTATAGTGTTAGCATCCAACTTGAATTGCTTGGTGTGATGAGTTTTTTTGTCGTGAAATAATGAATTCCTCCTCTTTTTTATTACACAACACTTAAAGGGGATATCTCATTTTGTTTTGTACTATTTAGATGCTAACACTATATAGATAAGAAAGGAGTGCAGATAATGAATGAAGAATCAAAAGTAACACTGTATAATGTTGCAACTTTCGATCCAAACAGTCCTAATGCAGAAGAAGGAAAACTTGATTTCACCAATTTTGTAAAGACGTATAGCCATATGTATTATTTTCAGACTTGCCAATGGGTAGAGCAACAGATAGAAAAATATTTGCGTGAAGAAGCACCGGATGTGGAGGCTTTCCTGAAAATTTTTGCGTGGAAAACAAATAAGATAGATCAGAAGCAGAGTTTATGCAAGAAAGATATTGTCTATATAGCAGGTGAAGATAAAAAGAAAAATTGGAACTTCAATAAAAAAGATAGAGTCGCAAGTGCTGTTACTCGTCACGGACTAATTGAAAAAGAAACAGTAAAAAAAGAGAATGGAGAAGAAGAAACGAAAACGCTCTATGACTTTCTAAATACGGCGGTAGATCTCAGTAAAAGTTATAGAAGCCTGAAAGAAAATGATAAAAAGGAAAAACAACAAAAATTCCTTGAAAAGTTGACCATAGCATCGCTCAAAGGTATCGGATCAGTCTATCTGATTACTTTTATGTATTTTATCACTCAAGGAGAAATGCGGATTTACGATATCTTCGCAATGATGGCGCTGGATGCGATTTATCCGAGCAATGTACAAGACGAGCTGTCTTTCGGCTCGCTGAATAGTTTATACATCGGAGCGAATGTTAAACCGCGAGATTTACCTCAGAAGGATCAGCTTGGGTTTAAAAACCTGTTTAGTGATAACAAGCGCTATAATAAGACTTATCAGATTTACATAAAGAAGCTGAATCAGTTCGTAGAAGATTATAACAAAGAACTCCCCGAGGGTCAGAAGGTCACATATGAAAAATGTAGGGATATCGACAGGGCACTGTGGGTTTACGGACACTTTTTCCAATAATATCATAAATGATTTACAGAGTAGTTTTACGCTGCTCTGTTTTTTTATGCGCCGATTTTGTCCCATAGAATATGGTATTTATATTATAGGTGGCGGTGATATGGATAAAACCATAATAAATCTCGCAAATACCGTTACCAAACAAAAATCATTTGACAAGGAGGATAACAAGTGAACAGATATGAACAGATTATTTCCGCTTGCGGTTTTTCGGAAGAAATGAGTGTTACCTGATCGGTTGTAAGCTTAATGATTATAATATGCTTGATATAATCCTCGGCGCGCCGCTCCCACTAACTGAAAAGAGAAAACTGTTGGAGCTGTTGAACACGCCGGACAGTGATGGATATGCCGATGTGTCAAAGTGCATCCGTGAGTTTGACGATGCGCTGGCTGCGTTGGAGTTGAAAAACAGCGAGATATTCACACTGCCCGAGTGTTGGTATGATGATGACATACTGGATGAAAAAAAGGCTTTTGCGGAGCCGTTCCTGTCTTTTCAGGCGGCTGCTGAATACATCAAAAAGTTGATAGAGGAAGAAACAGAGGACATAGACGACATCGACGAGTACATCTGCTGGACAGAGATAACAAAGTGGATCCCTGCCGGCAAAGGAAAAATGAAAGATGTTTACACCTACACTTTTGTTGGTAATGAAATTCATTATTTCAAGCGCATCGGCAATCTACCCCGTGACAGTTATAGAGGGTACAAAAGCAGTTTGGATTTGGATCTGCCGATCCCGTTCCAACCGGGAGACATCGTTACTCTAAACTCCCTTCCACTCAGAGCTGTAAAGGGCGCTGTTCTGTTGGAAGTAGAAAATTGGAATTGTTGAGGTGTTCAAATGCTTTATCTGCGTAAGAATAGAATAAACAGAAAAACTATATGGGAAACAGGCGCTTTAAAACACGGTGACGGTTGGGAAGGATACTTCCCTATGCTGTCGTCACTCTATCGCCTGTCTAAGTATGAGGGTGAGCTGTCCGGTGAAGAGCGCATTTTAAAGGATGTACAGAAACGTATATATTAAAATGAAGAAACCGGAAGGAAGCTGTGGAAATATATTCTCAAAACAGCACTGGACGAAGAAGAATTATTAAAGTATTTGGAGAACGAATCATCTATATGAATCCAAACATAAGCGCTGAGTATATAGATAAAATAAAGATAGCTTTCGGAATAGATTCAGAGCCGGTTATCAGATATAATCACAGTGAGCACTATAAGTGCCATATAGACAGATAAAAGCCAAAATTTGATTTGTGCGCTGAAAACAGTTGAGTAATTCTATAAGACAATTCATATGGACATAAAAGGAGTTGTTACCGTGAGGGATTATGAAGATTGACATCGGAATGGGAAGAACTGTTAGAAGTATTAAGATGCGGTCAAGCAGATTTGGATGCAGTAAAACATCTTATCTTTGATACATATCATTTCTTGAAAAACGATCTCAAGGGCGATTCTGTTTCGAGAAACAGATTAGAGCTGTACAAGTATATCAGTCAGGCTTGTCGTTCGCTGTACTTAGATTATCCGTTAGGGATGAAAAAATCAGACTCATTGGCGTTTTTCGAATTCGCTTCCGGCTTGTGCTTTGTGTTTAAAACGGGTTTTGTCGGATACGAGGGAAATTCTATGAGAGTGGATTTTTACAGTTCGATGGGCTTTGATAATTCCGAAGCTGATATGACGTCCTATGAATCGTTTGAAAAAGATTTTGATAAAGTTGCAGGTTGGTATCTGATAGAAGACGAAGAAGATGAATAAGCCACACTTATCATAAGGTTGTGCGTATTCTTAAAGGAGAATCAAAGGAAGATTTATAACACTGTCATAGCGTAATTATTTGTGATTTAACTTTAAAAGCAATTAATATGGGGCGTGTGAGTTTGCAGCTCACACGCCCTAAATCTGTTTTATTCACTTTTCCTTTTGCGGTTCGAGAAGTACGCTTCCATCCAATCTATATACTCCTCCGGCGTTATTTTGCCGTCATAACATTCATCACGCTTGGTGATCGCCTGATAGCGCCACTTGTTAAATTCGTCCTCTTTCAGTTGATGAACCCGCACACGGGCGGCATAGCGCTTGTAGTATTTGTTGTAGATTGGAACCGCCTTATTGTCGGCGATTTTCGCCTTGTAGTTCTCCAACGCGGCAAGTTGCTGGCAGGTTCGGGTTTCTCCCTCGGCTATGCGGTCGCAGTAGTGCGTGTCATAATTACCTTTCATAATAAAGTATTTGCCGCAGCGCTTGCACTTTCGGAAGCGGACGTTTTGCTCCAGCATTTTTGTCAGCTCCAGCTCCAGCATATCTTTAATAGAACAGCAAACATATCTTGCGCTGATAAACATATGGTGCTGTAAAGTAAACAGAAGTGTGTTTGTGCTGATGCCGTACTTTTCCGCAAACGCCTTTTGCTCGTTGGTAGGCGTGAAATTCAAATTCTTTAAGGCGTTAATGATCTCTTTGCCGGTTGTACCGTAAGGCATTTTGTCTCCGTCCATAATGTTATGAGAGGTTCTGAATTCTTCTTTTCTTTCAAAGGATGTAGGCATATCGTGAGCGTGTCTGTAGAGATGAAGCCGCTCGCTTGAGTATAAGCTGCCGAGGACTTCGGGATAAAAATCCTCGTCATAGCAAAACTCGATCAGCTCTAAAAACTCCTTTTGCAGAGCAAGCAAATAATTTCCGTAGCGTGCTATGCTTTTGCTCGTTTCGGTACTGCTTTTAATGAGCGGTGGAAATATCGCCGAATAGAGCGAAGCGTAAGCGATGCTATTGATTAACGGAAAAGTAGTATCAAAATCATTATATGTCCTCAGCGTCCACTCTTCGTCGGACAGTTGATCAGGGTCCTTTTCTGTTTCATCTTCCGATTTGCTATGATATCCTTCTTTCTCTCCGATACGCTCCAATAGGCTGAATACCGTATATAGCTTTTTAACCGGAGCCAAAAAGTCGGCGTAAACAAAATCAAGGATACCCTCGCCGTAATTGAGCGTTACATTCGAGCCGCTCATAATATTGATCATAGCGTTTTTTAGTTTGCCTGTATCATCAGCGAAAGGTCCTGCTAAACCTGATGCTCGAAAGTTGTATTTGCTCTTAAATTTTTCGAAGTATTCCTGACATTCTTTTAAATTATCTTTTTCATAATCTATTTCTTCCTCAGCAGACTCATACGCTTTGTATGAACTGCCGAGTTTTTTGCTTGTTCTCTTTCGTCAGCTTCAATAAGCTCGTCTATATAATCGTCACGCTCCCAAGAATCAACGACAATGTTGATGGTCTTCTTTTCGGGATAAAACTTTACCCTGTTATGGTAAAAGTCAAGACATACATTCTTGGAATTGGAGCGCACTATGCGGTATTTATCGTATTCGGAAAGCTCCTTGTTCGGTTTGTTTTCAGCCATATCGTCACCAGCCTTTTAGATATTTTAAATTGTCCGATTAATGTGCGTATCATATTTACGCATCGGCATTCCCCAAAAGCAAAAATCTCTTGATTTTGGGGAACAGATGATTTATAATGTGGATATAATAATGAATGATGGAGTTAATTATATGAAACTGATAAATCGTGTAATCTATATGAATGAAATCAAAGAGTTAGCCGGTACACCGGACATAAAAGTTATTACCGGTGTGCGCAGGTGCGGTAAATCCAAGCTGATGGATGCCTTTGAAGAGTATCTGAAAACATCTGACGAAAGTGCCAATATAATACACATCAACTTTAACCTTACGGAGTTTGAGGATTTATTGGAGTACCACGCGCTGGAATCATATGTTGAAAGAAACTATGATCCATCCTCAGAAAATTATTTGCTGGTCGATGAGATACAGATGTGTCCATCCTTTGAGAAAGCGATCAACAGCCTTCACGCAAAGGAAAAATACGATATATATGTAACAGGTTCGAACGCCTTCTTGCAGAGCAGCGATCTTGCAACGTTGTTTGTTGGCAGGACTTATGAACTTCAGTTGTTCCCGTTCTCTTTTAAGGAATACTTGGCTTATTTTCCAAATGAAAACATCTACGCCGCTCTTTCGCAGTATCTCACCGATGGTGGTATGGCAGGCTCGTATCTGTATAAGAACACAACACAGAAGTATCGATACATTAATAATGAAGTCCTGAATGCACTGATCGTGCGTGACATCATCAATAAAAACCGCCTGCAAAACGAACCGCTGTTGCACGCGCTGATAGACTATTTGATGGACAATATCGGTAACCTTACATCTGTCAGAACCATCACAAACACTCTGTCCTCCAACAATACAAAAGCTGACCATAAGACGATAGGTAAATATATTGACTTGCTGTGTAAAGCGTTTGCGTTTTATAAGATACGCAGATATGATATCAAAGGCAAAAAGTATTTGCGTTCTGAGGACAAGTATTATCTATGTGACCAGAGCTTTCGTTTTGCTCGTCTCGGAACAAAGAACATGGACTACGGGCGAGTATTGGAAAATATCGTCGCAATAGAACTTCTGCGCAGGGGATATGAAGTTTATGTCGGTGTGCTGTATAAGAAAGAGATAGATTTTGTGGCAATGAAGCAGGGCGAAAAGATGTATATACAGGTCGCTAACGATATATCCGACAAAGAAACCTTTAAGCGAGAGGTTTCCCCGCTGTTGCAGATTCGTGACGCATACCCTAAGCGGCTAATTGCTCGGACTTATCAGCCGCGCTATCAGCACGAGGGAATAGAAGTCATAGACGCGGCAGAATGGCTGAATCAATAAATCCCCAAAATTAAATTATTATTAGTTTTGGGAAATCTCGTGTTTGGAAATTAAGAATAACAGAGAACACCGGACAAAACAATAAAAGCTTTTTTCGTTCTCAATATCTTACTCGGTAGACTCATACTTCTTGTATGGTCTGCCGAGTTTTTGCGTGCTCTCTTTTGTCAAGTTGTCGCTATAATGTGTTTAGATAATTCGAACATCTGTTTTGTAATTATCTAACAACAACTGAATGACCTTCTCAGAGATATCTCTCCCAGTGAAGTAGGCAACGATATGAGCGTACCAAGGGCGAGAAAAAACGACACAGCGCCGAAAAGGGTTGCCTGTCAGAGTCTGTTGGGGCAGAAAGGCAAAATACAAAACAAATAATCAGGAGGAACCAAAATGAAGAAATTTAACAACACCATCATTATCGGCATAGACCACGGCTACGGAAATATGAAAACGGCAAATTGCTGTTTTCCGACAGGCTTGATCGCCTATAACTGCGAGCCTTTATTCACTAAGGAACTGCTTGTCTATAACGGCAAATATTACTTGATTGGAGAAGAACACAAGGAATATATCTCCGACAAGTCCTTGGACGAGGATTTTTATGTGCTTACGCTTGCCGCTATCGCAAAAGAACTGAGCACGGAAAGTATTACCGAAGCTAACATCTATATCGCCGCAGGCTTGCCCTTGACTTGGACAAGCGGTCAAAAAGCTGATTTTTCTGCGTATCTTATGCGAAATAAGGAAGTCAGCTTTACATTCCATAAGCAGGAATACCACCTTCACATTGAAGGCGTGAGCATTTATCCGCAGGGTTATGCCGCTATTGCTCCCTACGCTTCCAAGCTGACGGGAGTAAACGTCATCGCAGACATCGGCAACGGCACAATGAACGTATTGTATATGGTCAACGGCAAGCCGAAGTCCGGCAAGATGTTTACCGAAAAATTCGGAACTTACCAATGCACACTCGCTGTCCGTGAAGCCTTTATGCAGCAAACGCAGCGGGAGCTGAATGACCATATCATCGAAGAAGTGCTGCGAACAGGCAAGGCTGATATTTCAAAATCAGACCTCGCTATTGTAAAAGCCGTTGCTGCGGAGTATGTCAACGGGATATTCCGCAGACTCAGAGAACACGGCTATGATGAAAACACAATGCGGCTTTGGGTAACCGGTGGCGGCGGTTGCCTGATCAAGAATTTCGGCAAGGTCAATTCAAAGAGAATCACCTTTGAAGAAGATATTTGCGCCGCTGCCAAAGGCTATGAATATCTTGCCAATGTTCAGCTTTTGGCAGGGATCGGATTATGAAGCCGTACACGCTGACGATTCGATTCAGGGAAACCGACGAATACGAAGCTGAGGTCGGCGCTTTTATGAGGGATTTGAGTAAGCACACAGATAAATCCAAAAACAGATTTATCATAGACCTTATCGGAGATTATATGAAGCACTCAGAGCAGGAACAGCAGGAGGAAGCTATTATTGAAAAACTGCGCAAGATGATTCGTGAAGAACTTCAAGGCTTTGCAGTTGCAAATCCCGATTCAGAGGATAAATCGGAAATGACCGAGGACAAAGAAGCTGCTAACACCGCAAGCGTGCTTGACGATTTAGAGCTGTTTTGCTGACAGCAAATTGTATGAAATATGCTGTCACCGCTGTTTTCAATCAAAATGTGACAGCATTTTTGACAGCACGTCATTTGTTGATGATTCAAGGTGCTTTGGCGGTTGCAATACCCTAATGCACTATCTTATCGAGCAGACCGTCTGTACCCCCACAAAGGGCGGACGGTAGGCTCGTCAGGAGATTTGTTCCCCTGAAACCCTATTTTGAGAAGGAAGGTATAAATATGACAGATACAAAAAAGCCAAACCGCAAACGCAAAATAGCGAAAAGGATTTGGTTGAATGAGATGGAAGAACGTGAGCTAAAAAGAAAAGCAAAAAAGGCAGGCGTTTCTCAATCAGGGCTTGTCCGTTCGCTCATACGGGGATATGAGCCGAAGGAAAAACCGGGCAAGGAATTTTTTGAAGCACTTCGCCAATTTTCCGCTATCGGTAACAATGTTCATCAACTCACAGCAAAAGCGAATGCGCTCGGATTTATCGACGCGCCTATGCTGCATAAAGAGGTCAGGGAATGGAGAGCGTTTCGTGCGGATATCGTGCGCCGCTTCATCTCTCCGGACGGAAGGTAAATATGGCAGTCAGTAAATTATGGTCGATAAACGAAGGCGGTTTGAGCAGGGTACTTCAATACGCAGCCAATCCGAAAAAAACAAACAACAAGCTCTACATCAGCGGTATCAACTGCGAACCTGAAACAGCCTATGAAGAGTTTACGGCAGTTAAGCGCTCCTACGCCAAGGCAGACGGCATAGAAGCCTATCACGGTTATCTCAGCTTTAAGGAACAGAATATCACACCGGAGCTAACAATGAAAATCGGCACAGAATTTGCACAAGAGGTCTGGGGCAAACGGTTTCAGATATTGGTTACCGTTCACACAGACACCGAACATTCGCATTGCCATTTTGTAATCAACTCCGTTTCATTTGTTGACGGCAAAAAACTTTGGGGAGAAGAAAAAGCGTGGTTCAAATTCAAACAGACAGCGGACAGATTATGCGAGAAATACGGCTTGTATTATAACCCGAAGCCGGTCAGAGGAAGAAGCTCGTCTTATCACTACAATCGTGAAAAGAAGGGTGAACCGACAAGATACTTACTCGCCCGTGAAGCGATGAAAAAAGCGCTGTTGCAATGCACCAACACGGCAGATTTACGATATACGCTCGCTAAACTCGGTTATGAGCTTACTATGAACGACAGGCGGAAATATTGGACAATCACGCCGAAGGGCTGTAAAAAGCCGATACGTCTTGTAAAACTCAGCGCTGATTACACGCCCGAAGGTATCCGCCACAGATTGGTGAACAACCGCTACGATCGACCGCCGCATATTGATTACAGGCATTACCGACCAAAGCAATACAAGCTGCCTACTTGCGGCGATAGGATACTTCAAAGGACAAGCGGAATATACCGAATATATCTGTATTATGCGTTCAGGCTTGGCGTGATACACAGCTATCGCCGCCCTGATCCTGCAAAGCTGCATTGGATATTCAAGGAGGAGCTTGCTTATCTTGACCGGTTAAGCGAGGAAGTCAGGCTGATGAGCAGGGAGAAGATATCAACCGACGTTGCGTTATTTGCGTACAAGCATAAGCTGGAGGATAAAATTCAGACATTTACCGATGAAAGGGCTGATTTACGGAAATACGCACGCCGTAAAATCAGCGCTGATGAAATAAAAGAAACCAAAGATAAAATAATGCATATTACAATTAATTTGAGAAAGCTCCGTCACGAGCTGAAGCTGTGCGAGCATATCGCAGAGCGGTCTAAGGTGATGGAGCAAGGCTTGGAGACTGTCCTTAACGACGAGCAAAAGACAAGGGCGAAGAACAAGAGCAGAGGATATGAACGATAAATTTAAAACGAGAGGAGATGGATTTTGATGAGCGATAAAGCGTTTCTAAAACTGCCGAGAGTATTGATCACAGAGCCGTTGCGGAGCAAGCTGTCTGATTCGGCAATCGTGCTGTATTCGTATTTGATCAGCTTGTATGAGTTGTCGGTCAGAAACGGAGAGAGATTTCGGGACGAAAACGGAAGGTATTATGTAGTGTGTCCCATCAGCACTGTTATGCGGCTGCTCAACTGCTGCAACAACAAAGCGGAAAGCGTGTATACACAGCTTGAAAATCAAAATCTTATCTCCCGCAAACGACAGGGACTCGGCAAGGCAAATTTGATATATGTGAATCCTCTTGCGGAAAGTACCGCAACCTATGCGAAAAACGCACACGACCAATGCGAAAATATAGATTCTGCAAATGCAAAAATCACATTTGCGGAAATGGGAAAAGCGCATACTATCAAGAATGATTATTATCAAAAAGACTTGAATAAAATCTATCCATCTATCAGCTACGGGGATGCGATAGAGGATATTCGCAATCAAATTGAATATGATGTTTTGGCAGAACGCGGCTACGGCAGTGTGTTGGATGAAATCGTCAGTCTGCTTGCCGATACGGTGACATCCACCGCCGAAACTCTCAGGATAAATCAAATCAACATTCCGACAGACAAGGTTCGGTGGCGGCTCAAGCAACTGACTGCCGAACATATTGAATACGTTATCGGATCACTCGAAAAGAACACAACCGAAATAAAAAATATGAGAGCCTATCTGCTGACGGCTCTCTACAACTCTATTGATACTTTGGATACTGCCGCCTTGTACGGCGCTTGAAGGGAGGGTATATGCAGTGGAAGAAATCAAATTTATGAATACAAAGCAAGTAGCACAGGCGCTGGATTGCAGTATGCCTACGGCACGTCAGATTATGATGCGTGCGGATTTTCCGCTTATCCGAGTAGGCAAAAACTACAAGGTCAGCGAACAGGCATTTGTTGAATGGAGTAAAAAAAGAAGAGTTTAACGATTTAAAGTAAAAAACTATTGATTCTGAATCGTTTCTGATGTATGATGTTACTATCGGAAACGATTCGGCGTCTTTAGGTTCCGAAAGGACGGATATAATGAACACTAAAGGCAAAAATCCGAAAAGAAAAGTAAAAATGGATTACGGTGACGGCTCTATTTACTTTGTAAAAAGCTGAAACTGTTACGCCGGACAGGTTTATCTTGAAATCGACGGCGAAAAAATCCGCAAGAGCGTTTACGGTAAGACCGAGCGAATTGTAAAGGACAAAATTCGTGAGCTTCAAATTCAGGCTAAAGCCGGTGCGTTTAAGAAGGTTGATAAAACGACCTTTTATGAACTGGCTGAAAAAATGATAGAGGAGCAGGTTGCTCTGAACGAAATCAGACAATCCACCTACAAGCGCAAGCTAGAAACGCTGAAAATGCTCAGCTCTTTGTCCGATAAACAGCTTCGCAAAATCACGGAGGATGACATTATCGCATACTTCAAGGATAACCTCGATTATGCGCAGTCAACGCTCAACAAGCTGTATCAGCTGCTCGGCGCTGTTTTCAAAAAGGCAATGAAAAAGGGAATCATCAGCAAAAGTCCGCTGGAGGATTTGCGTGTCCCGAAATCCCGCAAGAAAACGGACAAGGTCAGAGCGTTAACGGTAGAGGAGCAGGCACGGTTGCTTGATGTGCTGAATAACAACGACATCAATTACTCCGAGATAATGCTGGTTTCTATGTTCACCGGAATGCGCGGCGGAGAGATTTGTGCGCTAAATATCGAGGACATTGATTTTCAAAACAACTGTATCATCGTGAACAAGACCACATCACGCGGCGGCGACAATTCGGTTATCGTCAACGAAACGAAAACAGAAGCCGGTATGCGCAAGGTTTTGATTAACAACGATCTGGCAGCTTTTTTGAAGGAGTGTATCGGTGAGAGAACCGGCGGCTCATTGTTTGTTTCAAGCAACAACAAGCCGGTCACTACACAGCAGGTCAACTATTATTTTTGGAACACTTTGAAGCAATACGATATTCAAGACAAATCGCTGCAAGGAAAGCTGACCTTCCACTCGCTCCGTCATACCTTTGCCACGCGCTGCATCGAAAGCGGCGTGCCGCCGAAGGTCTTGCAGAAAATACTCGGTCACAAGGACATCTCTGTTACGATGAACGTATATTGTGATGTTTTTGAAAAATTTGAAACCGCTCACCTGAACGCTGTTGACAAGTATATGAAACTGAACAATATCGGATTGGGAAAATCCGAAACAAAAACCGTAAAGGTTGCATAAACAGGGCAAATCGCATTCAAAATCGCAGTCAAGCCGCTGCAAGCCACTGTTTAAGCCATTTAAAATGACTCCCGCAACCACTTAAAAACGGCTTAACCGCTAAGGTTTTGCCGTTTTTCTTTTTATGTTCAATATTTGTTTTCTTACATATTTCCCCCAAATTTCCCTCCCTTGATGTTTATTTTTTTAAATTGCCCAAAAAAAATGCATAATAGCCTGAGTTTCTTCACTTGATACTCAGGCTATTATTTTTATCAGATTAGTATTTTGTGTAATGTTAAATTTTCATCAGGTTGTTTTTTCCAAATATGTATATCTGTAAACCCATTTAATAACATATGTATCTGGATCTCTGTAGGATTTTCCAAAATCTTTTAATATTTCACATGCGGTTTCTGCATTTTCCAAAGAAGATGACGATATAGATTTTTTGCTACTACTAACAAAATCATAGCGAGACCAACCGTTAGCATCTTCAAATACAACCTTTGAACAATTGGTACCTCCAATGATAATATCTCCAATATAAGTAACATTTTTCGGTATAGTTAGTTCTGTTAAAGCACTACAACCGTTAAATGCACTGTTTCCAATCTTTTTTACACTATCAGGTATGTGAATTTCACTTAAAGATGTTGACTTAAAAAACATTTCATTACTTATTGAAGTCAAATTTTCTGGTATAGTAAAATCAGTCAATGAATTACAATAGGAAAATGCAGCTGTTCCGATTTTTGTTACAGACGATGTCATGGTCACATCTGTTAATGATTGACAATTACTAAAACATTTATCACCTAATGTATTTACTGAGTTAGGTATAACAACACTCTTTAAATTAGGGCATTTATAAAATCCATTATCGGCAACCGTCGTAACTTTTCTACCATTATATGTACTGGGAATAATTATTTTTTCAGCACTATTTTGATAGTCAGATTTAATCGCTACGCTTAATGTACCATCATCAAGAATATTGAATTTCAACATAGAAGTAGAATCAGTTACATCTCCGCCAATACTTCCTAAATTATCACTTGTTCCGTCTGTATATGTGATAATCAATTCTCCGTTGACAAGTTCCGTTTTGGCTATACCTCTACCATCTTTACCATTCTTGCCGTCAGCACCTTTATCGCCTTTATCTCCCTTATCTCCTTTTTCGCCTTTGATATTTCCAAGATTACATACAGTATTATCAGTCAAAAGAATACTAAGATTTCCGTCTGACGAAAGAGTAACTGATTTAATACCTGTTCCGTCTTTACCGTTAGTACCATTTGAACCGTTCACACCCACAACAACACCAAGATTTTCCGTATTACCGTTTGTGTATGTAAGTATCAGCTCACCATTTGAATTTATTTCAGATTTTGTTATTCCGATTCCATCAGTACCTTTGATATTACCAAGATTAAGAATTGTTCCGTTTGAGAGTTCAACACTTAAAGCTCCCTCCGAAGATACAACTACATTAGCAATACTTGTGCCATCTTTTCCATCAGTACCGTTTCTGCCGTCTACACCATCCGTACCTTTAACAATTCCAAGGTTGGTTGACTGACCATTTGTATATGTAAGTATTAACTCGCCATTTGTGTTTATTTCAGATTTTGTAATACCGAGTCCATCAGCACCTTTAATGTTACCTAATTCAAGATTCACACCACTCGTAAGTTCAACTGTAAGAATTCCTGTATCAGATATTAAAACATTCGATATGCCTACACCATCCTTACCGTCAATACCATTTGTGCCATTTTCGCCATTCTGACCATCTTTTCCATCAATTCCATTTGTGCCATCCTTACCTACTACACAACCAAGATTAATACTTGATAAATCAGAAAAAGTAAGTTCAAGTTCACCTGACGTATTAATTGTTACATCTGAGATACCTATACCATCTTTTCCGTCAACACCATTTGTACCGTTAATTCCATCTTTACCGTCTACACCATCTGTACCATTGATACCATCTTTGCCGTTAATTCCGTCCTTACCGTTTTGACCTACAACAACACCAAGGTTGATGAAAGTGTTATCCGAATAAGTAATTACCAGTTCACCTTTTGAATTTATTTCGGATTTTGCTACACCTATACCATCTTTACCGTCAACACCATCTTTTCCGTTTGTACCATCCTTACCATCAATACCATTTGTGCCGTTGACGCCATCTTTTCCATCAGTACCATTCTTACCGTCTGTTCCGTCCTTGCCTACTACAGTTCCAAGATTAACAGTTGTACCGTCAGTATAAGTTAAAACGAGTTCACCGTTATCATTGATTGAGGTGTCTTTAACTCCGTTTCCGTCTTTACCGTCAATACCGTTTGTACCATTGACACCATCTTTTCCATCAGTACCATTCTTACCGTCTGTTCCGTCCTTGCCTACTACAG